>ERZ1292642.1058-Hain-H14-01um-R1-1058-length-13632-cov-4_pt1 | contig 13632 bp, 25 predicted proteins | sample MGYA00564403_ERZ1292642 | MGnify/ENA primary metagenome ERZ1292642 (study PRJEB36523, sample SAMEA6512643) | groundwater metagenome | collected 2019-01-09 | study: AquaDiva: Metagenomics assemblies of 32 groundwater samples | reverse complement strand
GGTCATTGTAAGCTTTGCAATGCAAATGAGGCTGCTGGTAGAAGGCCTGTGATCTGTGCGCGACCACATAAGACTAAATGGTTGTGATGGAGGCCGCTATGGCAAAAGTAAAGTTAGAACAAGACTGGCCCAAACTGCAAATGGATGATGTTGTAGCCCTTAAGACGGCCTATCAAAAGATTACTAAGCGGGCAAATCTTGCTCGCCGAAATGGCTACACACAGCCAATACTGATTGAATTTACAATTCCAGAACTGCAAGCAATGGCTTATATGGTTCGCTTATCAAGTCTAGAAAAATAGGAGGGCTGCTGATGATCTGGACGAAGGTGATGAATGAGGAGTTGGGCGATCTCTTGCTAGTGCAAAAGGTCAGGTTTAGACAGGTAGCCCAACACTTTGGTTGTACTAAGAATGCAGCCATTGGCGCTGCCCACCGTATTGGGATTATGGTGGGGAAAAAGGGGGGTGGTGCTGGCGGCAGGCCGAAGAAGGATAAGGCTGAACAGACGGCGAGGAAGAAGTTGCTGGACGCGCGGCGGCGCGCGCTGGTGAAATCTGAACGGCGCGCGCCGCAGGTGAAGGCTGATGCGGCAAGGATCGGTCAATTCAGGCTCTGGGATCTGGAGCCGGGGATGTGCAAATGGCCGTTCGGGGAGCGTGATTATTCGTTTTGCGGCGCAAAAAGTGTGGAGGGTGGGTCGTACTGCTTGGAGCACTTTTTACGGTCAGTGGACCAGAGACCCAGGAAATGAACATTTTCTTTCTCTTCTAATTCACGGAAAAGTCACGTGAAATGTTCGTTGAAATAACAAAAGAATTCTAAAAACCAATTCTAATTTTACCCCTCTTTTGAAGACTCTCTAATGAAGTCAGAGAGAGAGTAGATAGTAGGGTTTGAAAAATGGGGTAAAAATGGGTTATGGTTTTTGGGTGTTTTGCAGCTGGAATTTAGGTTGCGACGCAAAAAGTGTTGGCGTTGTTTTGGCGTTCAATTGTTTCTGATTGAAATTTTGTTTTGAGGCTTTTCTTTTTTGTATTCAAGCATCATATTTACTTCCCATGACGTCGATTTGGGGGGTCGTGGTTTCCCAACCGTGTTCAGAAAATCGTGCGCTGCTTCATTTGCAACGGCAAGGCTATGAATGCTATTTGCCAAAGATACTGCAACGTAGAGTTCAGCGCCATAAAACAGTTTTGGTCGAACAGCCCCTCTTCAATAGATATCTTTTTATCAAAATTGTTTCGCAGTGGCGTTCTATATTTGGGACGCGCGGCGTTTCGCATTTGCTTTTGAATGGCGAAAAACCTGCATTTGTTCCTGAAATTGAGATTGTTAAATTAAAGTCAAGAGAAAAAGATGGCTTTGTTCAGTTGCCAGAAAAGTCTCAGGAAAGATTTACACTAGGGCAAAAGCTAAAGATTCCAAGAGGGAAGTTTGCAAGTCTGAGTGGCATTTATCAAGGAATGTCAAAGCGTCAACGCGAAGTGGTTCTTTTGGATCTACTTGGTCGGGAAGTACGTGTTGAGTTAGCAGCAGGGGATATTTAGCAAAAATATCCTACAGCAGTCAGATCAGAATGATCGGATCTGTGCTGCAATTAGCGAGGAAGCATTTTCTCGCGTAGGCGGTAGCATGGAGAATTGTTATGGCGTTGGGAATTGTTAAGAAATGGTTTAGTGAAAAGGGTTATGGTTTCATTCTTGGCGAAGATGAAATCACTGACACATTCTTTCATGTGAAGGAATGGCGTACAAGTGGCATGAAAGGTGAACCATCGATTGGTGACAAAGTGAAGTTTGACATCGCCAAGCGGGATGATGGAAGGACTTTTGCGACTAAGATATTGAAAACATGAGATTTATAAATTCAAACAAATGACAGAACAAGTAGAAGTTGCACCAGAAAAACGTAAGCGCGGCAGGCCTAAAGGCTCAGTTACATTGACTGTGGCTGAAGATCGTTTTGAACTTGCAAAGGAAGCCCGCAAGCATATGGTTGAGTGTGTGCAAATCGCAATCAATATTGCAAGAAGTTCGAACAGCGATTCTGCAAAAATGGCTGCAATTAATTTCATAACAGATCGTGGATATGGGCGTCCTTCTCAAGCCATTGAAGTCACTGGCAAAGATGGAAATCCTTTGGAAGTGCAGCACAACTTTGATGTCTTTTCACAAGTGCTGAATGCCAGCGCTGTTTCAACTGTGGTTGCTGCTCAGGCAAAAGAGGAATCAATCCATTGATCCTTACCAAAGCGCAAGTGGTCGAAGGTTTAAGGACCGGACAGATTGCGATTTGTATTAGGGATGATGTCAAGTTTTCAGGCGACCTGAATGCTTTTCTGAAGCAAACTGCAGCTGCGATTGCGGATGATATTGAAAGTGAAAGCGTGCCTTTTCCTGAGATGATTGCAGAAGCTGATTGCGAATTCATTGTTACTGGTTTGTTCAATGAAACCGTCCATTGAGCAATGGGCCAAGCTTCCCAAACAGCAGCAAGAAGCCTTAGCAGCGCGAGCCAAATGGCTATCTGTCGCGCGCCCCAAGCAGCTGACACCGCCAGGAGACTGGACAACTTGGCTACTGATGGGTGGACGCGGTGCGGGCAAGACACGCACAGGAGCGGAAGATGCAGCTTGGTATGGTCAAACGCATAAAGAGTCACGCATTGCTGTTGTGGCTCCAACTATTTCTGATGCGCGTGACACCTGTATTGAGGGCCATTCTGGGTTGTTGAGTGTGCTGCCTGAATCTTGCGTGGTAACCTGGAACCGTTCGCTTGGCGAATTAATTCTTTACAATGGCACGCGCTACAAAACCTTCAGCGCAGAAGAGCCGGAACGGCTCCGTGGCCCGCAACATCATCGCGCATGGTGCGATGAACTTGCCACGTGGCGCTATGAAGAGACTTGGGATCAATTAATCTTTGGTCTGCGGCTCGGTGACAATCCACAAGTTGTTGTCACCACCACGCCGCGCCCTGTGAAGTTGATCAAGCGGCTGATGGCTGACGCCAAGACGCATAAGACCACTGAATCCACGTTTGCGAATGCGGCGAATTTATCTGACACAGTACTGAATGCGTTCCGTGAACGCTATCATGGCACGCGGCTTGGGCGTCAGGAACTTGAAGCTGAGGTACTGGACGATGCACCTGGCGCATTGTGGCGGCGCGCGCAGATCGATAGCTTGCGGCGCAAGCCTGAGCAGATGCCAGATCTTCAGCGCGTGGTAGTTGGCATTGACCCTGCGACTGCTGAGCCTGGCAATGAGATTGATGGACGCGCAGAGACAGGCATCATTGTTGCTGGTATGGGAGTGGATGGCCGGGCTTATGTGCTTTCTGATTTGTCCTGCCGCACTTCACCAGATGGCTGGGCGCGACGCGCAATCAGCGGCATAGATGAGTTTGATGGCGACGCGATAATTGCTGAGACCAATCAGGGCGGCGCGATGGTGACATCTACCATCAAGTCAGTGCGCCCAACTATCAAGGTGATAACAGTCCACGCCAGCCGTGGCAAGGTGACGCGCGCTGAACCGATCTCAGCCTTGTACGAGCAAGAGCGCGTCAGCCACATTGGTACATTTTCTGAACTTGAAGATCAAATGTGCGCATTCACTTCGTTCGGTATCGAAGGCGATACAACTGCTGACCGGGTGGATGCTCTTGTTTGGGCACTCACTGAACTGTTCCCGCGTATCACTAAGAAGAAATCGGGGCCAGCCAATGTGAGCGTTGAGAGTGTGAAGTCGTATCATCCACATGGTTTTTGATTGGAGTTGAAGATGAGTTACCAAACTACATCTGCTAGTCGTCCTTATCCTGATGGCGCCAATGCTTCAGTGCCAAAAGAAATCGGTTTATTGCAACGCGCTGAAGGCATTGCTTCTGGTCTGGCAAGCATCGAAAATGGACTGAATGACTTGATGAATAGGTTGTTGCAAGGTTCAGTTCCGCCTGAGACTAATACTAAGGTTGCAGGATTTCCTTGCGGTATGCCTGCAGTCTTTGAAAAAGCTGAAGAGCATATTCGTTCATGCCATCAGCAGTTGTCAAAGATCAATGGCATCTTGTAATTCTGCCCAAGGCAGAATATGAAGAGCATCTTGGTGATGCTCCAATAATGAGGGTTAAGTTATGGCTAAAGGTGGTAAAGGCTCCAAAGGTGGAAAAGGCGGCAAGGGCAGTAAGGGCAAGGGCTACTAATTCCACATGATTCGCTGTCGTTCTTGTCTCATCCCTGATACGCGTCCAGATACGCAATTCACGGATGGCATTTGTTCCGCTTGCCTCAATTTTCAAAAACGTAAAAGTATTGATTGGTCGGGGCGCGGAAGGCTTCTCAAGATTGCACTTGAGATAGGCAAGAACGACAGTGGCTTTACTTGCATCGTTCCGAGTAGTGGTGGAAAAGACTCACATTATCAAGTACTTAGGCTGATTGAGCTAGGCGCGCGGCCACTGGTGGTGACAGCATCAACCTGTTACCTAACGCCCATAGGCCGCAAGAACATTGACAACTTGGCGCGTTACGCCACCACGATTGAGTTCACGCCACAGCGTGAAGTGCGTAAAAAATTAAATTTATTGGGCCTAGAAACTGTCGGCGATATCAGTTACCCTGAACACTTGGCCATCTTCTCCATACCCTTTCAGGCCGCTGTCAAGTTCGGTATCCCATTGATCTTTTTCGGTGAATCACCGCAACAGGAATATGGTTGCCCATCTGGCGCGGAAGAAGCTCTGACAATGACGCGGCGCTGGGTGGCTGAGTTCGGTGGATTGTTGGGCATGCGTGCTGTGGACATGATCGGGCTCAATGGCATCACCGCGCATGATATGCTTGACTATATGCTGCCGGACGATGACAAGTTGCAACAGGTCACAGCGTACTTCCTCGGACAATTTGAACCTTGGGACAGTCACCGTAATGCCTCAGTTGCGTGCAAAGCTGGCATGAATCAGACGCTACCGTCCATAGCCAATTGGTGGGAAGCGGAGAACCAAGATAACGCGATGATTGGCCTGCACGATCACGCAATGTATCGCAAGTATGGTTATGGCAGGTTGGCCGCGCAACTATCAGTCGATATCCGTAACAACTTGGTGACGCGCAAAGAGGCACTTGAGATTGCCCAAGAACGTGACGGTGTGTTCCCTTGGAAGTATATGGGGGTGCCAGTTGAAGAGATCGAACGCCACTTAGGCATCACTCACGATCAATTGATCCAGCACCTGGATCACTTCACCAATTGGGATTTGTTCAAGACTACTGAGGATGATCGGCCGTTGCTTAGGGAGATAGATAATGGCTGAAGTTTGGTTTAATAATAGTTGCGGCATCATGGCGCGTGTTCCTTTCATAAGTAATAATACTGATTTGGTTTATGAAAATATTGATAGCATTCCAATCAAGATCACTAGCGTCTCACTTGATTTGTGGTCAGGCCTTGAGCCATTAACTATGAAAGATTTTTCAGATCCATTTGAAATAAAGCCAGGCGAGAAGCTTACGCTTATTGCTCCAATTCTATGTTAAAAACCCGCATCATTCCTGTCCTGCTCCATCGTGGCAGGCAATTGATCAAGTCCCATCAATTCAATTCCTGGCGCTCAACAGGGTTGGTACTTCAGGCTGCAAAACTGCATCAAGCGCGCGGCGTAGATGAACTGTTCATCTTGGACATTGGCGCGACGCCGGACCGCCGTAGGCCAGATTTCAATTTGGTCAAAGAGCTAACAAATGATTGCTTTATGCCTATCACAATTGGTGGTGGCATACGCACTGAGGACGACATTCATGACGTCCTGGCCAATGGTGCAGATAAAGTCGTCGTGGGCACCGCAGCCCTCGAATACCCTTTATTCATCGAACGCGCAGCCAAGCATTTTGGCTCACAAGCTATTGCCATCGCGCTCGACACCCATACCTCCCGTGTGGTCGTCGAATGCGGGCACCGAGCGACCAACTTGAGCATCATAGCCGCAGCCCATCAGGTTGAGGCGCTCGGTGCTGGAGAAATACTACTGACCGATATTGAACGTGACGGAACGCTAAGTGGCTACAACTTGGATTTGATTGCGGCGGTCTCGTCCGCAGTCAAGATACCCGTTGTTGCAGCTGGCGGCGCTGGTAGTTATCAGCATATGGCCGAGGCGCTCAAGGCTGGGGCACATGCTGTAGCTGCCGGCGCAATGTTTCAATTTTTGGATTGCACCCCAAAAGAGGCTTCTAAATTTTTATTTAAATGTGGGTTCAGTGTAAGGAATGATTATGAAAAAAATATGTGTCTATGAACACTGGAGATCAGATAGAAATGAATGTTTTTACGTTGGTATTGGTAGTTTAAAACGAGCCAGTAAAATTGGGCGGAATGGAAGAAACAAAATTTATTTTAGAATCTTGAGTAAGATAAAAGCTGTTGAGGCAAGTGTTGTCATAAAAATTGTTGGGATGGATTTGACTAGATCAGAAGCAATTATGATTGAGGAGCACTTGATTTCTTTTTATGGACGTAAAGATCTGGGGCTTGGCCCATTGGCAAATTTATCTGATGGTGGGGAGGGAGGCGGTTCTGGCATTGTTCGCTCAATTGAATTTCGAGCCAAATTAAGAACTGCAAATTTAGGCAAAATTAGATCCGATGAAGCGCGCAGGCAGATGAGCATAAGTGCAAAAAAGAAAGCGCCTCCTTCTATAGAATCAAATGCCAAGAGACAAGAGTTCAATTTGAATAGATCTCCAGAGCTTCTTGCTGTGATAAAAAAGAATCAGTTGATTGCAATACGTAGTCAAGAGACTAGAGAAAAAATACGTATTGCAATGAAGAATAGAAGTTTAGAAAGCAAACAGAACCAAGCTATGGCAATGGGCAGACCAGAAGTTAGGCGAAAACTTTCTGTAGCTACAAAGGAACATTATCAAAAATTAAAGGATGAAAAGTATTACAGATTTGCTTCTTCAATAACCCAAGGACAATTGTCATTTGGTATTTGAATGAGAACAGTTGCCATCGTCCAAGTGCATATGGCATCAATTTAGTTTCCAGGTGAGATGTTGACTGGCGCAGCGCAATATTTAAACACTCAAGGTTTCAATATGAGGATTGCAGCTTGATCGATTTAGTTTTGGCCACTGCTATTGTAGCTCAATCACAAATGCAGTTCTGCAGGCCTGAAGTTGAAATCCTTGCGATGGTTCGAGCCTTCCCACAGTATCAATCGCATACATTGTTGACGCACGAAGCGGCACAAACTGCCGGTGACTTTTACAATGCCTTACCACCGCATTCAGATGGCATATGGACGCACGTTTACATGATCAATGCAAAGGACGGCACAGGTCTATTGCTTGTTGGCATTGACGGTCAAATATGCGGTCAAGCTGGCTTCACACCTTCACAATGGCGTTTATTGATTGATAAATTCCTAGGCACCAATTCCTGACAACTGCCATTATCATTCAAGCATACATTGGATTAAAAAGTAATGTTTAGTATTAATCAGCTTAATGGTTTTAATGTTTCTGCGAAGACGAGCCTAACTGCGTCAGGGCTTTGGGTTATAGCGGATACGGACAGAATGTCACGTACTCCAGGTAGCGCTGGAAATAGAAAAACTATGACTTTTTCTCTATGGGTTAAAAGAGTTAGCACAGGAGCTTTGCAAACTATTATTTCAGCTTCAGAAACCACACAATGTCGCTTTGTTTTCACTGCAGCTGACAAAATAGCTTTTAATAGAGCTACAACTGATTATTTTTTATCGACCCCAACGTATACATCAACTACACAGTGGTATCATATTTGTCTTGGAATAGATACTTCACAAGCTGCGCATGGAGATCAATTTAAATTAGAAGTTGATGGAGTTAACGTAGCCTCTGATAACACAACCGCTATAACACAAAACCAAAATCTTGAATTGACAAATGCCGAAGCGCATTTAATTGGGAAATATTTTTCAGGCGGCACTGATCTTTTAGCTGCCAGAGTTGCTGATTTTCAAATGGTAGATGGGAGTAAATTAACTGCCAGCAATTTTCGTGATGGAGGATCTCCTGCTACTTATACAGGAGCATTTGGAACTACAGGGTTCCGTCTTGATTTTGCCGCTAGTGGCGATTTAGGAAATGATGTTTCTGGAAATAATAACGATTGGACCAACACTGGCGTTGCTCAAGATACTGCAGATTTCCCTACTTAATTTATTTTAAGGTGCCAGTTTATGACAACAGCCATCATCATTCAAGCTCGCATGGGCTCGACACGTTTGCCGGGCAAGGCGATGCATGAGCTGAATGGTAAGCCTGTGCTGGCTCATGTCATTGAAAGGTGCAAGAAGGTTGAAGGTATTGATCTTGTCGGGCTGGCAGTGCCCAAGCTCCCATCTAGTCAGCCAATGATCAAGTTAGCTTCAGCCTTAGGCATGCACACATTTCAAGGCGAAGAGCATGATGTGCTGGGGCGCTATGTAGGCGCTGTTTTTTGGTATGAACCATTGCTTAGTCGCAAGATCGATGTAGTGATGCGCATCACTGCGGACTGCCCGCTGATTGATCCTGAGATATGCACCAAGGTCCTGGCCCGGTTCAAAAAAGAGAAAGCAGAATATGCTAGTAACGTTCATCCGCGCAGTTTTCCGAAAGGGTTGGACTGTGAAGTATTCACAACTGAAATTTTATTTCGCGCCTGTAAAACTACGCATGACAATTATGATCGAGAACATGTTACGCCGTGGATTGTCAAGAATTCGCGCCGAATTAACCTTGCTTCCGGCAGATTTGACTTAGCCCAGCACAGATGGACGTTGGACTATCCAGAGGATTTGGAATTCATGCGCGCATTGGCCAAGTTAGGGCCAATTAATTCAATGAGCGAGATCCTAAGAACCATCAAGGATAATCCTGAACTATTGGCCATAAACGCAAAGGCAGCTTAATCATGGTTGATGCTGTTGATTTTTGGAGAAGTCACGATGGCGATGCTTATCACCATCGTAATTCAGCAACCAACGTCCAACTCCAATCGCGCATCGACCTATGGTCCGATATCCTACGGCACATTAAACGTCCTAACTCTATTCTTGAAGTTGGCGCTGGCGAAGGGCAAAACTTAAAGGCACTTGGTGCCTTATGTCCTTATTCCGAACTAGCAGCCATTGAACCGAACGAGGCTGCACGCGCCTTCATGGTGCACTCAATGATTGTAGCTGAAGGCAACGCGCGGGATGGGTTGGCGACCGCGCTGCCATATTCTGACTTTGACTTCGATCTCGTTTTTACTTCTGGTGTGCTGATTCACATACCACCAGAAAACTTGCTGCTGGCTTGTTCAGAGATTTACAGGGTGTCAGCGCGCTATATCATTATCATTGAATACTTCAGCGCTGAGCCTGAGATGAAGCTTTATCGCGGTGAAGCTGACAAACTCTGGAAACGCGACTTTGGGCAATTCTGGGTGGACAATTTCCCTCTTACCACAGTTGCCTGCGGCTTCGCGTGGAAGCACCTTACAGGACTTGACAATCTAACTTGGTGGATATTTGAAAAATGATTCAATTGGTCAATGTCTATGATGAACCGCGTGCTTATGAAATTCTTTGGGAGCTTTTACTTGAGCGCCAGCCTGAAGTAAATATTTCTCATAGAGAACTACCGCTCTATGAACAGCATGTTAATTTTGTAAATTCTAAACCATATATCGCTTGGTTTTTGATCAAAGCAGATGACTATGTCGGCGCAATCTATTTGACTACAAAACGTGAAGTCGGCTTATTTATTTTTGGAACTGAACAAGGCAAGGGGTATGGCTCTGCGGCGTTAAAGATTTTGAAAGAATATTTTCCAGGCCCATTGCTGGCCAACATAGCGCCATTTAACTATCGCTCACAGCTATTTTTCAAGAATGAAGGATTTCAGTTAATTCAATTCACTTATGAGTTTAAATGATGATCGTTGCTGAAGTTGGCGCTAACCATCTCGGATCATTATCACGTGCCTTGAGCCATATTGAATGGGCAAAGCACGTCGGCGCGGATGCTGTTAAGTTTCAAGCCTACACTGCCGATAGCCTAACGCTCAACCACGATGGCCCTGGCTTCATTGTAATGCAAAAGGGTCCATGGCAAGGCCGCAAGCTTTACGATCTGTACAAAGAGGCTGAAACTCCTTTTGAATGGTTCCCAGAACTATTCCAACGCGCCAATGCCATTGGTATAAAAATATTCGCCTCGGCATTTGATCGTGCATCAGTTGACTTAATCCATAGTCTCGGCGCATGCGCGATCAAGATCGCATCATTTGAAATTACCGATACCAATTTAATTTCATATGCTGCATCCACTAAGTTGCCATTGATACTTTCGACCGGCATGGCGAGCAATGCTGAAATCTTAGAAGCAATTGACTCGGCTAAAGGAGCTGAGTCAATAACTCTGTTGCATTGCATCTCGGCTTATCCTGCTAAGACTGAAGAGTATAATATTGCGCGCATCGGTCAGCTGCAAATGAACTTTGGAGTAGAGGTTGGCCTCTCTGACCATACGTTGGGCGTAGCAATGCCAGTAGCGGCGACAGTACTCGGTGCAACAATCATTGAAAAACACTTCACGCTTTCACGTTCCAAGGGCGGACCTGATGCCAGCTTCTCAATGGAGCCGGAAGAATTTAAAGAGATGGTGAGCGCAGTACGTGTAACTAAGGAAGCATTACGTAATAATCCGCAAGAAGAGCCTTATCGCAATTTACGTCGTTCACTTTATGTTGTGAAGGATATTCAAGCGGGCGAAACCTTCACTAATGATAATGTTCGGTCGATTCGTCCAGGCCATGGTTTAGCGCCGCATTATTATAATCGAGTCATTAGAATGAAAGCTGCTAAAAAAATTGCACGCGGTACACCTCTTGATATTGATTTGATACTTTAAATGGCATCTTTACCAATTACATGGGTTGAAAATGTCTTTGACGCTGCACGCGCGGGCACCCATGGCGCAGGCAAATGGGATGATGAATTTGAGATGCTTGATTATGTCTGCCCTTGTGGCTGCAATACAGTTCGCAGCCTGCCAATTAAGGCTGGTGATAAAGAGTCCGGGCGTTGGAAGTGGGATGGCAACAGAGACGCTCCAACATTTACCCCTTCAATCCAGCATGTCCCTAACAAACAAAATAAATGTTCCTGGCATGGTTTCATGACCAAAGGTGAATGGGTAAGTGTATAATGACATCTATTTTAATCACTGGCGGTACTGGTAGTTTTGGTCAGGCTTTCGCCAAACATTTATTAGACCATGAAAAACAATTTACCCGCATCGCGATTTATTCCCGCAGCGAGCATAAGCAAGCTGATATGTCAGCCAAGTTCATCGAGGGCGATGACCCAAGGCTGCGGTTTTTTATTGGCGATGTCCGAGATCTTGCGCGCTTGCGCCGCGCATTTGATGGCATTGATATTGTCATCCATGCCGCCGCGCTCAAGCGCATTGAAGTTGGTTACTATAACCCGGAAGAAATGGTCAAGACCAATATCTTTGGATCGATGAATGTTATTGAAGCTGCAAAAGATGCAGGCGTCAAGAAAGTTATTTTCCTTTCTAGCGACAAGGCATGGCAGCCAATTAGCCCCTATGGCCAGAGCAAGGCGCTAGCTGAAACTCTATTCTTGAATGCCAACAATGCGCGCGGCAAAAATGGCCCGCTTTTTGCAGTTTGCCGCTATGGCAATGTTTGGGGTTCAGCTGGATCGGTTGTACCAAAATGGCTACAGATTTTAGAGACCTCTAAATCTGTACCAGTAACTGATCCGAACTGCACACGGTTCTATATGTCTATGCAGCAAGCTGTCAACTTCGTGCTGGATACAATCGGGCTAATGGACCAAAGTTTTAAGGCTGGCGAAACTATGTTGCGTATTCCTAACCTGCCAGCCTATCGCCTTGGCGATTTGGCCGCAGCTATGGGCGCTGAATTGGACATTAAAGGCTTGCCTATCTGGGAAAAGATGCATGAAGGCATGTGTGAGGCTTTTAAAAGTAATAATGCAAAATTGTTAAGCGTTCCTGATTTAAAAAAGATTATATCTGAAACTCATGTCTAGATTTTTGTTCAAGGAATTGAAGTCCGTTGTTCTAGGCGATTGGCTTGGGGCTGGTGCATCACGTGATGTATATGCATCAGCAGCGGAACCAAATTTTGTCATCAAATGTGAATACAAAGCTGGCTCTTTTCAGAACATTGCCGAATGGGACGTCTGGGATTGGATTAATGACAGAGACCAAGCCAAATGGTTCGCTCCATGCATCAGCATTTCAAATTGTGGCGTATTCCTAGTCCAGCGCCGCTGTGAGCCTTTAAGAGCATCAGAGCGTCCGCCTAAGTTGCCTAAGTTTTTGTGCGATTTGAAACGCGAAAATTTTGGCATTTTAGATGGTCGCGTTGTTTGCCTTGACTATGGCACCGTCGGCTCGGCCATACGTCTTGCACCTAAGAATTTGGTGAAAGCTAATTGGAGAACTTGAATGAAGCCTGGTGATAAAGTGGAGCTTGCGTTCTGGCTCTCTGGAGAAGAGACTGAATCTCAGCTGCATCATTATAAAAATGTAGATGTGCCTGCGATGATGAAGATGACAGAAAAAGTTAATGATGTCGTTATAGGCCCGTTGACTTTTACCACTAAGCTGCCCGGCGAAGAGCGCGTGCCTAAAGTCCCAGACCACATTCATGGCCCAGATGTAAGATTGCTGGTTTGTGAAGCACAAGTGGGGATAGGCAAGCGCCAAGTGGTGCCATCACCTGGATTCGTCTTTGATCTAACGAAGAAAGATCTTGAACGTCTGCGCAGGATTACTCGTAAAGAGCATTCAGTAACGCATCCAGGCGATAGGCTATCTGATGCGAATTGTGATCGGGTGATTGAGGCTCTTGGTCCTGATATTATTTATAAGATGCTGAAAAATGCAGCCAACTAAAGATGAAATGAAAAATGGCTGGACTGAAGAGTCCTTGACTCTTTATCTTAAAGAGCGTGAAAAACAGAATGCTGAATTTGTTTTACGCCAAGGTGATAAAAAACCAGCAATAAAAATCGAGAATGTGCGTGATAGCTTTGACCCACATAAATGGCTTCTAGAGAAGGATTAGTTTCATGGCCGCAGTTGCCCCATTGGCTCAATTAATTTTCCCTGCCTTGTTAGCCGGTGCTGCTGGCGCTGGTATTAATTATGGCATTAAAAAGTTGACAGCCAAAAACCCGCCGCCTCCGCCCCAGATTGCGAATGTTTCCATCGCAGCGCCAATTTCTGAGAAACCTATTTCAAGGCCAGTTTCTGGCGATGACAGTGCAGCACGCGCTTTTGCCGCTGGTGGGGATACTGGCTTGGTACTTGATCCACTCGGTAGACGCGGCACAGGTGGCGCAGGACATGCAACCCTTTTAGGACGCTGACAATGTCATTCGATCCAACTCCAATCATAACTGCTTTAGTTAGTGGCGCTGCCACTGCTGGCGCTGGGGCATTGATCCCTAAGCCCAAGATGCCTGATCTAAGTATGCCTAAAGTAATCACATCGGCGGTTGAACCGCCCAAAGCGCCAATTACAGCTTCGTCCACTTCTGCGCTTCAGCGTGC
>ERZ1292642.496-Hain-H14-01um-R1-496-length-22508-cov-8_pt1 | contig 13643 bp, 18 predicted proteins | sample MGYA00564403_ERZ1292642 | MGnify/ENA primary metagenome ERZ1292642 (study PRJEB36523, sample SAMEA6512643) | groundwater metagenome | collected 2019-01-09 | study: AquaDiva: Metagenomics assemblies of 32 groundwater samples | reverse complement strand
ATCGCTGGATGAAAGCCTTTGAGCGTGAAGACAAGCAAGAGGTGACCTGGAAGACGTTATGAGTACTATTTGGCATGATGATGCCCAACCTTCTTTCCTTGGAATCGCTCCTCGGTTTTCGTTTTTTGATATTGCCGAGATTGTAGTCCATGCACCAGAACAATATGAACAAGCGAGAGCGAGACTTCAAGCGTGGGAACGTAAACTAGGTTGTGTGTTCTATCAGCACAATGCTGAACTTGCATATGAATTTTATCGAATGAAACGACCTTGGTACTATATTGTGTAAAGTAGGAGTTTCCAATGGCCAAAAAGAAAAACAAAGCCATGATCGTCGAAGATGCCGAACTCGGCACTCTCATCGAATGGGTGAATGAGGCCGACGACGGCACGACCGAATCCAGAGAGATTTCCGAGAAGTGCCGGGATTATTACGATGGGCACCAAATCACGGCTGCGGAAATAAAGACCCTCAACGCCCGGAACCAGGCTCCTGTCGTCATCAACCGGGTGAAACCGAAGATGGACGGCCTGATGGGGATGGAAAAGACCCACCGCACGACCGTCAAAGCCTTCCCCAGGACTCCCCAGCACGAACAAGGGGCAAAAGCGGCCACCGAAGCGAGCCGCTACGTTCTCCAGGACAACCATTACGAGCAGAAAAGGTCAGGGGCTTGGGACAACCTTCTGACGGAAGGAACCGGGGGGGTGGAGGTTATTGCCGAAGACAAAGGGGAAGAAGTCAGGCTCACCATCAATCAAATCCCTTGGGACCGGATCATCTATGACCCGCATTCAAGGAGGAAGGATTTTTCGGACGCTCGTTTCCTTGGTCAAGTCATCTGGATGGATTTCGACACCGCTGTGGAGAAATTTCCAGGGACGGAAGACATGCTCGAATCCATGCTGGAAGGCTCAACGACTTACGACGATAAGCCCCGGTGGATGGATTCCATCCGAAGAAGGGTCAAGGCAGTCGAGCTTTACTATCACAAGGACGGGGAGGTCTATTACTCCTGCTTCACGCGCGGCGGGTTTCTGAAAGAGCCGCAAGTCTCGCCCTACAAGAACGAAGAAGGCGAGACCGAGTGGCCGTATGAATTTGCCTCGCTTTTTGTCTCTCGGGAAGGGGATCGTTATGGGGCGATCAACCAATACCTCGACATCCAGGACGAAATCAATAAACGGCGTTCCAAGGCCCTTCACCTGATGAGCGTCAGGCAGGTAAGGTGGGAACGGGGCGCGGTTGAAGACTTGAAAGCGGCCCGTCAGGAACTCGCCAAGCCAGATGGGGTGATAGAAACAACTCCAGGGATGGAGTTTGAGGTTCTTAAGACCGGGGACATGGCTGCGGCCCAGTTCAACCTTCTGACCGAAGCGAAGGCTGAGATCGACGCGGTGGGGTATAACGCCGCCGCTTCCGGCAAGGATACCAGGGCAATGTCCGGGGTCGCGTTGAAGGAACGCGAAATATCAGGGAACACGGAACTCGCCCCGATGTTCGATGTCCTGAAACATCTGGACAAGCGTGTTTATCGCAAGGTCTGGAACCGCATCAAGCAATACTGGACGGCGGAAAAATGGATCAGGGTTACGGACGACCCGCAAAGCATCCAGTGGGTCGGTCTGAATATTAAAGACCCCCAGACAGGACAGACGATGAACGACATGACGGTGCTGGACGTGGATATCGTCATCTCGGACGCGCCCGATGCGGTGACGATGCAGGTCGAGGAATTCACCGCGATGTCGGAGATGATAAAGAGCGGTTTTCCCATGCCGCCCAAGGCTGTCATCATGGCGTGGCCCTACGGCAACAAGGAACAGATTTTGAAGATGATGGACGAGGGGCAGAAACTTCCGCCGCAGGTTGAGGAGCAGATGCAGAAGATGCAGGAGGAAGGCAAGAAACTCGCCGAAGAAAACCAGCAGTTGAAGGCCGACCGAAGCATCGAGCAGGCGAAGGCATCGGCAGACATGCAGGCAAAGCAGGCCGACCTTCAGTTGAGAGCGCAAATCCAGTCAGAGGAACTACGCCTTGAAAGAGAAAAGGCGGAAGCTCAAATTGCGTTGGAGCGCGCCAAGGCGGAGGCTCAAGTGCAGCTTCAAGGTATCAAGACCCAGGCCGATAACGACGCAAAGACGCGGCAATTCGAGTTTGACGGTCAGATGCAGAGCCGCAAGCAGGAATTCGATGAACAGGCCGTGAGCCGCAAGCAGGGGTTTGAAGAACGGACCAAAGCTAATGAACTGATGCCGGATGAGGACTTCAAGCAGTATTACGCGAACAAGGTTGCTCAATCCGATGTGATGCCATCCCTCATGCAAGGTCTGACCCAAGCCTTCAGCCAGATGCAGTCGTCTCTGGAACAGATTGCTTCCTTGCAGGCCGAGAACCTGAAAGTAAGCCAACAGACCTTGCAAGCGATTGAAAACCCACCGCAAAAGACTCTTTCTATTGCCGGTGTGCAGAAAGACGAATTCGGTCAGATTAAGGGGGCGACGGTTTCCACGTCGATCAACTAATGCCTATCACTCATCCTTTTGTAAGCGCAATCGCGGATGGCTCGGATGCGACGCTCGTAAGACCGTCAAACTGGAACGCCGATCACACAATTGCGAATGACACGATTACCGCCGTGATGATGGCGACGGGTTCGGTAGACGTTGCCACCAATACGATTACTGGCATCCTCCCGACCGCCAATGGGGGTACAGGAATAGCTTTTTTCACCGCAGCCGGTCCCACGGTCGCAAGGGTCTACACCTTTCCCGATGCGGCAGCGACGATAGCTCGTAGCGATGCGGCGAATACCTTTACCGGGATTCAGACATTCAGCACCCCTATCGCATCGGCAAGCATGGCGGCAATGTCGGCCACGGTAGGCGGGCGCGTGCCTACCCCGCCGAACAACACGACGACCTTCCTGCGCGGAGATGGGACGTTCGCCGCACCCTCGACAGGTGGTATCACTCTTGCCACCGAGCAAGCCTCAACCTCCGGCACAGCCATTGATTTCACGGGAATTCCTGCTGGTACACAGCGTATCGTCATCATGTTCGATGCAGTGTCAACGAGCAGCACTTCTAGACCACTTATCCAGTTGGGAGACGCTGGCGGATTTGAGGCGACTGGTTATATAAGTTCTTCACTTTACTTATATGGTGCAACACCAGTATTCACATCAAGTACCGCGGGATTTGTAATAAATTCCACCGCCGCCGCCAATGTTCTCTCTGGTTCGGTCATTTTGAATTTGGAAAATTCGACGATTTTCACTTGGGTAATATCAGGTTCTTTTGCAGAAACAAGTGATGCTTTAATCGTTACCGCCGGTAGAAAAGCACTATCGGCAGAACTTACTCAGGTGCGAATCACTACCGAGAACGGTACTGATACCTTTGATGCGGGCGCAATCAACATTTCATATCAATGATACGCGCCCTTCTCTTTTAATCAAAAGTAAACAGGAGAAATGAATGGACTGGACTCAAGATCAGATCGCCGCAGTCATCGGCACGAAGGAACTGGAAATCATCGGCCTACGGATGCAGCTTTCCCAAGCCCTAGCAAGGATCAAGGAGCTGGAGCCGCCCCCGGCTGAGCCCGAGAAGAAACTGGAGGCTGTCAAATGAACCTGACTCTTACGCTCGACGACATCAAGTGGAGCTATGCGCTAATGAAAGAAGCTGGCGACTCCGCAAAGGCCACGGCGAACGTGACCGACAAGGTGAACGAGTATCTGGATGCCTGTGGGCGCGATGTGGGGGCGGACGACCTTGCGAACGTAACCAAGGCGCTCGCCGAGCCCGCGAACCTCGCCGTCGCAAAGGCCGCATTGGGATTGTAAGTGGCAACTGCGTTTCAATCCGACGAGCAACTAGCCTACGTGGAATATGGGCGTGCGTATCAGCGCGCCTATTACGCCAAGAATAGAGACAAGAAAAAGGCGTATGCGAGGCAGTACCATCAAAGGAATAAAGAGGCGATCAACTCGGGTCGTCGGATTGACCGTCCAAGTAAAAACAAGGCACGTGGAATAGCCCATCCTTCTAAGAGGGAATACAACCGCGTTTACCACTACGAAATAATGGCATCTACGCATCTTAAGCTGCGTCTGAAGGCGCTTCAATTGGTTTGCGGTGCTCGCAAGCCGATCTGCTGTAAGTGCGGCGTGGATGATGTTTTTGTGCTAGCCATCAACCATAAGAATGGCGGTGGCAGGCAAGAAGTGAAGCACAACCCAGGTCGGTGGTGGAAAGCAATTGTGTCTGGCGGCAGAGGTGTTTCTGACCTAGACGTTCGTTGCCAGAACTGTAACATTCTGTACGAATACGAACGTGGCAGAAGGCGTCTTCCAAGAGATTGGCGCGAAATCATTGCTGAGGAAACGGCATGACAACAGCGTGGCAGTCAAACGCTTTCCAGAACGATGCCTTTCAGATTGATGTAGTTGCGACAGTTTCTGGCGGCAAGGGCGATAATCGTATCTTCAAGCCCACAGGTCTTGTTGACCGCCCGAAGAAAACCATTCACGTTCCCGAGGGTCGGAAAACAGTTCCCGAAAGGATCGAGCAAACTAGACAACTAGTTGAGGAGATCAAGGCCGAAGCAGAATTACAACCAGTCTTCCGGATGTCCCTCACCAAGATTGACGAGGAAATCGGAGTAAGATTACGCCAGAAGCTGAAAACCGAAGAAGAAGCGTTGTTGATTCTTCTTCTAGCCGCCGCCGGGTCATAAACGGGCGAAGCTGACGCCGGGCAACGGGCGAAAAAGAAAAAGGAAAAAGACATGGCAACGCCACTTGATGATGTGCTGGCAGAGGAAAAACCAGAGCCGAAGAAGTCAGATGATCTCAAGATTCCTGTGCTGGGTGAGGAACTGGGCGAGGAAAAACCGGAGATACGCGAGCGGTCCCGTAAGCGTTTCCAGCAGGAGGAACGCGATGCCCGCGAAGCGGGAGCAGGGCGGGTACGCAATGCGGAAGGTAAATACATCGCCAAGGAAGAAAAGCCCAAAGAGGAAGCAAAGCCAGAGGCGAAGGTCGAAGCAAAGCCGGAACAAAAGCCCGCTGAACTATACAGCGAGCGCGAAAAAGCCTACTGGCAGGCGTTGAATGCAGAGCGCCACAAACGCCAGGAGCTTGAAAAGCAGCTCAAAGACCTCTCCACCAAGCCGCCAGCAGAGCAGAAAGCCTTTTGGGACGATCCTGAAGGCCATTTCAAGCAGTTCGAGGAACGTCTCCGCAAGTCCGAGGAAAACTCGCGTGCTGCGGTGCACAACACGGTGCTTCGAGCCTCTGAGATGATCGCAAGGTCGAAATACAAGGATTTCGATGCGGCCATTGCGGTTTTTGCCAAAGCCGTAGAGAAGACTCCTGGACTCGGCCAGCAATGGATGGGTTCGCCGGACCCGGCTGAATTCGCCTACCAGAGCGGCAAGACGATGAAAGAACTAAGCGAGGCAGGGGACATCAATGCCCTGCGAGCGAAGATCGCCAAGGAGGAACGGACGAAGCTGGAGGCGGAATTTAAGGCCAAGACCGAAAAGGAAGCCGCCGAGCGGGCTGCGCTACCTGGGAGCCTCAGCGGGGTTTCTAATGCACCGCAAAAAAGACAGGTGTGGGGCGGGCCTACACCCTTGGATTCCATTCTGAGTAATGAGTGATTTGACACGCCACTAAAACAGTGCTAGCGTGATTTGTAAGTGAGTGCTAACAAGCACTTGTAGTACCTGCCGCCGAGGTTACGGGCGTCAATCAGTGCCGCCGACTTCAAGGGCGAAAACCGTTGCTGCTGTCGCCGAGCTGTGCGGGCGAAAAACAACAATAACCCTTGAAAGGAAAGGCACATGGCTCAGACCTATGCCGTTGCATCATTAACACCCCAGATATGGGACGATAACTTTTTCCGGGACTATGTACGCGCTTCGCGTTTCAGGCGTTACATGGGGACCGACGAAGCATCGATCATCCAACTGAAGGAGGATCTGACCAAGAGGAAGGGCGATACCGTTACCTTCGCCTTGGTGAGCGAACTTACCGGGGGAGGGGTTACCGGCAATAGCACCCTCAAAGGGAACGAAGAACGCCTGTGGGAGCGTGCCGATACGCTGGTGGTTGACGTACTCCGTCACGCCGTAGCGGTGGATGACTGGGATGTCCAGAAGTCCGTCATCGATCTTCGCAATGCGGCAAGAGTGCAGCTCCGGGAATGGGCGCAGAAAACGCTCAGAAACGATATCTTGCTCGCGCTGCATCAAAGAAGCGGAGTGAACTTCGCAACCGCGACCGCAGCGCAGAACAACACTTGGACCGCGAACAACCAGGACCGGCTACTGTTTGGTTTGGCGACGACGAACTATACCTCGATCTTCGCTACTGCTGTTGTGTCATTAACCGCAGCCGAGCAGTTGACACCGAACGTCCTTTCCCTGATGAAGCGCATGGCGCAGTCGGCAAATCCGAAGATCAAGCCGGTCTACGTGAAAGAACTGGACCAGGAATGGTACGTCGCCTTTATCGGGCCAAGGGCTTGGAGAGACCTGACCGAAGACAGCCCGACCACCAACGTACTCACGCTAGCTAACAGAGATGCGAGAGTCCGGGGTGTGGATAACCCGCTTTTCACCGGGGATTCTCTGGTGTGGGACGGGATGATTCTGCGGGAGATCCCGGAGATCAGCGCACTTGGGCTTTACTCGGGTTCTGCGGGCGCGGCCATCGAGCCCGTGTACCTGTGCGGTGCTCAAGCCGTGGGTCTGGCCTGGGCGCAAAGAACGAAGTCCACGACCGACACCGACGACTACGAGTTTCTGCATGGCGTCGGGGTGCAGGAGATCCGGCGCATCAAGAAGCTCGAATTCGGGACTTCCACCACAACGGAGAGCGCGACTCCGAAGGACCACGGAATCGTCACTGCTTATCTCGCAGCGGCGGCTGACTAAGGAGAATAATAATGGCAACCAGAACAGCTACAGCCGCTCAGTCAGCGGTAATTCCGAAATCCCTGAGAGTTGGGCTGGTGGGGGTTACTTCCACCTTCTCGCCTGGTTCAGCGCAGTCCATTTCGGCTGGGGACGTGATCCAGATGATCCGCGTCCCTGCCGGGGCGACCGTGTTGTTTATCGGACTGACCACCACCTACGTCCAGGCGACTCTGGAAGTGGGAGACGGTCTTACGACCAATCGCTACATGCCTACTCAGTCTTCGAGTGCGGCTCACGCCGCGCACATGTTCGTAGCGGGCAGCGTGAATGCCCCTTACACCTACTCGACCGACGACACAATCGACATTCTGGCCTCGCTCGTTTCGGTCTCGTCGATTGCGGGCGCGTTCTACCTGACGGCCATCTACACGATGGATTCAGCGGTCAGAAGCTAAATCAAGGGCGGGGAAACCCGCCCGGAAGCTTTGGAGGTTTGTGTGGAACTTATTGAACAAGCCACAACCCTCCACCAAGAGGGCAGGCTTGAGGAAGCTGAAGCCCTCTATGAGCTTTTACTCACTCAGAATCATGCCAACGCCGATCTCATGGCGACGATGGGGACGCTTTATCTCCAGCGAAAGAAATACGGCCTTGCCATCTACTTCCTGCATAACGCGATGCAGGGAATGAACGGGACCGAGCGAAGCGACATCCTCTCGAACCTTTCCCTTGCCTACAAGGGGACTGGTCAGTACGACAAAGCCGTGGAGATTGCCGAGAAAGCCTGCACTGTAGGGGAGGTCCATGCCGAGTCCTGGGCCAATCTTTCCGGTTATTTCACCAATACAGGGACTCCGGACAAGTCGATTGAGCTTTGCGAGCGGGCCTTGGCCAAGAAGCCAGAGCTGGTCATTGCCCATTGGAACCTGGCTTTGGCTCTCCTGGAAAAAGGCGAGTGGGCGAGGGGGTGGGATGAGCATGAGTGGGGTCTGAAACAGGTAAAGAACGCAAGTCCCATGCGGGTAGATCGGGGGATCGACCGGCTCCCTTATTGGGATGGGACTCCTGGAAAGAATCTTTGGGTCTATGGGGAGCAAGGCATTGGGGATGAAATCATGTTCGCCTCGATCCTTCCAGACCTGCTCAAGCAAAACGGAGTTGTATTCGAGTGCCATAAGCGGCTGAAGCATCTTTTCGAGCATTCTTTCCCAAGTTTGCCTTGCTACGGCACGCGGGAGGACACGGCAATCGAGTGGCCTTCGGACCACAATCTTCATTACTACGTCAGCATCGGGACGTTAGGCAAATACTTCAGAAGGTCATGGGAGTCCTTCCCAGGAACACCTTACCTGCACGCCGATCCGATTGAACGGAGCAAACGCTTCCGCATCGGTATTTCATGGCAAGGGGGAGGCTCGAAAGTCGGAAGGGTCATTACTCGCTCCATCCCGCTTTCGTGGTGGCAGGAGATTTTCTCGCAAGACGCGGAATTCGTCTCGCTTCAGTATACGGAATGCGAGGATGAAATTAACAAAATGGAATCCCTCGGCTACGAGATCAAGCAATACCCGGGAATCAAGGCCGACGACTACTACGAAACTGCGAGGGTTGTTCAGTCCTGCGATCTGGTGATCTCGATCTGCACTTCGGTCATTCACCTGGCTGGGGCTTTGGGAGTTCCCTGCTGGGTCTTGGTGCCTAACCGCCCTGCATGGCGCTACGGTATCTCGGGGAAGATGGCCTGGTACAGAAGCGTAAGGCTTTACCGGCAACCGAATAAGCTCATGAAGGCAGGAGACCCCCCGGATCAGGGGCTGTGGATGCCGGTGCTTGATAAAGTCGCCGTAGACCTTTCAGACCTCATCAAGATTCGCTCGGAACTTGCCGCGTAAAAAGGAGAACAACAAATGCCAGCCGGTGATGGATATGTCGATGTCGTAAGAACAAATCCTGCCTCAACCCATGCGGGTTTCGTTGTCAGACAGGTAGGGATTCCTTCCGCTTCCGCTGCGGCGGATGCCAGTGAAAACCCGACCACCATTCCACTTTATGCGCACATGCTTCAGTGGAACAACACGGGATGGGACCGCTACCGCGCGAACATGAATATTACAGGGTTTGCGAGCGCGGCGCGCACTGCGACCGCAGAGACGGCGGCAATCGTGAATTACAACCATCGCGGCCTGCACGCAGTCATTGACCCGACCAACATCGGCGGGGCTGTTCTCACGATGAGAATCCAGGCTCAGGATGCCGAAGGCACGAGTTGGTATACCGTGGCCACCGGGGCGTCGCTCTCGGCGAACGGGGCGAGCGTGCTGAAACTCTACCCCGGAATATCGGCGGGCGCGGCCTCCATCAATGACGTGCTGCCGCGCACCTTCCGGATTACGGTGATTCCGACTGGCTCTGTAACCGCGACGTATTCTGTCGGTCTTTCGTTGATCGTCTGATGGCCCTCCCCGCCCATTCTCTAAAGCTCATCGCGCCGTACCTCAAGGGCGCGAAAGTCCTTTCTCTGGGCTATCCTGACATCCTTGCGAAGCCCGAGGAAATCCAGCGCATTTTCGGCTATATGCCGACACGGTTTTCGGATCAAAACACTTGGCACGGCGTTGCCCATCCCTTGCCGGATACCCTTGAACTCTTTGAGAAAGTCGGGGCGACGCTGACAGTCGTTGACTTCACGCCAGAGCGCGGCATGGAGAGAATCGCGGACCTGAATTACCCGCATGACCTTGGAAAATTTGACCTCGTAATCGACCCTGGGACTTTGGAGCACTGTTTCCATATCGGGCAAGCGTTGATGAACGCAGCCAACGCGGTCAAGGCGGGAGGGAAGATTTTTCACCTCTCTCCGGTGTCGATGATCAATCACGGCTTCTACAACCTGTGCCCTACCCTCTATTTCGACTTCTACACGCAAAACGGCTGGAAGGTCGAGGAAATAACCCTTGTTCCAATCGTCCATCTTAATGGCGAGATATCTGGAAATATCGAACCCAAGGTGGACTTCTTGCTACGGGCGCTGGCGACGCGAAAAACGGAAGAACCAATGCGCTCGGTAGTGCAATCGAAATATCTCAACAAGCTCAAAGCAGCGAAGCTGAAGGCAGTGGCCTAAATGCCGATTACCTTCACGCAGACAAGACAGGCGCTTGCGACCACGGTCCTGAGGAAGATCCAGCAGGCGAGCTCAGTTATCAGCGCGGACATGGACCTCGTTTACGAGGCCGTAGACCTGCGGTTGAAGGAGATTCACGCGCTCGGCATTTTCTGGCGCAATGTCGCGCCTCGGGAAGTTTCCTTCACCATTCCAGCGAATGTAGTCTCCGCTTCTGCGGCTTCGGTCGGGGACATGCTTTTCCCGATTGCCATGCACGTTGTCGATACCTCCCTTGACGAGCCAGTCATGTTGATCGGCTTGCGGGAATATCAGGACATTCCGAACAAGACTCAAGCCGGGGTGCCTGAAAAAGCCTTCTGGACAGGAACGCAGTCAGCAGAGTTCCTTTTCTGGCCCCGGCCATCTGCTGCGACTACCGCGAAGATCGTCTACCAAGCCTACGCTGACGATACTTCTTCAGGCTCCGCTGTGGATGTGGATGTCTCCATGATCCGCTCAATCAGCGACATGGTGAAGTACGACTTGGGAGACATGTTCGGGATTGATGAAGCGAAGATGGCGCGCTGGAAGAAAGAGGCCACTGAAGGCGAACGGCGTATCCGCTATCTTTCCGCCGAGAGGACGGACCACGGGCCGGTCAAGGTGGATGACTGGAAATGGACTGCTCCCGCTCGGGAGACGGACTACTAATGAGCAATAAGCAAAATTATGAGACTCATCTTGCCTCTTCTTATAACGGCAGGGATACGCTCGGGCTAACGAGCACGATCACAAATGCGGTGGATCAACGCAAGGTCAACTTCATCTATGAGGATGTTGAGAACACGATGTCCGAAAAAACGACCGTGTACCTGACCAAAAGGCCTGGAGTCACGATCAATGCTTCCACCTATGGAAGTTCCGCGCAGGCTGCTTACGTGATTAACAGCCCGATTGCGGGCGGGGATTTGTGGGTTGCTTCCACGCTTGGCAATGACGTTCGGATGTCTAACCAGGCTAGCACCACTACAATTTTCAGTTCTGGAGCTGGCTACGCCCCGGAATTCATTGACCGCACTGTATTGAACGGAACTCCCAACGTAGTGCTTCAATCCCGCGTGCCTGGTGCATATACCCATCGAGCAGACTACATGATCAGCATAGGAGCCGCGACTCAGATTACTGACACTGATTTTACCGGGCTAGTGGTGCGCGGCAAGATGGAACCGATGGACGGATTCATGTTCGTTCTGGACGGCAATATGCGAATCTACAATTCTGACATCAACACCCTTGCGAATTGGAGCGCAATCAGTTACCTCAGTCTTTCACAAACCTTCGGTGATGCTGTTAGCTTGGCTCGCTTCAAGAACAAAATCCTTGCTTTCACTGATGAGGGGTCAGAAGCGTTCTATAACGCGGGGAACGCAAGCGGTAGCCCGCTTAGCCGGATTGCAGGCAGTGAATCCGATGTCGGCATGGTCCGTATGGGAGATGGAACGAATGGTTCCACGAACATTTACGCTAAAGCGACGGGGGGGCTTTATTTCGTCGGAATGAGAAACGCATGGCAAAGGGGTGGAACGACGGACTTCAGCCTTGGACTCTACGCATATAATGAAGAAGGCTTTAGAAAGGTCAGCACCTTCGGCGTGGACAAGATTCTTGCCGAAGCAAAAGCAACCGGCACGATTCAATGCGTCGTTTCAGTCCCGTTCTTCGGCCATGTAGCCGTAGCCATTGGAATTGATACAAGGGCTGCTGCCACTCAGAGATGGCTGATGTATTTCCCCAAGTGGAAAGAATGGTTCGAGTGGAACAGCACTGTTTTCACTCCCATGAATTACAACGGTAACTTCATCGGGGTGAGTCCTAACCAGCACCGGCTTTACTCCTTCGACACGGCCAATGTTTGGCAGGATGATTCAACCAATTACAACGTCATTTCGCAGTTCAAGCTGCCGCTGAATGGTCCTGGGCGCAAGAAAATGTCTTGGTGCAGCGTGATCGGAGACACCAGCCGATCAGCAACCGCGCTCAGCGTGGCATTCTCGGATGACGACTATCAGACATTTTCTCCAGATCGCACGATTGACATGACAAGCCCGACAAAACTGCTATGGCGTTGCGGAATGTTCAACGAAAGAGCCGTAAGGTTGAGCTACAGCGGCGCGCAGCCTTTGAGGTTGGAGAAATTCATTGCGAGAATTGAATGATCTACCTTGACAGCACAACGCGGGTATTACAGGCTGTATTGGCGAGTGCGGTGGCCGCGACCCAGCCTATTTGTATCGTGTGTTTCTATGATGTCATTAGTGTGCAACAGACATCACAATTGGAACCTCATGGAGCGACACAAATTACGGCTACAAATAACACAACGGATGTGACGATTTGCTCCGCACCGCCGGTACAAGGCACGATACGAAACATCAAGTACATCAATTTTTTTAACAGAGACACGGCAGCCGCCATCGTAACGATTAAAATTGATGATGCCGGTACTGACTCACTTATTTTACGGGAATCAGTCCCGGTTAACAGAGGAGTAGTCTATCAGGACGGAGTTCAATGGCAGACTATCGGAAACACATAGGATGATCGCACTGATTCTAATTATTGGCGCATCAGTATCCTCGGGCTGGAGTGGTACGCCAAGCGGAGAACTAGCCGCCGCGTACTTGAACATTCCGTTCAGGAACGAAGCACGTATCTGCAACAGGCTTTCCGAAACGATGCTTGCGCAGATCGAATTTAACAGCCTCGTAGTGAATCTTGACGCTTCCTATTGGGACAGCTACGCGATGGATTGCTCAAAGCCAATCGCTGCGGTCAAGGACTTTTACGCCAAGGCACAAGGTTCGCGCGTCGTCATTGCCACGGTGCCGGACAGGAACGCGGGTGGCTTTTACCGTTTTGTGTGCGGTGCTGCGTCAGAGACACAAGCCTGCCGCGTCCCCATCAATGCCGCGATCCGTGAGGGCTGCGTTGGAGATTGCTTGCTGATGGATGCGGATGAACTTTACAAGGGCCGGGAGAATGACGACATTCACCTGACGCCGCAGGACTGGAAAGACGTAGCGGCACAGATCATAGATCGGCTTAGGAGATAGAAATGGCAACGATGGATCTGGAAAGAGCACTTGAAGCTGCTACCTTCATGGGTGGGCAACAAGCCGGATGGGAAGACTACTCCCCTCCTAATCCGTGGGCAGGAAGGACAGTTGATACTGGGGTTCCTGGACGAGATTTGACGGATGCAGAAAAGCTACAAATCCTGCGCGGAAGTGCTGGTTCTTTTTTGCTCGGCCAGACGCCCGAATCAATTCTTGCTCGTGGTGCTTTAGATTATCAGACTCCGCAGCATGAAGGCAGTGACCCACTGGGAGGATTGATCCTTGGTGGCTTGACCGCAGCGACATTTGGCGGGTTCGGTATGCCTGGAGGCGGGCTGCTGGGAGAGTTGTGGAGCGGAGTTCAGGGTGGAGGTGGTCTCGAATCCTTGTCTGGTACCTCCGAACTTGGCTCAACAGGAATTCCGTCTGGTGGGGAAGTTGCTTACACAGGGCCTACTGCGACGGACTGGACACAACCCGACATCTTGGG
>ERZ1292642.1055-Hain-H14-01um-R1-1055-length-13644-cov-5_pt1 | contig 13644 bp, 16 predicted proteins | sample MGYA00564403_ERZ1292642 | MGnify/ENA primary metagenome ERZ1292642 (study PRJEB36523, sample SAMEA6512643) | groundwater metagenome | collected 2019-01-09 | study: AquaDiva: Metagenomics assemblies of 32 groundwater samples | reverse complement strand
CTGAGTAGTCGATTATACTGTTCTGATTTAGGGTATACAGATTCACCCGATTCATCTTTTTTATCGTCGATATCTACGAACCATGCGTTGATGGCGTCTGTTTTTTTTGATCCACGTTTGCCGTCCTTTTGGCTATTTGGCGTAAACGTTATCGCATACCCCTCTTTATTAAATGCTTGCAGATCTTCTTTTTTGATATTTTTTGCCCACCCCAAGGTTCTGCCCTGCAAAATAGGGAGATTCTCTTGTTTTTTTTCTTTTAACTTATCGTCGTATATTTGTATCGAAGAACCTGGGAAGTGGGATAAAAAATCTGTTGTCATATAAGCATGGAAAATGACATCTTGAATTAAAAAAACAGTTGCGACCCATGCTTAGTGGCCACTCTCTAGCACCCTACCTCTTGTCATGGTTTGGTACAGAAAATGGTAATCGCAACTGTTTTTTGGATTCAAACAGTGTGTTTGGCACTAAGCAAGGAAAGTATACCCCGCTTTAGAATGGCCGTCAATTTTGAAAGTGTGGACATCTTTTTGATGTTTTTGTGACAGATGTGACAGAAGATGTGACAGTATTATTTTTGATCTGTCACAAAAAATTTTGCTAATTTAAGCTAAGAATAAGGATTTGTGACAGATGTGACAGATAATATTAATATATTGATAATAAATATATAGAGATAGAAAAGGAAAAAAGGGGAGAAAAAGGAGGAGAAATATATAGATATATATATAATAGTTTTATTTCTTCTGTCACAGCTGTCAAAGTGTTTTTCTTGGCTATGTGTAGCCAATAAATGTGTGACATTTCGAAATGTCACATTTTTCGTTCTGTCACACGCGTTTTATTGGGTTTGTTTTTTGATAAACTGGACTAATTCGTGGTTCATGCTGGTTTTGTTCTTCCAGCACCTTTCCTTGAATTTCTCTTTTAGACCAACCGGGAGCCTTATGTGGACTATATCACTTGATTGAGTATTCCTGACGAGTTGCTTTTTCATATACTTAGGTTTTATTGGTTTTCTCTGCCAACTCGTTGAACTTGGTCATGTCTGGTTTATATCCCGATTCTTCTGCGGTTTTAATCCAATAATTGAGGGTGTCTACCGCGTAATCTACCATTGATTGGAAGAAGTACCCATCGTTGAAGTTCATATTATTTTCTTAATGATTTACAAATTTGATAATTGACCCACTATTCCGGGGCATATTTTCTCCAAAGTTTTTTGAGTGTGAAAAACATATTATTGTTGTTACGTTTGATTATCTTGGCAGATACACGGTGCACTTCCTATCGGGGCCATGTGTGGCTCACCAGGGTACACCGCTTCCATAGTGTCTACTACTCCATCATCGTGGCAGATGGGACATTCTTTTTCCATATAATTGATCGTTAGTTGAATTGGACCGCTTGTGGGGAGAGGAAGCCTGAGCCTCCTCATCCAGTTTACGGGATTGAGTAATGTGTGTCATCACTCTGATATACATAGTATACATGATATACTGTATATGCCAAGAGCAATTGGGGATAAGTTTATGCTATAATACTGTGGTATGTACAGTCAGATATACACGCACATCAGACGTAGGGTAGAACACCATGATGATTTCTGCACCTACCACGCAAATATGACGAACAAAGAAGCCAGACCTTTTATCATCCAACAATACGACGAAGGATTGACCCACGAACAGTTGGCGGAGCTTATCACCAGATTAAAGGATTGGGAGTATGTAAAAAGGTTAAGGATAAAAACTTTGGGGAAGCTACAGAGGAATGGACACTGGCCATGGAAAAAATAATCCACAGACTTATCCACTTTTACCCCAGATAGAAAGAAAAAAACAAAAAAATATGTTATACTACTCTCAATGAGATCTGTCTGAACTAGCAAAACGCTAGTTTGTTTTTTTTCAGTGGCTGATTAGAGCCCTCCTCTCCTTTGTGAGAGAAGCTAACAGTGGACCATTACAGCCCTTGTGCAGAGCCTGTTAATATAACCGTCCACTGAAATTAAACAATTAAGTCATAACACTATGCCGAAAGTTAAGGTTGGAGGAAAAGTAAAGGAATTTGCTTATACCCCTAAAGGTATGGCAATGGCTAAAAAAGAAGCCAAAGCTATGGGAAAACCCATGATGATGAAAAAACCTCAATCTAAGAAGAAATAATTTATTTATAAAAACGAGACTATGAAAACAGTCAAATTATCTGTGGTACGTTTAGATGAATTAGCTACTGTAATCGACGCAATTTCTCCCAAAGATTTGGCCAACATGAAAGATATCCGTTTATCCGCTTCCATTGTTTCAGATATTAAAGCGTCATATAAGGAACAATCCGAGAAAGTAGACTCCCTTCGGGTGAGACAAGCTGAATGCGCTAAAAAATACCAGGAAGAATTTAAGGAAAAAAATGAAGCTCTTTCCGAAGAAGAAAAAACTGAATTTGCCAAAAAGCTCGACGTTAAATTAAACGCAGAAATTCAAGAAAAGTTTGGTGAAGAAATGAAAGCTCTCGAAGAAGAAAATAAAAAAGTAGTTGAATTTGAACTCGGAGACGAAAAACACGCGAAATTGCAAGAATGGTTTAATAAATATTGTGTAGAGAAATATATTAAAAAAGATGCGTTAATTGAAGTGGCTGATGCCTTGGGAATATCTGAATAGATATGAAATGGTTTCTCGTTCACGGAAGAATCCCTTTCTCAGTCTACAACGAGTACACCGTCAGAGAGAAATTATTTATTGGCTTACTCAATCGCGTATTCCCTAATATCTTCTACTTAGAAGTCTATGACGATAAGCAGGAGAATAAAATTAAAAGTTTATATTCCACAAAATAAGTATGGGAATAATCCAAGTTCAGATAACTCTTGACCCTTGGATACGAATACACTGTGAACACTGTGGAAGACTCCTTTGCAGGATAAAGCAGAAGAGATATAATAACGTGGAGATTAAATGTAAGTGTGGAAATATTACAATAATTTAATTAAGACCCTAGAGGTCGTAGAGAGTCCTAGAGCTCCAAAGAACAGATACGTTTTTTGGAGTTCTTTTTAAACATATGGCTACAGAGAAGCAAAAAATGGTTGTAAAGAAAATCATTGAAAACCATGGAAACGTCTCAAAAGCCATGCGTGAGGTTGGTTATACTGAAGCTACAGCAAAAAATCCAAAAAAAAATCTTACGGATACGGCAGGTTATAAAAAAATTGCAGAACCTTTTGTAGAACAGATGGAAAAAGAAAGACTACGAATAATAGAAGCAATGACGATTAAAGATTTGGATTCTGTTCAATATCAACATCTAGCCGAAGTAGTAGATAAATTTACTAAGAATATCCAACTATTATCAGGCCAGAGTACAGAAAATAACAAAGTAACCTTTGGTTGGAATGAAGATAACGATTCCGTATCAACCTAGAAGCTGGGCAAGAAAACTTCATGACACTACCAAGCGTTGGGTAGTCTTAGTCTTGCATAGACGAGCAGGAAAGACAGTTGCTTGCCTTAATCATTTACAAAGAGACGCATTACGAACAGCAAATAGTAAATATGGGTATATAGCCCCGACATATAGACAAGCAAAAGATGTAGCATGGGACATGATTAAACACTATGCTCGTCCTGTTCCAGGGGTAGAATTCAATGAAGCAGAATTACGGGTGGACTATCCAAATGGATCACGTATTAGACTTTATGGGGCTGACAATCCCGATGCTCTTCGTGGGATTGCCCTATGGGGTGTGGTATTTGATGAATACTCACAACAACCAAGCAATATATTCACTGAGATTATCCGTCCAGCCCTAGCTGATCACAAAGGGTATGCGATCTGGATTGGAACTCCTAAAGGAAAGAATGATTTTTACCGGCTCTATGAGTACGGGAAGACAGATGTTAATTGGTTGAGCTTGCTCCTTACAGTTAATGAAACAAACGTCCTAGATACGGATGAACTGGCAGACGCACGGAAGATGATGAGCGAAGACGAATACAGTCAGGAATTCCTTTGCTCGTTTGAAACAGCAGTGAAAGGGGCGGTCTATGGCAAGGAATGGGCAGAGCTGATCCAGGCAGGCAGATTGCAGAGGATTGAGTATGATCCGAACCTCCCAACCTATTCCGCCTGGGATTTCGGTATCGGTGACGCAACGGCAGTCGGTATTTATCAAGTGCCCCCATTAGGTAAGGAGGTAAGGCTAATAGATTATTACGAGAATACGGATCAGATACTCCAACACTACATAGAATGGTTGAAAAATAAACCATACAAGCTCTCTATGAGCTACGGAGATCCAGCAGGAAAGCAGAGGAATCTCTTGACCGGACGCAGTGTATTTGAGGATTTGAATAGTGCAAAGACGACGCAGTATCTCGGTTATCCTCTTAGCATGTTCTCCCGTCCGAGCCATGTCATAGATAAGATTCACTCAACAAAGAAATTACTACAGATTTTATGGGTAGACGAACGATGTAAAGCCTTTATTAATGCAATAACGAATTATCATTACCAGTGGGATGAGGCAAAAGGTGAATACAAACCAGACCCTTATCACGACTGGAGTAGTCACGCAATGGATCAACTAGGATATTTCTCAGTTAATTACCTTGTCCCCCCAGTTAAAGACCCGATCCAAGAAAGAATCAATAAATTACAAGCTAAAGATTTTGACCTAAGCACGAATTTCTATTCAAATACGTATGAATGAAGTGTACACCAAACAAGAGCAGGAAGATAAAGAGTTTTTCCTTACACGAAAAGCTCAATTAGAAGCTGCTCGCACAGAAACGCTTATTGAGAATGTCTGGCGTCAGGCAGATTTAGATTACACCCCTCACAAACTGGGGTATGCGACAAAAAAGAAAGTCTTGGTAGAGAACGAACGCACTGAAGTATCTTCATACGTTAATCTCCAAAAAGACCAATGGAGAAGCCGAGACGCCAAAAACGACCCGTATATTAAAATCCAAACAGCGATTTCCATTCTCTTTGACCGAAATCCTGAAGCAGTTTTTGATCCTGCCTCTAAGCGGTTTGAGAAGAACACGGCCATTATGGAACATCTTTACCATCGTTCCTGGTCAGATATAAAGCTGGGTTCAAAGAAAGAACTACGGAAGTTTATTTTCAACCTTGCCAAGTACGGCTGGTCACCAGCGCGACGCTATTACAAGCAAGAAATACGAGAAGGCCTGAACATGGTAAAAGAGTACAGTCTTCAGACTGATGAATTTGTGTTTGAAAAGAAAGACAAGACCGATGTTGATGATGTCTATTTTGAATCCAAGAGTCCGTTTGATGTCTGGATTGACGATATGGCACGTCCTGATGATCCACGCAGTCGAAGAGATTGGATGTGGCGGGAAGTTTTTGATAAAACGAAATTAGAAAAACAATTTGCAAAATCTAAAAATATAGAATTAGTCCAGTACGGGTACAACCTCCCTCTTGGGAATGAAGAAGATCGGAATAACCGACAGTACACCTCTACTGATTTAGTGGAAGTATTTTTTTATGAGAACAGAGTGAAAGATAAACTGATGGTGTACGCTGGAGATGTTCTCCTCGTTACTATGCCACTCCCTTCTGAGAACAAAGAATTATCTTTAATAGACACTTATTGGACATATAGAAGCACCGAATCTCCCTATGGAATTGGTTTGAATGAAATCATGCGTCTTAATAAGACAGCCTTAGACAAGGTACGCAACATGACCATTGATCAAGTCGTTCTTTCCATCTATAAAATGTTCCTCTATTCCGGTTCAGAACAGCTGGCCGATGAGGGTGGAGAAAACATTTCTCTTGAACCAGGTAAGGGAAAGAAAGTTATTGACCCAAAGAACATCACGTGGTCAAACATCCCAGGGCCAGGACAGGACTCGTACAACATGATTGAAATGTTGAAGAACGACATGGATGATGATACGGGTATCACCAAGACCTTAGAGGGAGAAATAGAAGGTAAAACTGCGTTTGAAACCTCTCAAGCCTTACAAGGTGCATTGAAACGTCTTGGTACACCACTTCGTAATATTCAATCTGCTTTGGAATGGGACGCTTATCTTACTGTCTCTCTTATTAAGATGGTGTATTCCGTTCCAAGAGTACAAATCTTTACTGATCCAGATCTTATCAGTGAGTATATTGCTGAAGTCAATGATGACCAAGAATTGTACTTTATGGATGAAGAGGGACAGTTTAATGCCCTAGAATACCGAGAGTTTCAGTTGAATATTGAGCAGAATCAAGATGGAAACTTTGAAGCCTCAGAGAACAAAAAGTTTTTTATGCTTCGCCCCTCTTGGTTAGAGTGGGACGGAGAAATCACCATACGGGTTGAATCCATGGTTGAAATGAGTAAACCCTTAGAACGCCAGATGAAGTTGGAGATGAGCAATATCCTCATCCCCCTTATTGGTCAGATGGCGCAAAGTCCTATTATGCAGAATGCCTATATCAAACCAGTGAAGCAAATTCTTAAACTCTATAATGAGAATCCAAAAGACTGGTTGCCGGTTGAATGGCTCTCTGGACAAATGGGACAGCCAGGGATGATGGGTATGATGAACCTTGGTATGGGAGGAGAAACACTGCAGGGACAAACCATTCCAGGTGCACCCGAAGCCGAACAAGTGGTTCCAAGTGCAGAAATGTCAACTGGAGCCACAGAATCAGGGTTAATAGATAGAAGTAGTCAAATTCTCGCCTAACTATGCAACTGAGCAAAGCCCAACAGCGCCGATGTCAAGAACTATGGTTTAACTGGGGGGATTTCCTTATAGAAATATCCGAGTTATTAGTGAAAGAACAGGGTGAAATGATGACGATTAAAGACACTGAATGGGATAATGCGAGGCAAACCGTAGAGTACATAGCGAAAAAACAAGCCCTTATAGAACTTAAAAATATCCTTTCTAATCGTTATGAGTAAAGTCATTCCCATCGGAGACCGAGTTTTAATCAAACAGCAGGTTGATGAGCCTGTCACCTCAACTTCTGGAATCATTATTCATCAGATAGAGGAAAAAAAGAAGAATCTAGGAGTGGTGGTCGGGGTTGGTAATGGAGATAAGATAGTAAAATATGGTATTAGCGAGGGGAATGTGGTGATATTTGAAGGTTGGGGAGGGGAAGCGATTGAGGAAGGCTTGATAGAAGAAAAAAATTATTTAATTATCAGTGTAGATAAAATAATCGCTAAATATGAGCGATAAACAAGAAAAAGAAATGCCGGTTTTAGATGATAGTGTTGTCGGGTTCAGGCTTCAACAGAAAGATGACACATCAAAAGACGTAGAAATTATCGCCAAGAAAGACCAGAACGGGGATTATCCAGTGGTAACATTCAATTTCATGGTAGGGGAAGAAGCACAGAGTTTTTCGCTAAGTAGAGACGAATTATCCGCTGTCGTGTTCTCCATTTCTCGTGAAGACCAGCAATCTAAATTACTTGATAGTCGTTTTAGAGAGTACAAAGAGGTTCCTGTCCGTCTCGTGGTAGAAGCAAAGAAGGATATACGAAAAGGCGAGATGGTAATCGTTTATCGAAAAGAGAAAGTACCTATAGAATTTGAATATAATCGCGAAAAAGTCAAAGATGTTTATTCATTTAACTAAAGTATATGGAAAGAGAAGAAATCAAAAAATTGCTTACTGAAAAAGGAATCAAGTTTGCCAAGAATCTCGGTACGCCGAAACTTTTAGTTTTGTTAGAGGGTGAAGAAGAACCAAAAGAAGAACAAGTTAAGGCTCCTTCTGAATTGATGTCTATTATCACAGATATTGCGACGAATCTTCAGCAGTTAAACTTAAAAGTGGCTGCTTTGGAAGATAAATCAGAAAAAGTATCTCCAACGGTTGTTCCATCTACTAATATTCCAATTCAATCTGCACCAGTAGAGGGAAAGAAAGAACAGGAGGTGGCACACGAGCCAGGCTTTTTTCAGCAAGTCCCTGCCGATATCCGAGCAACCGCAACAGCTATACTCGGTCCAGACTTTGACTATGAAGTTGTCTCTCTCACAGATCAGCCAGCCTTTAACTTTACAATTATCGTTCCTTCAAAATATTCTGAACTCAAAGGAAAAGAAATTGATCGTAGAAGTAGAGTCATCCAAAACAATTTGGGACTTAATGGCGTAAGAGACTGGAGTGAGAAAGTTAAGGGAAATATCATTAAGTTTCTAGGTGCTAATTTAACCACAACTACTTTGTAAGTTCTTTGTAGAAAAACGAGACGAAACAACATTGGCGGCTTATTGCAATGCGGCTAATGGGAGTTTCGATTCGTCTCGTTCTCCCATTTCTCGCATTGGAACAGTCCGTCACTAGGACTGTTTTAATTTAGGTTGATTCCTGTTTCACGTGAAACATGACCAATCGGATCGGAGAAGTCTTTAGACCAATCTCCTTAACGAAGTCTCTATGGGGAAGATAACTGCAAATCCATCTTTTACTACCGAAGATGGTGCTGGAAACAGCAATCAAATAGTAGACGTTAATCTTGATGAACTCAATGTAGAGGAACCAGCTGAGGAAGTGTCTGAAGCTGAAGAGCCAAAAGACGTTGAGCAATCGGAAGATGACGAGATACTCCCTGAAAAGCAGGAAATTCCTGCGGAAGTGCAAGCAGAAGTTCTAAAAATTGGCGATAGAGAATACAGCCAAGAAGAACTGCAGCAAATTGTTGAAAAAGGAACAAAAGTTACCGAATGGGAAAAGAAAATGCCAGGGTTCAATGTAGATACGTTCATGCCGGATTATACGCGGAAAAGCCAGCAATTAGCTGAGTTTCAGAAGCGAATGGCTCCGAAAAATGAACCGAAAGAATCACTTGAAGAACTTGGTATTGACCAAGAGCAGATAAAAACCTTTGAAAAGGTTGCTCGTCATCTCGGTTTTGTCCGTCAAACTGATCTTATAAAAGACTCAGTTGACGCACAGAAAGAAGCGTTTCTTGTACGGCATAATGAATATGCTCCTCAAGCTGTGGGAAGCGATGAAAGATGGACTCAGTTAATGGAAGAATTTTCTATCTATAACTGGGAAAAGAATCCTCATCGTGTTGAACAATTTTTAGAAGAAGCGCATGCCAAAATTTCAGGTAAATGGCAAGAATCTAATCGTGGGGAAAAAATGAAGCAAAATATTACTACAAAAAAAGTGCAAGCATCTATGGCTTCGCTTGGTGGTGGTAGTGCCAAGGCTTCAGCTCCAGCACCTATGAAAAATGACTCTGCTATAGCACAGAAGTATCGCAATCTTGGTTGGAGTGAAGAAGATATTAAAGAAATTTTAACATAACTTATTTATGGCATATCCAGCAGGATTCAGTCTCGTAGCAGATCCAGGAGACAGTCAAATTCTGGAGGTACCTGTTTCAAGTTTAACTTCCGTAGTCGGAGATTGCTTGGAATTGGTAGAAGGATCAACAACTTGGGCAAAGGTTACTTCGTCAAGTAACGCCCGCACACGTAAAGGTGTAGTTCAGGCTGCAACTACTTCAGCTAGTGTAGCTAAAGTTCTTTTGGTCACTCCATTTCAAATGTGGGTAGCTGAAACAGCAAATAGTAGTGCTGCAGCTGACGACGGGGATTTAATGGTTTTTACAGATGAAAATACAATTAACAATACAGGAACAACCGCAACAGGTGCGACTGCTGTCTTTCAGCAAGTTTTTCGCTCAGGCGCAGCTTCTGATAAACGTATTATTGGTTTCTTCTGTGGTTTATACGGAAACCCAACTGTTTAATCTGTTTAATCTCACTTTAAATTTATATTATGGCATTATTTACTCTTGGTGATGCTGTCGATTTGACAGACGTTGCCATCCAAAAGATCTTTCTGAAAATGACTGATCTTGAGAAAAAATCATACTACGACAAATACTACAATGTAGAAAAAGGCGTAGTAGATCGTTTATTGAAAGATTCATCTCTTTCTGGACTTGGTTCCGCTTCTCGTATTGTGGAGAATTCCATTATCGTTAGCGAAGCGCCAGTACAGGGTCAGGCTTACGCGTAGCCCTGTCTAAATTCTTTCTAATCAATGGCGAAGGTCCTTTTCAAAAAGGATAACGCTCAACAAGCAGGCATAAGCTGTGCAGTTGCAGAGACTAAGTGAAAGAACGGCGTAATTGCCGATGCAATAGTCCGACCACCAGCTATACACAAAACTGGTGAAGCTATCAGAAATGAATAGCTCGTTCCTTACAAAATTGTTAGGAACAGTAACAAATAAGTACGATAAGACCTATACCCAAGTCGAATATGGAAAATTACTTCCAGTCACAAAACAAATGTGGAAGTTTGGTATTAAAAAGAGAAATCTTGAACGTGTTGCCAGCGCATTGAAAGATGCTTGTCTCCGCGCTCGTGAAGAATACTGTAATGATCGTTTAGATCAATCCTACAACACATCATATACCAAAACAGAAGATGGTGGTTCATACTCTGTCACTGTGTCTGGTGGTGATGCTGTAGCGATGATTTCCAACGCACATACCCGTGAAGATGGTGGCGCTAACTGGAATAATCGTATTACAGACGGAACAACTGTTAATATGGATTTTGACTACGATGCAATTAAAGCAGCTCATCGTACTGCATCTTTGATTCTTGATCCAAAGGGAAAGAAAATGGATGTAAACTTGGACACGATCGTTGTTAGTCGTGGTACCGCTGTAGCCTTCAGGGCAAAAGAAATTCTTGGGGCAATCCGCGCCGGTGGAAAATCCTCAATTGCTGGCTCTGCAGATAATGACGCAAATGGCGTACCTGCATACAATGTTATTGAACTTCCATACACTGAAACAAACACATCATACTGGTGGATGTTTGATAGTTCAATGAAAGGTGATGAATATGGTTTACAGTATAAAGAATCTCAACCAATTTCTCTTGAAGGACCAAATGTTGTCTTCAAAACTGGTGAAATTCAATACAAAAGTACAATGCTGTTTGATATTGGATTTAACGACGCTCGCAACTGGGTCGGTTCAAAAAATACAAACGCAGCTTAACAACTCTTAATCTTAAAATTACGAATGGGGAAGGATGCTGTCTGGGATTCCAGTCAAAAGTACCTTCCCCAAGAGTTACAAAATTATGGCATATCTTAATGGTCGCCAATACACAGACTTTCGAGGTCTTAACCTTCAAGCTGGTAACGGTGTACTTCGGTTTACTGCGCCAGACGTAGTACCAACAACAACATCAGGAGAATTGCTCCTTTATGTGTCTGGTACTTCTTTGGTGTATGATAATGGTTCTTCAATTACAACAATCGGCGCTAGTGGTGGCGGTGGTACTCCAACATGGGAAACCATTTTTGCTGCTGACGCAACGTTTACGATTACTCCTGATTCGGCGTTTACCATTGCTGGCAATCGTTCAACCGCTACTGATGTATTAGTAATTACGAATGCAGCCGGTGGTTCAGGTTCTTGTCTCCAGATTACTAACTCAGGTTCTGGAAACGATGTTGACGGAACTTCAAACACTTGGAGTGTCTCAGCAACTGGTGCAGCAACATTTCTTACCTTGGTATTGACTGGTTCTACAATTACCTCAACAACGCTTGATGTTGCGTGGGCGCTTGAAGATAATGATGCTACGGCTCTTTCAATCGGTGCTTCTGGAGATACTAACATGTTGGTATTTGATACTCGTAATGCAGCCCCAACAGTTGTATTTAACGATGCAATGACGGTTACAGACGGATTAGCAACTTTTATTAGTACATCAAATACCGCAAATAATGTCTTGGTAACAAATAATACCATTTCTACATTTGGTGCTGACGCAAGTAGCGCTGGTGCGGTGTGTATTCGTTCAACCTCTGTTACAACTGGTTCATTATTGCAGCTTCAGTTGTCTGATACTGCCAATGCTGGTGGATTTTACTTATGCTGTCGTGAGTCTGTTGGTGGTACGAATGATTTCACGATCGGTGAAAACGGTGTTCTCGTCATGGCAGGTACAGCAAGTAACGATTCTTTGACTGTTACTGCTGGTCATGTAGTTGTCACCGCTGGTAACTTAACCCTTTCCCAGGGTGTTGTTGCTGTCACTTCAACCGGTACTGCTGATGTTATTTCTGTCACCGCTAACTCAGTATTATCAAATAATCTCCTGGTTCTTAATGGTTCTGGTACATTTACTGGTACGACTACCGGTTCGTTCGTATACCTTAACCCATCTGGACTTACAACTGGTACTGCGCTTTACATTGCTTGTGGAGCAGCAACCACTTTGTCAACCGCAGTAGACGTAACGACTTCAACTACGACTGGTACCGCGCTTCGTTTGACTGCTACTGGTGTAGAAACTGGTGCAGGCTCTGCTCTTGAAGTTATTGCTGATTCAGCAACTACTCCCGGTGCAGTTGCTGGAGAAGGTGTTGTAAAGGTTTCTGCTGATGCCCTAACGACGGGTTCGGCCCTTGATGTAACGTGTACGTCTATCACGCTTACTACAGGTCGTATTGCTGATTTCTCACATATCTCAGGCAGTATTACTGGTACACTAAATAAGACGGCAGATTTTTTCAATGTATCATCTTTGCGTACTGTTACCACTGGTACGGTTGCTGACGATTACGATATGGGTAACTTCATTCGTACTTCGGTTATCAATGGTGGTGGTACATTTACTGCCACTGGTTCTGTATTGTATGTTGAAAATGCGGTGACTAATACTTCTGGTACTGTTACAGATACTGTTAAAGGTATCGAAGTGGTCATGGATTCTTTGGGAACTGGTGACGCTTTGGAGATTACTCACAATGCTACTGGTGGGCGCGCGATTGACGTAGTTTCAGCGGCGACATCGAGTGTGACAGCAGTATTGATTGCTGTAAATGATTTGACCACAACTGGTGTAGGACTTTCTCTTACAAATACTGGTACTGGTCTTACCTCTGGTTCGGTTTTGCGTGTAGCTTCAGGAACAACCTCTGCTGTAGCAACTAATGGTGTTGTATCTTTGTTTGCTACTGGAGCGTTCACTTCTACGGCAGTTACTGATGGTTTTGTCCGTGTAAATGCGAACTCTACCCTTTCTGGTACAGCAGTTGCTGTCAACGGCAATGTGCTTACCACGGGTGTTGGTATTTATGTTGGGGACACTGGAACTGGCATGACTTCGGGTTCTCTTATTCGTGCTGTATCTGCTTCAACTGGTGCAGTAGCAACAAATGGTGTTTTGAGTGTTCAAGCAACAGGTGCTTACACTTCAACCGCAAACATGGGTATCTTAGCGGCAATAGCTAATACCACAACTGCAGGTACAGTTGCGTATGTTTCTGCAACCTCAATGATCGGTGGTACGTTACTTTTCTTGAATGCAACGGCAGCTACGCTTACGGGTAAATATATTCAGTGTTACGATGGTGCCGCAGATGATTTCTCTGTTGGTCAATATGGTGCAACGATTATCGCAGGTAATGAGGGATCTACTGTTGTTACTGTAACCGCCGGAGATATTATCTTTTCGCAAGGTTCACTTTCTGTCACCGATAATGACAACGCAAATTCTGTTTCGTTTATCAATGATACAGCAACGACGATTGGTGCAGCTGCCAACGCTGGTTTAGTTGATATTTCAGGAGACGGACTTACAACTGGTACGGCTC
>ERZ1292642.1051-Hain-H14-01um-R1-1051-length-13681-cov-16_pt1 | contig 13681 bp, 27 predicted proteins | sample MGYA00564403_ERZ1292642 | MGnify/ENA primary metagenome ERZ1292642 (study PRJEB36523, sample SAMEA6512643) | groundwater metagenome | collected 2019-01-09 | study: AquaDiva: Metagenomics assemblies of 32 groundwater samples | reverse complement strand
CGATCAGGTCGGCAAACAGCTTCTTCCCCTGCCGGTAGATGCGCGAGACGTAGCCCAAAGCCGGCTCGCCGAACAGCCGCTTAGCAGTCTCCTTGTCCTCCTGCCCGTCCTCGTGCCCGGCCTTCACTGGCGGCTTGAAGCCAACCTTAGGAAAGGCCGCCACCATGTCGTCCAAGTCCTTCGCGCTGTAGGCGTCGCCGTTCCACGCCCCCTCGGCGAATATCTCCACGCCGGGGATGTCGATCGTCGGCAGCTTGTCTGCGTCGGTCAGGTCATAGATTTTGGTGGCGGCTGCGGGTTTGATTTTCTTTCTCCCCAAAAAAGCGAGAGGGCCTGAAAGCGCGGCTCCCATTAGATGGAACCGAAACCTCCAGGCCCTCTAGTGCTCGTCCGGCTTTTAGCCGGCGGCGTTCGATCAGCCCTTAGTCTATTGATTTTAGCTTTTACACTTCTATCGAATCCTTGTCAAGCCCTTGGAGGAAGACAATAAATTCGTTCACGCGCGAGGTCATCCATAGTGGCTAAGAATGCTCTAATTCTCTTGTCTGAGTTCCAGTCAACTATGTCGGGTTTTTTAGGGAGAGGAAACATTCTGAATGAGATTTTTTCGGCTTCAGGAATGAGGGCATTTCGCGCGATGATATATTGGCAGTTGTGTTGCCCTATCGTCGATACTGTCTTTTCGATGATTTTATCTCCTTGATTCGAATGAATGACTACTTGTCCTTCGGGACACTCACATTGATCGATCTTTTTCATTGATTTAACTTCTACACCCGAAGCCCAACTCTTGTCAAGAGGAAAAAAGAATTATTTTTCAGGGGGCCGTCCTGTGGTATATTCCGGCCATGATTTGCGACTTCCTGTTCGACGGCGAATATGTCGTCATTCCCATCGTCAACCCGGTGGCCGACACTCCGGAGCGCGCATTGCTCCGCGCCATGCTGGAGGACGCCCTAGAACTCGCCACCGGCCTCGCGCCGGTGAAGGACGGCCGGGAGCGCCTTGAGGCGCGGAGGTGGCTTGAGTCGAAAAGCAACAACTGGATTCTGCCGTGCGGCTTGGTGTGCTTCTTCTTGGGAATCGACCAGGGGGCGATGCTGAAGAGGATAGCGCCGAAGTTCAGATCGGGGAAGTCGCGGGCGGGACGACGGTCCTTCTCCATACCGAAATCACCGGACGGTGATCGACTATACATTCTGCGGGAATAGCCAGTCCAGTCGCCTTCCGCAGGATGATCGCGCAGTCGTCCTTTAACGGCACTGTCGAGAAGTCGCAGTCGCCGTTGAGCAGCAGCAGGTCCGCGCCGCCGCCGTTCAGGATCGCCTTGACCGCCCCCGGCTCGACCTGCCTCACGACGCCCGTCAACTGGTGGCACAGCACGGCGAGGTTGAACCACCTGTTCTCCGCCGGGTTCTTGATCGCCAGCGCGTCCACGGCGTAGAGCTTGGCCCCGACGTTCCGGGCGGCTATCCCCAGGATCGCCGTCGCCCTGCCGGTGCCCGGCGAGACCTCGACGAACACGCCGCCGCCCCTGGCCGTCGCCTGCTCGAAGATCACCTGCGCCTCCTGCGGCCCCATGTCGCCGGGGTGCATGCCGAGGCGTCCGTAGGCGGTGCGGAGGTCGGTTTGCTTCATCTGGATTGCTCCTCCTCAAAAAGTGACAGTGATATGGCCGCCTCGGTGATTATAACCGGCGACGCAGTTTTTCCTATCGCAAGGCAGAGACAGGTCGGCGAACGAGTAGGAGCACTTCTGGCAGCATCCAGCGTCCGCCCCGATGTTGTCGTAAATCACCCGCCAGTCCGCCGGGTCGCGCGGCGTGAAGTTCACCGAGTACTCCTCGCCGCACTTGGAGCACTTCTTGACGACCTCGATGCAGCCCTGCGAATGATTTTCGTCGATGGTCTTCATTCTTCTTCTCTGTGCATCACTTTCCCGTAGGTCCAATCGAGCAATCGTACCTGATCATGAAAAGCGCAGCCTTGCGTTGGGCATTGAACTGATGTCTGCGGACCTGGAGCCGTGACGGTTCCGTCTTCAAGAATATCGTGCGCCGAAAGCACGGAAGAATGATCGCAGATTGGGCAATGAATAATCGGACTCGCTGGATTCCCGTTTCGTGTGATGATCGGTCCCCAGGTTCCCTTCTCATCCCAAACCGATTCCTTAGCTTTCGGAACTTCGATCATCGTCTCCTCGGCGGCTCGGCGAACTCCCGGAACGACTCCCTCTGGCAGATCACGCGCCACGGCCTGCCGTTGTCGCCTTTGCTCAGGAGCGCCTTGAGGGAGACGACGACGAGAAGCTCGTCGGCCTCGATCTCCTCTTGGTGGGCGTCAAGCTCCTCGATCATCGCCGCCTTGATCTCGCCGAACTTGCTCACGTTGTCCCCTTTAATGTTGGAATCGAGTTTTTACGCGTGATTACATAGTACTTTTTGATCGGTCGTTCGGGAGATAAGCGTCCATCTATCGCTCATGCCACCACAGAAACAACACTGCCTGAGATCCCCAGTTGGCAGTTTGAAAGGTTCACTAAACGGCACAGGACCGGGAATATTGGGATGATCTATCATCCAACAATATGAACAGAGATAATGCGCATTATCGCTCACGCTACTCTCCCCTTACTGAATTGGCACCGATCCTGCGCGGGCGCGCTGGGCTAAGACCTCAAGCATGACGTCGCTCGCCTTCTTGGTGGCGACGACGACCCCTTGCGCGTAGCCCTGGCAGAAAATCTCAAGGCAGACGCGGTGGAGCGTGAAGACGCGCCGCTGCCACGGCCAGGCGAGCCTCTTGCAGTACGGGCAGCGCGTCATAGTTCCTCCCTCTAACGCTGCCACAACCAGCCCACGAACGCAGCCCCACCACCCGTAGCCGCTCCGATCAATATGCCCCGGACGCAATCCCCACACAACCGCCCCCAAGCAGTAAAAGCGCCGCAGTTCCAACAATGGCGAGAAGACAAGTGCAGCTTTTTAGATAATTTACTCACGATTAGTATCCCGCCGCCCTCCGCCGGTTCACCCGCCGCGATACGCGGGCCATGCGGTTTCTAATCCGGTTGCGCTCGCGGGCCGTCCGCTTCGCCCGCTTCGTGTAGCTCGGCAGATGGCTCCGGTGCCGCCGAGCGGTTCTCTCTGCGAAATTCGTTAGCCCAGCAATGGCGGCGAACTGTTTCCAGTTCTCAGCGATGAACTCCTTCAGGCTCTTCACGGCCTCTCCTTCTGCTCCGCGCTCATTTTCATCTGGCACCGGACCTCCACGGTGTCCGGCTGCCCGTTGCGCTTGCGGATCGTCACGTCGAGCCACGTCTCCGGCCCCGCCGCCCGCTCGATCGCCTGCACCCAGGACATGATCTCCGGGTAGTCGGTGAGCAGGCGGACGCTGGAGGGGGAAGTGGTCATCGCGCTCCTTTTTCTAATTTCCAGGAACGCGCCCAGAGCCCCCAAATCAAAGGAATCCAGAGGCGACCCTTCGGATCAACTTTCCACGCTGGCTCCAGACTGCCCCATCGCTCAAAACCGATAAAGAACAAAGTGCGCATTCTCATAATCCTGATCCTCCGTGCACCCTGATGAACTCATTCACCTCCTCGACCCGCGTGCAGAGCTTGGAGAACTTCCCGACATTGACCACGCAGCGCATTTCGAAGGCGTCATGCGGGCAGAAAGTCAGCCGGTAAACGTCGTCGTATTGGAGGTGGCAGGTTTCGCAGGTGGTCATCATTAAATCTCTCCTACTTGAAGCCGATCGGGATAAGCCGCACCACCTCGTCGATCTCCGCTGGGGTGGACCACTCGACGGGGAGGTCATCGGTTGTAAGAAAGACCAAAATTGATCGGCACTGAAAATGTTCTGGCGGAATTAGCTTGATACTTTCTGCGGAATCCTTGCGAAACATGAGACCGTCGGCAGTCTGGCAAACTTCCGTCGTTCTATCGTCAAGAATCGCCGAAAATTGATAACCGATCACATAATCTCCGGCAGCATCGCCTACCGAAATACGGCCTTGATTTAATGCCGTAGTAGATTCGGTTCTAATAATATTTTCTAACCGATAGGCCATAAGTATGTTTTCCGGCGCTTTCTCGCCCGGCGGGAAGCCGATCCCGACCTGCCCCGACGGCCCGATCTTCGTCGGGTCGCCCACCCACGGCTCGAAGACCGAGCGGAGGTTGCCGATCATCTCGTTGGCGGTCTGCCCGCCCTTGATGTACTCCATCAGCCTGAGCTTGGCCTGGTTGAGCAGCGCGTCGTCGATGATGCCCTTCAGCACCAGTGCGCGCGAGGCGAAGTAGTCGAGGGCGAGCTGCGGGGAGAAGCCGGTGGCGTAAGAACGAGGGATAGATTTGAATTGATTGCGGCGCGGGATCGGAATGACAAAAATATCATAATGCAGTTCGGCCGTGGTTATCTTACCTAACCGTTTCTTTACATCTTTTGCCGTCCAGGAGAAGTAATTCCCATACGCATTCTTCTTTTCCTTCATCCCCAGCGCGCGATAGAAATCATACGCTTCGGGGGTCGCCTGGAGAAGAATTCCTACGTTTGCCGATGCGGCTCTTTGCATAACAACTCTCATTAATGATGTGCCTATTCCCTTGCCGGATTCGGCGGATGCGATGTAGTTGATTAAAAGCTCATCGCCTTCTGGGCTGGGAATCCACTGCACGACTCCTACGATCTTTCCCGACTCATCGTATTTGACGGCGGTGGAAATCGCCCAGCCGTCTGGATCGTATTCATTTTGCATCTCTTTGAGAGCATTGGATGCCAAATGGGCCGCCTGTTTATTCGGCCACTTAGCGACCGATTTAATCATGTTATCCGATACATTCTGTTGATTAAGTTCGACCGTTCCCGGCTCTCCCGTCGGGCTACACGAGTTGTCTATCCCGCCGCCCTCTCCCGTCGGGCAGAAGGCGTAATCGGCCTCGTCGTAGGTCTTCAGCGGCTCCAGCTTCTCCTTGACCTTTCCCGGCAGCTCCCCCATCGCCAGGTCGCGCGACTTGCGCCAGACGCTGACCAAGTGCTCCTGGAGGATCTTGGCGACCGCGCCCGTCTCGATCTTGAGCGTCGCGGCGTAGAGCGGGCTTACCCGGCCGTCGCGGGCGGCGGCCTCGACCTGCTTCAGCATCTCGTCGCGGGCTTGCCGTATAGCGGCGCGGACCTTGGCGTCCACGCCCACGGCGTCCTCAGCGTAGAGCTTCTCGATGGCGGCGAAGTCGACGCGCTTCTCAATGCCTTTAGGCTCGCGCTGATACTTTTTTTTTGAGCCTCTGCCGAACGGAAAGAACTGCTGTCCGCCGCCCGGCTCTATCGGTAATCCCGTCAGCGGGTCTATCTCCTGCTCGCCCTGCGGCTGCCCGCCCGCCATCGGCACGTCGTCGGGCAGCTTCGGGAACTCGATAAGCTCGCGGCCCTTGTTCTCGTCCTCGCGCGTCTTGGTGAACGCTCCCGTCTGGACCGCCTTGAGCCACAGGTTGAAGAGGTTCTCGCGGTGCTGCGCCGTGATCTCCTTGAATTTGAAGGTTGGGTACTTACCCTCGGTCACTTCGTAGTTCAGGTCCACGTCGGGCTTGACGACCCGCTCGTTGACGAGCGTCTCTAGCTCGTTGCGCTCCGTCTCGATGACCCAGATGAAGGCGTCGAACTCTTTCACCGCGCGCGCGAAGCTTCCGACGGCCTGCTCGCCGGACAGCCCGATGAGGCCGGGCATGAGAAGCGCGATTCGTATGGCGACGTTCTCCTCCTGGATGACCGGGATGAACGCGCTGGCTATCTTGGGGTCGCCCTGCTTCAAGTCGAGCGTGATGAACTGCGGCAGGATGAGCACGCTGCGGTTCTGCAACTTCTGGCCAAAAGACTGGAGCAGCTCGCGGTTCGCCGCATCGAGCCTCTGCGTGTGCGTGAAGACCATGAGCGGCTCGCCGTAGCGCTCGAGCGTTATCATCTTGAAGCGGTTCGCGTTGCTTTTCCGCCACCACGGCTCGAACGCGCTCCGCAGGTCACTCTCGCCGTAGATGTTCTCGAATGTCTTGCGGTGCGAGTAGATCACGAATTTTCCCGCCGGCATCGCCCTCTGGTCCTGCTCGACGCCGTTCTCAAGCAGGTTCCCGTGCCCGTCTGTGACGAAGTCGAAGCCGAACGGCTGCCGCGTCTTGAGCGCCTTGAGGGCGACCTTGCCCGCCCAGCGCCCGCCCTCGACGAGCCGGTAGACGCGCTCCGTGACGGAGAAGCCGTACTGCATCGCCGTCATGATCTCGGAGAGCTTGGAGTCGAACGACCCCTCCATGTCCTCCAGGTCGAACTTGACGAAGTCCGTCATCTCCTGGGCCATCTCTTGCTCCGCGCCCTCCTCCCTGACCTCCGGCGGGGCGATCTCGTACCCGGTCGAGAGCACGGCGTACTGCTTCGCGTAGACCGCCGCCTTGACCTGGTCGTCGAGCATCATCTTGCGGTAGATCGTGAGGCCCCTCTTACCGACAAGCTCGTCGGGGTTGAAGGGCTGGATCGCCTTGGAGTAGAGGCCGGACTGCGTGTAGGATATCTCCTCGCCGCCGCCCTCCGGCATCTGCGGCTTCTTGGGCGTCGCCAGGGCGTGGCGGCGGACCCTTCTCTTCTTCGCGGCGGCTGGCATCTGTAGGCTTTATACAGGCAAACGCGCTCGATGGTCAAGCGTTTTCTATTCCAAGTACGTCGTCCGCTGGCCGCCGGACCAGAGCTGCGACAGTTCCGTCGCCCCCTCGCGCACGGATTCGACTAGCTCAGCATCGGACACGCCCATCGAGAGCATAAGTGCGTCGGCCCAGTCGGGCGACGGCACGCGGCGCGCCATCATGGATTTCTTCGATTCGACTTCCCACTTGCTGTCGCCGCGTATGACCTTTTTTATCGAGGTCAACTGACCGCCTAGCGGGCTCTGCCTGTACTCCGGGGCGATGGCCAAGCTGCCGTCCTCGAACCGCTTCATCAGGTAATAATAAAGCTCGCACCGCCGGTTAAAAAACTTCTCCTGCTCCATAGCCGGCCCGCCTGGAAGGACGAGGAACATTCTGTTTGGGTCTCCCTGCGAGACGATGCGGTCGATGACGCCGGACTGAGCTATGCCGTTCTCGATGACCACCGCGCCGCCAGGGAACGCGACCATCCACTCTATCACCCGGTCCGCCGTCACATCGGTTCTCTGACCACCGTAAGCTATCATGCGCTGGACTTTTTGGCCCTTCCGGTGGCACAGCACCGTCTCGTTCGCGCCGGTCCAGGCCACGTCCACTCCGAGAATGTCCTGCCCCGACTCGGGCTCGTCCTTGATCTCTTCCCACCTGTTCGCGGCCCTGTTGAACATGGCGAGGCTTATGAGGAACGTCGACCCGGCGGTGTTGAACTCCGCCAAGACCGGCCCGGTGAACCACGAGCTGGCTTCTCCGTAGGCCAGCTTCTCGTCGATCGACTCCTTCGTCACCAGCCGCGTCGTCGGCTCGTATTCGTACTGGTCCGGCCCGGTCCTCACCTTGCGGGCCACGGGGACGGTGAACACTTTCCACTTGGGCCTTTTGCCAGCCGCTATCGCGTAGAACTCCCCTGTCTCGTCGCCTGGGACGGACTGGATCAGTATCCTGTTGTCCTCGCGGGTACACGCCTTCAAGACTGCTTGGTAACCCCAGTCCTCGACGCCCTTGGCCTCGGTCATTATGTAGAGCATCGTCTGGGCGTGGTAGCCCTCCATCTTGGCCGCAGAGGCGGCCTTGAATCCCTCCGCATAGGCCGACGGGTTGGACTTCTTGTACATCTTGCGCTGCAGAAGCTCGAAGGCGGGCCGCGCCTTGGATTTGCCCGTCCACAGGTTTATCTCGTGCCAGAGCAGCCCGATCTGCCTGTCTGAGGCCGAGGTAGTGGGGATGATTCCCTCGTGGCAGTACAGGAACCACTCCACGAGCCAAGCACATAAGGCGTCCTTGCCGGCCCCGTTCGCGCCGACGAACGAAACGCGGGCATTCTGCTCCGCCACGGCCCGCGCCACCTTGATCTGGTGCGGCTCTGGCTCGACGCCTATGATCTCCCTGAAATAGTCTTCTGGGCGGGCCTGGAAGTGGGCGATGGCCTTCTCTTCGGCCGTCGGCCCGACCTTGATCTTATGGCTCTGGGGCATTGAGTCTCGGCAGGACTTTAGTCTCGTAGACTGAGCGCAGGAAATCGCGGGTGTTGTTCGGGTCGCCTATCTCGATCCCGACCGTGGCGTTGCCGTCCGTCGCCATTATTCTCATCTGCGGGGTGGCATACCCCCACCGCTGCGGCCTTGCGCGCTCCAGCCACCACTCGGCCGCCCTGGGGTCAAACTCGTGCCGATTGGATTCGGTGATTGTATGAATAGGATTGCCGTCTCTGTCTTGGCCGGTCACCGTTTTTTTTTCCAGCACATCATAGCCGTTTGCCGCCTTGGCGACGACCATCGACATCCGCACCTCGGCCTCGGCCATCGCCTTGCCCACTGCGTCGGAAAACTCTTTGTATTTGCCCCTACTCGCCCTAGCTCCGCGCTTTAGCCAGTCATAGAAAGTGTCCTTGTGTATGCCCGCGAAAGCCGCCGCCGTTTCGACGTACCCGTTGACCATGATCGCGCCGACAATCTTCTGCTGGATTTCAGGGGTCAACTCCGACGGCCTCCCGCCGGTCCCCTCGAAGGACCCGCTGGGGAGGGTCGCCCCGCGCCGGCGCTTCTTTGCTGACTTCCCCTTCACGGCTACTCTCATAACACAATCACGGGATGATTATCAACTTCAATTTCTGCCCTCAACTCCGCGTTTTCTTTTTCGAGGGCGCGGATTTTGGAAATGGCCCAATCTATTTCATCGACTTCCATTTCCAACTCCTTAATTAGCTCTAGACGTAAACGGCTTAGAGCTTCCAAATAACGTACATCTTCTGGTGTCATCCTTCCCTCCACAAAATACCCGTTCCTTGGCAAGCCTGACATAAATACGGCCCTGTGTTCGTATCGCTCCATTCTTGTTGATCCCCCGCAACCCACGGCGGACGATTCACTGAACCTTGGCCGTTACAAACGGGGCATTTGTAGAGGGTCATCTAATTTCCTTTTCAAATGTATCGGGTGCTAAATCTTCAGAGCGCCCTTTATACACTTTAATAAGTTTACTAAACGAAACAAATTCGAGGATAACACCAACATCGCAACCGTTCGCAATCCGTAAGATGGTATTAAGCGTTAGGTTGCCATAGTGGGGATTTTCTGCCCTAGAGATCACCCCTTGTGTAACGCTTGCGGCATCGGCAAGTTGCTCTTGTGACCAGCCTCGTTTCTTTCGCAATGCGGCAATCTGAAATGGAATGCTTCTTTTTAATTGCGAGTTAACAAAAGCATCGCGGTATCGTTTATCTCGTAGTTTACGCCATATACGAGAATACATGGTCATCTACTCCTCCAATCCAAATTCCTTTTTGATGGCGGCGGCAATAGCCAACGCACTACACTCCCTGTCGCAGTAGGATGGATGGGTGGCGTGTTCGGCTTCCGCAATCTCCACGCATTTCCTAGCCGTAGCCTCGCGCATCTCTAAGAGGCGGTCGCCTATCTCATCGTCGGTCATGGATTTACCTCTCTCCTTGGATAAAATTCTCCCTTTGGATACGTCCGTCGTCGCCACTGTTTCAGCTCCGTTTGTATCTGAATCAAATGGCGAAAATCAAGATGCCCAAGGTAGTAGTACAATAGTTCGCCGTTTTGCAGCCGATCAAAAACGCACTGCTCTTGTTCAGTCAATTCGCCCTCATATTGCTTAAAGATCAAATCATGTCGACGCTGGTTAAGACGGTTAAATACATCGTCGGTCACGGGTAGAGTCCTCCTTAATAGGAAATCTAAACCTCGCCGTAACTGCCGGAAAATATCGTCCTGCCAATTCAACCATTTCCTCGAAAGTAAAAATTCCCTCCGCCAAAAAGTTGCTGTTGCATCCGCCTCGCGTATCGACACTCCGATCCCAAAACGAGAGGGCTGTCCAGTTGTCTTTATGATGAAGAGCTGCAACCCCTTGAGCCTGTGAACAAAGACAACCATAAAATTTCTTGGTAAACTCACACCGAGGATTTTCGTGCGGTGCAAGCGATCCATCGGGACATGCTCCCCAAGGCGTTGTAGCATCTCGGTTGGCAGATCGGCCTGGTGGTTCCCACAAAAAATGTCCTGATCGTTCAATGCAACCAAAATAAAAGATTTTCATTCCTTGCTGCTCTATCTTCTCCTTGATCGCAGTAGCGTCATTTTTGGTCATGGCTTCCTCCTGATCCACGCCAAATACACTACTTCCAGTCGGCGGTGACAAGTACGAAGAAAACAGCACTTCCTTCACGATGCAGCCCGCCCGTACCTGTAAGCGGTCGCTATGGGCCGAAACAATCAGGTAGGCTACATCGTCTAAAGTTTTCTCTTCGATCTTCTCGGTTTCTTTCGCGGGACGAGGCGTTGAAGTTTTCCACGGCTCACCAACTTTAGCTGTTGCCGTCTTACCAGAGGGAAGATAAAATCTAGTAACCATTTGGGTTACTCCTTTTTGGCGAGGAGTTGTATTCTTGCTAACACAGCATCAAACGCGTGACGATTAATATCTTTTTGTCGTTCGGACAAGCTCGCCCACGGAACCAAATCGCCGTGACATTTAGCGCATGGGTGACTCGTCGTGCCATGACCCTGCTCATCAGGGTGGTGGAATCCTTGAGTACGCTTGGTCTGAGTCCAACTTTCGTGCATGATCTGACCAATTTCGTCTATTGGGATTTTTAGCGCCGCCTCTGCCCGTTCTAGGTCGGCGCGGGCCTGGGCCAGCTCCGTCATTATCCGATCACCAATCTCAAGCGACTCCTTGAACTCATCCTCTAGCTCTGTGTGAGCATCCACAAACCTGTGTCAACATATCTACCTCACTTCGTGTGAACAGCACCACACACAGTGCAGCGCCAAGTAACTTGCTCATTCTCCACTTTTGCCTCATTGTGCACACGCATACCCTTTCCATACTGCTGGTCTTGGTACGCATGTTGACAGGTGCAACGCAGTAGTTTCGTCATAGGATCACCCCCCGTGAAATTAGGAACACGCTACCCTCCCCTCTGCCCGTTCCAGGTCGGCGCGGGCCTGGGCGAGTTCGTCGGCCCGCTCCCTCGCCACGTCGAGGAGGGCTTCCAGTATTTCGTCCTCCATCATCCGTATGTCGTTTGGGCATTTTTCTGCCGGATGATGCCCTTCTTGCCAGCGGTCGCAGTAACGGCAATGCGCGTCTCTTGCCAATTCCCTCGCCTTCTCCCGCATCTTGGTTTCACGGTCTTGGTCACTCATCTGGCGATACCTCCAGACCGCTGTTTCCGGCGCTCTAGTAAATAACAAGCTGTAGTGATTCCGAGATAAATCGCGGCGAACTCAAACAGAAAACGCGCGACGGCGGTAAAGCTAAAATAGAATTGACATTCCATCACTCTCCTCCCTTCACTTCCTGCTCGACCGCAGCGAGCCAGTCGGCGGGAGTCCAGTTGTGGCGAGGATCGTTGCACCTCGCCATGTCTTTGCTTCGCTCCCATAAGTCCCTTCGCTCCACACAGCGTTCCATAGGATGTTGAATACGGAAAACGGCTTGCTGTCTTCCCGCCTCCACGCGGAGGAGAATGTTCAACCATGCTTCGTCTAAGCCCCGTTCGGCGTCTTGCTGGAAACTTCGACGACGACGAATCCACGACAAGTCCTCCGCCGTCATCTTCAACATCGGCTCCGGCTTAGGTTGGGTCATGGCTTACGCTCCTCTGTTGGCAGTAATTCGATCCCCACCAGTTCTCGCGTTAGGTAGTCGGGGCGACCATTTGCGTGGTCTTTGTAGCGCAAGAAACTTTCCATGCCATTGAGGTCGTCGTCAAAGGTTTTTATAGATATTTCAGGCTGGCCCTGGACAAAAACGACGTGCCCGACGAAAACCTCACGGACAACAAAGCGAATCATCCCTTCCTCCTTGCGCGGCGCTCCAACAGCGGCTCCGCAGTTAGATCAATAACGTCCTTCTTTGCTTGTGGATCGTTTTCATAATCTCTTGGCAGGCCAATAGCAAAAGCAAATTCCCTTGCGTCATTATGGCCTCTCTGCCGATACCACCTGGCATCCTCGGTGGAGGAAGCGCGGCTTTTATTCATCGGGATTTTTCCAGATCAGTAATTCGTGGGAGTGCTTTATGTGGCTGCCATTGTTGCCATTCCTGCGATTCTCTCCGATTCGTGTATCGCCCTGCCCAAAGGTGTATTGCCATTTCGGGGCGATCATCTCAAAATCCTTGTACCAAGAGCGAATAGTTTTGCAGTCGTTGTAGGAAAGCACGAAGCCGCCTTTGTGCGCTAAGAGCAAATCGCGCAGCAAGGCATGGTTGAATCCCTTGTGGTGAATCGGGAAATTTCTATTCGGGTACATCCCGACAAAGGTGTTTCCGTCATCAAGGTAATATGGCGGATCACAATACAGAAAATCGCCCTGGTGTTTTGGTATTGTTTCCTCGAAAGGGGCACAGCTAACCTCCATGCCGGGAGCACGGAAGGCGCGGGCCTTCTCAATCATCGTCTTATAGCGATGCCCTTCCAGATAAATGTCGGACGGCCAACCTAGAAAATGAGGACCGTAGGAAGTGTTGGAATTGAAATAGTAATAGGCCGCCAGATCATACCGACCCAGGCGTTTACCTTCCCTCCAATGCTGCCGGAGCCGCTCTTTCACCTCAGCAAAGGTTTTTCTAGTTGGGGAAAACGCTACCAGCCTGCGAAATAAGACTTCCGGGTGCTCAAGCTGTACCTGCCAGTAATTACACAGGATGTCAAACACATCATAAGCAATAACCTTAATGCCAAGCTCCACGCTACAAGCAATCTCAACGGAACCTCCGCCCAAAAATGGGGCAACAAGCTGAGTGATTGTATTGGGAAGTCTCTCGACAACAAAGCCGACCGCAAGGCTCTTACCACCGGCATAGCGGAGAGGGGAACCCAGGTATCTTTTGTATGGCAACTTCCCGTGGCCTCTCAAGCGGGCAAGAAATTGGTCTCTTGCTGACTCCTTTAGCTTCACCTTCTTGGGCATGGGCTACCTCCTCCTTATCCAATCCACCACCCGCCACAACCACGCTGGCGGGGCAAACATGATTAGCAAGCTCTCCGACATCCAGAGTACGCGGGGGAGTTGTTGGGTCATGGATTATCTCACTCCTATCCTGCGCAAGCTGGAAGTAAACGCACGAACCAGAGCGTCCCTGTCTGCTTTGGTGGATATATTCCAGATTAAGACTCCGGCGATATAAAGCTGCCCGTCGCGGCGCTTTACTAGTTTCCTCGCTAATTTATCCACTCTATTTAGTTTATGTTTGTGCATGGCTCAGTCCTCCTTCTTCGGCGGGAGCAGGGAGCGAATGGCTGCGGCGATGACTCTGTTGTGCTGCATGTGAGCGCCCGCGCCAAATGCACTTTCCGCCAGCTTCGCCGCTTCCTCTGCGAACTCGCGGAGGATTCTCAGCATCAACGCGGCGAACTCGGAACCGAAATCGTGGCGGAGGCGTTGTTCCCAATCTGTTTTAGTCGCCATCGGGGGAGTCCTCCATCACCCTTTAAAGTTACGTCGAACCTGCCTGATCGTT
>ERZ1292642.1049-Hain-H14-01um-R1-1049-length-13716-cov-4_pt1 | contig 13716 bp, 17 predicted proteins | sample MGYA00564403_ERZ1292642 | MGnify/ENA primary metagenome ERZ1292642 (study PRJEB36523, sample SAMEA6512643) | groundwater metagenome | collected 2019-01-09 | study: AquaDiva: Metagenomics assemblies of 32 groundwater samples | reverse complement strand
CGCCATTGCTCAAGAGAACCTGGAGGATGTCGCCGGGTTGCGGGATGATCACGTCGATCGCGCCCGGCCCGGTCACGCCCTCGCTGTTGGAGTGCACAACACCCGCAAAGCAGGCCTCGTTGTCCGTGTTGTGGATTTCGACTCAGTAGGGGAACCCGTTGACCGTTACGGTCGGGTCCTCCTGGTAACACAAGGGCTGGCCGGCCACGAGGGTGTTGGTTCCGACGAACCAGAGCTTCTCCACCCGGTGGGCCTGCACCTTGTAACGAACAGGCTCCAAAACTGCCATACACTATCTCCTACGTTGGTGGGTGGTTGGCACGCTTACGCGGTGTTGGCCATCCAGTTCTTGCGCCGGTCGTAGCACACCAGGTTGAACGACCAGTCGATGTCCGTGGCGACGGCGACGTGCATTCCGGGCACGGGCCGCGGTCCGGTCTGGACCATGTTCTCGCCCTTGAGGAACACGAACTTGAACGTTCCCCAGTTGATTCCGTACAGCGGGTTGGTGGCGTCGCTGTCCAGTCGCGGGACCCACAGGATCTTGGACTTCTGGAAAACCGGGTCGCGGTCGTCCAGAGACCAGCCGAGGTTGTCGTTGCGGGACTCAAGCAGGTTCACCAGGCCCTTGCGACAGGTCCAAGTGGTGTAGAGTTCTACGGCCTCGCCGGTATCGTACTGCGGCATCTCGACGGGAGGCTCCCACTCGGTGTAGCCGGCGGCCTTGCGGATGTCGTCCAGAAAAGCCGCATCCACCGCGCTGTAGCGGATGGTGTAGTTTTTCCAGTTGGCATACGTCGCAGAGGCCAGACCGGCAGGGCCGGCCGCGAAGTAGGAGTTGTCCCCGCCGTTGAATCCGGTCGTCGCGTTGGGCTGAATCCAGTACGGGAACCCGAACATGGTCTTGTCGTCGCTGGCGCTGGTGGGTCCGCCCCAGCCGGCGATCTCGATCAGCTTGGCCTTGGCGGACATCGCCTGGGCACGCTCGAACGCGACCAGATCGACGATCTGGGCCGGGTCGGCGTTCATGGCGATCTCGCGCCGGTCAATCACGAAGTTTGCGTTTCCGTGACGCCACGGAACCGTGCCCTGGATGGCGCCGTCCGGCCGGTAGTAGTTGTCCGCTTCGTACAGACCAACCCACTTCGCCAGGTTGGCCTCCTTGGACATGAGGTTGAACTGAATCGACTTGCCCGTAAGCGTTTTACGGGCCTTCTTTACGAGCAGCTTTCGGGCGAACGGGTAGCTCTGCAAAGTGGACGCGATGTCGGTCCACTTGAACTTGCCAAGCTCGGCAAGCGTCAGGGCTACCAGATCGGCCAGGTTTTCAGCCTGGGTAGCCATTGGTAGTTTCCTTCATTGGTTAGTCCTCGTCCCCATCCGCCAGCAGTGCGCGGTGCTCCTGCATGTGCGCGGCTACCGCCGAGATGGCGGCCTGCCGCGGATCGGATGGGGCGCTGGTTCGCGCGGCCGGGGCCTTGACAAACTGCCCCTTCTGGTCGCGGATACGTTCCGCGACCTCATGCCGCGCCTTGTCGGTGGCCCCCTCAGCGATCTGCCTGGCAAACGCCCGATACCGGGCCTCATCCAGGAGCTCGTTCATTGGGGGCGCAAGCTGGCCGGTTTCGAGATACCGGCGGGCCAGTGCGTCGGCCTCCTCTAGCACCTTGTTGCGGTTGGCGATGAACTCGCTGTCGGCGGGCAGCTCAGAGAGCTTGCCCTTGCCGAGCAGTTCGGTCGCCTTGTCGTCCAGGCCGGAAAAATACACATCGGCCTGGGAATGAACCGCCTGGTTGGCCAGGCCCGCCTGTTGGGCCTGGGCCTGCTGTTGAAGGTAATTTTGGTATTGCTGTTGCCGTTGCTGATGCTGAATCAGTGCGCCGATGACCATTCGCTGTTGTTCAAACTGTTGGCGCACGTGATCGGAAAGGCCAGTGACGGTCCCGACGATTCCTTCGTCGATGTCCTCCGGCTTCCACTTCGGCTGAAACCATCCGCCGTCGGGAGTTGGGACGGGCGTTGCAGGCGGCGTCGGAGGCACTTGGGGTTGTGCCATGACAGCCTGCTGCTTGGCCCATTGCATGGCCGTCGCCAGGCGGACGAGTTCCTTCTGCAATCGTTCGTTGCCGCCAAATGACAGGATCTCGTCGTCTGTGTAACCCGCCTTGCGGGCCATATCGACGAGCTGCGGATGGAACGATGGCGGTTGCCATTGGGCCGGTTCTGGGGCCTTGGCCGGCTCGGGCGGAGTCGTTTCGGTCGGCGGCTGAGGACTCTTGCTATCCCCCTCCGCTTTCGCCCGCTTGGCAAATTCGGCCTTGATGTCGTCTGTCGTTACGGACGGTCCGCTCCCCTCATCTTCATCGGGAGAAGTGGGTCCGGCGTCCGCCGGGGTCGAGGGTGAAGTCTCGCCCGCGCCAGCGGACGAATCCGGTCCCGAAGACGATTCGGCGGCATAGGCCACCACGATCAAAGACAAAAGGCCAATCAGTAGAATCAAAGTCATAGTCAACCTTTCCTTGCTCCCTTACGGGTCTCCGTATCCCCCATTGCGGTCGTTCATTTCGTAGCTTCGGCAGTACGCCTTGCGATGGCCGGGACTCTCGAACTTCGGCACGTGCGTCCCGTCGCGTTCGACATACTCGGTGGGCACACCGTGCTTCTTGTCCCGCTCCATGAACTTGCGGGGATCGGCCCGCCCAATGCCCATCGCGTCCGACAGCATGGGCCAGCCGCTTGAGGAGCGCCGGCCCTGGCCGGCGTACTCGGCCATTCGGTCACGGCGGGCCTGCTTGACGCCGCCCTTGCCGTCCGGAACCCAAATGTCGTTCCCGAGGCGCTGCATCTCGGCGATGGACATCCGCCGCTCGATCAGCTCACCGTCGTCAGTGCGATACAGGTAGACGGGCATCAGCCTTTGTCCCCCTGGGGATGTACGGCGTTGTGCCGCACAAACTCCCGATACATGATGTCGAACACACTGGTCTGGTTCTTCAGGGCTTCTGTCAGACTGGCGACGGTCAGGGTATTGGCCGACACGATCTTGTTGCTGGCGTCGTTGCTCTCCAACAGCCGGCGAATCAGCCAGATGATGATGAGCAGGAGCACGCCGCAAAAACCGGCGAATCCCCACTGGACTATCGGACCCATAACGAAATCGGAGCCTTGCACTTCGGCGATCATCTCGTCACCCCCATTGCGGCGGCCATCTCAGAGCCCTGCGGCTTGCCGCCCATCGCCAGTTGCATCATGGTCTGGGCCATGCCGCGATTGGTGCGGCCCGGCCGACTCACGCGCTCGTAAGTCCGCGTGCTGTTGGCCCCCAGCTTGCCCGGCTGTCTGGGCATCGACTCCTCACCCTGTAACGGCCCGCCGGTGAAGGTCAGCAGCTCATTAAGGTCATCGAAGGCGGAATACTTGGCGACGAGTTTGAGCAGCTTTTCAAAGTCGATCTCCGCCCCCTGGGCCTGTAACTGCTGCTGGAATGGAGCGATGAACTGCTGCAAGACCGTGCTCAGGGTTTGAAGGCGGTCGCTGGGCGACTGATGAACCATCGAGTAAGGTTCGATGTCGAAGTTATATTCGACAAACTTGCCGGATTTGCTGGCGTGATTCCACTGGATCGTCCCGCCCAGATTGGTGCGTGGGATGTCGAACGGAACACTGAGTTCCATAAACTCGTCGTACCAGACATACCAGGCGATATTATGGCCAATGGCCCTAGTGAAGGACGACACTCGCTTCTGCATGGCCTCAGCGCGTTTACTGGCATTTGCCGCCAAGAGCTTGTCTTGGCCGAATGTATCCGCTTGAGGACCCAATCCGCCCAACGAGTCGATGTTGCCGGCCATGTAGCCGAACAGATCGCGGAGCATGGAACCAAAACCCATGTTCTGCTGATCGGGGCCACCCACCCGTATCTCCTGGATGCCCTGGCCGTCGATCTTGATAACGTCGCCGTCCTGGGCGTCGATGGCCCGCTGGGCATCGTCTCCTGCGCCGGGACCTGCAACGCCCAGCGTCTTTTGCCGCTGGGCCTGGCGGATAAGCTTGTTCCACACGTGGTTGGTGGCTTCGTGCAAGTCGCGCCACACCGCTACGGGGGGCAGGGGCATGACGTTGCCGGGCACGTCCTGGAAGCCGAGCAGGTGATAGGGGCCGCTGTCCGGCCCTTGATACTCCACCACCCGCAGAGGAGGCTTGTCGGTGTCCAACTCTACGGTAATAAGCTGGCGATCCCGCGGAATCCAGATGTCCCACAGATCGACGTATTCCTCCAGTCGATCCATCTGCTGACCTTCGCCCATGCTGAGCGTTTCGGATCGCTGGTCGCCATCCTCGTTGATGCCCTTGTCATCGGACGGCCGCAGATCTTTCTTGGCCGCCGGCTTGTAGAGACCGCTGGACATCACGTAGTCGTATGGAAGCTGGTACTTGTTGCCGCAGAACTCGATGCTGCTGAACTCACGGGCGGCGGAATCGTGCACCCAATCGTCCAGGTGGACGGTGGTCGCCTGTGGAGCGCCGTTTTCCTGCCCATCCGGCGCGTCAAAGCTAACCTTGACGATCCCGACCGAGAACAGGGCGTCCAGCACTGCGGCGCGAAGGGTGGATTCGAGGTCGATGGCACGAGCGAGCTGGTTGATTACTCTCTCCAACTCGAACGCGGTCGGCTTCAGCGTGGTCAGTGGCGTGGTGATGAGAAATCGGGGGCTGTCGGCAATCAGGTAGATCGAATACACCGCGACGGCCATTTCCAACAGGTTAACCGGCATCTTGGAACGGGTGCCGGACTCGCCGTAATATTTGCCCACGAAGCTGCGCAGGGCCTCCATACGCCTGGTCCTGGCGCTTTCCAGCTTGGTCCGCGACCGCCTGATGGCAGTGCGCAGCTTACTCATCCACTTGGTATCAAAAGTTGCCGTGAGACCAATACCCCCAACGTTGATGCAGCCAATGACAGCCATCGTCAAAAGCCAGCGGGAATTCGATCACCCATAGAGTGACCACGAGGACCGCGATGGCGGCAATGAGAATGGCGTCGATCACCCCAAACCCCCAGCGCCTCATTATAGGTCTTTCATCTCCCCAACAACGGTCCAGTCATCGGCCAGCATATCGTCGTTGCTGAGCCGGCATGGAAAACCATCTGGCATGCACTCATCATCCATGACGATCGCGCTGCGTGAGCGATTGAGCCAGTAGATGCGACCAGAGCACGGCCGGGTCACACGTTGGCCAGCCTTCATCGCTCCGATAGCGCCGCCGAAACTCATATTCAGTAGTTCCTCTTATACGGTTCTCGCTCTGCGGCAGGCTCGTAGCACACAGAGGGTAAATCTTCTCGTGCATCCCAGATGATACCGGCCTTCCCGCACGAGGCCGGCTGCTCCCTTGGGTTCTTCTCCTTCGCTCGATCCATTTGCCGTTCGCATTTCGGGCAACAGTGGAGGCAGCCGACGAGATCCAGTATGACAAACATTCGTCGGCCGCACTCGGCGCAACTTTCCTCAGCGTAGCCCGGCGGCGGATGCAGATCGTCGTCGCGGCACGCAATAACCGCAGGTCGTCCCATCAGTACACTTCCCTTGCTCGGTCCTTGTCCTGCCGGGCCTCGCGCCGGGCGGCCAGGCAACAAAGCGGGATCTCCGGCTGAGACGGCTTGGCGCGACTCGGGCTTTCGCGAATCAGCTTGCAGGCCAGGGCGTCGGCAATCACGATGTCGCCGTGATTCTCGCGGGCACCAGTGGGATCAGTGGCGTTGCCGCTGCGAGCATGGCCAACGGCCCGATTCTCGAAGACGATGTACTCGCGGGCCTCCGCCAGGGCACGACTGGAACGGTTGATAAACCGGGCATCGCGGAGCGCGTCCTTATACCGCTCCAGGAGATCGTTCTTGCTGTCCAGGGTAGGCCAGAAGCCGGGCACATCAGACATCTTTCGGGACACCAGCTTGTCGTCGGTGCGAAAATAAAAGTTGCTGAATCCCGACTCCATGACGCGAGAGCCAAACGACCGACCCGGACCGGCGGCCTCCCAGATCAGTTTTGCTCCGCTTCCTTCGCGGCCCGCGAAAAGGCGGGCGAGGGCCACACAAAAAACGGCAAAATCCGTTGGCGGCATAGTGGGCATCGCCCACTCGGCGACCTTCTCACCAGTCGATGGATCAGCCACACTAGCAGCTGAATTCGACGCACCCGTACCCATTGAGACATCCGCGCCGACAACGTACTGAGCATCGGTGAATCCTTTCGTGCCGACAGGCGGATACTTCCACAGCCACAGCGGCCCCCCCTCCCGCTGTGACAGTGAAAGCGGTTGGGCCGAATCCCGGTCATACAACAGATCGCCTTGCCAGAACGGAGTGCGAACGAACTCCGTGGCAATGCGATCCAGCAAATCGGTGCCGAAGAATCCGTAGGACGATCCGAGGTAGTCGATGTCGAGCTGCTCGGCGACTTCCTTGGGGTTGCCCCGGCGCTTCACCTCGGCGTCATACCATGGAGAGCGCAGCCGGCCGGAAGCGTCGGCGTATAGCCCCAAAGCCTTCTCGGGGTGTTCCGACCAGTGCAGCCGCAACTTGGGCGTAAAGCCGTCGTGGGCGATGGTGTAGAACGCATTGGCCGTGCCCTCAGGGGTCCCGTTGAAGATGCGGCAGCGGGTCACGTCGGCGGTGTTCTTCTTGACCGCGTAGCTGTCCTCCACTTTGGAGAATTCGTCCAGAAGCATCGAGGTCCGCCGGTCGCCAACGGCCAGATCGGCGGTGGTGGACGTGCCGTCGATAGTGCTCTCGGTGTCCAGGTTGTACAGGAGGAGCTTCTGCCTGGTCTGGTTGGGCCGCATCCAGTCAGGTTGATGGCTGATCAGGAAATCGAGCTTCCAGAACAGCGACACCGGGTCCTGGGGCTTATCAACTAGGTCCTCTTTGCGGGAGGCCATGAGGAAGCTCTGCAGGTCGTAGAACTGCCAGCGCCAGGCATACAGGGCGACGATCATCCAGGAGGCCCCCATGTCGCGGGACTTCTCGATCAGGAGATCGTGACCCTGCTCGATGGCAGCGTTCAGGCCGAGCAGCGACTTATCCTGGTATGGGTAGGTGATGAACGGCAGGGCTGGGGTGTTGATCTTGCGGGGGTCGTAGGTCCAGCCAAAGGTGTTGACCCAGAACAGGAAGTCTCGCTTGGAGGCGATCCACAATTCGCGGGCCGCTTCCCGGTCCTGGAAACCCAGGCGAACGGCGTCCCGGCGGAATTCTAGGTTGGCGCGGAAGTCTTTGGGGACTCGCGGGTAATAGGCGCTGGTAGTCACGGAACCCCCCGAATTATCTGGATCAATGCGGGATGGGCCAGTGCCCCTTGGAGTTGCAGTACACAGGAACAAAACGACCAATAGCATGAAAAGTGCAACGCCGATAACCGGCAACCACGCATTCAGCCAGGCCTTGGTTTTGGTTGTGGTCATAGAACTATCCGCCGGCACACAGGATCGAAAGGAACAAACAAAAGAAGAAGGCTATGACCATGACGAGAGTTATGACGGCCTGCCGATCAGTGGCCTCTCCGTCGGTTTCCTTGAGCAGCTTGTCGATGGTCCCCAGGATGCCCCGCCCATCATCCGTGAAGCGGGCATCGCGTTCAGCCAGTTCCTTCGTGCCAGCTTTGATTACCGCGTCGAGCATGGCTTTCCTGTCAGCACGGAAAACGCGCAATAGGGCGACGGCCCCCTTGCTTGGAATCTTGGCGGCGTCCAACTCGGCCAATGGCAGGTACACATGGGCCTTTGCCCACGAGACCTCGATCTGGTAGTCCGCCTTCTCGTCCTTGACGGCGCTTTGCAGGGTAGACCAGAAGGCGTCGTCATCCTCGGCCAGTCTCGGCAGGGGGGTAAACTCCTGTTCGAGCTGTTCGATAACCCAGGCAGACCGGTACTCTGGGTCCTTGAACTTGACGCCGCCGTGAATGGCGTATTGCTTATTGACCGACTGGCTGCGGAATTTGGTCCGCCGCTCCCGAAACTTGGCTCCACGCCCCTCTCGCTCGCAGCGCAGCTCAAGCTCCTGCATCCTGCGGTCTTGGTCGCCGGCCACGGCAACGAGGCTGTTGACCTCGACGGATACAAACCCCCCCATAATCCCCATCTCCTCAGGAAACCGGAATTTCGCACAGTCTCACTCACCAGTGTCTATCGTAACACAAAGTAATACCGCTGTCAAGAAAAAAATACAAGATATTGTGGTTTCGGCTTGACTTGGCCGCAATCTATGGTATATTGAGATTGTACCGCTCGGCGGCAGGTAACGGCGTTACAGACCGGGGCCGTCACGAATGACGGCCTGCCTGCCGACTGGCGGGGGTAGGAGGACTGAGCATGGCGCCAACATTCAGCATCATCATCCCCACGGTGGGCCGGCCAGAGCTGGATCGCACGCTCCTGAGTTGCCTGACCGCGGGGCTTACATCATCAGACGAAGTGCTGGTGATCGGCGACGGACCTCAGGGAGCCGCAGAGAGGATGGTCCGCAAGTGGCAACCGGCGTTTCCCGCCCCACTGTGGCACTTCTTCACCGAAAAGGCCAATGACTGGGGATGCACGCCGCGCAATGTGGGCATTGGCAGGGCCTCCAAGGACTTCCTGATGTTCATCGACGACGATGACGAATACGTTATCGGGGCCTTCGACATGATCCGGGAGGTGACGAGATCGTCAACGGTAGCACTCCCAATCGGGCTCTACTGGTCGCCCAATCACATGAAGATGGTCTACAACAAGGTCTACGTCTTCCGCATGATGAGCCACACTAGGCCGTGGGGCGAACTCTGGACGCACAAGAACATCGAGAACGGCAACGTCGGCACGCCCATGTTCTGCGTGCCCAACTACAAGGCCAGGCTGGGACTGTGGACGCCCCGATACACTGGCGACCTGGACTTCATCAAGAGCACAGTGGCCCTGTATCCGAACCAGGAAAAGGACATCGTATGGCGGCCCGAGATCATCGCCAAGGTACACTGAGGGAGTCAAGCACGAACACAGAACACACGCCAACGCCAAGGCATGAAGGTTTTATGGAGATGCGGGGGCAGGGGTTAAGCTAGAGTCACCAGCAGCGCAAGGGGTGGGGGTCGGGTTCAGAATCCAGGCCGCCGGGGGGACCCAGGGGGTGGGGTGGGCCAATCTGAACAGACCGAACCCTCCGTTCAGGCCTTGAGCACCGTAATCACAACGTATCTGGCCAGCCTCCATGCCGTGCCCTCGCCAATCGGCAGCCAATCGGCAGCAGCGAAGTGACTACACTAGTCATTTCGTTCAGTCCACGCGCGACCAAGTGTATTACTTCGTGTTACCTTTGCGTAGTTTCCACATACTCTTGCGTAGTTCCCGTTGTTCACTGCGTACTTTCCGTCTAACCTTGCGTACTTCGCGCATTTCCCTTCCGCACCCCAGGTAGAGTTTCGCGGAACTACCCAAACTACGGCGACAAACCGAATGTGCGTGCGTGTTGGCCGCAGAACGGCACACTGCGGGCCGCAACAGGCCCTAGCAGCCCACGCGGCGGTGCGGACCGACCCTGGGGCACGCCCCGAGCCCCTACGCGATCCTGGGGCAACCTGGTGCGTCCAGCGTGCCCTCCTCGTCGGTGTCGAGGTCCGCGAAGCTGCATCCACAGACGCCCGGCTCGATCTTCTCGGCATCCTGCGAGCAGTCAAGCGGAAAAATCTGAAAAAAATTACTCTCTATAACTCATTTGGATTGCTTGACTTACAGCAATCCTCAAAAAATAATCAGACCCGACCCTTGACTCAGACAAAACACGAAATATATTAGAGGTAGATCAAACCAAGCCCAGCCGGCGGGCAAACCAAGGACCGGCAGGAGGAGAAAGATGCGGATTGAAAGCGTAGTGGCCGAACTGTCAAAGAAATTCCCGGATGCGGACCCCGGCCCCGCCGGGCTTTGGGGCTTCGTGAACGCCGGGCAGGTCGGCGACCAGCCAATCGAAGCGTGGGTCGCGGCGTGGCAGGATGCCGAACACGAAACGGAGTTGGATCAATCGAATTGATCCCGCGGGCTTCGGCCCGCCCCTGCTCCCGACTGCGGGGGCGCGGGCGGATCGAAACCCAAACAGCCGGGCAACCGGCAGGAGAGGAAAATGGGAATTAAAACGTACTATCAGGCTGAGGTCATGGGCGACGAGTGCGGACACGGACACCGCACATTTTGATGCAGCAGAATGTTGCGCCGCCTCAATCATCCGGTGGAGACAACACCAGGGACTCCCTGGACGATTCGACCTATCCGACCCGGACACGGCCGCATCGTGCGTCCAGCGTCGCACGGTCGGGTGTATGTAGCCCTACGGGCCTCGGCCCGCCCCACAGCGAAGGAAGATAAACGATGACAGACAATCTACACCTGCGAATCGGCTTGCCCCGCTACGACGGCGGGATCGCGCTCATGTCCGGCGACCACGATCTGGTAGCAGTAGTCATGCCCGGTCGGGACGGCGTCGCGGCCCAGATTTTACGGGCCGTCAACTCCCACGCGGCCCTGCTGGCGGCGTGCAAGCGGGCAATAGAGGACTACGAGTCTGCCTTCCGCCTCTGCTCCATGTGCGAGCGGACAGCGGAATCAGCATCAGCACTTCGGGCCGCCATCGCGGCGGCGGAGAAACAACCATGAAAAGACAATACGGACCGGCACACAGAGTGTGTCCGCTATGTGGGGCAGCTAGTCTACCTGAGTTCACCTCTACTCAAATTAGGTGGTACGCCTGCGGTACGATCCGAATAGCCTACACGTCGCGTATATGGGCACGCGGAGCGCATTGCAGGGCAGCCACCATCGCGGCGGCGGAGGGCGAAGCGTAATGGACGCCTTGACGCAAAAAACTCTTGAGCGAGCACACCGGGCCAGCCTGAAAGATGGGCGGGTACGGTACGTGGTGCCGACTGCCTACGGTCCCCGGATTGCCATGACGCGAATCCCATGGACTCGCTGCCTATGGACGAACAACGCGGAGGCTGGTTATTGGGAACCAGGCGAACAGCGCGGAACCGTGGCAATGAGTTGGAACGCGGAGCAACAGACATGATCCCATGCGTCCTATATGCTCGATTCTCCCCCAGGCGAAACGCGGACGAGTGCGAATCCATCCAGGTCCAGCTTGAGGCCTGCCGCGCCTACGCCCAGGAGCATCGCTACCGCATCCTGGCCGAACACGCCGACGAGGCGATGTCTGGAGGCGACGAGGACCGCCCCGGCCTGTGGGCGGCGGTGGAAGCGGTCCCCCGGAAGGGCGTGCTGCTCGTATACAGCCCCGACCGGCTGGCACGGGACCTGTACCAGTCCGAGTACGTCCACCGCGTCCTGAGCAAACGTGGTGCCACCGTCGAGACCGTACGGCACGGCCAGACCGGCGACACTGCGGAATCCGTCGTATTACGCCAGACGCTCAATGCGTTTGCGGAGTACGCGCGAAAACTCAACGCAGCCCGGACCTCCGCCGCCATGTTGCGCCATCAGGCCCAAGGGCGGCGGATGGGGGGAGTTCCCCCCATCGGAATGCAGATCGACCCGGACGATCCTAAGCGATTGATCCCCGATCCCGACGAAGCACCGCTGGTGGACGAAATCCGCCGTCGGTGCGCAGCGGGTGAGAAACAGGCTGCGATTGCCCGCGACCTAACATCGCGTGGGATCAGGTGCAGAGGGCAACGGTGGTACGCCGCGACGGTGCGAAGGATTGTCCGCCGTCCGGCTTCCTGATCCACAGCACTTCCTCAAAGTCGATCCGGGGCGAGCCCTTCTACTCCGCCAGGCGGCGGAAGAACGACTTTCGCTCCGTCACGGATTCCACGTCGCCGAACAGCCCCGCGTGCTTCCGCCGCTTGACCAAGCTGGCCTGGATGCGTTCGATGGGCTCGAATCCGATCCGCTGCAACAGCTCCCACGTCTGTCCGGGCAGGTCCACAATAGCCTTGTTCTTGACGTAGGCTTTCACGACCACTGCTAGCACCCCGCCGGGCCTCAGGACTATCAGGCATTGCCAGTAAATGTCGGCCACCGCCTGCCAGTACGTTTCGCCGGACTCGTTGCCGAGTTGGCCAGTAGATTGACCGTACTCCGCGTCCACGAATCGCTGGCCACCTTGCTTGCCCGGATCAAAGTCGCTGCCCTGTGCATGGCTCGGCTCTTGATCCTCCCACGGCGGGCTCGTCACGATCCCCGCCGCGTCGCCGGGCGGCATGTTGCCGAGATTGCCGAGGGTGGAGCCATAGTTTGCGTCAAACATCGCCGATGCATTCATGTTTTTGGAAGAGAAAAACACATCTGGTCTTTGCGCCTTGAATTCTCCCTTTGCCCATCGTTCCGCCTTGCGTTGTCGGGCAGAGTCGGATACCCCTTGTGCCTTCAGTCCTTCCGCATACGGCGGCGACGTGACCACCGCCTCGACGCTGCCCGCCCGCATGGCGCCCAACTGGCCGGGGGTAGTTCCATAGTTGCGGTCGATGTGCTTTCCGGTGGCGTCGTAATGATCCAGTGCGCGCCTTGTCGCACCCATTTCTTGCTCCGCATACGGCGGCGAGCAGACCACGGCCTCGCACTCGCCGAGCAGATCGGATAGCCGGCGGGAATCCATCTGCACAATCCGTGGCTGGGGTACGCGCAACAGTTCCCACTTGCGGCGGTGCAGCTCGAAGTTCTGCTCGGCTAGGGCCACGAAGCGGGGCTCCAGCTCACAACCAAGCCACCGCAGGCCCCGATAGGCGGCGACTATCCCACCTGTGCCAATTCCGCCAAATGGATCGCAAATCGTGTCGCCTGCCCGCCAGTAACCCCGCTCGAAGCCGTGCTGGTAAATCCGCTCGATCAGGCCGCGGGCAAACTTCGCCGGGTGGGCGAAACTCTCAGGCGTAATGATGCCCTTCCAGCTAGAATTATAGCAGTTATGCCAGATCATGCCTTCGCCTTGCTCGCCACCCATTCTGCGTGTGCCGCCGGGTTTCCGGGCACGTCCTCCTCGATCCATCGCGTCCGGTTTCGCCTGGCGATCCGCAGCACCCCCGGACCGTACATCGCCCAGACGCGGGCAAGGACCTGGTGGGCCGTATCGGAAACCCCCTCGACGGATTCGTAGACGATGCACCGCCTGGGGCTATCATCCCGAAATAGACGCCAATCCTGGTATCTACTATCGGCTTTCCATCTGTTATTCGCGTTCAGGAGCGGCAGTTCGATCTCAAGCTGCTCTTGATAGTCGATAATCTCGCCTCTCGCTTGCCGCTCCAGGTTGTGCTCCCCCCGCTCGAATTCGGTCAGAGAATCGTAGGCCCGCCCGTGAAAGGCCGTGCCGACAACGACTCGCTGGCAGCCGCTGCAGATGGCATTCTGTTTTTCGATGGCCCGGCCGTAGCTAATCAAATAGCGATGCCCAAGTGCCATTTTTTCCGCACCGCATTCCGGGCAACAAAACGGCTTGCCCACCCGCACCGCCACGCACCGCACCGGGCGCACCGCCGGGCCAAACCGTTTTGCTCGTAAGGGAGTTCGTCGCTTCAACGCTGCTCTTCGCATATGATTTTCACTCGCACCCACAAGCCATATTTCGACGGCTTCCACATGGGCGGTCTCTGGCCGTCAAGTTTTACTTCAATGAGCCTGCCTACTCGCGTACCGTAGAACCCCCAGGCTATGGCTTCGCGCAGCACGATCTCA
>ERZ1292642.1046-Hain-H14-01um-R1-1046-length-13750-cov-5_pt1 | contig 13750 bp, 22 predicted proteins | sample MGYA00564403_ERZ1292642 | MGnify/ENA primary metagenome ERZ1292642 (study PRJEB36523, sample SAMEA6512643) | groundwater metagenome | collected 2019-01-09 | study: AquaDiva: Metagenomics assemblies of 32 groundwater samples | reverse complement strand
CGAACGCTGGCGCATGACGCTCGGCCTCAGTCCGCGTGCTGCCGCTCCAGCCCAGTCCCTTGAGCGCCTCTTCGGTCCGCTCTGTGGCGCGCTTCAACCATTCGTCAGCACGAGCGGATAAGACGTCTTTCTCTGGAAGCCAGGACTCGGCCACGGTCAGTCCTCAACGTCTCTGAGCGTCGTGATGCTCAGGATGGCCCGGCGAGGGATCGTCATGCCGTCACCCACGTGCTCCGAATCAGACTGGCTGCCGACGATCGTCACCCGATCCGTCTGATCGCAGAACAAGTAGCCCGACGTTCGGCACTCCAGCGCGCCTTGCTCCACCGCATGGCGCATATCCTCAACAGAGTGCCAACCGCCTGCCATCTGCGAGTCGATCCACGCGACTTCCACGATCGGCATCGCCTTCGGCCACGCCATCACGCCGCCCTCGAGCCTGAGAATGTTTGACCGATGCGAGACCGACGATGCTGCGAAAGGAAGGTCTCGGGATCGTAGCCCAGCTCCGACAACCCCGCTGTGAAGAGCTTTGACTCGGTCGGGCTGAACTGCTCCAGAACGCCAGCGCCGACCTGGTGGGCACCCTTGGCTGCAACATTCCCAATCTGCGCGAGGTAACTCCCCGTGTTCGGGTTCCCGCCACCCTGGAGTTTCGCGGTCAGCGAATCCATCGTCTCCGGCTGCGGCACGCCACCCTGCTTGCCGAAATCCGCAAGGCGCGTGTTGTTCTGCAGCGCCGAGAGGAAACCCGATGAGCCGGGCATCTGAGAGAATCCGCGCGCGTAGTCGGCTGCGACGAAATAGTCCTCAGGGCCACGCAGTGACGCCGCTGTCTCAACGCCACGCATCCCCAGTCCCGCCTGAGCTAACCCCGTATTGACGTCGAACTGCCGTTGTCCCTCGCCAAACGTCTGCGCGAACGACTCGCGGTTGAACGTCAGCGTCTCTCGCGCCAGTTGCACCTGGGCGCGCTTGTACTCCTGGTCGGCCGCCGCGACGTCCTGCGCCGTCCGCGCGCCCATGAGCGCGACCTTGTGGTTCTGCTCGATCTCCCTGGCTTGATTCTCGTAGTTCTTCTGCGTCAGTTGATTCTGGCGGATCTGGTTGGCGTTGCCGAGATCGAAGCGCCGCGTGTCCTCGTCCGCCTGGGCTACGGCGAGCTGGCCGGACAGCTCCTCGTCTCGGCCACCCAGCATCATGGCAGCCCTGATCGGGTTGGGCGCGTCGTCCTGACTGACGATCATCCCATTCGCGTCCATCGTGGCAGACGAACCATCATTGAAGACGACCGTCAGCGTGCCATTCGGACCCTGGATCATCGGCTTGAGCGCATATTTCTGAGGCGATGCCACGGCTAACCTCCAATCTCATCGAATGGCATGGACGTCGGGGTAGCCATCTCGTCCTCAGACGGCAACGGCGGCATGGTCGGCAGCGCGGTCTTTGGCGGTGGCGGCGCCCAGGTAGGATCAATCTTCTTGGACAAGCTCGATGCAAACGCGGCCTGCTCGTACTTCGAGAAGTAGCGCTCGCCCGTGGCCATCATCTTCTGGCGGTGCGGGTATTTCATGGCGCCCACCTGACCGCGTGTCTTCCCCTCGGCGAGCATCGCCAGCTCCTTGTCAACGGTCCAGCCCTCAGCCTCTTCCATCCACATCCGACGCTCGTCATCGGGCGTGAGCTGCTTCTGGCCAGCGCCCATGCCGGCCTCCTTGAGCATGCCGAGCGTGTGCGCCTTGGTGTCTTGCCACATTCGAGTACCAATTTCCTCATCGGTTATCGTAGGCATTAGATGCTCCCGGGCACCGGAAGATTCTGAGGCACTATTCCCCCCGCCTGGGTTGCTACGGATATTGGCCCGGCCATGCTTCCGCCGGCGGCGATGCCCGCGAGCGCCGACTGACCGTAGTTCGGCGCCGCTCCACCCGTCACGCTGCCGTCGACCGGGACGCCCGGCGCGCCCTGCTGGAGGGCCTGCATCGCACCAGGCGGCGGCACCGGCGCGACCCCCAACTCCAGGCCAGTCGCCAGCCCGTCCTCGTCAGCTAACCCCTCCGCCTGCGCCCTGGCGATCTCTTCGAGCTCCTCAGCGCCCTGCGCCTCGGACATCAGCTTCATGGCGTACTTCTGCCACTCTGGGGTGCCTCGGATCGCCTCGAGCATCAGCTCGATCTCGGTCTGCTCGGGGTTCTCATCGCCCTTATCCTCGAGGTGCCGCCGCCTGGTCTTCAGATTCCGAGCGACGGCCTCCATCGACTGCTGCTCCTCGGGGATCGACATCGACGCCGCGTACCGAGCCACGCAGTTGAACGTCTCGTCGATCAGGTCGGGGTCCAGCTCCATCGGCTCGTTGTGGTTATCGGCACCAGGTTTGTCGGTCGGCGGCACATCGGTCGAGGCGAACACCATGATCGGTGCGTAGCCACTGCCCTTGACGTCCGGATCCCTGCCCCGCTCTGGCAACCGCTTGCCGGCCTCGAGCGTGAACGATCCGTGCGCCTCATAGAGCGCCTTGAGCCCCTTCTGAACAGTCGTCAGCGCTCGTTCCTCGAACGCTTCGGCCATGCTCTGGCTGAATCCCGACTGGTCCTTGTTGCTCTTGCCAGGCGACTCGGACTCGTTCGCTCCGAGCTCCAGATCGATCGCCTTGAACACCTCGGGGTTGACGGCCTGGATCTCCAGTACGCGGAGCTTCGTGCCCGGCGTGGCCGATGTGATCTTCAACGGCTGGAGATCGGGCTTATTCGGCTCGTCATCCTCGATGCCGCCCTCACCGCTGATGGCAATGCCGGGACCGTCAGACTCCTCGATCAGGATCGGGAACCCGCCGAACATGGTCGCCACGTTGATGGCCGTCATCTTGGCGCGGACCGACGACCAGCCCTGCATGAACGGCTCGAGGAAGCCCATCGCCCGCCGGTCCGGGTTCGTCTCGGCCGGATTTCCTAAACCCCACGCCCAGGTCACAGGTAATCTTGCAAGGCCAAATCGCGACTTTAGATCGATGGTGGCGATCTGCCCGTCGTAGTCGCCACCCTTCCACTTCGCCTCGATCGCGGATCCGCCCCTGCCCTTGACGCAATAGCTGACGTACGGCAACCCATCTTCGTCAATCAGCCACGCCTCGATCAGGGTCATGGTGCCGTCGCCAGAATACGACGTCGTGCCGCCAGTGCCGTCCTGTGCGTTCGACCCGGTCGGCGTCGTCAGCCCACCCTCGCCGAACCGGTACTTGCGGCGCAAGTACGACGTCGAGAACTCCTGGCTGATCAGCAAGCCCTCAACCGACAAGTCCGGGCCGAAGATGGGGGCTGAGTTGCGAATCGAAATGGCGCGGTGCCTGATCGGGACGTTCCGGGCACGGTGGACGTCGAGATCCATCTGGTGGAGCTTACGGGCGCGGCTAGAGTCGACCTTGCCGCTGTAGTTCTCCTGGTCCTCGGATCGGCCGTGTTCGTCCACGCGGTAGCGGCGCTTCCAGGTACGGCTCTTATCGTCGTCCCACGCCGACGGATGCTTCAGCCAGTCGGCCGGATCCAGGATCGTGATGCCCGCACACCAACCCTCAAACAGGATCGTTGCGCACGACGTCTCCCACTGGAACCCAGCCCGCTCGTCCTCGCAGATCGCGTTCAGCGGTTGCTCGACTCTGGTGGTGAGCCGCTGCCCCGTGATGCCGAGACCCTTCGGGCCGAGGGGGATGCCGAGATGTGGCCGACTCTTGATCACGCCCTGGAGCGCCCGCTGCGGCACGGTTCGGGGATGCGGGATAGCAGCGATATACTGATCAGCGCCAGCGATGGCGAACGAGGACGGCATGACGAACCTGTCTTCGCCCGCGATCACCGTGTTCGACTTCTCGGCGTTCCGTCGCGTCCGATCCATTCCTGACCAGTATTGAGTCAGGACGTCGTTCAGCTCGGGACCAGTGAGACGCTTCGGACTTACGAGAGTCTCGCCGCTAAGTGCCATCGTCGTCTGATCTCTCTCCTGAATGCAAAAAGCCCCGCTCCTGGTCGGAGGCGGGGCTCGTGGGGGTGAGTGGTGGGTAGGGTTAGGTCTTCGGAACGAGCCTCAACTCGGTGAGGCCGGCCGTACCCCACTGTAGAATAGCGACCATATCCTCGCTTGGGCAGAGGCCGCCTGCTGCAATGGACACGGTGCCGACTCCCAGACTGTAAAGGCGGCCTACGTCCTTGTCGTCGCTGAATGAGAGCGCTGGGGCTGGCGACTCGACCAGCTCGATGCTGTACGTCTGGAACGCATGCCACCAGAGACGCATCCCGGCCTCGTCGTGGCTGATGCCTTCCCGAACGGTGATCCCGTGCGCCAGACACCGGGCCATGTCGAGATAGTCCTGAGTCTCTGCTGGAGGCCTGGCGAACGCCAATGGCACCGTGAACGTCGTGGAGAAGATACGCTCACAGTCAGCACAAGCAAGTGCCGTCACTGCCGAGAGTGCATCGAGCATCTCGTCGCTCGGTGCCCCGGTGTAGACGTCACCAGATGCCTGGTCGATGACGAGCCACGCCCCATCTCGATTCTGCTCCAGGTACCACGTAGCGTCAGGCCCGTAGCCAGTTCCGGTCGCCGCTTCAGCTGGCGGTACGATGACAGCACTCGTTGCTGATGCCCTTACGCCAACATGGTCACGCAGATCGAGCAACGCCCGGAAGTCGGCCGCTGTGATCAAATCCCACTCCGTCTTACTGACCGTGTTGAGATCCTTGATCGCGGAGATCGCCCGGTCGAACTCGTCTCGCGTGTCAATGGCCGCCGCCTCCACAGGCTGAACAGCCGGCGCCACCACGAACGCGGCTCCTGCCGCGAGGAGGTTGCCAAAGAGGACTCTACGATTCATCTCACTCCCCCATCGGATACGGTAACCCTCTCGACGCCTCCGACAACCGCAGATCACGGCGCAGCTTAGCGTTCTCCTCGATCAACTTCGGCAGGACGTCTTCGAGCAGGACGAGGAGCGACACGAGTTGCCCTGCTACCGATTCACCGATTTGCGGGTAGCACGCCTGCAGCTGGATCCGGATCTGGTCGGCGGTCATCATCCCATCCCATCCAGCTCATGCACGCACGGCCGGCTCTCGGCAGCCAGGTAGAACGCCCGCACCTTGTTCGAGAGCACGCGGATGATACTGTCGCGGTCCTCGACACCGAGCGTCGGATTGATCGTGACGCCCTCGTCAGTGATGACGATCAAGTCGGCGTCGCGACCGGTGGCGCGGACGCGTAGGAGCTTACGGGCCATCAGACCTCTGCCCTCACCAGGAGCTCGTATCCACCAGCATCGGGCCGCTTGAGGAGCACAATGCCGGCAAAGATGATCCTACCATCCTCCTGTTGGAGTACCTTGTCCACAGCCATGGCGTCGTCCCAAACAACCTCTGGCACCAGCAGGTACACTGGCTGCCAGCCGTTGAACAGGCCGGCCCGTTGCGCACGCGTCCAGTGTCCCAGGAGCTCGTCCTCCGTGAGCCGAACCGCCACGGCATCACTCATCGTTGCTCTCCGACAAACGCGACGAGACCAGGTACATCGGCACGGCCAGGTGGTACGGACTGTACTCATCTCTGGCCAGCCGGTACGTCGCCTGTCCGTTCTCCACCTTGATCGTCACCTCATCGCCGTTGACCGCTGCGATCTCGTCGTTGAGATTCTCAAGAAGCACGTCCTCGATCATCGTCTCTCTGGGCCACGACTCGACCGTGTAGGTATACGATTCGGTGTCCTGGTGCCAGTGCTGCATGATCGTGAGCGGATCATTCACCGTCGCCTCCCCACCGAGTAGTCTCTAGGCTTCTGGCGCTTCTGGAGAGAGATCCACGGTGCTGCCATCAGGCTATACCGTCCAGCGTCCCCTGCGTGGTCCTCGAGTGACGGGTCGAGCGAGTCCACGTCGTCAGGCTTGTGCGGGTGCCGTGGCAGCATCTGAAACGTCCGGATGAAGTTGTGGCACGTTTTGAACACCTGGAGCACAGGAGGCGCGCCCTCACCGTACTTCAGGACGGAATGGAAGCGATCCCACCCGTCGATGCGCGTGTTGCTGCCGGGTGTCAGATGGACCCCCATCTCTTCGTACTGGCTGGCCACACTCTGGAACTTCTTGCCCTCTTGCTGGCTCGACCACATCGACGGGTCGCCGACGCTGAAGGCGTAGCGCTCGCCAGACGACGCCAGTCTGACCTCATACGCTTGCTCGAGCGCCGTCTTACCGGCTCCGTACGTCTCACGATAGAAGTACAGTCGCCCTGACGGCGACTGAGCGCACCAGAGACAGCAGTACGGCACCGCGTAGCCGTAATCAACGGACCGCCACTTCGGCCATGACTCGGGGATCGGAAACGGTTCGCAGACGTGGATACTCTCGTCCCACTCTGGGAACGCTGGGGATCCGGGTCGCGGTCGCAGATGCTGGGCCTCGGACAGGAACGCGGGCAGGCCGTACTTGTTGAGCTGGTACTCACACGTCGGGATGTCCTGGCCCGCCCAAGTCGGTGTACCGGCCGTGATCCGGTGCAGCAGCGTACCCGGAATCGGCTCAGTCTGAAGGCCGATCACAGCGGGGATCGGGCCGATCACCTCGCGATCGTTCAGGAAGTCGGCCTGTTCGGACGCCACGCCTGCGAGTCGGGCAGCCACGCCTTCGTAGTGGACGAGATTCTGGATGAAAGCCGCGGCTGCGTCGGATGACCCGGCTGGCAGGATCTTCGTCGTCATGTGAGAGATCTTCTTCTTGATCGCCTCGATCGAATCCGAGCGGTCGTCCACGTCGTCGAAGACGACCAGGTCTGGGCGCTGCTCCTCGAGCTTGACGCCTCGCGTCATGACTTCGAGTCCGAGCGCGTCCACGGTCAATCCGGATTCCGACCTGATCCGATTGCGTCGCCATCCCCTAGAGGATCCGAAGAGGTTGAGCAGTCGCTTCCCGAGCGTCGGGTAAGCTGCTGCGATCTTCGGAGACTCGAGTAGGCTCGCGATGTTCGCGACGTGATCGTCAGCCTGAGGCTGTGTGCCACAGACGTACAGGATGTACCGCCGCCTCTGCCTAGCTCCAAGAGCCGCACACCCCAGCTCAATCGTGGTGGACTTGCCGCCCCCTCGAGCCAACAGTGCCACCATCGACGTCGCCGGGCGGACTCCGAGCTTGAGCGCCCAGATCCAGCGCCAGATCCGATGATGGTGTTCGGCCATCTCGGACCGCACGTGTTCGGGGAAGAACCTGTCGAGCCAACGCTCGTAGTCATCGGGGATATCATCAGGCTGCTCCGGCGGCAGAAAGCGCTCGGCCATGCTGTCGAGCAGCGACTCGAGTCCGGAGAGATTCAAAGGCGGTGCGACGGTCATGTTCGGGTACGAACTCCATCAACACGCCGGCGACCACTTCCACCAGATACGCGGCGTCGCCGGCCGCCAGCGTTCTCTGGGTCTCGATCTTGGCCATCCGCTCCACCAGGCGCGAGGTCTCGGACAGGAACCCCGAGATCACCGCGACGGCGTCGAACGGAAGCGGCATCCCGTCAGGGTAGCGGTTGACCACGTCCTGAGTGAGTGCGCGCATCAGCGCAAGCTCGTCCAGTAGGTTACCGGGTTCGGGGTCGGAGCGAAACGCTTCGACGGACGTCGCAAGCGATGCTCGGTGCTTGACCGAGTAGCGACCGTGTGTCACCGGCCTGCCGGCCTTCCCGCCGTGTTTTGGACAGCGCCCGTTTGCCATTGAGTGACGCCTGCACGGGAGTCCTGTCCCGCGCGTCTTCGCACCGCACATTACCGTGGGGTTGTCCTGCATCCCCAGGTACCGTGGGATTCCCTGACTCGCAACCTACTTGCCCCGCTTGCCCGACTTCACGCGAGCAGGCAGCTTCTTACCTGGCGGCGTCTTGGCCTCGAACTCACGAGCCAGCTTCGGGTCTTTTGCCCAAAGTGCCCGCCTCTGAGCCTGACTTTTCATCGGCATGGCTACTTGCCCTTCCGGCAACCGGCGCACTTGCAGCCGGGCTTGTGGCCCTTCATCGCCATGTCAGCCCCTCCCTACCCAAGCGCCGCCATGATGAACGGCTTCAGCTTGATCAAGATCGCGAGCAACACGAGTCCGCCCACGATCAACCTGGCTGGCTCGTAGACGTCCGCGAAGAACTTCCGGACAGCCCACAGGATCAGCATCGCTACCAGGATCGCCCCGATCAGGAAGAGCAGGAAGTCAAACAGCTCGCCCGCCACCTACTCGTCCTCCCTGCTCCAGAAACGTCAAAAGAGCCATCACCCCAGGATCAGGGCGCGGTCGTACCAGCAGTCCATTGTGGCCTGTTTCACTCGTCGCTGTCAACGGGAAGCTCAGCAGCTCTGGCGCACAGCCACTTGGCGACCCTCTCCGCGTTCCAGGCGTCGAAGCTGAGGCCGCCAAGGTCGCGGGCCTGCTCAAGGGCGATCTTGATGTCGACGTGCCAGAGCGGGTCGCGTGGGGCGGTCCCTCGGATCAGGGCGTCTGTGGTCTCCGGCCGCTGGGTGTCGTGATCGTCTGGGCGCCGCGATGGCTTGATCGAGTCGCGGATGTACTCGGCAGGGTCATCGCCGTACTTTCTGGCCTCGCGATAGGCGATCAGGTACGACCTGACCCGAGAGACGCGGAACCTGCACTTGGCCCAACGGCAGTCTTGGCACGCGAGCTGCCGCTGGGCTGATGGCTCTTGCTGACCGGCCATCGCCAACACCGTTGACGTTCCCACGTCCTGCACCTCCTCAGTGCTCACCGCCTACTGACCCGTGCTCATCCGCTCGGAGCTACCCGAGGAATCGAGGGATCGGCCGGCTCGATGTCGCCGTGGCATCATCCTGCCCGGCTCTCTCGCAGCGCTGCCGGCCGCACATCAGCAACCCACTGCGCCTCCCACGCCTCACGAGGGAGGCAGTCCATGCAGACGTACACGGAGCCTCGGAGCCTGACGACGCCCAGGAGCGAGCCACAGCGAGGACAGGGCGGCATCCTGAGAGAGTCACGGAGCGTGTACTGCCACATGTCACTCACCTCTTCCATCTCGATCTCCAGACGGCTGGTCAAGCGCTGCGATGCGTCGGCTGTCACGGATCGACCACACCATGAGGCCAGCCGCGAGCAGCGCACCCACGATCAACGGCCACCACTCGTAAAAGAGATCGGCGAGGAACGGCATCACCTGAGCGCCCTCGCCCCGATCTGTTCGTCAATCCAGTCCCGCAACGCTGGCCAGTCGGAAGGCCGAACGAACCGCGCGTCGATGCCGTCAACCGTCGTCAGGTGATCGATGGTCATCCGCTGCTTCGCTGTCGCCCTGCCCGTCATCGTTACCTCGTCCTCGGTGAAGGCTTGATCCCGTCGTACTTCCGATGGCACGATCGGCACATCCGCCGATAGTCGTTCACGTCGTCGTAGTTGCCAGTCATACTTGCCCATTCGTAGGTCTTCGTCGGATCAGTCGTTCCGCACTGCTCGCAACGCTGAGGCCGGCCACGAATGGCATTGACCCGCATGTGCTTCGCGAAGTAACTCGCAGCAACGCCCTTCCACATGCCATTGCGATCGCCGGTTCCCTCGCGCCTTCGCTGTGCCGCCTTTTCCCGATTGAGACACCCACACGACTGCGTTGATCCGTCCCTGAGATGCCGACCCTGAACGCGCTTGCTCACTCCACAGTCACAAAGACACAGCCAGACGGCATGCCCCCGCTTATTGAATCCATCCATGTGCATGACCACAAAACGGCCAAATCGCTGACTCGCGATGTCCTTGATCCTGGACATGAAAAACCGCCTCCGAGCAGCAAGACTGGTGTCTAGGCAGTCCGGCCCGAAGGCGGTCAATCGGTATGCTAACGCACGCTGTAGTTGCGCCGGCCATATTTGCCTGCTGGTATCGGACTGCCTAGACCCTTTCATTGTACCACCCTGGACAGCGCTGCATCTATATCATCACGCAACTTTGACCAGTCCTGTGGTCGAACAATACGGGCATCTATACCGGAGACTGTCCGCAAATGGTCAATTGTCCTTTGTTGTTTTGGAGTAGCGCGGCCACGAACTGTCTTCAGCTCCCACGCCCACAATCGCCCTGGGAACGACGGATGCCAGAACACGAGATCAGGCCAACCTGCTGTCGTCTGCCGCATATTCGGAATCGTCCAGCACGTAAACCCCCGATGCCTGAGCGCAGAGACGATCAGCGCCTGGAAGCGCTTCTCACTCATGCCGGCCAAAACAACCGCGTAGATGGCGTCTACAACGCGCTCACGGGCCTCTGACGTGTCTGAGGCCATTTTCTGCGCTTGCCGTGCGTTCTGGGTCACTTCCAGCCGTTTCGGCTCTCCTGGCGTGCCCAGCGCGTGAGATGCACGGCCTACAGCCTGTCCCGTGCCCAAGGGCAGATAGCCGGGGCGGGTGACGGGGCCTCGCGGCTTACGCATCAGCTGGTTACCCCATCGAACAAACTGCCCTGCCGTGGCGTCTCGACGGCGATCGGCTCGGGCCACAGAGAGCCGGCGTCGCGCTGAATCCTGGCCTCTGCCATGCTCGCGTAATCTGGGTTTAGCTCGATCCCGATGCAGTCCCGCCCGAGTCGGACCGCGACCATGAGTGTGGTGCCCGAACCCGCGAACGGATCAAGGACGACACATGGCACAGGCTCGGCCGGCGGGCACGTGCATCCCTGTTGCCAGCCGATCATCGATACCGATGCGATCCGTCCAGTGCGGAACGCACTGGACGGAGAGAGTACGGCCCCCGGTGCATCGGCACGCTTGCGGAGCCCGCCATACTGCGTGAATCCGTCCTGCTCGGTTACCCGCCGCCACGGCGACCCACACGCCGGGCAGGCGCCTTTCTCGCTGGTGCCGGCCAGGATGCATCGGCGCACCAGCTCTGTGGGGTATGAGGCGTAGTGGTTCAGGCCCGAGGGCTCTGGTCCAAGGAGCCAGACGTTGCGGAGGTTGGCGCCGGCCTCATTCGGGATACGGACGGGGACATCACGCCCCCAATTCCCCGAGGCTACTTTGCCGAGGTCGTCCTGATTGCCGGCCTTGCCATTCGTCCCTCCGCCACGATGCGAGAGCGACTTGGCAGCGAGCGAAGTGCGGACTGCGTCTTGATCATAGAAATATCTGGCCGACTTGGCGAACATGAAGATCGGCTCCCACGCCGACGTTGGACGGGTGCGGACGGACTCAGGCATACAACTGGCTTTTGCCCAGACGATCTCCGACCGGACCCACCACCCACGCTCCTGCATGCCGATGGCGAAGCGCTGCGGGATCAATAAGAGATTCTTCGCTGGCGGCATGGTATACTGTTCGTGAACATAGGGAGGTTCACTCGATGCCGTGGAAGAAAGTCCCTTGCCCGAAATGTGGCCAGCCGAAGAGTCGTCAGTCTGAATACTGCCGTCCGTGTACTCAGCCCTACGAGCGCACAGATGCCTGGCGCGCTGCGATGAGCGAACGACAGCGAGGCAAGCGTCACAGTTGGCGCAGTGCGAGCACTCGCCCAGAGGTAGCTGAGAAGATCCGCCAGGGCTGGACGCCAGAGAAGCGGGAAGCCGCGCGTCAACGAGGTCTGAAGAACGCTGCCGATCAAGCGTGGCGCGACATGATTGCCTGCTCAGTGGCAGGTGCACTGAATCCGAACTATCAAGCGAAAGGCAACCCGACTGGCTATGCTCCGGGCTGGGGGCCACTCCATCGGCGACTGATTCGAGAGCGGGCGGGGAATCTCTGCGAGATGTGCGGCCTAGCAAAACCACTCGACATCCATCACAAAGATCGGACGAAGACGAATCACCACCCTGATAACCTTGCCGCCCTCTGTCGGAAGTGCCATAAGGCCGTCCACCCGAACCCACGAAACCCTGACGCTGTTCGTGATTCCCTAGGCCGTTTTTCCCCGTAGGCCCTTTCCCTGACCCTGACATCGAATCACCGATGTTGACGAAGCACAGGCCATCGGGCCTGAGTACGCGCCTGACCTCGTCCATGACTGCCCAGAGCGCTTCGAGGAAAGCCCACGGCGTCGGCTCCAAGCCGATCTGGCCGGAGACGCCATAGTCGCGGAGCCCGAAGTACGGCGGGCTCGTCACGACCATCTGCACACTCTCAGACTCAAGCGTCTTGAGCATCGCCAGAGCGTCCCCGACCAGAATCCGAATCACGACCTGCCTCCGCCTCCGCGCTGCTTGTGTGGGGCAGCCGCTGCCCGTCCCGCGTCCGTCAGAATCATCGACGGGCAGCGGTGCCGCCGCATGTCGATCTCGACCAGGTCACGTAGCCACAGCCCGCGCACACTCCGACCGTCGACCTCGCCTTCGCCCATGTGCCAGCGGTGGACGCCATCGCGTCAGCGCCAGCGGAGCAGTTCCCAGCGCTGCATCATCCCCTCGAGGATCTCGCGTTGGGACGGGGAGAGCGGGAGAGTGCTCATGGTTGATCGTCCGTTCCGAAGCCTGGCAACGCAATGCCCCCGGCCCTCTTGACTTCGATGAAGGCTGGCACCTTCTGGGTATTGGTGCAGAGGGGCCAATCTGAACAGCCGAGGAACGTCGACAGGTTGAGCGAGTTGACGCGCTCGATCATCGGAGCTCCGCAGACGCACATCACGGTAACCTCGCTCATCTCTGGTTCACCGATGACGATGCGTCAGATGCGTCAGATGCGTGCGTCACCGAACCAGAGAGGTACTTAAAAGAAGAAGTACCTTTACGTTCTTCTATAGGGTGAAACCGGCCCATCAGAACCTCCCCAAAACTGACGCATGCGTCACCCCTACCAGATATGGCGCACGCTCGACGCACCACGACGCATGCGTCACAATCTGGGCGCAAATCTCCCGTCCCTGACGCATTCGGCTGACGCACTCGACGCATGCGTCACTCACTCCGGCTCGGTGCGTCGGGGAACGGCAACTCTTCCGGTACCCCGAAGTCGTCGTCGTCGGGAACCGCCGACGATTCGGACAGGTCTCGCACGTCCCACAGGTCGCGCTCGTTCTTGTAGAAGCGTCTTGACTGACGTCTGAGCGTCGACGTGACCGTAGTTCGTGGAACGCCGTGCAGCGCGTCGACGATCGCCGACGGCTGCGATGGCCCCTCACGGCGAAGGAACGCCGCGATCCGATCGGGGACCGGCAGCGACTCCTCTAACTCGGGTGAATCGATCTCTTCGCGCGTCCAGCGACAGACCTCGTCGTTTACCTCCCATCTGAGCCCGACCGGTCCGAACTCCTTGCCATTGTTGCGCTTGGCGCAGAACAACCCCATGTGGCGATATCCGTCGCCAGCGTCTTCTCGGGTTTGTCTGAGCTGGAAGGAGAGACGCACCCAGTTCCGTTTGAAGATGTTTCCGTACGCCTTGGTCGCCACCTTCGAGCTGGCGGCCTGTTCGGCGCTGATGTGATCGATCAACAGCGACGTCATGCGTCCCAGGCGACGAAGCCCACGGTTGACCTTGCTCGGCCCCTCGTTCGGGGGAGCGCCGGCTGAGACCGATCCGGCCATCGCGGCCTCGACGCTGTCGATGATGATCAGCACCACGCCGTGCTCCTGGCAGAGCGCCAGGATGCGCTCGACGTTGTCGGCGAACGGTCCGTCCATCCGGAGATAGAGGATGTCGGGAGGGTCGATGCCGGCCCCGCGTGCGATCTGCTGGACGCGAGCGTTCATCGTGTCGTGATCGGTCTCGTAATCGCAGTAGAGGACCGTGCCCCTCAGCATCGGGCG
>ERZ1292642.1044-Hain-H14-01um-R1-1044-length-13775-cov-5_pt1 | contig 13775 bp, 24 predicted proteins | sample MGYA00564403_ERZ1292642 | MGnify/ENA primary metagenome ERZ1292642 (study PRJEB36523, sample SAMEA6512643) | groundwater metagenome | collected 2019-01-09 | study: AquaDiva: Metagenomics assemblies of 32 groundwater samples | reverse complement strand
CCGCCGTACTCATCTCGATCTTGTCTTGCACCTTGCCGACCATCCTCTGCATCAGCGCCTCAAAGCGCTGATGGTCGCCCTGCTGCGCCGACTTCGCCATGATCGAGGCGACCATGATCTCAAGCATAGTCGACTTCTTGTCGGCGACCACCTCTTGGAGCTCGGCGCGGGTCATGTTGCAAAAGCGCCCCATCGTCGCTTCGATGTGGCCTCTGGAGATGATGCCCTTGGGCTTTCCCGAAGGATTGCCCGAGACCCCTTTAGGGAAAGGCGGCTTGAGGTTCTGCGGATTGCCGCCTTTCTTAGCCATTCGGTGCAGAGTCCGGAGTTAGCACCGCGATTTTGCCGCTGAATTGCTCCCACCTAGAAATTATGACGTCGCAATATTTCGCATCGATCTCCATCCCAAAACACCGCCTCCCGGTCTTCTCGCAGGCGATGAGGGTGGAGCCGGAGCCGAGGAAATAATCGAGAACAGTCTTGTGCCGAGGCTGAAGGCACATCTCGGCCAACTCGATTGGCTTCTGCGTCTTGTGCACGATCTTATTTGTAACGTCTCCCGCGGTGCCATAGAAGCCGCCCCATGTGCGCCGGAGCAGCTTGCCACGAGCCTCTGTGACGTTTGTGACCGCCATCTCGAAGTGCTGACCGAATCTTCGGTCAGCAGCAGCGCGGGTCTCGGCATCCCAGCTCTCCCGCGACGGGCGCTTGTCCCAGACGATCCAGCCTATTTTTGTGCGCGGAGCAGGGAGCCACTCGTAATAGTTGGCGCCCCATATAACGTACTCGCAGTCCCATAGCTGCAAAAGCTTGAGATCGAACGGCTCGTCATCTGCGTAATCGGGGTGGTCTTTGTTGAAGGACTTGGTATCCCCGAGCCCATACGGCGGATCCGTAAAGACCATGTCCGCCTTCTCCCCTCCCATCAGCCTCTCAACGTCCAGTACGTTTGTACTATCGCCGCAGAGCAGCCGATGCTTCCCCAGCGTCCACAGGTCGCCCAGCTTGCACCGCGTCTCGACCTGCTCGGGCACTGCGTCAGGATCGGTCTTCCCTTCCTCGGGCGGCAGCGACAAGTCGAAGTCCGCAAAGCCTATCGAGTCGATGTCAAAGTCAAGCTCTTTCAGCGAGCGCAGCGTGTCGGTGAGGACGCCGTTGTCCCACTCGGCAAGCTCAGCGGTACGATTGTCAGCCAAGCAAAACGCTGTCAGGTCGGCGCCCGTGAGTTCGGTCCTGACGATCTGGACCGTCGTCCAGCCGAGTGCCTGGGCGGCGAGCAATGTCCCGTTGCCGGCAGCGACTGTATCGCCCGAGACGACTAGCGGTTTTTGCTGTCCGAAGGCCTCCAGGCTCCCACGGATCGCCGCCAGGTTCTTGTCATCGTGCCGCCTGGCATTGCCGGGGTCCAGCTTTAGGCTCGAAATCGCAACAGTTTCTGTGTTCATGTGTCAATCATGCCCGCAACGTCCCGCTCTGTCTAGAGTTTCGGCTTCTGCTCAACTTTTAAGCCGCAATGCCGAATGGGTTTGCGTTGTAAAACAAGGGAGACCAGCCCATGAACTTCGACCCCGAGATCAAAAGCCTGAAAGAGCAGGCAAGAACGCATGAGGACAACGCCGACAAGCTCCTGGCGTTTGGCCTGCCCCTGTGCGCCGCCGAGGAGAGAGAGTTGGCTGACTGGCTGCTCTCGGTCGTCGCCGACCTAACCAACTGAAAAAAAGGAGTTCCCATGCCCCGCTTCATCCTCTGCCTGCTCCTGACCGCCGCCTGCGGCTCCGAAGACTCCAAGCCAGCTCCTGCACCGCCCTACTCCGGTCCTAAGGTCGTCAAGGGCGACACCAAGGCCGCCGTCAAGGCGATCATGGGCGAGCCGACCGACAACGGGATCGGCATCGGCGACGGCGCCACGTCGTGGGCATGGACTAGCCCGACCCTCTGCTCGCCCGAGGCGTGGCGCTGTTCCATCAACTTCAACGCCGAGGGCCTCGTCGACCGCTCGACCTACATCCTGCCCAACTACCTCGACTCGTCGACCTTCTAGGAGGAGCCCCGTGAAAATCGAACTGACCCTCGAGCAGCTGCGCTTCATCGCCATGGCTCTTCAGGCCTGCCATCTGGTCCACATAGGTCTAGAGGACCACCTCGCCCGAGAGATCGCAGCCGCGGCCTCCGCAGAGGCTCAGGAGGCATAGTCTCGGCGGCTCTCCAGATGCCTCAGCCGTTCGTCGTGGGCGGTGAGCCTCTGGCCGTGGTCGTCAAGGCGTGCTCCGTTGACGCCCATAGCGACCTTCATCACGTTGACGTCCCGACTGATGTCTCGCAAGTACTTGGCACAAAAGCCAAAAATGCCGAGCAGAGCCGGGCCGATCGCACCTTGGATGATCTCGACGAAGGAGACGGTCATGGGTCTCATGATAGCCGCATTGTCTCGGCTATGCCCGCCATCTCAGCTATCTTCTTGTTTTCGCAGTTAACTTTAAGCCAAGCCAGGTAGCTGATCGGGACATCGACCATCCTCGTGCCCTTGTGCTGACCAAACGGCATCTCGAAAGCCTGGACCCTAGCTCGGGTTATGGGTTGTGACAGCCACTTCAGCCAGCCACCACAGGCGCCGCAGTAGACCCCTCGATGGACTCCGACCTGACGCTCGACGACCTCGGTTTCACTGCCGCACTTTGAGCACTTTTGATCCACGACGGACTCTCCTTTTTACCTGGGGATAAAAATCGGCGGGACGGGGGGACGTACGACCCGCGAATTGATTCTATATATAAAAACAACATGTCTAAATGGTCTAAAATTATACTCCTCACGTAAGATATATAAATAGTATGTCCCCCCGTACCATATTAGTTATATTCGATACTTACCTACGTACCGAAGGGCGTCCCTCGTCCGTCCGTAGTCCGTCCGGAAAAACCGGTCGCGTTCGCCTTCTCAGAAACCCCTACGTAGACTTTCGGCTCGCGTCCGTCCCGGAGATGCAAAGTTTTCTTTTTTACGCCGTGATTAATTTCTAACCACTTGAGGAATTCTGCGTGCTGCTGGTTGCTTCGAAAGTAGTATCCAAGGATGTGCTGCATGCGTTGCGGAACGATCGACACCTCGACGATCTCCTCCCACGTCATCGTGTTTAGCTCTGACGTCGTTGCCCCGACCGCGGGGCGGCATAGGTGCTTGTCGTAGATCACCTCGAAACGCTCTTCGACGACCGACAGGTGGTCTCGGAGCTGGTCGTCGTCGCAGGCGATCGGCCCGGGGAAGGGGTGGGCGGCCGAGTACTCGGCGATGCAATTGGTAAGGAAGGCACCGCCCTCCGCCCACAGGCGGTCTTCGAAGTGGGGGTCGGCCTTGGCGGATTGGGGCTCGAACTCGCAGTAAATAATCCGCCGGGTGTCGGCTGGCTCGCTTGATATCTTTGGCTTTTCATTGGAGAAGAAAAAATATTTGGCCGTCGGACGGAAGGTGAAGCTCATCTTCTGCTTCGCCTCGACTTCGACCGGGTCGCCGCCGGTCAGGGACTTAAACAGACTGTCGGCGACAAATTTGACGTCGTTACAGTCGGGGAATACGACCAATCGCTTACCAATAAGTCCGAACGTCCAGAACCGATCGCCGGCCTTAGGGACCTGCTTAGCGCAGTAGGAACCACCGAATACCTTTGATAAAAACCTATTTATCGCACCTTTGCCGTCGCCGCCTTGGCCAAAAAGCCATAAATATTGATGGGTATCGGAGTCCTCGACAAACAAACTGCCGATCCACCGGCGCAGCGCGACGCGGTTTGACACCCGTCCAAGGAGTCGGTCCCAGGTCGGAGTCTCGCCCGAGACCCCTTGATCCCAAGGCAGCCGGTTAAACGTGTAGCCGGGCTCTGACAGCCAGCGGAACTGTTTGACATCAGCGAGCGGTTTTGCCGACAGGATCCAGAAGTCCCGGCAGTCCTTCACCTGCCTCGCCGTCCAGCGGTACTCCTCGAGGTGGCCGAGCTCCTTATTGCAGTACGACATGATCGCCGCATCTGCTGGCGTGTCGCTCGCATGAAGGACGACGACGTCTCCGTCGAGAAGCTCCCCGATCACGCGCATGCTTTCATTTTCAGAGTAGACAACTAGGCGTCTTGGGAACTGCGGCAGGACCGACCAGTTTCCGCGCTCTATCGCGCCAGCTACCGACTGATAGAGCTCGGCTAGCGGTGCGGGCTTTAGAACCTCCTCCTTTTTCTTTTTTTTACTGCGAGCATCTTTGATCTGCGTTACGTTCCCCGGCGTATCCTCATTGTCCATGTGCGCACTCCGTTACAGCTTTGGTTCGCTCGATACTGCGGCCTCTCTTGCCAAGAGGTCGCTTTTCTTTTTCACTTCTTGGGCTTCGAGTCGCGCCCTAACAACCCCGTTGTTAACCGCCCTCTCGACGTCATCTTTACCGATCTCGGCGAGCGGCGATCCTAGGACGCGCGCAAGTATTTCGCGAGGCTCCATTCCGTAGTGGGTGAGCGAAGCCCCGAGTGCGTAGCAGCGTTTGTGCCGACCTCCGGCGAGCACGCCGTGCCGAAGAGCCGAGACAATCCAGTTTGGTAGGCGCGCTGAATCAGCGAACTTGCGCATCACCTGGATGTTAACCGCGGCCTTCTCTTCAAGACTCATAAGGTCTGGTGGCGGCGACTCCCAGATGTAGGGATCCCCGCTCTCACGCATGGCGTAGATCTCAGTGCACGGCCAGTAGAACCGCGCGCCGTCGGTGCACGACACGTCCGAGCCGACACGAAGGCTGACGCTATGCATGTTCCACTCAAAGGCCGCTAAGTCTTCGATCCTCTCGGCGGGGATCACGACGCGGTAGCGCTCGCACGGCGGCTCGGATCCTTTCACGAGCATATGGCTTTTGGTAAACCCCACCACATAGGACCACGGCGAGCACTCGAGATAGGACATCATTTTAGCTAGCGGTGTCGTCGGCTTGTCGACGTCTAGCACGAGGCACTCGGCAAACACCCAGCCGGCCTTAAGCCTCCGACCTGCCGGCCAGATGCACGGGCTCCACACGCGCGTCGAGACGACCCGGGCGATGTCTTCGACCTCGTCTAGTCGCTCTGGCTTGTAGCCTGCCGGCACGTCCCAGGCGTCGTAACCGCCGTCTGGCATGGCTCTGTGGGATATATGGGTCATTTTCTACTAGTCTTTGAAGCCAATTTTTGGTTTAAGAGAGCCGAAACGATACGACGGAGGTTTCGAATTGTCGACTAAAACGAATAAAAAAGACGTGACGGTTTCCCTGCGAGTCCCAGGCTCGCTACACGACATACTTACCAAAATAGCCCTCCGAGAAGACCGCACGCTCGCCGCGACGATCCGCCGCGTTTTGGCCGCGGCCGTCCAGAAGGTGGCTGTTTGAATGTTTTGGGTATTGACCCCGGCCTAAAAGGTGGCGTCGCCGTTCTCGCACTAGACAGCTCTGTTTTGTCAGTGACCGAAATGCCTGACTTACCAAAACTGTGCGCCGTAATTAGGGACGGGGTTTTCGTTCATGCTTTTGTTGAGCAGGTGTCTGTGCGCCCCGGCCAAGGTATTTCTAGCGGCTTTAAGTTCGGCACTGGATACGGCGGAATTCTTGGGGCGCTCACCGCTCTTGGCGTGAGGTTTACGCTGCTTCGTCCGCAGGCTTGGCACAAGGTCGTTCACCTCGGCACGAGCGGCGAGGATACAAAAGAGCGCAGTAATCAGGCCGCGCAAAGGCTTTGGCCTAAACAAAGTTGGTTGGCTTCTGCGCGCAGTAGAGTTAATCACGACGGAATGCAAGAGGCCGCTCTGATCGGCTATGCAGGGATCAAGTTACTAGGACTAGACAATCAGAGGACGGCGTGATGACGACAGTAGAGGAAAGAAGGCAATGGCTACTAAAGGCGGTCGACGAAAACGAGGCTGAATACAACTTCTTGAAGGCCGAGAGACCAGACCTAGACCCGCGCGTCATCAGACACCTCCTCTTGATGGAAGCGCTTGACCGCATAAACGCATCAATCGTTGTCAATGGTTTTGACTAAAGGGAATTTTAAAAATGACCACCTGTAAAGAGTGCGGCCAGAACATGCCGCAAGCTAACGCCCCTAGAGAGTTTGTCCCGATCGGTGCCGCGGAAGCATTCAGCGCCCTGTGCCGCTCACTCGCAGCGATGCCTGCAGCTGACGAACGCAACAAGACGGCGTTGTCGGATCTACCAAAAACAGTTGATCGCTATAAACAGTTGACTGTTGGGCAGTGGAAGATGTTCTGCGCGATCCACAAGCAGATCATGGGTACTTGGCCGCCCGACAAAGCGGAATTCATGCACGAGAACGCCGCGCCACCTCCGCCTGACCTGCCCTACCAGTTAGACGAGGTCCCGTTCTAATGGACAAGTCTAAATCGCCGATGGCCTTTGCCGCCCACGAGCTCTCAGTAGTGTGCGACGAGATGGACGGCGCCGACAAGATCGACCAGTTCCTCGACCGCTTCGAGGACGCGAGCCTCACCCTTAGCGACGCCGTCGACCGCAGGATCGCCGTTGACCGCGAGTTCAAGATCAGGATCGCCGCCGCTGAGGAGGGCTATCGCTACTACCGGGCCGCCAAGGAGCATCTCGAGGCTGTACACACGCGGTTTAAAGAGCGCACGAAGGCGGTCATCGAGACATCGAGCGAGGGCGTGCAGGAGGCCTTTCGCGGCAAGCTCGGCAAGATCTCGCTGTGCAACTCGCCGCCGTCGGTGGAGTACGCGTTTGCGACTAAAGAACTCACGCTTGAGGCAGCCGACTTCTTTGGCGTGCCCCGCCACTACCTGATCACGAAGACCACCTACCAGGTCGACACGGCGCTGGTGAAGGCCGAGCTGCAAACCGGCGAGCAGCTCGGGTGGGCGACTCTCAAGCTTGGTCGTCATATTAGGTTCCCGGCCGCCCCGAAAAGTAAGGAAATTGAAGCATGACCGACCTCATCACATTCGACCCGCCAAAAGTCGCCCTGATCAAGCGCATGGTCGCCAAGGACGCCACCGACGACGAACTCGAGCTGTTCCTGCACCAGTGCCGCAGAACGGGCCTAGACCCGATGTCAAAGCAGATCTATTTTCAAAAGCGCGCAGGTAAACCAGTTATTATTACCGGCGTAGACGGCTACCGGTTGGTCGCCGACCGCACCGGCAAGTACGCCGGAAACGACGACCCGATCTTCGACGACGAGCAAAACGTCGGGAGGGCCACCGTCACCGTCTACAAGATGGTCGGCGGCACGCGCTGCCCGTTTACCGCTACCGCACGCTGGGACCAGTACTACCCGGGCGACGGCGCCGTTGGCACCATGTGGCGCAAGATGCCGCATCTCATGCTCGGCAAGTGCGCCGAGACGCTCGCCCTACGCAAGGCCTTCCCCGCCGAGCTCTCCGGCGTTTACACGCACGAGGAGATGGAGCAGGCCGGACCGGCCGACGAACCGGTTGACGTCACGCCCAAACCAGCGCCGAGATCCGCCTCGATCTACGACCATCAAGAGGCCAAAGACAACCGCATCCTCGCCGCCCAGCTTAAAAAGGCGGGCGTGCCTGAGGAGTTCTGGGAAGACATCGGCCGGCGTCTGCACAAGCTGCCGTCGACCGAGCTGCATCGTATTATCGAGGAAGTAAAGAAGGGCATACCTGAGGAGGTGGTTCCGTTTTGAACTCGCAATACGATAAGATTACGGCCGTTATGCGCCAAAACCTAGTCACTAAAGTTCAAGACGAGTTTCAGGCCCGTCTCGGTCGCCAAGAAGCGATGGCTCGCGCCTGCGCCGAGGAGCTGGCTGAGATCATGATCCGAGTTGATCTGGACGACGAGGAGGCGATCAGGCAGGCGGTCGAGCAGAGCAACGCGGTTTACATGAATGCGCGGATTTTTCTGCTCGAGGCGTCCCAGAACTTAAGGCAGCGGAGGGCGATGAAGGGATGACCGAACCAAGAAAACCAGCCGTCAAGATCGAGCCTCGCCTATGCCCGTTTTGTAACGCAAAAGCCTCTGTCCACAGCGCCCCAAACGGATTTAAGGTCTCCTGCGAAGGCCCAGACTGCCGCGTGATGCCTTCGACTGGGCGCACTTCGCGGAGGACGACAGCGATTGCCCATTGGAATGGGACGCAGCCGCCGAGGTCTGGGGCATGAACCACCCCGACCCCACCCTCATCATCTGGTCTTTACTAACTGTCGCGCTGCTACTCGTGACGATTTGGGTTTGGAGGTGAGCATGAAAATCAAGACCTGGACCCCCAGCATGTCCGAGGACGAGTATGCCGACCTAGCCTACTGGGAGCGCAACGTGTTGGCGCTACGGTATGCGGAGGGCTGGTATAACGATGACGTACCGAAGTGCCAAGACTTCATGGGGCCTCGCTACGCTGGCTGGCGCCGCGTGCTTTCTCTGGAATCAGGAACCATAACATTCCATATCCCAGACGACTTCGACGTCGGCGACTTGCCCGAGATCCAGCCGAATTGGGACGGGCACACGACAGAGGAGAAGTGGCGGCGGATTTTGGCGGCGAGAGGGGTGAAGGCGTGACGCTTGAGGAACTGGAAAAGCCCTGGAGTCATCCGATGTCTGAAGTTGAGCGCTATCAAGTATCCGAAGGGCTCCTGCGAACGATCACGGCGCAGAAGGAAGAGATCGAGAGGCTTCGCGTCGAGATCGGCAGTCAACATACATTGCGCCTCGTGGCCGAACAGGATCTCGCCGCAGCGCAAACAATCACTAGCCAATATGCGAGACGCGCCGAGAAAGCCGAAGCCGAATTCGCCGAGCGCAAGGACGACATCAGGTACGCGATCCAGCTTCACGCTGAAGAAACCAATAAGCTTCGCGCCCGCAACGACGTTCTAGACGAGCGTATCGGCTACTATCGCAGCGAATGGGACTCCGCTTGCGAGCGGGAGCAGTATGCGCTGGCGCGGGTGGCGGAGGTTGAGAAGGAGCGGGACGAGCAACGCGAGATCGCAGAGCGCAAGAGGCGCCAAGCCGAAGCCGCCGATGACCGCCAGGTCGAACTCGCCGAGTCCCGTGCTGAGATAGTTGCCCAACGGAATGCCTATTTTGTCCAGATGAAGCGGTATCGCGATGCCCTTGAAAAGATCGGACAGACGGGTGAAGGCTTGGCTAACAAGTACGCCCGAGCGGCCCTAGCCGGCGGCGAAGGGGAGGCATGAAAACCAGGCTAGAAAACCTCCGCAGACAGCTGGCACCTCTAGCTCCATGGGCAAGCGGCACGCTGCTTGAGGCCTGCGCTTACATCGAAAAACTCGAAGATGAGCGCGACCAGGCCCACAACCTACTCGACGCTCTCGGCATCGAAGGCGGATACGATGGCGAGCTTCGCATCACCGGGACGCTGACTAAGCCCGTGCATTCCATCGTCACGATCGACGGCCGGCCCTGCACCTGCCCCTCGTGCCAGATGAAGGAGTATATGCCGTGACGCTCGGCGACGGCATCTTTTACAGCGTCTTGCTGCTCGCGTTTATCTTCTTCTGGTCAAACGCTTAAAACGCGAGAAAGCGGCACCATGCCGCTCCCAACGTCTCACATCATCACTACGATGACTCTATACGAGAAACCATGATCGATGCCATTCGAGACGTCATCACTGCATCAGTTAGGAAGAGTAATTCTGAGATTGAGGCCTTCATCCGAAGCCATCTCAGAAATAACAGGACAACCAGGCTCGATATTGAGCTGGTTGTCTCGGAACTCCGCTTTGAGCATGATGACGGGAGCGTCTTCAGGATCAGACAAGACCACGACTCTTACGAGGTTCGATTCACTCGTGACGTTGGTATTAGACAGAAGCTCCCTTGCTCGTGGCGCCCCGCGCTTCCGGGTTGAGTGACTATTGCAGGTAGGCCAACAACTTCGCCTTGTCGTCAGCCGAGATCTTATCCGGCGCAGGTGGCATAGTTCCCGCAGTTAGCCTGGCCTTCGCCGCACTACCCTTGAATGCTGCGGCGCTACTGAAATTCTGATGGCACTTGCCGCAGTTGGCTTGGATCACTGGCGCGACCCCGGCCCAAGCGGCATCTGGCGTTGTGCTGTTTTTGACGTAGCCATCGCCGCCGCACTGGATGATTGCCGACGAGGCGAGAAGCATGGAGCAGATCCGAGTCAGCACGAGAGGTCTCCTTCAATTCAAAGGGTCGCGGAAGATCAGGCAGTCCCGTTGCAACTGCGCCGCGGCCTGGACTAGTTGGTCATGGGAGGCAGTGCCCGCTTTGGCGAGTTGGCCAAGTTGCTGACTGCCGACTTGAGAGAGGGCAAGGCAACTCACAAGCTCCTCGGGGCGCAGGACGAACTTGGCCGCGACTTGCTCAAGGGTGAGGTCGCCGAGGAATTTGTCGGAGTGCTGGCTGATCGGGTCAGGTGCTGCGGGGTCGATGCCTGCCGCTCTGAAGGCTGTGCCGACCCTCTCGTTGTCTTTGGCAAAGAGCCGGTCGAGGACGGCCTGGGGCTTGTAGAGGGCAAGCACGAGTTGCGCGTCCTTGGCTCCTAAGTCAGGCAGCGAGACAGCGCCCCGCACCTTGTCGGTCGCCGGCAGGATGCCGGAGGCATGGCAGCGAAAGCAGCTGATGGCATTCCTGATGATCGGGCTCACCGGGTTAGAGGTGAAGTCGTGCACAACGTTGGCGTCGGCGTCGTTGAGCCTGCGGCCCTGGGCATCGGCCAGGAAGCTTCCGATCATGCCATTTGGCAAGGAGTAGAGCTGCTCTCCGGCCGCAAAACGGAGGTTGGCGCGCCCGCCGGCCTCGCGAAGGAGCGGGTTGGCGAACAGGTTCTGGTCTACCGAGACAATCGGCCCGGTGTCGTAGGTGGCCCAGAAAAAACCATCCGAACTGTCGTGACGGGATATGAGGCGATTGGCGGCCGGGCTCAGAGTCGAGCCGTTGAATCCGATCAGGGCCGCCTTGGTGTTGGCGAGGTCGCCGGCAAAGTCGACGCCGAGCCTAGCAAAGAGTTGCTGCACCGTGGCCGGAGCGCGCGTCAGGTTGTAGTAGACCTGGGCGTTCCTCAGCACCGTATCGTTAAAGTCTGCTACGTCCATCCACGGTAGGCGGGTTCCGGTGATCAGTTTTAAGGCTTGGCCCTGGCTCGTGACGCTTTCGAGTTGGAGGAGCGAGGCGCGCTCGATCAGAGTCCACTGCTGCGGGCTGATTCCGTAGTCGCTGATGTCGATCCGCCAGATGCCGGGTGCCACGGCCTCGACCTTCACGATATCGCGTTCTGTGGAGATGCTGTTGATAGCCTTGTTGGCGGCCGCCTTGGCGAGGGCGATACCAGCGGGATTGTTGAGGTTTACTTCGTCCATCGCCACGAGGTAGCGCACGTTGGCCTGGTCAGCCACGCTCTGCTGGTTGGCGTCGATAAACATCTGGGATTCGAAGGCCTGAAAGGACGTGAAGATGTGCGGCGCAGGCGGCACGTCGGCTCCGGGCGGACAGCGGCCGTCCTGGTCCCAGGCCTCAAAGACGGCGATGTCTTTGGGCGCGAGGCTCGGGCGTTGAGCCGGCATGTGCTCGGCATCGGTGGCGGGCAACTTCAAGCGCTCGATCATCACCGGGATCAAGGCTGTGGCCTTGGCCAGCGTGTCATAGCCAGCGTGGCAGCCAGAGCAGTTGAGGGCGATCAAGGGTTGGAGCGCCGAGAACGTCACTTTGCCGTCGCAGACAACGGGAGGCGTCGTCGGCACCGGGCCGACAGGGGGGTCGGGATCTACAGGCACCACTACCGGCGGAGGCGGAGGACCGACAACCTTTTTGGGCTTGACGGTGCCGCAGGCTTTGAGGCCGACCCCGAGCAGGGCCGTGACCAGCAAGAGCAGCATGACGCTCACAAGCCAGAACTTGAGGTTTAGGTCCCTATGGTGCCGGTGGATGCTGTCGCAGTGGACGCAGGGCCCATCTTTATGGTGGATGCAAGTCATTCCGCGCCCTCCGCAATCTGTTCGATTTCATACGGCCACGTCGCCTGCGCCACATTTGAGACGAGCAGGAGGAGGCAATAGAGAGTGTAAATTCTTAAGAACCAGCTCATAGACCCTCCCGACTAGTGGTATTATGAGACTTGAACCCCCCACGGTTTTAGGCTCAAGCCCCCGCCCCCTCCTGGAACAGCGGGGGCTTAGTCTTTTCGTTTGCGAAGCTGGTAGTGCCCCAAGTCCGGCCAACTCCAGTCCCCGCCCCACTCGATCTCGAGACCGAGCTTTAAGGCCGCCGCCTTGACGGTCTTGGCGAGCGCCGCAAAAGCCTTCTTGTCCTGCCATTTGAGCGGCAGAGGCGCCAGGTCGACGGCCTCGGAAGGAGATGTATTGTGACGAGAATGCGGCCACTGGAGCTTTGAGGCTTTGGTCGCGAAAGCCGCGTCCTGAGCGAGTTTCCCGCGGTGGCCGCAGACGACAAGAAGCGGCAAGTCCTGCGCCACTGCCTCGACGAGCAGTTGCAAGTCAGGGTGGCAGGTCGCAAGGCGCCGCTTTGAGGTGTCGTTGAGCTCCGGCATTAGGCGACGACGGCCGCCACCACCGCTTTGACGAGGTTAAAGGCCGCCGTGCCGATCTTGCCGGTCTCGGCGGCATCGAGATCTGCCAGTTCTGGCAGGACATGGACCGCGTCGACCGAGAGAACGCGCACGTCGCTTAGGATCTCGAGCAGAGATCCCAAGCTGCCCAAGCCCCAGGCGCCTTTCTTGACAAGGCGGATGCCGTCGGTGGCGAGTTCTTGGAGGCCGGCGATCGTGGCGAGCGTTTTTTCAATTCCAACAGGCATGAATGTCCCCTTCATGAAGTTGAGAGCCGCGGGTCAAATATGGGTTTTATAAGTGGGGACATTCTACCATTAGAACCGCTCGCGATGCTCCTTTTGCTCCCGAGCCCAGGCGTCCTCGTCGCTTAGGGCCTTAGGCTTGTGTTTCCCCCGCCTCGACTGGGGCAGTATCGACCGGGGGCTGGGCGGAGCGTCGGGTTGTTTTGCGCGGCGCTCGAGCACGAGGAAGAGAAGCGTCAGGCAGTTGGCCACCGCCAGCGTCGCCAGTAGGGCTATCGTGATCAGGGGTTCCATTAGTCTTCTCCCACTCCGCGCGAAGGATCGAATAGAGGTGAGCATCAATATGCCGGCCAGCCTTGTAGTAGAACTCTCTTCTGGTGCCCTCCCTCTTAAAGCCGAGAGCCTCGAACATGCCTACCGCGGGGTTTCCGGCGAACGTTTCGCCATATATCAGGCGAAGGCCGTGGTTCTCAAAACCGTGAGCTATCAAGATGGCGAGGGCTTTCTTGCCGAGTCCCTGCCGCTGACATCCTGGGGCGATGTAGAGAGAAAACTCGGCCCTTGAGTTGCGGTAGTCGATCGAGGTGAAGCCGCAGACGCCGACCACCCGAGCCTTCTCGCCATCCTCGAACACGATCGAATACATTTTGACTGATGGGTCGGAGGCCTGGCGTTTAAACCAGTCGCCGTGCTCGATGTCGTCTAGGTAGTCGTTCTGTCTCGTGAACTGCCAGATCCGGTAGTCGTTGCGCCAGGCCCTGATCACGTCGAGGTAGCCCGAGTCAAGAGGACCGAGGCTTAGGGTGTAGGTCTTGGTCTCTTCGGTCACTGCTGATCCCTCATCTTCTGGGCGAACGGCGACGAAGGCATCTCGCCTGCGAGCTCGACCTCGCCACGTTTGATCCTGCCCAATATCGCATCCATCGAAACGAGCGCATTCTTGGCTTCGTCGATCAGGGGGAAATTCAT
>ERZ1292642.1042-Hain-H14-01um-R1-1042-length-13792-cov-5_pt1 | contig 13792 bp, 37 predicted proteins | sample MGYA00564403_ERZ1292642 | MGnify/ENA primary metagenome ERZ1292642 (study PRJEB36523, sample SAMEA6512643) | groundwater metagenome | collected 2019-01-09 | study: AquaDiva: Metagenomics assemblies of 32 groundwater samples | reverse complement strand
GAATATCCAAGCTGAGAGCCTACTAATTATATGCTTTTTACCATTCCTGGTCCCAGTGTATTCTTGATACACTCCACGATAAACCTTTTCTCCTAAGCTATTTATTCTTCTAAACTGCTTTACTCCAGTCCATAACCAGCAGCCTGTCTCTTTATCAAACAATATCTTTGTATTTATTTTGGTGAATATCCATGCTTTTCTCTCGTTTGTTTCATTAGGACCATATCTTTTATACTGATAACGACTCATTTCTTTATTGTATCATATGGGCCCTCTACAGTCAAGAGTCTTCTTATTCTATTATTTTTACCCTCGGCTTATTCTACCCATTGGGAGTCATACAGGTACCTTCTCTTATCATAATCAAGTAGATGGGTTCCCTTAAAAGGGGGTGTAAGGGGTTGACCCCTATTCCGCCACAAGCGAATGGAGTAATAACGGAATTTCCCTCACTCGCTGCTGATAAATTACATTTTATCTCCATTAGCACCTGGTCATATATGACCTTGTGGTACATGGGTATTACTAGCATTTATCAGCATAGTTACCCTTAAGTTTTGTAATTGTGTATATTGTTGATTCGCTTATTGGTTGCTTATTGGTAATTTATCAGCAGTGTGTTGGTGGTGTATTATGTCGATTGTAAACTTTTGTGGTGCTTGTTGGGCCTGTAGCGTAACAAAACAGGGGTAAAACGAGTATAAATCGTGTAATAATCTGTAAATCTTATTAGTTCCAGCTATATAATATACAATTTAGGGGTTATAATAGTAAGCGGTTATATTAATCTAGTCCCCTGCACAACCCTCAAACACCACTTCAAACACTTTACACATTGTACCATACCATCTAAATGCAAATGAGACGCAATAGCAATACCAGAGATAGACTTCACAAGGCACGCTATAACTCAATGCGTAAGTACTGTAATGTTAAGCACATTCCGTTTGATATTGACTACTATACATTTGTTAAGGCAGTAGAACTACCTTGTATATTCTGTAAGAAAAAGGATAATTACCTTAACTACGTCTATCTTAAAGATCCTCTTCTAGGTGTCGTTAATAATAATGTTCTATCATCTTGTTATGTATGTACTCGTAACCGTAGTCCTGGGTTTCACTAGCGATAGCAAGATGTAATAACACCAATTCCCTCTGTTCTCAAGGGGGTAAAAACATTATAGCATACCCTACATTAAATAAAATTAATATTATTTCTTAACAATACCCTTGTATAACCGTGTTATACTTGGTATAATATAAGTATGATAAGTGAGATAGTAATATTTAGGGTTTAAGGTGCTTGGTTAATACACTTCCTTTTCACTTATGATTAACCACTATAAATAGGAGAATAAAGATTATGAATAAAGATAATACAGATAGAGTAAAACTAGCATTGGATTTTCTAACAGGTGATTTTAGTCAAAGAGGATCATACATTAATGATTCTACTTATGCTAACACTTTGGAATACGCAATTAAAAGAGCTAAAGAATCACTGGAAGCTATTAGCTAAATAAGGGGATCATCATGACTAAACAATATTACTTAAATAGATTAGCTTTCATTCTTAGAAATAAGAATGTTATGACTTATAGAGATATGAGTAAAGCATTAAACTTTATGATGATGAATTTAAGAATGGGTAAGTTAGAAGTGTTCGATACGTTAGAACTAATAGCAAGTGTTAGAAGAGTTAGAGAATCAATAGTAAGTGAAAGGATATAAGGGGGAATTATGAAACATTGGATATTAAACAGAGTAACAACTAAGTCAAATTATCAAGGTGGTTTTGACTTATTCTTTATTGGTACTAACAACTTAGTATGTTCAGGACATCCAAACGTTGGAATTAAAACACCATTACATAGTTTTAAAAGTAGAAAAGAAGCCAAGGATTATATTTCTAAGTACTGGGATTTACATTTAAAATACTGGAACTAACAAAATAGGAGATTGAAATTATGAGTAAAACAATGACTAAAAAAGAGAATAGAATAAATGAGCTTGAAAAGCATTATAAAAACTTAGAGGATCTATGTGATTACTATGGCTTAAAAGTAAATGGTAAAAAACTATCTAGTAAGCTAAGAAAACTAGAGAAGGAAATCCACCAACAAACAACAAATTCATGTAATGGTGAAGGAATGGTTTATTCTACTTATCCTTATAAATTTCATACAGGAATGTCAAAAGAAGATGATAGCGATAGAAATAACTTTTATAAAAAACAGGGTTATGTATCTGCTTACCTTGATCTTGATACAGAGGATACGATATTTGACAAAGAGATAGAGAAATTGCAAGAGCAAGTTAAAAAGATAATACCTGGCGTACCATTTTTCGTTAATCATGACGCTAGAGGGTATGCTATCAAAATTAATGACGACATCATGAGATTCCTATTTGACAAAGGAATAAGGTTACATACTGATTTTGGGGGCGATGGGATATTAGCACCGGAGATTAACTAATGACTAAACATAGTGAAGTGGAGTCGATTTTTAGGACCCTAGTCGCCAAGTCCTATGAAGCAAAAAAAAGATTACAATATGAAAAGGGCATTGAGGCGGGGTTGTTAATCGCCATGCAAAAGCTAGAAGCTGATCTAAAACTAGAAACTTCTAGGGCTTATTCTTTAATACATCCTTTATGGCAAAAGCAAGCTCATTTAGTCTCGAAACTAGAGAAGGATATTATTTTATGACTAAACAACACGATCCAAACTGGTACAAGGATAATAGAGATTTTATAAAGGATCTCTGTATGCGTTGTGGTTTAAGATGGCGGAATTATGATGGGTTATGTAATGAGTGTAAACAGGAGAATAAAAGAAAGTAGGTGAATCGTGAAAACAATAGCTTGGTTAGATAGAACAGGGAAAGCAAACTGGAACGTGTTTAGTAGCTATTCTAATTACCCTAAGCAATTATCTTATTTTGAACCTATTGAGAACAAATGGTCAAGAATTAAACGTGCCCTAAGTGAATTAAAACATACAGACATGATTGAAATATGGCTAGTGAATTTTAAGGTGGATAAAGATAACAATTTCAATGTTAAGCCATTAAGATTAATACTAACAAAATAGGAGATTAAATAAATGAGTGATCTAACAGTAGATGAATATGACACGGTAATTAAAATACTGTATAGAGAATTAAGTATAATGAAAAACTCTTTACTTAATATGCCCTATCTTATAGATAAAAACATATCCTATAAATACTTAGAGGATCTTAGGGATAAACTAGTCGAGATTAGAGATAAGGAAAACTCCAATACAGAGGTAAATTAATCATGCCAACTGACGAAGGCGGAAATTATGTAGACGAAAATAGCGATTATAGCTTCCAGTGCTGTAATTGTGAATACTGGTTCCATGACATTAACCTACAAGGGAAATATGTACCGGAAATACCTGGAGATTTATGTACTGAGTGTTTAACAACCTACAAAGAATCTTTGACAGTTGCACAATTAAAAGGCTCAAGTTTAGATAATACTGATTATGATTTAATGAGGAAGGAATAAACAACCATGGGAATGCACCTACTTACAGATAAAGGCGGAGAATCTGTCTGGATTAATAACAGTGTAGAAAATTACGGCTGTAGTTGTGAATTCCCTACAGAAATAATTGCTAAGGCTTATATGGAATGGGCTATATGCCATTACTCTGTAACTAGGGATTATAAATGGGCTAAGACAATGGATGACTTAATTAATATGCGTAATAAGTTTATTAGTTTAATAAGCACCTGCTTAATGTGTAAAAAAGATCTAGACAATGACGAAATAGACAATGTTTTGATTGAATTAAGTCCTAAACGTAGTCAATGGTATGACTTCGTTATGAGATGCGAAAACTGTATAGAAAAAGAAGGAATAGAACAATGAAACCACAATATGATCCTAACTATTACAATGATAACCAAGATTATATAAAAGATCTCTGTCTTAAATGCGGACTTAAATGGGCAAATTATTGCGGTCTTTGTGATCGCTGTAAAGAGGAGGCGAAAAGAAAATAAATGTCATCTATTAACAGAAGAAAGAAATCAGAGAAATTTAGAAAAAAGCTTGTTTGTTTTAGACTCAGTCCATTATGTTTAAAGATACTGGATAGACTAAAGCCTAAATACAATAATAATAAAACAACAGCATTAGAAGAAATAATATATTGGTTTGATTATATTGGAGGTAAAAAGAATGTATAAATTTGTTATTCCGTATGAAATCTTCATTCCATGGTTTAGATCTGAGGATTATAATCAGTATGTTAGCTATAAGGAACTACAAAAGGCTTATGAAGAGGGGTTAATAGAAAAAGGAGGAGTTAATCATGTTAGCAACACTAAGTGAAGTCGAATTTAAACTATTTCAAGCATATGAAACAGTCGCAATCTTACGGGAGTTTTTACAATCCCCGGAAGCATTGAAAGCAGAGAACTTTAAGAATGTAATTAACACTAAGGAAAATATTATAAAGCTTTCAAAGGATATTGCAGAGCTTGAATGTTGGCATAGTGTGTATGATCCGATGGTCTCTAGGTTAGAAGAAATATACGAAAGGAGTTAATATGTCAGATGAATACAAGAAGTTAAGGAAAAAAGCTACGTTAATCGTTAATGAAATATATAGTTCCTACTTTACCGCTACAAAGTTAGGCATTAATACTCAACAATTCTTACTTGCATTAACAAATCGTTTTTGTCAAGAACTACTAAAGCAAAAAGAGCAAAAAGAAGCACATCTTAAAACAATAGAGAATCTTAATAACCTTAATGTTCAACAAGATCGAATTAACTGCTTAAAGCTAAACAATAAAGACCTTCAAAAAAAACAAGTAAAGTTAGAACAAGAAATAGAATATTTAAACTCAAGAATTAAAACTTTAAATATTGACAATATTACCCTAAGACGAAAAACAGGTGAACTTAAGCCTATGCCTAAAGCTTGTCTAGATAGTTACGTAAAGACTAGGAATAATAGTCTTCAGAGAGACGTACAAATACTTAGGGAAAAGCTTTTTAATTTATATAAAAGAAATCAAAATCTTGAAATATTACTCAAAGCAAAGGTGCTTAGATACAAAACAGAAGGGAAATTAAAAAAAGGAAGTCAACTGGTAACTAAATTAAAGGAGTTAAGTTATGGAAATACCAAACATACCACAAACAGTCAACCAAGTATCTGAAAACTCGGATAGTTCAGTAACTATTGAACTGGGTAAAGCTGGTGCAATAGAAATCAGAGTTAAAGCAGGTAGAGACTGTATAGACCAGGGAACGGCTTCGCCTATTGATGGTCTTGATCTTAGAATGTCTTATTTAAAGGATCAGGCTTTAGGGACTTTTAGATCTTTGTATAATAGTGATGTTATTGCCCCACATATTAAAACACTAAAGAAAGAGGTAGCTTAAATGTATCGTAAACACGAGATCTTATACTCAGAGCTTGAGAAATTACCGAATTGTAAACGCATAGTCGAAATAGGCACGCAACCATTTGCACCTACTGATGAGCTATACGAGGGTTACGGTATGAGCACTATAAACCTAGGGAAGTGGGCTAATCGTATCGGTGCTGACTTCCATAGTATCGATATTGAACCGAGTCATATTGAAAACAGTACTAAAATCTGTGCTGATGCTGGTGTAACTGGGAACTTCTGGGTTGATGACGGATCAGCTTGGTTAAAAAGATGGGATAAGAACCTTAAAATAGACTTTCTTTATCTTGATAATGCTAGCGATCCAAAATACACTCTAGAACAGTTCCAATTAGCTGAACCACTAATGAGTGAAGAGAGTATTATCGTATTGGATGACTCACATTCCGACGAATGGGGATTTTTCAGTAAAGCCACTACAACTATACCTTATGCACAGTCGAAAGGGTATGTTGTAGCTCTAATGCCAGCATATAATAATTCCATAATGGCTATCATTAAAAAGAAATGGGATCCGGTCTTAGATAAGAGGTTTTATCCATGCCAGTAAAGAAATTCATTGATAGTAACGGCGAATTAAGCGTTGAACAATCCTTTAATCTTCCATTAAGTAAGATTGAATACCTACAACATTTGCCTACACTAATTGTTGTACTAGGGATATGTGGCATGCTCTTATTCCTATGTTTGTTGTTCTTGGCTAACATTGACCATAACTTAGCAATTATAATGAAAGAGGGGCTTAAATGAAGGCAGAAGAACTGAATATGTTCTTTTCTATACTAGCTGAGGAAGTTGAGTGTCCTCAGTCAGACCTTATCGTTTTCTATAATTTGGACAGAATAGACTGGATTCCAATAGCAGGGAACTTGGTTTCCATCATTAGGGCATTAAAGAAACAATTAAAGGAAAATAAATGAGATATCTATTAATAGCATTATTACTATGTTCACCAGCTTATGCTAAGAGTGATCCAGGCATACAAGCACTAATTAACCAGCAAAACTATGAACGTGAGCAAGAACGAATACAGGATAGACTAGAATACGAACAAGAACAGTTAGAAGAAAGAATAAAAGAATTAGAAGATAGTAAAGAGTAGTATAATAGTTTTGCTCCTTACTGTTTTTGATTCACTTAGACACCACTACTGATCATGGTGGTGTTTTTGTTTGATATACTATATTTATGACAACTAAAATAGAAGATCCCGACACTATAAGAATTAAAAAAGAATTAGCTAATATGAAGCCGAAAGAAAAATGTGAACGTGCTGTTGCTAGTTCAGTGATGATTCATAATTTAGAATTTAAGTATAAACAGGGGGTCGGTTTATCCGACATTGAAATTGAGCTAATTAAAAGACTCAATAGGGAAGTTGATATCATCATGAAAGATCCTATTGTGAGACAGATATTCGAAGATGAAGTTAAACAAGGTGGAACACCAGTTATTTGGAGTCCTGGTTAGTGTAAGTAGCACTCTCTTGCTTTACTTTATAGTAAGCATCTAATAGCTGCCTTAAAGTATAAGGCTCATACCTCCTCTTCGCTAGATTACAACTCTCTTCCTCAGCACTATTAAACATGTCTAAGAGCCATTCAACAAACTCCCCTGTATACCACTGGGTATGTGTTTTACTATTTTCCATCTACTACCTCCTTTAGTTTAATCTGCTTCGCCCCTAATTCATTCCCTAATAACACCGCAAGATCTTCCGCTAAATAATTATAGAGTCTCCTAAGCTCATCTAAATCAGCTTCTTTTAAATATTCCTTAATACGCAAAATATAATTTTCTACATGATCTAGTTTTGTAATATGTGGAGATTCTATACAATCACCAAATAAACCGTAACACGTATAAAATGCGTCGTACCGATTAGCTTCTTTGCTTTTGGAATCCGTGATACTTTGCCATTTTTTTCTTAATTCGTCTTCACGCAATCGGATGCCGGAAAGCAATTCTTTTACTGTACAGACTAATTCATTCATGATGAACTCCTTAATACGTATATAGGTATACAGACCGGAAGGGGGGTATTATAAGGGGGGCAAATGTCTGTATACCTATATACAGGTTTTTTCTTCCAAATTTTGCAGTTTTTTACAGATTTGATCATATATAGTATTTCACTTCATACCCGGGACCTGGGAGTCCGGTTCTCTTATCCTTTAAAATTTGCTGCTTTCTTAACGATTGAAATGCTGTTGCAAACGCATTTTTTGTGTATCCCGACTTTACAGTATGCTCCTCAATCTCAGATTTATACATACCTATTGGGTAATCTTTTAAAGTATCCAATATATACTTACTAACCTTCTCCCATTCTTTAGCTTTCGTGTCAAAAGTAAAGTTTTTAGAGTCTCCTTGGTACTCAAATCTTAACCCATCAAGATCTTCGATTCTTCTAACAGCGAAAGGGCTTATAGGCTCTCCGTCTTTAATCTTATTAGGAGTTAGCTTTAAGAGATCCCCTTCTGTTTGCTTCTCTACCACTAAATGCGTATCTAGGTTTGAAAGAATATCACTTGACCCTCTAATCATAGAAGTGGCATCTTGAGACTCATCTTTAACTTTTTTTCTATGATGATGAGTTAAAAGAACAGAGATCCCAAAACTTCTACATTTAGCTAAATGAGAAAAAAACCTATTCGTTATTTCAGAATCATTTTCAGTTCCAGGAAGGAACCTTCTAAACGAATCCAGCAAAATTAAATTAACCCCTAAGTCCGCTGCTTTTTCTAATGATTGATCCCACATTTTCCCATCAGCCATAACAGTTAAAAGTTGATCACTAGATAAAAGGATCTTTTTGTCTTGCCAGGCAACTTTCCCATTCTTTAAATATTGGATTCTTTGCTTTAACTTTGGGATAGTACTCTCTTTGTCTATAATCCATACCTTCTGCTGTTTTGTTTCAAAATTCCCCAACCAGGAGGTCCCTAGTGCAACAGAAATAGCGAGATCTAAGAAAAGGAAGGTTTTATAACTTGCAGGATCGCCAGACAAAATCCCAATCCCCTCTTCAATAAATAGCTTATCTACGATCCAAGTAGGAGGAGGGAAATTAGAAGCTAGAAGCTCTTCAATAGACATTGGATTAGCCCATCCACCTGCTCTAGTTGTTGCTTTATACTGAGATAAAGCTTCTGAGGCAATATGCGACTTACTTGCACTGTTAAAGATTGAACCTAATTCTCCTTTGCCAAAAGCCTGCAAATATGTAGACTGGCATTTATCCTTAGCAAAGCTATTAAATAATTGCCAAGCCAATCCCTTTTCTTTCGGAAATGCTGTATGTAACTGCTGAGCGATTATATATAAACTATCATTTCTTTGCCCTTCTGGGATTTGCTCTTCTTGAAGAATCTCCACGACCTTCGGCTTATTGCTACCATTCTCATTAAAACAATTCTTTAGTAGCTCAAAAGGGAATTCCGCTAAATCATTTATGCTTTCTGTTTTATAGACCCATTTATAAAGATTCCCATTTGGATGGATACTCCCTGCTGTAATTACGTAACCGCCTTCACCTCGAAAATCTAAACCAGGCATTTTCTTTGTAAAATTCCGAAGCTCTTTATCTCTTGGGTATTTAAAATAATAATGAAGTCCCCCCGTCCCTGTTTCTACTGTCCATGTTGGTGGAAGCTTACTTATTAGGTCGTTTACTTCTGGAGTAAATTCGTCAACATCTAATACGCAAACCCCTGACAAGCTTCCAGTTATAACTGCAATATTTTGTTCATGCTGTCCCCAGGAAACGATCTCTTCTTTTGTAGGTAAAGCTGTTTGGAGATGAGTCCATTTATTAACTGTTGCTTTTGCTTTTAATGGTAGAGCGATAAAAGACCATTGATAACTTTCTAATTCTTGTATTGTTTCTTTGTACATAAAAAATACCCCTATTTACTATCTGTGGTAGCAAACAGGGGCAAGTAAAAAGAGTAGGACTGAGTCCCGCTCTTCTTAGTTCTTTAATACTTCCCACAGAAAAGTTTGCATATTAATATTAAAACATAGTTATTGACAAAGTGTCAACCCCTTGTTAACATTTCATTAATGAAATGAACCCGTAAAACTGCAAGGAACAAAAAAATACTTTACCTCTTGAAAGATATTAAGCAATATCCGCGAACTTCAAAAAAGAACTTAACTAAATTTGGTACTTTTCTAAAAGAAGTTTATTCTAGGAATCCTCGAAAATTTATACCTTTAACTCGGAATAAGAACTTAACAAGTCTTGCTAGGTCTTCTTTAAGTAGGATTGTTAGAACTTTTTGCAGAACAGGAAAACAAACGACTAGGTATTCTCGTTATTTTAGATTTACAGCAAAAGAGCTTATCGCCTCTTTTGAAAAACAATTTAAGAATGGGATGAACTGGGGGAACTACGCAACAACGTGGCAGATCGATCATATTATCCCTATTTGTGCTTTTCAGTATCTAAATGTTGATGATGAAGGGTATGAAAAATGTTGGGCTTTAGACAATTTACAACCTTTGTTGATCTTAGAAAATACAATAAAATCATCGAATTAGCTATTGTGTTAATACCACAAATACCTACACTAGATTAACAAAACTTAACCTTGACAAGGTACTATATGGTGGTATAATACTTGTGAAAGGAGATTATGAATACAAGAAATTATCTTCAATTATATATAAGTGAAGAACAAAGATGTCAACTCGAAACATTGTCAAAGAAGTTGTCCACTAAAGTAAGCACTTTAGCAAGAACAATTCTTTTTAATAGCCTTGGGTACATACACGAACCTCATTTATATAAAGCATTTAAACAATTAAAACAAAAAAGGAAATAAACCAATGACAAAAACAAGCAATGCGTTCTTACCAGAAGGTTACGAACCACCACAAGGTACTAGTAGCTATATGAGACTTCAATCAGGGGAAAATAAATTTCGAATACTTTCCTCCCCGATTATCGGGTGGTTAGATTGGGAAGATAAAAAACCATTTAGATATCCTATGAATAAAAAGCCAGCGTTCCCTGCTGATCCTGATCGTCCGATTAAACATTTCTGGGCTATGGCTGTTTGGAACTACGCTGAGAAAGCTGTTCAAGTATTAGAAATAACGCAAGTTACTATTCAAAAGAGACTCAGTGAGTTATCTAATGACGGTGACTGGGGTTCTCCATTTGGTTATGATATTAAAGTAACGAAAACAGGGGAGAAGATGTTAACAGAGTATTCTGTTACTGCTGTTCCGCATAAAGAGTTAACCGAGGAGATAGTGCAGGCTAAGAAAGAAAAGCCAGTATATCTTGAGGCTCTTTTTGTTAACGGGGATCCATTTGCACCGCCTCATGTCGAAGAGGTAGCCACTAATGGTAAAAAGAAAGCGAAGTTCTAATATGAAGAAAATACTGTTAGTTCTCCCACTTGTCTATTTAATGCACGGCTGTTGTTTGTACCCACCGTATAATGTTTGGGAACAACGGTTACAAGGAGAAGCTGAACTCGCAAGGGCTTCTTCAAATAGGAAGATAGCTGTTAATGAAGCCCAGGCTAAGAAAGAAGCTGCGGCTTCTTTAGCACAGGCTGAGGTAATTAGAGCGGGTGGGGTTGCTAAAGCTAATAAAATTATTGGTGATAGTTTAAAAGGGAATGATGCTTATTTGCATTATTTATGGGTTCAAACTTTAGAACACAATACAAATGCAAGTTTAATTTACATCCCCACTGAGAATCAATTACCACTACTTGAAGCCAACAGGTTGCATAAGGAGAAATAAGTTCTAGTTTGTCTCCAAATGTTAAAACTGCCAAGAAATAACAAAGAGACAATTAGATTAGGAGCCCCGCTATACTGAAGTTTAGAGTGGCTCCTTTTTTATTAATTATGAAAGTAAATAGAAACATTTTTAGAATCTATCCATTTGGTGATGCTATTTTCTTATCACCGATTAAAGGATTGAACGATAAAAAAGAACTACAAGAAATAAAGTCTGGGAGCTGGGTCGAGATCCGTAACGATAAGATTTATGAGGTTGCGAGGTTTTAAATATGCCTAGTTTTAAAGAAGGTAATTTAAGGTTAGATGAGTCAGAGAAAAAAGAACTAGTCTTATGGTATAGAACAGGCAAATATTCACAAAAGGGATTAGCAAATATATTTGGGGTTAGTAGAACGGTTGTATATGATGCACTTAAACGATATAAGTTTTATAGTGTAGAAAGGTTGTTAGGAGGATAAATGAAAAACAAGTTACCAATAACAGAAAAATTATTAACATTAAAATTAAGTTTAGACTTGTTAGAAAATAATTTAAGTCCAGTCATGAGGCAACCATTTTGGCTTCATAAAGTCCAAATGAAAGAGAAATTAGAATATTTGGATTTTTTAGCAACTAGAAAAGCTACTTTATTTACAGAAGCTCAAAAAGAATATCCTGAATTACAAGGAAAAATATATGCGATTAGCACGACAGTCATTAAGATAGAAGCAGAGGATGTAGAAGAATTAATAGAAGCCAACTAGAAAGGAAAAATAAATGCTAGATTCAGAAGCAAAAGAAATAGTCCATAAATTAGATACATGCGAAGTAGATATCGAAAACAATCTCGTGGTGTGGCTTACGCCACAGGAACGTCATTTAATTAGAGATTCACTTCTACAAGAAAAGAGTTTAGATCATCAGATAGCTAAATATGTGACTGCTATTAATTCTAAACTAGGTCAGATTAAGTTAATCACTTCGCGGGTCGAGGAATTAAATCAGAAAGTAAAGAAGCTAGAAGAGCTTATAAACATAACATATGAGGCAGGGCATAATTTGGAATTACAATTTCAAGAGCATATTGACCCTGAAGTGATTTTACCTAGATTTAAAGAAGAGCTTCTTAGGTGTTTAGATGAGGATATTTTTAGAAAAGAGTTTCAATTAAAGCTTTTAAATCAAGGATTGAATCCACATCCTAACAATCCAAGAGTTGATCATGTTCCTGATGTCGGGAAGAAGGTAAGCGAGACAGGTGTTGAGACGGCTCCGCTCTATGAAAACACCGTAAAAAGTGATACACCTAATGAGACAGGTAAACTCGTAGATTCTATTATCTATAAACTAGACACTGCTGATTTAGGTATTTGTGACACGTTCCTGGTATCCATAAACATCCCAGAAAGAATATGGCTTAAGAAATCATTAAGGGAGAAAAACTGATGCACGAATTAACTAGAAAAATCCAGAACAACAGACACCACTTTTCAAATGCTTCAGAACTTTGTAGCGTTGACTGGACTAGCATAGACACTACCATCACAGAGTGGCTAGAGATGAAGTATCTAGACTTAGAACCGTTTTATTTGGAAACTGCAAACAGTAAGATACATGTACGACGCCTCCTTGGTCTTCCAGAGAAGAAAAGCGATAGGGAGTTACTAAAAGAAAGATTCCAGAAAGTTTTTGAAGAAGGTGGGGCAGAGTTAGGAAGTTTAGCGGATGCGGCTCTAGACTTCCTCAAGTCTAAAGGAGTGAAAATAGAAAATGACTGAAGATATTTCAGAGGAACGAAAGAATGTGGCTGAAGAGATGCTAGACGCATTACTTAAACTTTATTATGAAGAGGAAAAGAAATGTCCTGAATCTAGTGGGATGGCGTTAGAAGCAAGGATGCTGGAGCTAAAACACTCATGAAACAACTACTACATTTTTTAGCCCACTTATTTAGAGTTAATATGGGGAATGTCTACTCCTGGTTTGATTGTGATACTGGGTATCTACAAAGAGGGTGGAAGTGTTCTTGTGGAAACATTTATTTTGTTGAACAAAGCGAATTAAGACAAGAGACCAATTTAGAAAGAATCGGTAGAGAACTTAAGGAAAGGGAAGATGGTAGACAACCTTACTAAAACACAGTTAACAGCTTTACGGCTTATAAGTCAAGGTCTAAACAACCAAGAAATAGCTGATATTTTACTTATTAAGCCAACTACTGTTCGGAATCATATTGCTACTCTATACAGAAAATTAAAAATCAACAATAGAGTAAAAGCAAGAATTGTATATGAAAAGTATCTATCGGGGAAGGAAGGGGAGAGCACATGAAATTAAATAAACAGTTTTTATGTTCTTGCGGATACACTCTAGTCTCAGCAGACGAAGCTAGGCTGGAGCATTTTGGCTGGAGAAAAATTAACAACCAGTGGAACTGCCCTATGTGTACAGGGAATACGAAGAACTTTAGAAAAGAGTTTTTAGGATGGGAGGTAGAATGACTTACGGACTAGGAATAATTGTTAAAGAAGATAATGATAAGCAAGGATTTTGGCTACATGTTGGGCTTGTCGCTGTTCTCTCTAT
>ERZ1292642.1040-Hain-H14-01um-R1-1040-length-13846-cov-5_pt1 | contig 13846 bp, 31 predicted proteins | sample MGYA00564403_ERZ1292642 | MGnify/ENA primary metagenome ERZ1292642 (study PRJEB36523, sample SAMEA6512643) | groundwater metagenome | collected 2019-01-09 | study: AquaDiva: Metagenomics assemblies of 32 groundwater samples | reverse complement strand
TACCATAAGCTCAGCCAAGCATTGGGAATTAAGAAACAAGATTGTCATATTGGGATGTTTGATGTTCAGACTTGTAAGAAAGCAATAGAAACGATTAAAAACTTTTTAACCCCACCATAACAAAAGGAGAAGGGCGATATGGAAATAAATATTATTCACCAAAGATTGCAGGGTTTAAAAGGGAAACTAGAAGACGCCGAAAAAACCCATATAGAAACTGACAAGCAGATTTATGAGGATTTTCTTTTGTGGCTCGCTGGATTTTTAGAAGCGGTAAAGAATACCGAGAGCAATGCTATTAAAATTATGGTTGATACTCTTGAGAAGAAGAAATTGTAACCCCCTCACCAGAGCGGTTGGGCTAGTTGGTGTGGTGAACCGTGCAGTCTTAGGAGTCGCTTTCCAGCGAGACCGACCAACTGCCTAGCCCTTCCGCTCGGAAGAAAGAGAGAAGAAGATGATTAGACTTGAAGAAATGGAACAACTATTAAAAATATTTAAAGAGTTGCCAGAAGAAACCCAAAGGAAACTTTTAATCGAAGAATTGGGGAGTGTTCTTAATCCGAAGAAATATGAACCCCCCAAGAAACAAACACTGGCGGAGAAGTTTGAAAGATATTTGGAGGGAGGCGGCCCTCTTTCAGCTTTACCAAAACTCGCCATCTCGCACGTTCTTTCGATATTGCCGGAGAATAAAAAACAAAAAGAGAGTGGAGCTTGGGAATTAGTAGAGTCCTTCCGCACCGAGTTCCTCAAGAGATTGGAGGAGGAACTCCCCAATGTCAAATGAGCTGAAGTTAAGAAAAGGAAGAAATGGAAGTTTTAGGAAAGGCTCTGACAATTTAACTGATGGGGACAAAGACTGGGAAGATAAATGTCTTAATTGTGGAGAATCTCCAACAGTTCATCCAACAAATTTATGCGGGCCTTGCTGTTTTGGCGAGGCGGATACTTTTGGAGGGAATTGGTAAATCAGTAACCAACTCGCAGGAGTGTTCGTGGCGACTTGACAATCGACCGTAGAAGCCCGTAGATCAAGCTATTGGGTGAGCAGGTGTGAGCCCTGCCGAACACTCCCGCAGAATAACAAAGTAAAGGAGAAATATGATTAGTCCAAATATAAAAAAATCAGGTAAAGTAGAAGTTTCAATCAGTAAAAATGAGTTGAAACAGCTTGTTCATTGGGCAGTTTTTGGTGTTGGGAAAGCTATCAGTGGGTCATACCAAGATTGTATTATTGAAACAATACAAAAATATGGTAGATTCTTGGGAATGGCAAGTTATAAGAATTTATATTTTGGAGAATTAAGAAAGTCCAAAAAGTTCACATGCCCCCCAAGGTCGATAAAGTTCCCGCAGAGGAGCTAAAATGACCACACCCAAGACCCTAGGCGAGATCAGCGGGCTGTTGCCGGAAAGAAATAAAGGAATAATCGCTTTTTTGAATAAAGAATTACAGTCTCATTTTTCTCAAAAAGATTTGTATAAAGCTGGGCAAAATTCTATTATTGATAAAATCTCTAAACTTTCCTGTTTAGAAGTCGTCCAGAAAATACTGGATAGCGGGGCGATAGTAATTAAGAAGTGTGAATTTTGTGAATTTCCTTATAAAGGAATAGCTTGCCCCGCCTGCTACGGTCGGGGATGGAGATTGGAGGAGGGATAGAAAGTCGAGTTCGATAAACAATAAGGAGGAGTGATGTTATATTACTTTGAAAGTGATTTTGGTTGTGGTATCAGAGATTTTAAAAGTATATCCCAAGCTAGAGAAAAGATTCTTGCAGAGGTTGGTACACATTCAGGTGTCAAAGTTTGTCGTCCTGCTACGAATAAAGATATTTCTTGGGTAAAAGGTATGGGCGGGTTTGTTCCAGAGAAATCTAACCCATCGTCAGGAGAGGTGCGGGGATGAAATGGCTAAGACACTCTATAATTCAGGACTCATATTATATTGTTTTCAGATTTGAAGATGGCAAGTGGATGGCATATTATGCAATCGGGGATGATGAAGGTTATACGTAATCAGTAACCCATCGTCAGTTCGATAAACAATAAGGAGGAGTGATGAAATGGATTTATCAAACAAGTTAGCTATTGGAATAATCATTACTGTAATTACGGGTTTTTGCTTTTGGGTTTGGGGTTTTTATGGAAACACGGAAAGTTATATTAAACAAGGATATACCCAACAAAATATTACTTATTGTTCTGCAATTTATACAAAAACAATCTGGGTTAAGAACTAACCCATCGTCAGGAGAGGTGCGGGGGTGCGGTAAGCAAAGATGCGAGTGCATGGAGGGAGAAGCATGAAACATAAATGTTCACCCAGACCAATGATATTTGATGGATTTAGAAGCTGTTACTATTGCAAACGGTTATTTATGAAGTTCTTTAAATGGTGGATACCACTATGACCTACGAGAAGGAAGTTGAGATGTTGGCGAGGAGAAGAAAATCTTAAAATGAAATCCGAACCCCTGCTATTGACCGCCATTTGTGTCTTTATCATCGCCCTAGTGATATTTTTCGTGTTCTGGGGGGAGAGGGTGGACCATCAGCCTGGGGTAGTGAACTTATGCGAACAGGAACCGAGTAGGTGTGATTAGGGGGAGTGCGTTTAGTTTATGGTCTGGAACGTTGCGCTGATAAGCCGAGTAATACGAGGTTAGGACAATAACCCGGATACAGCCCAGGTCGGTAGCTAAGGCAACGGAGAAAGTCATATAGGCACTGATGTAGCCAGTTTGACTCGAACTGCCGCACTCCCTTTAGAAAGGATGAGATGGAATATCCAAGAATATGGGAGACTATCAACGAAGATAAAGAAGCCGGTAGTACAAGATTAAAAATTCATGGTGGCTGGTTAGTTGTTTCTTGGTGCAAAAATGGTTCAAGTGAACCTCTAATTTTTATTCCAGACCCAGCTCATCAATGGGAATTGGAGCCCAAATGACCCACGATAGAAGAACAATCAAGATTAAGCAATTAGAATGTAAACTTCAAACTTCAAGAAACGGTATTATTGATTTAATTGATTGTTTAGCCGATTGTGCTGACAAAGGAAGCAGGCCGGTTCTTTCTTATTGGATTAAAAAGTATGCTCGCCTTCTTGAGGATATTACCCCATGACCCACGACCCGAAGGAAGTTGGGAGGTTAAAGCTAAAGAGTAAAATAATCTCTATTGTCTGTATGCCAGCAAGTGATTTGTGGAAGTATGAACAGCTTCTCACGCTCATCACAGAGGCAAGAATTGAGGAGTTAAAGGGGCAAGTATGGCCCCTATCATCTTTCATGGATTTGTATACTTACAATGAACAAGCACGACATCATAATAGAATGATAAATGAACGTATCGCCGAGCTAATGGCACAGAAGGAGGGTTGACAAAATGACCGCTCAAGAACTCCGATCCAAGTTTGAAGCTGACTTAAAAGCCTTGCAAGACTCTTGCCTGCACGAAGTCACCAAAGTCATGCCTTATATGTGGGCACCAGGACATTTTGGGGATGATGTGGAAGTGTGTAATAAATGTGAGAAGATTATAAAGGAGAAAATATGACCAAATACAAACTCGAAGTAGAAAAGAATAAATCAGGTAAGTGGTTCTGGAGAATACGCCATAAAAACGGTCAAATTCTCTGTACCAGCGAGCTTTATTCTTCCCGAAGTAAAGCATTTAAAACGGTTAATAATTTCTTGGGGGAGTTACGAGGGAAGGTAGATCCTATTTCTTTTCAAGAGACAAAGACTTTAAAATAAGAATAGTGGTTTCAGCGGTGTTTTTAACAACAGATTTTGTATCTTCTATAACCTTTTTATCATAATCAGGAATTGTAGAAACATTCCATATCTGGAGGAGGACAAAACCCATTATCAAACCGCCAAAAATCCATTTTACGACATGCCAACCCATCCACCGCCAGAGTTCATCCATTATTTAATACTCCCATAAGTAAATCTCCAATCCTTAAAATCCTTAAAATTCAGCTTAATCTTCACAGATTTTCCATTCATTAAATCAATATACCATTGCGGAATTTTATTTCTCTTGCGCCACTTTACATTTTTATTATATTCTGACGGTAGATACCATTTAGTTTCATCCATTCTTCAACACCCTCATTATCTCCTCCAATCTCAACTTAGTCGGCTTATTAACCCCATGTTCCCATCTGGAAACTTGGCTTTGAGAGGCGGTGATAATTATGCCGAGTTGTTCTTGGGTAAGACCAAAAATCAACCTGTAATGATATATATAATCACCTATCCCCTGTGCGACATCATCCTTATCATTTACTGACATTGACAGGTTGCTCTTTAGGTTGTTCTGCTTTGGTCTGTGGTACTTGCCCAAGAGGATTAAGCCCATAATCAGTAAGCTGTTTTATGAACCCCTCAATCTCTCCTATATATTTATTATTCTTTTCAGTGTTAATAATAACCAATTTACATCGAGCGGATATTCCATCTCTTAAAATACTTTTTATTTTAGACAACTTTTTATCATTAACTCCCAAAGCGAGCAGTTCATCATTCTTTTTATTGAAAGTTGATATTGCCCAATCATTCAGTTCATGAAATTTCATGTGAGACTCCTTGTAACTTGTTAATAAATTTTTGTGATAAATCTATCCCTTCCATTTTTGCAAAATGTTCAAAATATTGATTAAAATTATAACTAGTTGTATTATTTAAAACTCTTCCTTGCCATTCTCTTTCAATTTTAAGATAAAATTCTATCGCCATCTTTAATTGTTCTTGAAAACCTCTTGCCTCGCTAAATCCAAATTCTTTATCCTTCTCATCAGACCACCAATATAATAGAAACTGGCATTGGCGAGGAGTCAAAGAAGTTACCTTTTTAGCTTCATTGATTATTTCTTCGTCAGACATTTTTGACCCTGGCAATTATATCCGAATCCCGCACATACAGAACATCCTTATCCCCCATAACCGTTTTCTGGACAGAGCCTTTTTCGACGATGATAAGGTCACCAGATTTAATACAATATTGAGCAATAATATTTTCACACATTGCTCCGATTGAAACCACTTTGAATATAGTCGCCACTTCATCCGCTATTAACACCGTGCTTTTTTCCGCTGGTTCAATAATAACAAAGCGACCTAAAGCACTATCTATCTCAAAACTCATAGAACCGGCTCCTTTCAACATGATTTTGACAATATACTCTTCTTATCTCATCTATAATTTCAGAATATAATCCTTCACAAGCACAGAAAGAACACTGCCATTTATTCACTTCTTGCTCTCGGGATTTTATAGGTTTCATCCTCTATTTCTTCCGTTATGACACAATCGGTTGTAAGCAACATTCCCGCAACCGAAGCCGCATTTTCTATCGTCAACCTGACCACCTTAAACGGATCAACCACTCCCAAAGTCATTAAGTCACCGTATTTATTGGCAAGAAAGTCATAGCCGTAATTAACGTAATCATCTAACATGATTTTGGCTATAACCTCCGCCCCGTCAACTCCAGCATTAGCGGCTATTTGCTTGATAGGTTCTTGGAGAGCTTTACAGATAATTTTCCAGCCAATTTTCTCTTCTTCGGAAAGAATTTGGACTTCTTCCATCTTATCAAGTGTTTTAGCGGCACGTAAGAACATAAGACCACCTCCGGCAACAATCCCTTCTTCGAGTGCGGCTCTTGATGCCATGAGAGCGTCTTCAATTCTAAACTTCTTTTCTTTTTGTTCAACTTCGGTACTAGCTCCCACTTTAATGACAGCCACTCCACTTGTGAGCTTGGCAAGCCTTTCTTGAAATTTTTCTTTTTCATAATCACTCTCCGTCTTGGCAATAGAAGCCTGTAAAACTCCTATCCGACTATTAACATCCTCTGTGCTACCCTTGCCTGCTGTAAACGTCGTATGATGCTTGGTTGCTACCACATTAGCTTGCCCCAAATCACTTAATTCTATCTTATCAAAGGTAAGCCCGGATGATTGCCCAACAACCCTGCCCCCTGTTAATATAGCAAGGTCGGTAAGCTGTTCAGTACGGTTCTCCCCAAAATAGGGGGATTTACAAGCAACAATCTGAATACCATTTTTGATTCTATTAATAGTTAGGGTCTCTAGGGCTTGACCCGTGATATTGTTAGCGACTATGATAAAAGGTCTTTTTTCAACTCCAATAACCATCTCAATTACTTTCATCAATGGTTGGATATGGTTAATTTCATAATCGGCTATTAAAATATAAGCGTCTTTGTAAACAGCTTCCATCTTCTCTTTGTTGGTAACGAAATAATGAGATAAATAACCTTCGTTTAACTGCATGCCTTCGACAGTTTGAATGTAGGTAGAAGCGTCCTTATAGTTATCTTCAATGGTGATTACACCATCCGAACCGGCTTTTTTGATGGCTTCGCAGACTACATCAGCTATACTACTGTCATTATTAGCTGAAATGATTGCAACACGCTTTAAATCTTCTTCAGAAGGGGTGGTTATAACATTCTTCTTGATATAGGAGATAGCTTCAAAAACAGCAAGGTCTATACCTTTTTTGATAAGAATAGGATTATTTCCTGTTGATAAGGTCTTGAGGCCTTCGGTGAATATGGCTTGTGCTAAAACAGCTGCAGTTGTTGTCCCATCGCCGCAATCATCAGCTGTTTTTTGGGAGACTTGACGGATGAGTTTTAAACCAATTTCTTCTGTTGGGTCTTTACATCCAACATTACGGGCAACTGTCACACCGTCTTTCGTAGCTACAGGATAGCCATACGGGAATCCATATATTACATTTCGTCCTCGTGGGCCGAGAGTAATTTTTATTGAATCGGTGATTAAATTAACACCTTTTAAAAGTTTCTGACGTGCTTCGTTTCCAAAAGTGATTATTTTCACCTACCCCTCCTTTTCATAAATCCCAACTCTCCTGAATACCAACGCCTCATCTTTAAACATATTTAAAGGAATAAGTTTATCTTTAGCTAAATGTTTAAGCGCTTTCTTATCAATTTCATCTTCTGCTGATAGTTGGACTATTTTATTGTCGTAGTCTATTTTCAAGATAAAAGTTCCTTTCTGGCTTGCTCTGCAACAGGGTCTAAATTAGATAATTCTTCTAAAATTTTATTATATTTTGGTGGGATAGCGGGTTCACTCTCCTCAATCATCTCCCTCAATATCTTCTTAGCCACTCCGATTTCGTCAGGGGTAGGTTTGTCGCTTGAAAGCAGTTCAGCTATGAGTTTTAGGAGAAAAAGATTGTTCATTATTATCCAGCCTTTCAGATACTTTTTTTTCTTCTGCTTTTAGTCCACAAGCATAACTACAATATTTAAAATAAGTTTCTTTTCCACAATTAGGACATTCATGTTTTAGGAGGGATAAATTATTCATCATCGTTTTTTATTTCTATCCATTTATTATCTATAAGTGATTTAAATAAGAATCCATCTGGTCTAAATGCTCTTAAACCACCAACATAAAAAAATCCATCAATATCTTTAAATTCATCATCAATATTGGGTATTATCCCCTTGACATACGTAATGATTTATGCTATCATTACAACAAATCCAAAAAAAAGTAGATTGTCAATTTTACCAATTTTCTTAGATGAATCTTTAACTTGTTGAGATAATATATTAACTGTTTCAATTTGATCTTGTATTGTTTGAGAGATAGATGTAGTAGGAGTTTGAGAAGTAGAAAGTGATTTTTGTTCTGGGGGAGCAGAAGAAGGAGTCCCAACTTTGGTTGGTTCGGAACTTAGAGATTCTGTGTTTTTGTTCTCTGCCATTTCTAAACACCTTTTACGACATCAAAGTAATATTTATTTTCCAGCTCTAATTCTTCGCCTTGAAATTTAATTTTTAAATAATATCTTCCAAATTTATCAAATTTAACCGATAGAAATTGAGCGTTAAATGGAACATAGCCAGGTAAAAGCTTTGCTTCCATAATGGTTGGCTTTGATCTCAAGCCAAGAGGATCAATAAAACTTACTTCAGCTATAACCATTCCCTCTTTTTCGTTATAAATCCCACCAGCAATAAAGAAAGTTTGAATCCAGAAATTATCATTTTTAGGAATAACAATATTGTGAAAAACGTCAATATAGGATGGTAAAAGAGTTTGTTGATCTGTTAGAACTCGCCCACAGCAGAACATATACATAAGTTTGGCTGGCATATTTTCTTTCCTATAATTACATGATTTTAAGGGATATGTTTTATCTGAAATATTAGTTAACTGGTTCATAATATATTCCTTTCTCGATTTTAAGTCAACGGATATTTAAGCTGATTTACGTATGCCTAGGGGATAAATGTGTCAATATTACATCCAGGCATTTCTTTTTTAATTATTATTTTCATTTACTTAGTTTTAGGAGGAAGAGGTGGTTCATTGATTAATATTCATCTCTTCTGACTTTATGATTGTTTTATATAATACTTTCACTAGATAAAATGGAAGGGTAACTGTTGTAATTTTGGCTCTCAATACACATCTTTTATTGATATAATCATAGCTAATTTCTGGTATTACCTCTATGTCTTTACCTTTTGTTGGTGGATCTTTGACAAATATTTTAAACATTTTTCTCTCCCATAATCTTCGACACCAACCCCTGCATAAACCCCTTTTTGATTTCTGGCACCTTCGGCACCCCAGCGGACTTAATAAACGCCTCAAAATACTCTCTCTTATCTACTGCTTTCTCCGGTTTCTCTTCCATCTGGATAGCCACTAATGCCCCATTCTGGCAGAACTGTTCATCAATAACATGCTTTGGGTCATTAACATAGAAGCGTTTATACATCTCCAACTCCCAACATCTCAGCCAAGTTTCAGATTTTGTCCGTATGTCAAAGGATGGGAAAGTTTTTTGAATAAGATAGTTCATGCGGTTAATAGCAGCTACCCTATTATATAGAGCTACGTCTTTAGTATCGCCCCCGTGCATAACAAAGGGAAGCTCTGGAGATGTACTAACCATCGGGAGGCTCCCGCCTTTCCAACAACCCCAACTGCATATTCAATCCCCACATCTTCGGAACTTTCATATCATCCCTGACTTGGTTCATAACTGCTTCAATGGCTTTCTCGCTTTCAATTCTTCCTTTATCCGTTATGTCTAACTGCCTGAGAATTCCTGCTAAATTGACAGATAAGTTGATTAATTGTTGTCCTACGCCAGCGTTATTGGTAATAACGTCAAATATCTTTTTCTTATTCTCTGGGCTCATCGCCATACGGTAGATATGTTCGCCTGTTTTAGGGTCACGGATCATAACTTCTTTGCCGACTTCAAAGGTGGTTTGTTGAGGTGATGGTGGGGGTATGGAAGCTAATGATGGGAGGGGTTGGGTGGGGACTGATTTAAAAAGATTAGCTAGTTTTTCCATGAATGTCATTGCTAAACTCCTTTGTTAATATTGCTATGAATTTAATTTTCACCATTTCTCAGGCGGTTCTTTCCATTGTCCACCTGACATTAAAATTAACATTCTTTCTAAAAATTTAGCTTGGGCTTTTGTAAATCCTCTTTTATGAGCCAAATCAATAAATTTATCGTCTTTAATATAAACTCGATATTCTTCTTTTTTAATATTGTTCATTATTATGAATCATCCTTGGCGCATAAAGTTGCGATTATCATTAAAATAAAGATTAAAATAGGGGTTGTAATTAAACCTAGAAGAAAGGAAATAAAATCCATGAAAGTAGTCTAATATCAGATGATATTTATGTCAAGTGGAATAAAAAGTATTTTTGTGGTATACTTATAGTATGGGTGAAATAATACTTATTGTAATTTTGGTGAGTTTAGTATGGAATTGGGTGAATCCTTAATAGCCACCATGTATTCCAGAATAAATTTCTCTGCGGAAAAAATATTTTAATAAATTACCGCCAGTTAGAATCGTAAACCCGACCCCCGCAACAACTCCTAATTTTATTCTTCTGGTTCTATATTGTTTAACTAATTTATCAACAGCATTATCAATCTGCTTATCTGTTATTTTTTCAATTTGTCTTAACTTAAATACTTCATCAGAAGCATCTTGTTTCATCTTGTCTAAAATTGCTTTAGCTTCTTCTTTAATAGTTATTTGTTTTTCTCCAATATCTTTAAGCCCTTTTTGATAAGTCTTAATTTTGCCACCAACCTGCCTCCCAATCTGTTTTTCTAAATCAGCTAATAAATGAGCTTCATCTGGTTTTAATGATTCAGAACCAATTTTTGATATAAGTCCAGTAGCTTTGCCAGTTTCATATTTCCCAGAGAATGGCAGTGTTTCTTTAATAGCCTGTTTCTTCCATTGTAAATATGGAGCAAAATCAGATTTAAGTTCTTTATATCCTGTTATATATTTTTCAGCAGCGTCAGAGAATTTTTCTGAGAAATTAGCTTTTAGTTTATCATCAGGAGTCCATGCTTTACCAAACTTTGGTTGAGCAAACTTTTCAGCTCTTAATATATCTTCTACATCAATAACAGCGCCAGGATTTTCTTCTAATTGACGCATTGTCCCTTTGTATAAACCATAAATCTGTTTTTCTGCCGGTGTCATAGGTGAACGTGCAGTTATTAGTCTACCAGCCTCTTCATCAAAACGTAAAACCCCCTTATAAGTAAGAACTTCCTCCATTGTTCCAACCACTTCATTAGCAGGGACAGTAATACCTTTTCCTTTAATAAGAGTATCTCTTTTAGCTCCAAATTCTAAACTTTTACGACGAAATAAAACAGGAAGTTGTTTTTGCAAATTTAATGCTTCCCTATGTCCTTCTTTAACAATCTTCTTTTTTAATACATCGCTTAATTCATCATATCCACGAATTATATTTTCATATTTTCTTTCAGTAATAGTTTGTTTAATATTTGCTGTTTTAGATAAATTTCTTGTTGTTATATCAGTTGTTTGTCCTAATGTAAATTTTTGTTCTCTACCAGCAGTTTTAGTTAAAGATGGGCCTTCTATTAAATCTTTGGCATATTGAATTGGATGACGAATTGGATTAGTTAAACGACTTGTAGTTTGACTAATATTCTTACCAATTTGACCTATTGGTTGATTCAAAAATCCTCCAACTGATTTTCCAATTTTAGTCCCAGCAATCGCCCCCCCTACCACTTGAGCAACTGTTTTGCCAGCGACTGGAATAGCCCCAATTCCCATAGTTGCTAGACTAGCGGGAGAAGCAAATGCTCCACCAACTAATGCTCCTGCATCTCTTAAAGTCCCCTGAACAGTAGCTCTTGGTATATAAGAAAAATTTGGTTCTTGAAATTTACCAGCTTGTAAACGTTTAATAGGTGTTTCTTGAGAACGTTGCAACATAGACTTTCCCGTAACTGTTTCTACTGGGTCTTGAAAAGCTGTTTTAAAAGGATGTGTTATGAGATAACTACCACCCATTGTTGACACAGATGGTTTGGGTTGAGATGGTTGCTGTGCCCCCTGAGACATAGCCATAGCTTTCTTCTTCTTCAAAGTAAGATATTCATATTCTTCTTGTTCAGTTAATGCCATATTATCTCCCAAACTTTTTTTCTAATTCCTGTAGGCGTTGTTCATCTCCGGAGGAAAAAATACTCGAAGAATCTTGTCCACCTTGTTGCTCTCCACCAATAAAATTACTATGTTCTTTCATCCCTCTCAATGTAAGGGCAGGGTCTAAATCATAACCACCAGCTAAATCACCATATTCTTGTAGTGTAGTATTATAAGTTTTTCCTCTTTCATCAGCTATAATTTTAGCTCCCAAAACAAGAGCTTCTCGGTCTTTATTCGTTAGTCCAGCACCACCCTTTGTTAATTTTTGAACAGCTCCCTGTATTCTATTAACCATAGGTAAATTCTGCGGAGTTCTTGCATACTCCGATTCACGAACAACCGAATTTGGGTCTGTTAATTTATTAAACATGGTTATTAATGCTTGGTCTAAAGCCACTTTATTTTGAACATCACCGCTTAGTGCTTTTTGTAATAAGGCATCCATTGATTTAACAGAAGTATTGATAGTTATGTATTCTTTACTTCTGGTCTATCAATAAACTCCCTGCGAAGTCGAGTAGTGCTGATAAGATTCTGTTTTTTAGCTTGAGAAGATTCTGCTGATTTTGGATTTACATATGTTGGGTCAATTCCTATTTCTAATCCAGTTTTCCCTTGATTAAATTTTAACTGTCCACTCGATACACCTTGTCGAGTAAGTTGTTCTCTTTGCTGCATCCCCTCCCTCTCCCTCGTCCACCTCTCCTGCCGCACAGCATCATCAAAAACTTTTTTGAGATTTAAAAACTGACCAACCCCAGCGAATTGCTCACCACCCATTTGCCCTATACCTGACCTGTCTCGATATTCTGGCATTATTGCATCCTCCCCCCACCGACCGCCCCGCTGCCCATTCCAGCCAATTGCTCTGCGGTGATTGTCCGGCCATTTACTTTTATTCCACTAAGGCCATATCTGACAATTAAATCAGAAAGTAAGTTTGGATTCTGTTGAATTAACTGCATCACTGTTTGGAATGGAATATTTACTCCACCTTGTTGAGCAATCTGCGGCCAAATAGCTATAAGCTGTTGGACATCAACGTATCCCTGTTCATCTACCGTTTGCTGAATCGCCATCCCCAAGACTTCAAGCAACTTGTTTATATCCCCACCAACATTAGACTGTTCTGGTGTTATTTGTCCTTGTGGTGGTTGTTGCTGAGGAGGCATTTGTCCTTGCATCTGCCCACCTCCCATACCTGGTAATTGTGCCATATTATCCTCCTATTGCCCTAAATTAGATGAAAGCCCATATGTCTGCCTAGCTGTTGATTCTGGTTCTATTGTTTGTTTTGAAAAATCACTTCCAAGTATACTGCCGATAATTCTTTGAAATGTCTCATAATCTTTACGCAAGATAGATTGTTTCAATTGTTCATCAACTCCCATCATCGCCGCTAACTCCATAGCCGAAGTTACATCAAACTGCCCTTGCTGGATAGATTGTTCTAAAGACCATCGATGAATAGCAACAGCATCTTGAGTAGCCTTATATTCAAGCTCAGACCAAAGATTAGCTTTAGCCTCTGCCCATTGACGATTGACTTCCTGATACTGTTTTTGTGCTTCTGATGAAGTTTCAATGCTTTGCCCCGCATTAGCCGCCGCTCGTTGGACTTGAGCAAGATACTGCTGATATTGTTTATCCAACTCTAGCATAGAACGATTAGCAGCTTGCGGGCCAAGTAATTCTGATCTTAAATCAGGGATTGACATTGTAAGATATTTATTAAGCTGTTCAGTCGTTGAAGGAGGCAAGGTCTTTCCTTCTAAGAACTGACTTGCTTTATCATATCCTGCTAATGAATCAGGGTTATAAGCCGGTGGTTTACCAATTTGGGAAGCTAGTCCTGCTGCACCCAACTTAAATAAATCTCCACCCTTACTTAATAAATCCATTATTCCTCCGCCTGAAGTCCCAGAAATTTGTGTTCCAGGCAATCCACCACCGCCACTTGCTGATTTTGGAATAGCAGGAACATTGACCGATTGTAAAGCATTTGTAGGTAAAGCAATATTTGGATTAAAACCACCACCCGGTAAAGAACCTGAAAGAACCGACCCAACAGCAGGAGTAGCTGATTTTAACCCTAACAGTCCACCAGCTCCTGCTTGACGTGATAAATTACTTAACGCCCCCGTAGAAGCTGATAACCCAGATTGAGGTATCCCGGCATTAGGAGCTTTCCCAAATAACCCTCCAACCGCATTACTCACCTGTGTTCCAAACCCACCTGTCGTAGGTGCATGGAACCCGGCAGCAAGGCCAGAAGTGAACTTCTGTCCTAAT
>ERZ1292642.1039-Hain-H14-01um-R1-1039-length-13847-cov-8_pt1 | contig 13847 bp, 20 predicted proteins | sample MGYA00564403_ERZ1292642 | MGnify/ENA primary metagenome ERZ1292642 (study PRJEB36523, sample SAMEA6512643) | groundwater metagenome | collected 2019-01-09 | study: AquaDiva: Metagenomics assemblies of 32 groundwater samples | reverse complement strand
TTGAAGGGGCATCCCACCGAGCTCGATAAACGAGGCCGTGGGTTCTGTCGTATCTGCGCCAAAGAACGCATGCGACAATGGCGATTGCAACACCCAGAGCGAGCCCGCCAAAAAGCACGCGCCAGTTACGAGCGTTGGCGCGATAGGCAAGCAGCCAAACAAAGCACGTAGACTCAATGACTTACGCGACATCATACGTCAGGGCCCCCGCCGGACCGTACGTGACCGAGTTGACGTGGATGTCTCCACGCGCCCCGCTGACATAACTCATGTCCTGCACGAAGACCGTGATCGTGAAGTTGGGATTCGTCGCTGAGTCGGCCGCCGAGTCCGCCTTGACCGTGAGCACGACCGAAGATCGCGCATCCCAGATCGTGCGATGTGTGATGTACACATTGCTGGCGGCGTAATCCTGGAAGTACTCGATCACGATCGGTTTCACCATAAGCGTGCCGGGCAACCCGTAATCCTGCACTTCGCCCATGGCCGCCGCCGGCTGCACATTGGTGCCCACATCAAACGTCACCTTGCGCGCGCGATCGGTCAGCGTGACAGCATTGATGGTGATTACGGCATTGTAGAGGATATGTTTCGCCATGGTTACCTTATCCTATCGTGATATACTTCAAGACCATGATTAACGCAATTCGGGCAGAATCCTGCGAATGCGGCTGCGGACAACCATTGCGGCCAGCAACGCCATGCACTCGCTACCATCCAGCGCGGTTCTTGCCAGGACATCAAGCGCGAGGGCGCCCTTCGAAGAAACGCTATATCCCAAAGCCCGGCGAGGCGCCGAACGGTCTGTGTGAATGCGGCTGCGGACAACGCACCCACCTTTCGACGGAAACGTACATAGCAAAACGGCTCTTCCGTGGCTATCCGCGGCCGTTCGTGAAAGGCCACCGTATCCAGAAAACAGGAAACAAACACTGGAATTTTAAAGGTCGTCGAATCCGCCTCGGGTACGTCTATCTCCACAGGCCCGATCATCCCAATGCTCGTCGAGGCTATGTCGCTGAACACCGGCTTGTCATCGAAGGGCAGATCGGCCGCTTGCTGACTGATGACGAATCCGTTCATCACATCAACGGTAAGACGTTTGATAATCGACCAGAGAATCTGCAACTGCGCGCAACAAAACACGGTCCTGGCACCGTCAGACAGTGCAATGACTGCGGGTCGTTGAATATCGGGTTTGCCCCGATCGCGGACTAACACGTCATACGCTCCTTGCGCGTCCGCCCGGCGTCGCCGCCGGAAATACCACCATGCGATTCACCGAACCAATCCCATCGCCAGGGCCTGGCGCCGGCGTAATCGTCATTGGTACCAGTGGTCGGTCGTCGACCGTCTCGCCAGGTCCGAGTGGACCACGCACGCGCGCCATGTCCCCACGCGTCACCAGGTCAGCGTCTCCAGGCAACGGCGCGGGCGTGACCGGCGGAATGTGTTCCATGGAGATGCCCGCCGGCCCATCGCCTGGCCCCAATGCGCACGGCACCGTCATCGCCGGCGCATCACTCGGCCCGTCCCCCGGAGACGGACACGGCGGTACGGTCATCGGTAACGCTGTGATAGTTGCAGAGTCGACACTGCCAGTCTGGTCGTCCATCGGTGATCCCGAAATCCCATCGCTGATCGGCAGGGTGCTCACAGGGTCCTTCCTCTGTTTGCGGCGGGGCCACGAGCAGCTCGAGCGCTGTCGCGATCCGCGCAAACTGCACCAGCAGTGCCGCCTCGAAGTCCGTCATCAGATTGACTCATGCGTCTCACAGATCCACCGTTGCACGCCGTGATAGAGCCGACTCCCCGGTTTGTCCTCGTCAGGCTCATCGAAGACATCCTCGAATTCACAGGTCAGCGAGCCCTTGATCAGCGTGAAACCCTCGAGCGCCAGATCACGCCGTTCCAAAATCTCAACAATCCGCGAACAAATAGCGTGGGCCTTGCTCGGCCCTTTGTGATCACTCCAGATATCGAGATCCACTGTGACCTGACCGCCCGCGACCTGCATCGCGCCGCCATCATTGCGTCGGTGCCGTCGCCCAAGCACCACATACGGGTAACTCGTGCGCGCGACTTCTGAGAGATGCCCATAGACGCCGGTAATCAACGCGTCAAGCGGCGCATCGGCGTCGAGCGCGTCTTTCATCGCATCAATGACCGCTTGCGTCGGGCTGCCCGTGGCCGTGAACATATCTGCTGCTATACTCCTGCTGATTACGGGTTCAAGCCCCGTAGGGGGACTGAGCAGGGGCCTCCGACACATCCGCGCTGGAAGCGGAGAAACATTCGGACGCGAATGTCCACCTGCTCACTTACTCTGCCCGTCCAATCCTGACCAGTCCGCGGCATTCCTCAGTCGCTGGCATCGTGGTGTCCGGATCCACGTATTTTTGCCCCTCCGCATTGAGCCGAAAGAGACGGACGATCCCATGCTTGTCGTCCGCATAGAAGCAGCGATCGGTCACCTCGACATCGTCCAACCATGCACGAGATCGCATCGCCAACTGTCGCTGCCGCGCCGACGCTGCATGAACATCGCGGACCATTACGCCGCTTCCTTCGCGATTAGGGTTAAGGCCGATCGAGACTTAGTTTCCACGGGTGGCCCGACGATCTCGAAGGTCCGATCGCCGACATCGCCATCATGGAACACGAGCCGCGCCCGCCCGCCATCGAGATCCGTGGAGTACGTCCGCCAGAATCGTAGTATGACATCGTGTGTCGCCCGCGGATCGATTTGCTGTGCGCGCTCAAGGTCCCGACCACGCAACGGGCGCACCATCGCCGCGCGTCTGGCCGGCGCGATATTGGCCCACGTCTGGGTGTACCCGTCGTGGCCGTCCGACGTTTCCGTCAGCGCTTGCAACGTGATCCGATGCTTCAAGTCACCCGCGGTCATGATCAGACTTCTCCGAATAAATACGCGTCGTACAGCACGGACGTACCGCCCGCGCTATTCGTAAAGGTGATGAGATCGCCAGTCCCCGCCGTGACGACCGATCCGTTTGCGCTCGGATCGAACCACGCCATCCACATGCCAGGCTTGACGGCAATCCCGTCGCCCGCCGCCAGCAGCCACGGCACCCCATTGGCGGCCGGCCGCGTGACGTTGACATTATTCGTGTTCGCCGTCGCAGCAAACACCATCAGGCCCTTGAGCGACGTAAACGTGATCGTGGTCCCGAACGCGCTGAGCAACGAGCCGGCCAAGTCCAGATCCTCTGCCGCGCTCGCCGCGAGGGTTCGCTGGTCGTGCCACCACATATTTAATTGGTTGGCGCCCGTGCCATTCGCGAAGGTCTTGCCGTAATCGCGCGCGAGGACGTCCTCGAGCGTCGACAGATCGGTCGCCTGCGTCATGGTCCCGATCAACTTAAAGACAACTTGCAGATCGACGGCTTCAGCCATTTTCAAAAAGCCTTATAGGGCCACAGGAGCGATTCCACGGTCATCGGGATCGGCGTGACGATGTTGCCGATATTCACCGGTTCCCGCCGTTCGTACCAGTGCCCAATCATGAGCAGCATCGCGCTCCGAATATCCGCCGGCACGCTCGTCGCTTCCGTGCCGTAGCCAGCGGTGAACCGCACCGTCACGGCGTCCATGACCGTACGCGTTGAGGGAAAGACGCCGCCATAGATGGGCGTGATCCGGGCCGGCGCCGCTTTCGGCCCCGTCGGCAGCGACGTGGTGTAGAGCGTGCTCGCCCAGGTCTGGCTGACTCCAGCCGTATCGGTGTACGTGATGCTTGTCACCGCGGAGACCGGCGGGAGGGGTAATTCGAAACAGGCGTCTGGGAACGCGTCCAGTTTCCAATCCCAGACCGTCGCAATCAGGCTGCGATGGATGAAGGTTTCGACCCATCCCCTGGCCGCCCGGATGAGCGTGTCGATAAGCCCGTTCTCGTCATCCACGTCGACCCGCAGATGGGTTTTCGCTTGCGCCAACGAAAGCGGTTCCAGGAGGGGCGCAGTGGTGAGGAACAGGGCCATGTCATGCGCCTACTCGATCATTCAATCGTCAGCTGCTCTTCGTACCAACTGGCGCCCTGCGTGAAGGTCTGGCCCACGAGAGACGCGACGACGTGCAGGCACAATGAACACTGCGGCGGCACAATCAGACGGCCGTTGACTTCGGCGCTGATCGCTCCGTGTGGCACGACGCCGCCGGCGCCTTTCGAGAACGCATTGCCCCAGGGAAACCAGCCGGAATCCAGGACGGTCGTGGAGGCCGCGGCAATCACCGGGCCGCCGTAGGCTTTCCCGTTGCTGCCGCGCACCACGAACGACCCGGAGGTCACGGCCGCTTTCGCCGCCGTCACGGCCGCCCAGCCCGAGAACGACTCGATGACGTTCGTGGAGACGAGATTGAACCAGAATAGCCGATCGATAATGAGTGATTTTCCAGCCGCCGCGTAGCCGTTGAAAATCTCGAAGGCCGCCGTCGTGCCAGGACGCACAACAAGGCCTGCTACCGCCGCGGTGCTCATCGTCGCCCACCCAATGCCGCGTCGTGTGGCTTCCGTGTAGGGCGGCAAGCCGAACGACACCAACTGCTCGGCCACTTGATTCAGCGCAATCGACGCCTGCTGATTGATGACCCCGTTCCGAATTGCGCCCTGAACTGCATCGGCCATGTACGTGACTCCTTATGCGGACGCGACGGACGCGCCTTCGTCGAGCGGGAAGTAGAACAGTTCCCAGCGGGTCGCACCTGTGGTGCTCCCCACGCATTCAAACGTAATGGTGCCGGTCGGACAAATCCAGCGCCCGGTCCCAGAAATGATCGGGCCGGCACCAGCCTTGCCCGTGATCATCAAGGCCGTGCCATCGCCTTCGACCACCAGGAAGCTATTGGCCTCGAGGGCATTGCCTTCAATCGCCGACGCAATGATGTACGTCGTGCCCGTCGCCGTGGGATTACTGTTCACGCTGAGATTGTTCGCGACGGCCCCGAGCACGGTCGTGACCATGCCGTACAGGAGTGTGACGAGGACATTGCCACCAGTCACGGTGAAAATGTCCTGCGTCGTGCCTTGTGGCAACGTGGCCAGGGCTTTTGAGGCGCGAAAGCCCAGCTGCTGCGTGGTGAAGACGTCGCGATGCTGATTCGTATACATGGCGGTTACACTGCCGATGTTCCGGTGTTCGACTGATACCGCGGCCGCCCAATCGCGACACAGGCGGTGAGCAGCACCGTAGCGGCGGCCGACAATTCCGCCGTGAGCCATGGCGTCGCAGCCGCAATGGCTTCGGAATCGAACTCAATAAGGATGGTTTTGGTCGTGATCGTCGCGGCCGTGAGGGTCAGCGCAGCCGAGGCGACAGCGGTGACGGCTCCGTAGAGATCCGCGCTCGCCGCCTTGTAGACGCCAGTCGACAGGCGATAATCGAAGGCGACCGCCGTGGTTTTCGTCCCATCCGTCGCCCCGACGTAGAACTTCAGGACGGCATCTCCGGTCACCGCGCCAAAATTCAGCGGGAAACAGACGTTGTGCAGGAGTCCCATGTTGATGGATTGCCCATCGATCCCGGCTTGCGTATCGAGCGCCTCGAACACGGGGATGAAAATATACTGCTCACTGAATCGCATGGGATGCTCCTAAGCTCTCGTTGCCAACGCGACGACCGGCGAAAGTGTGTTAGCGGTCCCCTTGAAGGGCGTGAGCGCGGCCCGCGGCATCATTTGCCCATCACAGCGGTAGAACGCCCGGAAGGTCTGCTCGCCCTGCGTGAATCGCACGTGAATCGATGAGGCTTGCTCCACGCCGCCCTTGCGAATCAGCCGGTACTTCCGCAGATTGATCAGGACGATGTCCCCCACCGTACCAATCGTCGCGTTGTATTCCGTCTCGACGACCGGCCGCCCTTTGATGGTCAGCAGGCCCTCGCTGGAATAATTCACGAACCGCGGCTCAAGCGCGGATGTGCCGGCCGCGATGCTCAATTGATCCAACTGTGGGCCACAATCGCCGTTAATCAACCAGACCGCATTCGATTTATCGCGGGCAGGCATCCGCGCCCACATCTTCGACAGATTCGAGGTATTGATCGTCGCGGCGGCTTGACCGGTTTCCTTCGCCACCGAGACTAGGCAGGGCGCTAGGGTGTACCCGAGCGGCGCGCCGGCGCCGGAGCCTTCCGTGATGGCGTCCTCCACGGTGAAAACGAGCTCTTCCTCGAAGAGTGCCTGGAGTTCGCCGCCAAGCCCCGCGGCATCCGCGACGAGCTCGTCGGTCATGTACCCGAGCGCAGCCGCTTTGCGCAGCTTCAACTCCACGCGGGCGAGTTTCGTCGTTGAGGCCGTGGGAGCCGTACCCTGATCCACCCAGTAGCCCCTGACGCCGCCTTGCCGTGATCCATCAGCCCGACTCGTCTCATCGATGACGTTGTACGAGATGGAATCCCCCGTGACGGTGCGCGCATCCACGCGCCCGAGCAACGCGCCGGTCTCGTACATCGTGCGTTCGATGCCGGCCGCCACTTCGCGCGGGACTGCGAAGCCGCCCGCGCTATCGACTTGCGTGCCCATCCCCGTCGCGACGGCACTGAGCCGCGCATCCCAGCCCATGCCGCTGCTCGCATTCCTGACCGCGATCGCGAATTCCCCGAGCGCCGCCTGTCTGGCTTCAAGCCTCATCATGGGTGTGGCGTCGCTATGGAGCGTCGGCCCCCATGGTTTCGCGGCACCGAGATCGGCGCCTGGCAGCAACGTAGCTGACGGCAGCGCGTCACCGGCGGCGCGATCTTGATCCTCGAATTTTTGGGCGCGGGAGAGTTCGGCCGTGATGGTCGTGGCAGCCTCGACGAGCGCGCCGAGCTCCGTTTCGACAATGCCCAATCTGGCATCCTGCTCTGGCGTGCGCGTCTTCAGGTCAAGGAGTTTCCGGCCTTCGGCCCTGAGTTTGGCCTGATCTTTCGCGTTGTCAGCAGCAGCCTGCCGAAGTTCGAGTAATTTCGCGGCCATCAAAATCTCCTTCAGAAAGCCCTGAACGCAACAAAGGCGCGGAGCTTGAAGCACCCAGCGGCGATAGCTGCCGCCTGAGTCCTCACGCCCGCGCCTCAAAGGAGTCGCGTTGCTGTGTAGGCTTAGTGTGTGAGCGTGGAGGGAGGGAGTCTATTTATTACAGACAAAAACCGATGATGGAGCGTCTCGCGAATCACATTGGCAAGAGACCTGTCACGGCGTACGGCAGCGCGGCACAGAGCATCATAGAGAGGCTGCGGTAAGCGCACATCCACGCGCACGCTCGGGAATGCCGATAGGCGCGGCCGCCCGCGTTTCCCTTTCACCATCTCGTGTGCGTGCGCGGCTTTCCTTCATTACGCGCGTTAATCTTGGGATTGTTTCGCCCGCGCGGCCAATTCAAGGCAGCAGGCACGCGATATAGCGCCGTGGTTTCCTCATAGAAGGCGTCAGGTCGGCCGACAGAAAAGGGACGCGCCGAAATCGGCATCGCCATCTCCCGTCTGAATTCGAGTTGCGGACCCTCGCCATAAATAGCGCTGTAGTGATCGCACAGGTGCGAGTACGCTCGCAAGCAATAGAACCGCGTCAGGCCGACGCACTCGATCGGCCCTCCACAATCTGGGCACGCCGATGGCGGTTGTTCCTCCCCAATTAACTCAGATTCGTTGACCTTTACACCCTGTTCTCGGGTGACATCTGGATCGGGATGGGTGTCAGCGTTCCATCCCGCAGGTATCCTCCATGGCTCTAACTGGGGCTGAATGGTCGCCTCTCGAAGAGGCGTGCCGCATAATGGACACGCTCCGTACGGCCAACGCCGCAATTCCATAAATCCACATGAGCATTGTGTTGCGTCGTAACGTCGTGGCCCCAACTCCACCCAATAAGGTCCCAGTTCGGCCATCTCAGGAGTCAATGCCCGAGTGTCATCCAGTCTATCCATATGGGCACATAGCGCGGCCCCGGTGCGCAGTTTTTTCCGCGACATTTATAGGCGGAACCTCCGGCGCCGGTCGGCGTCGGCATCGCCGTCAGTCATTGCCCCGAGCGGTACGGACGGATTCGCGCGGGCTGGATCTAGGGCCAATAAGGGCACGTCCGCCTCGGCTCGGAGTGCCGCTGATTTCTTCCCCAATAATCTGGCCATCATCTCATCCATTGTGGCGATTCGATTAATCAGCCCATTCGCTTTCGCCTCTTTCGCGGTGAACGCGCGCCCGTCGCCGTAATCTGCTACAACCGCGGCCGGCGTGATGCCTCGGCCTCGCGCGACGGCTTTGACAAATTGTGATTTGGCGGCATCGGCTGCATTCGTGAGGAGCCCCAACGTCTCATCGGAGAGCGGCTCCCAGGGGTTCCCCTCAGCTTTGTTTTTGCCAGCCCGAATGATGGTCACCTTGACGCCTTCTTTCTCGAGCGCGGCGGTTAGATCCGCATGGACCAGAAAGATACCGATCGATCCAATGCCCGGATCCATCGCGCTCGGAATGGCGACGATCTCAGACGCTTGACTTGTGATCCAGTACGCGGCGCTCGCCATCATCGAGTTGGCCACGGCCGTGACGGGCTTCTTCTGCCTGGCGTTCCAGACCGCGTCGGCCGCTTCCATCACGCCGGGAATCGTCCCGCCGGGCGAGTCCACATCAAGCAGAATGTGACCGATGCTCTCATCCGATGCCGCCTGATTCACCATCAGCGTGAAGCGCTCGGCGGACGCCCCCCCAGAGGACTCGTTCATCCCGCCCATGCGATGCGCGATGATCCCGCGCAAGGGAATGACGGCCACGGCCCCATTCTTCGAGGCTGTCATGGGTTCTCGTTCGTCCCCGATTTGCGCCCGGATCTCCTCGGCCGTGAAGAGCTGCCCGGAGGCGCGAAACGCGAGGATCGCGAGAAACTCCTGCATCTTCGATTCGAGCATCGCCCACGGCGTGCGCGCGACGTAATTCAGGACGTGTCCATATTTAATCATGAGGCCACCGGTTCCGGTTCGGGTGCGCCGACGTGCATTTGCACTTGCCCGTTTGTGGGGTTGAAGAACGCCCTGTACACCTTGCGGCATCGCGGGCACGTCGTGGGCGCGCTCATCAGGATCTCGAGTGGCGGACCATCCATACTGCAATTGCAGGTCAGCACCAGATTCACCGGGATTCCGACCCGGAGCACCGTGAACGGCTGGCCCACAATCGGCGTGCCCGCGGGCGCCTGAAACGGCGACACCTTACCATTGATACTCATGCCACATCCTCCAGCGCCAAGGTGACGAGCCATGCCGTATAGTCAGGCGTGCCCCAGATTTCGACAGCCCTCAAACCACCCTCGATCGCTTGGGCCGCCTGCCCATCACAATACGCCCGGCTCATGTCAGTCGACATCTGCAGTTCGTCTTCGACGTACCTGGCGTGCGCGCGATAGAAGCTGTGAACCTGTGAGGCAAAACCCTCCCGCGTATCAGCATAGGCTGTCGCCATCCCAGAGACCGCCTTCATTTCTTTCCTGAGCGTCTTCGCTGCTGCGCCCTCCACAATCGCCTCGGCCCTGTTCCGTTTCGCAGGCTCCGGCTCGGGTGGCCTGTTTCGCTGTGGCGCTGGGGTCGGCTCGGTGATCGGCACCGTCGGTTTCCCTGTGATGTTCTGCGGCTCACGGAGTTCATCGGCTTTTCCGCCGCGTTTATTGAGGCCCTCTTTGGCCCGCGCCTCGTCGACGGTCTTAATCCCCGCATTCACGGCGGCGACATGCACATTCCAGCGATCCAGCAATTTCCCGCGGGCCACCGCGTCGCGGGTAAACTCAACGAAATATTTTTTCCGCTCGAGCACGAGCTGCCCATTGGCGGCGAACTCAAAGAGCGAGAGCCACCCGCCCAGACTATACGTGATGAAATTCTGATCGAACTGTTCCGCATTCCCGAAACTTGGATCGGAGTTCTCAAGCATCTGCCGGGGCACCCCGAGCCAGCGGGCCATCTCGTCGATGGAGAATTTTCGCGAGAGGAGCATCTGCGCGTCTTCCGGCGTCATCCCTTTGCTGTCACTGACCCATTTCGCGCCCTGCTCCAGGATCTTCGGGAGATGCCACTTCCCAGCCGCCGTGACGTACGACTGCGCCATCCGCCGCGCCGCGGGCTCATCGAGCACGCCGGGCACTTCAATCGCCCCACCGCTCAATGAGCCGGCCGTGAACAGCTTCGAGGCATACTGATCAAGCACGAGGCCGAGCGATAAGCTCTCACGCGCATAAGCCAATACACCCTTGCCTTGAATGCCGTCATCAGATGCACCACACAAATGAAAGATTTCGGACGTTGTGTGCGTCGTGCTCCGTCCGGTCTTCTCATCGCGCACTCGAAACACCTTGCGTCCTGACGCGAGCAATTCTGGCGTCACTAGCGTCGGGTGAATCGGCACCAACTGATCGACGATCCCACGTGGGCCTGGCCGAATCCAGTCATAGCCATTCCCGTGATCAATCAGATGGAACATCTTCTGTCGCCGCCATTGAAAGGAATCCTGCGGCCAGTCGTTCGGTCGATCATGCAACACATCGTATAGCGGATGATCCGGGGCCGTCTCCGATCCGCCATCATTCGGCAAGCGCCGATACACGGGAAATGGCAGCATCGCCAGCACCGTCGCGAGGATGTCGCGCCCGCGGTACCACGCACTAATTTTTTGCGCCTGTTCCGCCGTGACCACCGTACCAGCTGTGCCGAGACTTGCGCCGAGAAACTGCGGCTCATACCCCCAGCGATCGTCATCCGGCGCCCACTCGGCCCGCAAGCCGCCGCCGCTGAAAATCCGGGCGAGAACATCCATTTAGAGCAGCCCCTTCCGCCGTGGCCGGATATAGGGCCAGACGCCCATGGCGATCAAACCCATCCCGGCAACGATCGCCGCGAGCGACGGGGACCATTGCACGGCCACGCCGATCACGAGCAGGATGAGGCCAATCAGCACGAGCACGGCGTTGATGTTCTCCGCTAGGGTGTTCATCGAAAGGCCGTCCTTCCTCTGGCGTTTACGGCAACGCCTCTTAGTTGCTCCACCCTACTGAACTGAGCCGTAATAGACGGACTCGGATGCCTCAGATAAGCCGCCGCCGCTTCTACTATCGCCGGATCGTCAGCTAGTGCCCCAATTCCCCTGTTACAAGGCGCGCACAACAAGCCCCGAACGGCTCCGGTTTTCGTGGTCATGGTCAACGGTTAGCCTCTTCACGCAGCCTGTTGTCACTACTATTTCAGTCTCCGGCCGCCGACAAATCGCACACACGCCGCCCTGTGCCGCATTCAAGGACTCGTATGCTTCCAGCGTGAGCCCAAGCCTGCGCAGTGCTCGACGCTGGGCCACGAGTTGGCCGCGCGCTGTCGCGTTCCGCGCGCGGTGTTAGACGCCCTAAGCTTGTCTCTGTTTGCAGCCGTATATTTCCGCTTGTATTGGAGAACCTTGTCTGGATTCTTCCTCGCCCACTCTTTGATTCGGGCTAGCTTTCTCTCCCTGTTGTTTCTGTTCCACAACGTTGCCCGACACGGATCAACATCATGGCCGAATGCCTTCGCCTCAACTCGAAGCTTTCTCGCAGCCATGATGTTGCCCTGTGCTCAGGAGTCAACTTGTAAGACATCACAGCCAATCGGAAAGGCTCCTGACGCCCCTCGTCATGTAGACACTCTCAGGCACAACCGGCTGTCGCAACTCCAACGCGATCGCGATGGTCGCCGCAATCACCGGATCGATCCGCCCGCGGCTTTTCTTTTTTGAAAACATCAGATTCCCATGCTCGCCGGGCATTGCGGCGGTATTCGACACGGCCCAGGCCGTCACGGGGCACCCATTCGCGTCCACATCGCCGGCCATAATCTCTGCCTGGAGCCGCAGACAGGCACTCGACATGCCGCTCGGTGTCTGTGGCACGGCAATGACCTGCGTCTCCGGAAACCCGTCCTCCTTGATCAATTGAGAAATGAGCGTATCCGCATGCCACGGATCGAACCCGATCTGCTCGATGTCGAACTCCTGGCGCGCCGCGCGGAGCACCTCGCGAATCAGTTGGTGATCGATCTGCGTCCCAGGCGTCGCGATCAGCCACTCGGCATCGCGCCACTGGTCATACGGTGCCCGATCCTGATGGGCGCGATCGATCAGCGTGTCGGCCGGCGTCCAGAGATATTGCAGGAGCCGCCGTCGTAGACCGCCAGCCGCGGGCGGAAAGGAGAACGAGAGCGCGCACAGATCGAGCTTCGAAGAGAGATCGATGCCAACAAAGCACCGCTCGTGTTGCAGTGCCGCCCGGAACGACTCGCGCGATAGATGACTCTGGCCCTTGCGCCAGCCGTCCACCGACAGACAGGGCGCGGAGGCATTGACGAGCAAGTTGAGATGTTTTTGTTTGTAATCCGCCGCCGCGCTGGGAATCCCCTTCGCCTGAATCACCTCGGCCGCTAATTCGTCCGGCTTGACAGAGATCCCGTAATTCGGATTCGCTTTCCGCGCCGTCTCGGGCAACGTCCACGCATCCTCCACGTCGGCGTGGGCAATAAACACAAAGTACCGATCGTCCACCAGCACGCCATCGAGAATCTTATTGGCGTAATCGTTCATCTCGCCCCACGGCGAGATCGGATCATCGCCAAACGTCGTAATGTAATAGAGGAGCGGTTGTCGGCGCGCCCCGGTCGCCGTCTCCATGACGTTCATCAGTCCACGATCTTTCATCGCGTGAATCTCGTCACCCACGACCACGTACGGGTTGAGCCCATCGGTGGAATCATGATCGGCCCCCAACGGCTCGAGCCTCGAGGCGGTCTCCACGCGATGAAGATTCGCGACGAGCACTTTGATGCGCGTCTTCAGGCCGCTCGACTGCACGAGTTGCTTGGCATCATTGAAGACGATCTTCGCCTGCTCACGCTTGGTGGCTATAGCGTACCCTTCCGCGCCAGGCTCACCATCGAAGAACGTGAGATACAGCAACACAATCGCGGCCATCAGGGTCTTTCCGTTTTTGCGCGGGACCTGAATAAGGGCCGTCCGAAACCGCCGTAATCCTGTCTCGCGATGGACCCATCCGAGCAGCGTCCCTGCGATGAATTGTTGCCACGGCTCGAGATGAATCGGCTGGCCGCCCCACTCGCCCTTGTAATGCTTCAATTTACTGGCGAATCGGATGAAACGATCGGCCAAGTCGTAATCAAACCGGTACGGGAACGTCGGATCGCCGGCGCATGAGCGCAGTAAATCGCGCTGATGGCGCTGACAGACAAGGCGATGGTACTTCCCGGCCGGAATCTCGCCGGCGATCACGGCCGCCGCGTAGGCGTCGATCGCGTGCATCATGCCCGCTTCACCAAATACGGACCTTCGAATTCGGTCCACTCGTCCTTCGGCGCCTCATCTGCCGCGACCGGCTTGCCGTCAGGCCAGAGCCGGAACCGCGTAAACCCCTGCTCAACACGCTGCATCATGCCACGATGGTCAGGACCGCCCACGCACAGGGGCGCTGCGGCCATTTTCCGCTCGAGCATGATATTGCGACAGAACCAACCGAACACACTGACCGTGCTCGGCGTCAAGGTGCCCTCCCTTATCGCAATGGGCGCCAACTCGTTCCAAATCCGCGCGACATCTAGCGCCAAGCTTTTCGGCCGCGCCAGCGCGCCGCGCCCCGCTTTCACTGCGCGAGATTTTCCGGATGGTTTTCGCCCTCGCGTCGCGCCCGCCAGCCATGTGGCCTTCGGATCGCGCCGCTTCCGCCCCGCCCCGATCCGATACCCGCCATGCCCACCAGCCATGTCAAATCGCCTCTGTCTCAAATATGAACATTAAAACGCCTTGATTTCTATCTTGAAACACTCATCACGTGAGGCGCTG
>ERZ1292642.1037-Hain-H14-01um-R1-1037-length-13884-cov-5_pt1 | contig 13884 bp, 17 predicted proteins | sample MGYA00564403_ERZ1292642 | MGnify/ENA primary metagenome ERZ1292642 (study PRJEB36523, sample SAMEA6512643) | groundwater metagenome | collected 2019-01-09 | study: AquaDiva: Metagenomics assemblies of 32 groundwater samples | reverse complement strand
TTCCAAGATCAGTTTGAACGGCGTGGCCTGGGTGGTCATGTTCGCCGGGGTGCGGAACGAGCCGTTGAAGTTGGCCCAAGCGTTGCCGAGCGACAGCGCGTTGAAGTCATAGCTGACGCTGTTAGCCGTCCCGAAATCGTCGTTCAGGATGTTGCCAGCCCCGTCCTGAAGGCTGATACGCACGACGGCCGCCGCTGGAATGCCGGACGGAGAGATGGCCCAGAAGTTGAAGAAGTATTGCGTGTCGGCCGCAAGGATGGTGGTCGTGCCGCCCGCGCCCGCCGCTGGCGCCGGCGTCGTGTTGAACGACTGAGAAATTTTCTGCTTCAGCGCCGTGCCGCCCGCGTCTCCGACAAAACCGATGGAACCGCCGCTGGACGTGTAGACGTGCCCTGTTCCTGTACCGGCCAGAATGTCCGTTCCTGCCGCTCCTGTGACGTTGGTCCAGTTATCCGCGATGTTCGCCGTCGTGGTCACGGCGAAGTCGGAGTTGTTCAGCAAGTTCCCGGTCGCTCCCAGCGACTTGCTGCCGTCCACGCACGCCAGCGATCCAGAACAACCGCTGCCGCTTGTGGCGTATAACTGGGAGAATACCGACGGTGCGGCTGGATAGCCGGCATAGGAAATCGACTCGTTTCCCGCCGCTGCCCCGCCCTGAGAATCGCGGGTAGTGACGAAGGTGATCGTCTCAGGGAATATCAACTGGAGCGACTGCCCCTGGACGTTTTTCGTACCGAGAACGATGACCGGGTTGCCGACCGGCGCGTTTGCCCCTGCCGTTTGCGCCCCAATGCTGAGTGTGCATTGCTGGATCGTCGCCGTAGGGCTGGATAACGTCCCCGACGAAGCGTAAACCATTTGGTTGTAGAGATACTTGACCGCCGCCGCCGTGTTCACCAAGGCAAGTTCAGGAAGGCTCTGGTCGAGGTTGACCATACCCGCCAACGTATCCGTCGCCAACTGCTTGATCCCGGCGAACAGCGACGACTGAGCGCTTTGCCATTGCGACAAAGTAGTGTAGGGCGCGTCTTTCGCCTGAGTCCCCGGCAACGCCGTGCCATTGGCAAGGTCGGTGTTCATCGTCGTGAAACGCGCGGGGAATCGCGCCCCGCTCGCCACGTTCGTCGTCGCGGCTCCGCCCATCAACGAAAGCATGTCGCCGAGAGGGCCGAACTGGTGGCCGAATCTAGTGAACAGCCCGCCGCTTCCCGTCAACAAAATAGCCATACGACAACTCCCATTAGTCGCATTCTGTACGCTAAGATTTTAGCGTCTTTCGGCGTTCGTGGGCAATGAAAACGGCTAAAACGTAATCGCCGACAACCCCGCACCGGCTACCGGCGTAAGTTGCGGCCCCAACAGGCTCCCCTTCCATACAGTCGGGGGAAGATCGCCCGACGAGATGGGAATGCCGTTGATCGGGCTAACCCCGCAGCGAAGAATGTCCGATTCCAACGGAGGAACGCGACAAAGGTAGACGTACTTCCCGGTCACAGTCCAAACCACGTTGCCGTCTGGCATGTCGCCTACCGTAGCGGGAGACACTTGACGGTGGATTAGCACGTCGTTGGGGCTAGTGGAGATGGACGAAGGAAGTTGGGGCAAATCCACGAATCGGCGAATGAGAAACGACACCACCTTGTAGGTCGCCCCGCCGTGGACGCGCACCACGTCCATCGCCGTCCCTGCCGGGCCGCAAACAGGGGAACCGATAAGTCCGGTATCCTCAAAGTAATTGGTCGTGACGGCGTAGTCCGCATATTGCCCCTGATTGCTGCCTGGAGAGTTTACATCAATCTGGACCGTGCCATCGGTGATCGACCCCGCAGGAAAGTCGCTTGTGTTTACTGGAGTCCCTGCACCAGTAGGCAACGGCGGTATGGAATCTGGACCTAAAGGCGGAGAAATCGCCGGGACGGGTATCTGCCCGAACAGCGGTTGCCCAGCATATTGGGGCGGGATGTTTTGGGACATAGCCTTACTGCATGGAATTCCGGTCTTCTACTGCCGCTTCCCCTGGCACTTCCGGCGGCGCTTTCTGCGGGTCCGACAACGCCTGAATCGCCATCGACTGCACATAGGAACCGCGCGTGCCAAGGCTGTTGGGCAGGTTCGTGTGCGTATGCCGTCCGGAGTTGAGCCAAGCTAAACTCGCCTTGTCTCGCACATAATCGTTGTCTAATTTCATGTAGTTGTTGGGCGTCAATCGCCCCTGAGCGATGCCAAACGCTTGGGTGATCGTCGGCATCCATTCCATCCTAGCTTCACAGGATTGCCCATCGTCGGCGTTCAACGACTGTGTGAAGTAAAGGCTTGTCGGAAACCCGCCCAAAGAACGGTCGATACAGATTTCCGACGCCAACACCGCGAGGTCCACCCGGCGCACATTGCGCCCGCCCTCGACACGGCACATGGCCCGCCCGCGAAAGCGGGGAATGATACTACTCAGAAACGACTCTACAGTGCCGACGACGGCCCCAATATCAGCCCCCATTAGAGCCGATTTCATTCCAAGTGCGAAGCCTGTAACTCTGTCAATCGCGTCGTTGTACGTTTTTAGCTGAAGATCGAATCCGGCCGACGCATTCCCGTCCAAGTAGAAGACCTGAACGCTGTTGTTCCCGGCGATGGAATTGCCGACCTCTTTATCGACCACGGTGTAGCGCAATTCTGTGCCGTCCTCGGAACAGGTTGCGTCCACAAAGTCGCGTCGGAAGTTCAACGGTTGGCCGACAATCAGGGCGGCGCGGAAGTCGTCGATGCTGTCGATGCCGTTCGCGGCAATACCCTGCTGCACCGCTTCCGCCCGCATGACCGCTACCCCGCGCAGCGTGCGCGTCGTCATGCCGTTGCGGTTGACATGGTGCGTGCAACTCCAGCGATTCGACAGGATGATGTTGCTCGCCCCCATGATCCAGAAATCCACTCCCCAACGGGCGATGATGGTTCGCTCCCCCATGAAATCGCCTTCCACCACGGAACAGCCGGAGTGAGGCAAAGGACCGTTCTTGGCGTCTACAGGGTACGGTTGGCCCGTCGCCGGGTCGGGCGATGGTACGCCAAAGATGAGATCGGGACCGAAGTAGACCTGCAAAAACCCTTGGGGCGTCATGAGGGCTTGGCGAATGTTTATAATCGTCAGTCCCGCTCGCGTTCCAGGCGAGAACCCCGCAGCGTTGTATGCTGTGCTTGCGGGATTGATGATGCCGGAAACGACTAAACGAACCCGAGTGCGCATAAAGTCGATGCCGGACAACGAATCGTAGTCTGGAGTCACTTCCAGCGATTGCGTCCGGCAATCCTGAATTTCTATACCCCGATAGATTACGCGCATCGTTTAGCCCGCCATTTCCGCAATCTTGGCAACTGAGCCCAGCGGATTTTCGTTCTGAGAAGACGCCTGTTCCATAGCGAGGTCATGATACGGAGCGTCGTGCGGAATCGTCACTGAAGGGCGCCTTGACCGTGCAGCCGCCCCGCCGCTCTGGAATTTTTCATGGCTGGACTTCAGCACTTCAACGAACTCTTTTGTCACGGTCGTCAACTCTTTCGTGGCTTGCGTGTTCGCTTCCGTCTCTTCATCTTTCTTCGCCTGCTCCGCCCCTGCCAACGCTCCTTGTGGCGAAGAAGGGGCGGCTTTCATTGGCAAGAGAGATTGTCGAGGGACCGGATTAAACGCTCCGCCTGCTCCTGGCGATTTCGCATGAAGCCTCCTTGGCCCAGAAGGCAATCGTTGCTTGTACGATTTGGGTCTCGATGGATTGGGGTCGCCTGGCGCTCGCGGCGGCAACAATGCCCCGCCGCGAGTGTGTGTGGGTATGGGAATTTGATCCGTCCACTTGGGCCTACTTATCTGCGGCTGGTACTCATTCGGCTCCGGCGTCCACGGTATTTTCTTGCGAGGAAGCGGCGGCGGTTGCTTGGATTGCCATACCGCTTGTTTGGCCCGGTCGAACCGCTCTTGGTTCGCCATACTCTTGGCGACGCCGGCAAACGCTCCCACGCCCGTCAGCGCTCCCAGGGACGCCCACCACTCTTTCTTGGCGTCGAACTGCTTCTGATCCGAGTAGATCGGCTCCAGCGTTTCATGAACCTTGCTGAACCGCCCAAACAAGTCGCGCTTGGCGCCCCCCGCCTGATCGTAGTCCGGATCGCCTGGGTCGTCGCCCGGTACTCCCGTCTTGCGGCTTGCAAGAGCGCGAGCGATCCGTTCAGGAAGCTCGTTGAGCTTACCGTCGATGCGCTCCCACAGTTCCACCAGACGTTCCGGATTGACCGCCACGCCATTTTATCCACAAAAGAGATTCGATGTTGTTTCAACTTCCATTTCTGGAAGTTGAACGTCATACGTCGTTATACCTCATCCCCCCAGGATGCGATTCATCTTTCGATCCGCGTTGATCCGAAACGCCTGTTCCATCGCCTCTTGTTCCGTCAGCGCCATTGCATCGCCGTATTCGTCTCCCAGTGACCCCAAAAATGCCCCGATCTGCTGTCCGATCCCTCCACAGAAGGCGTCTTGAAGTCTTGCCCGAGGGATGTTCAGCCAGAGGCCGATGACTTCCCCGTACTCCAAGGGCCGAGGGAGCCAGTTGCCGGGGAAGCAGTGGAGGGTGTCGGCGACGTAGCGGAGGCTTTTTTTTTATCCTCCATCCAATCAGACCACTCGAAATACAAATCTTCGCATTCGGCCACAGTCGGTCCTTCTCCGGTCTTGCGGTCGAACATCGGCAACTCCAGCGCGTAACGCATGGCGTCCGAAATCACCCTCCGTGACGCCGCCCGGATCATCTTCAAACCGGGCGGTTCATCCTCATGGCCCTCAGAAGGCGTCTCAGGCGGCATAGGCGGCGTCGCATCGTTTGCCGCCCCTTCAGGCGGCGGGACCATCGGCAAGGGCAGGGGCATGGCCTGTTGCGGCATGTAGGCCCGTTCCAGGTGGACCGTAAGATCGCCCTGAACGAACTCCATGATGCGCTCGTAGACCACCATTGGGTCCGCGAACAGTTTCTCACCGCGAACTTCGTAGGGGAACACTGTTTTGCGATCAAAAGGCATGAGGGATTCTCAAAAGTAGGGCGGGCTGGTCAAGGCGTCGTTGCCGACCAGGGGAGTCATGTTGTTGTCATAGAGAGTGTACGTTCCGTCCGCCGGATTATAAAGGCGCTGGCACTTCCATGCCAATTGAAGTTTGCGCGCAGTGGAGCCGTTTGTGCTGCCGTCGTCTTGCAGCCAGGCGTTGAGGAACCGATAACCGGGCGGCATATCGCTGTAGTCTCCCTTTCGCTGATAAGGGAAGACCAAAAACAATTGAAAAGCCGCCTCTTCCGCTCCCATCGCCCGCCCCACCGCTCCGGCCGTGTCCTGTCCAGGATAATAGTCCCCGGTGTATGACTGCATGAGCGTCAGCGTCGCCTGATTCCTGACGGTCACGACTCCGGATACCAGAGCCGACGATCCGCCGTAGTAATGATCGTGTGGCTCAACGCCGCCCGCGTCCGTGCGGTAGGGACGATAGACAGGTCGGAGTTGGATCGTCGGAACTTTCTCCATCCATCCAAAAAAAACACAATCGAGTTGGCTGGCAAGAACAAGAGAACCTGGGGTTACAAGAACGTCGCCGGATACCAAGCCTTGACGGTAAACGGATTGAAAGTCGTTAGGAAGGGCCGTGATGACAGCCTGCGCTATATCTGGGTCGGAACGCTCAGGACGGACCACATTGTACGAGAGGTGGGGGAATCCGATGTAGATGGCTGTAGCGCCAGCGACCCATGCCTGCGCGTTTTGCTGCTTCGCATTGCCGAGCAATGTGTCACGGACTGCCATACGGTCCCCTTATGTCACGGGGACGTTAAGGCAGGCGCTGACGTTGTTGTCGTATAGCCCGAATTGAAGGAATCCGCCGAAGGCGTTCGCCGCACTGCCTACCGTCGTTCCACCCGTCGCCGGCTGCACCGCGCGAATGCAAGACCAGACCAACCGCGTCTTCCGAGCCGTGCTGCCCGTGTCAAGATCGTCCGGCCCCTCAAGGAACGCAGCAAAGAACCGATACCCAGCAGGCATGGTTGCGTAGGCGGGCTTGGCCGCATAGGGGAAGACGATGTGGAGCAGGTAGGCCACCCCTTCCGTCATCATCAATGTGCCGATTTCTCCGAAGCCGTTCGTCCCGCGATTGGCTGTAACCCCCGTGTTCGTCTTAGCGCGATCGGCGATGAGAGCGTAGACGCCTTCGTTCCAACGGGTCACGTCGGCGATGACAGACGCCTCTTCGCCGTCGTAAATGGCGTCGTAGCGAACGGACTGGCCAGACAAGTCGCACATAACGGATGAATAACGGGGTCGAATTGCTATGCGCGGGAAACGCTCCGCATGACAGAGGAACAATGGCGTGGCGTTCGCATTAAGTTGGATATAGAGCGGGCACGGTCCAGTACAAAAGGCTTGAGCCATCTTAAACATCCCTTATTAGCCATTAGGCGACATGGCCCGCACTGGAGTGTATTTTGGGATATTTAGGCGTTCGGGGGCAATGTGCAGGATGGTCTTGGACCCATGCGGCATCCTTGGTAGAATTGCGGGTAGGGAATTGAACCGGCGGGCGCTTGCAACGCCCCCGGTCCCCGGAGCGAACCTGATTGAGAGGTCCACTCAATGAACATCTTACCGCTTTTCCCAGAGCAAACCAGTTCCAGCCTTGCCGAAAGTAGACCGGGAGTTTATCGAATCGTCTGTGCAGTCAATGGTCGCATTTACATCGGCAGTTCCGAGAACGTCCTAAAGAGACTGAAGGTTCACCTTTGGGCGCTCCGCAATCGCCGACACCCGAACCGCAAGTTGCAAAACTCATGGAACAGGCACGGTGAGGCCTCGTTCAGTTTCTCAGTCGTGGAATATGTCGATGAAGAGAGACGCCTTGCTTGTGAGCAGCGATTCATCGACACCACCAACTGCCTTTCTCCCAAGAAAGGTTTCAATGTGTCGCCAACGGCGACCACAACCAAGGGATGCAGGCATAGCACAAAAACCCTGATAGCCCTTGGCGAAGAGTGGACCATAACCCATCCAGACGGCAGAGAGGAAAACACTCGCAACTTGCGCATCTTTTGCGAACAATACGGCCTTGACCGTGGAAGTATGAGTTCGGTTTCCTATGGCAAATGCGCGCAGCACAAGGGAGGCTGGAAATGTCGCCTTGCCAGCATGAGCAAGGAGGAATGGGAGGCTTTGTACGAAACCGGCCGAAAGAGGTCGAGAGAGAGAAATCCGAACTTTGCCGTCGGATGGATCGTTACGGACCCGTCTGGAACCACGGAAGTCGTCAAGTCGCTGCATGCCTATTGCAAGGCTCGTGGGTTGCACTCGAAGCATCTGTCGCTTGTGGCTGATATCAAAATCTACTACCACAAGGGTTATATCTGCCGGCGCGGCAATATGAGCCAAGAGGAATTTGATAGACTGCGCACCGAGCGGCGAAATCGCGCGCAAGGACGTTGGGCAAAAATAGGGAAGTTGGCTGCAAAAACCTATGTCGTTACATGGCCGAACGGTCACAAGGAGGTCGTCGTTGGTATTGTTGCTTTCTGTAAAAACCACGGTATTTTGGCAACTTGCATGATAGACGTAGCCAAAGGAAAAGCGAAGCAGCACCACGGATTCAAGTGCCGATACGCCACGTCTGAAGGCTAGGAGAGAGGCTTGCGTTTGCGAGTCTTGGCAGGCACGTCTTCCGGGACGCATTCCAGGTCAGCCATGATCGCATCACCGTCGCGCCATACGCGAGAGACGTTGCCGATCCGTTGGCCTTGCTCGTCCACGACAGGACGGTAGGGTTTGAAGTTGGCGACGATGCGATCCAACTCGGCGCGGTCCTTGGAACGGTAGATGACGGCTTGCATCACTGATTCCACTGGTTACGGTATCGCCTTCCGAAGTACCGATGGGCCTGCTGAGTCACCGTGTTGCGACCCATCTGATCGCATACGTTCTCAACGTAATGCTGCTGTCTGCCAGCGGCCATGTTTTCTAGCAACCCGAAGATCAACTCGCCACTCGCCAAACTCTCCAACTTTTTCACCGCCAGCTGGTATGCGATGGGAGGCTCCACACCCGGATTCGGCCGTCGTTCAAAGAGGAAACCGAACGCAAGATCGGCCACGAGTTTTTGGAGTGAAGCAGCCGACGCCCCGGTAAGCGCCGCGAGGTCATTGATAGGAGGCGTCGCCGATAGGTCAATCTGATATCTTCCACCCCTAAAGGTGGAACTCTCCACGTCGCCCGACGCCGCAAGCAAGATGGCCCCGAGGTTAGGGTCTGTGGACAAAGACGCCAACGTGTGCTGCGTGCCGTCATCGGACACGAGCTGCGCAACAGATCGCCAATCGTAAAAAAACAGGAATTGCGAAACCGAGCAATACGATGTGGCGCTAGAGGCAGGCGTCCCCATGTCAACCTCCAGAAATGGAAGTTGGTTCTTGCACGAGACGGTTGACCGGCTGGCCATTCGGCTCGCCGTAGAATTGCCGTAACGGCATCGCATCCGCCAAGGCGTCGTCCCGCTCCTTGACCAGTCGAGCGACGTAGGCTTCCAACACGTCTAACGCGGCCGCTCCTGGCTTCACTTCCGGCTGCCCCTGAACCAACCGGCCGACGACGCCAAGCGCCTGCGCTTGCCAGACAACGTAATCGTCGCGCTGGGCCGTGACTTCAGAGAGCAGGTTGAGAAGGGCTTCGTGTTTCATGGCTTAGACGTAATGGCCACCAGCCACAAGGGAAGACTGGGTATTGCCAGTCCCGAAACTTGCGATGGCACAGACAAGATTGGTGTTCGTGGCGCTTGCCTGAATAGGCGGGTTGAACCGCAGACGTACCGGAGCGATGGGCGTTGTAACTCCCGCCGCAATGCCGATATTGTAGGTGAGCGTTCCGCCCAACGCGCCAGTAATCGTCAAGTTGGCCACCGCACCGGTGGTTGCTCCCAAGCCATCCACGTCGATGAAATCCAGAAACCCCATCTTGGCAGAAGGGATAGTAAGAGTCACTGACGCCGCCGCCGCCCCGCCCGACGACGCCGATCCATATACTGGCGTCCCCAACACCGCAGAGCCGACCTTCAGCGTACCAGATGGATCGCACTGAAGCGGCCCCTGCTGGCCAGTCGTGAGCGCCAACAAGGAGGCGTTCGCCAAGAACTCCGCCCCTTGCAAGACGCAGTTCGCCGCCGCCGTTGCGCCCGCCTTGACGGCCTCCGCCCCCAGCGACACGAACATGGCGCGCGCATAAGCGTCCCCAATGGGTTCCGTGTGAGTGCCGTCAGTCGCTTGAAGCGGCTGCACGACAAGCGACGTGTCGGTGATTTGCGCCAGCGTGGACGCCGCCTTCACCGTTACGGTAGTCGTGCCATCGCCAATAGCGGCGAACAAAGAACGCGCCACTGCATCTGCGGAAGGGAGAAAATGGGCGGCGGTCGCGTCACATATCTGGTGGCGCATAGCCTGGACGCTGCTGCCAACGTCCGTGCTGGCCAACGTGACAGCGTTACCGTTTTGATCTCTGACGATCAGGCCGTTGTTCGCCACGACTCACCCCTTCCCTACAGGATTGCAACGTAACCGCTGTTCGCTGGACTGCTGAAATCCACCCCAAACAGGACCGATTCGCCCGAAACCAACGTATGGCCAAGAACGGTCAACTTGCCAACGACGCTGGCGCTGCCATCGGCCAGCGTAATGACCATCTGCTGATTCGGCGTGCCGATCAAGGGAGTATTGAACTGAATCGACCCCGGCCCCTCGTTCACGATATCCACAGAGAAGACCGTGTTCGATCCATCGGCGATGGTCAACGCGCCGCCCGCCAGCGTGCCAGCGGAATACGACCAAGAAACCCCCGCGATGGAATGAGCAACCCCAATCCCGGCCGCCGCATACGTCACCACGGCGGCTGCGTGCGTCTGCGTCGCATAGTCGCCCGGCAACACCTGCCCCACGACAAGCGAACGCATCAGACGCGGCAAAGACTGCGGATTCGACCAGGTAGGTGAAGTCGTCGATCCAGGGGACGGAAGCCCCATTTCAACCTCCCGCGAAACAGGCGTGCGGCGCGTCTTTCTTCGGCTCTTCCTTGGTCTTCAGCAGCAACGCGGCCTGCGGGAACGTCTCCCGATGCGAACAGACGGCGGAAGCGGTTGGAGTCGCCTCGTCGAACCATACGCACGTCACCTCGTCGCCGTTCACACCCTCAACCGTCATCGCGGGGCCGCCGCTCGCCAACTGCACGATGTCGCCCACGCAAGGACAGTGATCGCACTTCGCAAAGTCGCTCATGGCACTTCTCCCCTATCAAAACACCACAGCACTCTGGTAAAATAAGCGGGCCGGTCGGACGGCTCTCAACTCGTCCGGCTGGCCCTCGACACGAGCATCCTTATCACGAAAGGACACGCCATGTCTGAAAGCCAAGATAGCCAGAACGATCTGTTCTCGCAACTGCGGGTCGTGTCAGCTCAGCAAAAAAATCAACAACGGCACGTGCGCTCACCAGAAAATCAGAGAGTCGCAAGATTACTGTATTTGAGACATTGGGGCTACACAACGTTGCTTATGAGGAAGCCGGCGGCCGTGGCTGCCAGGACTTCGACGAATTGCTCTACTACAGATCCGTTAACTCTCCGATGCTCTGCCGACCAGAACGCTTCGACGTTCATGAGGTTCTGGTACCAGTAGATTTGGAACGTGGAGAACGACTTGGAGCCGGGGGCGCCGTCGAGGCCGCCGGGTCGGCTGGCGATGATGGCGGTGTTGATGTTTTTGACGTAGACGCGGTTGGTGGTTTGGAGACCCTGGGTTCCCTTGCCGGCGATGGGGCGGTCGGTGACGCGCACGCAATCTTCGACGACGACTTCGAGGCCGTAGAGACGCGGCGGGAGACCCCAGCGCTCGATGAATTTCTCGTCGGAGCCTTCGAGGTTGCCCTTGCTGTAAGGGCCGTACTTGACGTACTCGCTGATCTCTGAGGAGTTGGCCATGAGTTCGGCCAATTCAGGAGAGACGATGAGACGGAGGTTGTCCACCTTGATGGCGGCGTTGGTCTGGAGGACGATGTAGGTCAGCGCCGCCAGCAACGACTTCTTGATGGAGTTGTAATGGGCGGTGTCGGCCGAATCGGAACTTGCCTTGTCCCATGTCCCACCCGCGCCTTGGCCGTTCAACGTCCCGGCGTCGGCCGTGTTGTTGCCCCAGACGGCGGCGTTTTGCGCCAGCGTCATGAGACGGTAGGTGCGAAGAGTCATGGCCTGCTGAGACGAAGAGGCGGTTTCCGTCGCCATTACGTCCCAGAAATCCTTCGCCATTTCGATGGCTTGTTCGCCCAACTGCCACGGAATGGCGCGGCGCTGGCATTGAAAGCCCTGCGTGGCGAAGGAGAGTTGGTTCCACTGGCCGGTGGGACGGTCGGCCCCGTCTTTCCAGGCGAAGGTGGCGTCCTCAACGACGCGCGGCGGGGTGTCTTGGTCGATGACCCAGTAGACGCCCGTGACGCCCGGGCTCTCGATGAGTTGGACGTATTTGTTTTGACGGAATTCGTCCACGTTGCGGATGTACTGAATGACCTGCCCAGTCGCCTGCGGGATGGCCACGTTGTACGGGGAAATGTAACGCGGGATAGCAGCCATTGGGATACACCCTCGCAGTCAAGGAGAAAGAGGTCCGTGCGGTTCGTCCGCCGCCTCTTTACAGGCCGCGTCGGGTAAAGCCGGCTCTCTGGATAGCTACTTCCAGATTCGGCCTAAATCGGGTCGAGCGGGCGAACCGCGCGGCCCTCTCTCAGAAAACTTACTGGCAACCCCTTGTTAGCCTTGCGGCTGGCCCAGCCTTGCCGGTTGCCCCATGAGTCGCGTGCGTCAATTCGCCAAGCCTTTCGGCTACTCGATGGCTGGGAGGATGCAGTAATCGTGCAGGCCGCAAAGGGCCTGTTATGTGTGGTAATACATTGGCTGCACTTTGCAGCGAATCAACTGGCCCAGCGCCGTGCCGTTCATCAAGGCGCGTCCGACGCTCCAGTTTGTGGACGTGCAGGTGATGGCGCGACCGTTGGTATCGCTCATCAACGGGTCGCCGTTCGATACGGCCGCGCCGATCTCCACCATGCACTCGTCGCCGACCGTGAACACTTCAACGTCTGTGGCGGTCGGCTGACCGATGGCCGGCGGCGACGCCACAGCGATGCCCGCGTAACCGTCGTCGAAGTTCGTGCCGCCGATGGTCAGATTCGGCAAGTGCGTCCCGGCTTCCGCCACGCCAATGGGCTGGTCCGTGTTGGCGGACGCCTGATCCACCAAGCCAGTCGTCGCATCTTGTTTCACAATGCGAGACGGAGCAATGTTTCCGCCAGCCAAAAACGACATGCTCACAATGAGCCTCCAGCCGCCAAGCGGCACAAGAACCAAGCCTTGAACGTCACCGACCCGCCCCTCTTTAGAGACATAGCGGCTAAGTTTTCGAGTAGAACCCGCTCACGTTCTCGATGACGCTCACGGTTGTCACATTGGGGTTATAAAGCACCAAAGGATCTCCGCTATAGAGCGTGTTGCAGAGGCCGTTGGCGGCGTCTGTGATGGAAATCAACACGCCGAGCGTCTGGAATCCCGTGCCCATCGAAGGGCAGGCGATGTTTGTGGCCGGGTCTGTGTTTGCGCCCGGAGGCCCAAACCAGTAGAACAGGCCGCCGACCAGCGTGCCGCCCGTGGGGACGTTGGTGGTCATCGTCACGGCGCCGGCCGAGAACGTGCTGGCGGCGGTGTCAAGAACCCAGTCGCCTGCCGCCGACTGATACATGCAGTAATCGCCCGATGCAATGGCAGTGTCGGCGGTCGCTGGCGCGGCCACGCCGTTGGGGATCATGCCGCCGCCGCGCCAACGATTGGCCGAGTAAAGTCCGGGATCGGCGTTGAGCGTCACCACGGCTTGTCCAGCGGCGGCGACGGCGCTGAATGTGACCCAGTTGAGCGGACGCATCCACACCAAAAGTTGGTTCGTCGTCGCTTGATTGATGAGCATGGATGTGACGTGGATAATACCGACTCGCCCGGCCGTCGCTTGGTGAGGGCTGCGTGTGGCGAGTGGCGTACCCGTCTTGCCGCCGTAGGGCGGGATTCCAATGGCGAATGCCGTGCTGACCGAAGCGGTCTTACGGCCCGTGTTGAACGTCCCAAGCGGATGAACATGAACTGCGGGCATACGAATTCTCCCTTTCCCCAGACCTTCAAGTCCCAAGGCCGCTTCTGACGGCGGGGACGATCATGGGTTGTTGCTTACCGGAGCGTACCGGCCTTTTTCTTCTCTGCGACGACCTTCAACGCCTTGCGGTAGTCTTCGCCGACTTCCCGCCGCCCTTCACTCGTTCGCATGTACTGCATCGCCGCTTCCGCGTGCTTCGGACCCTCAATACCGTCCACCTCGCTCCAGCCGTCGTCTCGCTGGCCGTTGACCGGCTCACGCATCGTCGGAACCATTTGAACGCCGACCGGCTCTTCGGCGTTTCGATAATGGCTGCGCATATAGGTGATGTGACCATCGCGCTGAGCCTTGTCCGGCATGGCCACGAGACGGGCGTACTCGACCTTTTCGTCGAACTCCACGCCTTCCCGCGCCAACAGTTTCAGCTCGCCTTCGACGGCCGCTTCCACCGTTTGCCGCGAGTACATGGTGTTCTGCTCGCGCAACTTGGCGTTCTCCGCCTTCATCGCCGCGAGTTCCTTCTTCTGCCGATCTTGTTCCGCAAGAATGCGCTGGAGAACGATGTTGCCGGCAGCGGCCCGACTGTACATGCCAGGATCTTCAGTCGCAGGCGGGTTGTCGGCCGCGCCCGCTTCCATGCCGTCCGTCG
>ERZ1292642.1035-Hain-H14-01um-R1-1035-length-13890-cov-6_pt1 | contig 13890 bp, 26 predicted proteins | sample MGYA00564403_ERZ1292642 | MGnify/ENA primary metagenome ERZ1292642 (study PRJEB36523, sample SAMEA6512643) | groundwater metagenome | collected 2019-01-09 | study: AquaDiva: Metagenomics assemblies of 32 groundwater samples | reverse complement strand
CTCCGGCTCCGGCTCCGGCTCCGGCTAAGCATGAAGCCAAAAAGATGTAAGCATTTTGCGGTTACAAATATAGAAGGCTGCATTCTGCCAGGGCTAGTTGCCGCTTCCTATTTTATAAACTGGAAATGTTACAACTGCGGTAAGCCAATGGAAGCGACATGGAAAATTAGAAGGAAAAGGATTAAAAATGAGTGAGTTAAATCACATGATCCAATCTGCCATCGAAGCAGCATACCAGGGCTATCCCCGTAAATTGGGAAAGTCCCCTGGTATGAAGATAGCCCGAAGGGAGATTAGGTCCCTTAACGGGGCTGAAGCTTTAAAGATGGCAATATGGAACTATAGAAAGCATTTAGAAAAAGAGAAAACAGAAAGCCAATATATCATGCACTTCTCTACTTTCATGGGGCAGTGGACGGATTGGCTAGACCCTAATCATGGGTCATCTGATTCTTTCGATAGCAAGCAAAGCATCTTAGAAATTCTCGGGGGGGATCAACATGGAGTTGAAGATACTAGCGGATCAGTTAGAGAGATTAAAACGAAGATTCGGTGACAAAAATTTTGATGCAGAATTCATAAAGCTTGTAGCAAATGAAGTTAGAATCATGACGGATTATGACTTCATTAAATTTTGCGATGTAATGATAGGCACTCGTAGCCCAAATAAACCTCCCCTGATTTCTGATTTTAGGGAGGCTAGGATTGCGGCTGAAAAGGCTTCATTTACTAGAATGGTCTCTGATGGGGCGAAGATTTTAGATCATCCGGCTAAAGGGGATGGTTTAAAGAAAGTCCTAAAAGAGCAGTTCGGGAATGTTTCTAGTGTGACGGACGCTATTGAATGGAAGCGGCTTCAGGATCAAATAGCTAAGGCTAAATTATGACGGCAAAGCAACTTGCCGACATTGAGTTGAGGCTAAAAGAGTTTACTGAATACCATGCTCGTCTCGAATTCTCACCGCTTACCGTTAGGCCTTTAATTGAGCACCTAAAACGGTGCCATGACGTATTGAAGGCTTTATCTGAGATAGCAGAGTGGGAATATCCGTTTCGAATCACGCCGATTATTGATGATGCGATTAAGGTTTTAGGGGAGGTTAAATGAGTTATTCAATCGAGTTTGAAATCATGGGATTGCCGAAACTCCCTAATCAACTTTTGGGCAGACATTGGCGCTCAAGGGCAGGCCATGCTAGCCAATGGAAGGATAAGGTTTTTATGGCTATCGGTCGTAAAAGGCCTGATGAAGCGCTGCCAGTGGCAAGGCTAACCATGACTAGATTCTCTTCCTCCTCACCGGACTTTGACGGTTTAGTCGGCAGTTTTAAATCGATAGTGGATGCGTTAGTTAAATTAGGTATCTTAGAAAACGATAAACCAAGCAATATCGGATGCCCAACCTATCTTTGGGAAAAGACCAAACAAGGGGCCGGCAAAATCAAAGTGAAAGTTGAGAGCATATGAGTTTACCTAGAGTGAGCATCGTTATTACCACCTATGCGATAGGTTCATTTCCCTATTTTAGTCTTTGCATGGAGTCGATCCGCAGGCTTAATTACCCTAAGGATAAATTAGACGTAATCATCTGCTGCCATAAACAGCAGTTCCATAGCTATTCGAAGGATTATTTCAAAGATTTTAAAGTGGTCTCACCGATTCTTGCTGAATATGGGAATTCGGAGGGGCTAAATTTTGGCATCAGTCATGCTGCAGAGGGGTCGGAATATTATTTCATCCTAAATGACGATGTGATTTTGACGACTGATTCACTCTTGAATCTAGTGAACAAGGCTAGTGATGGGGCAATCATGATGCCGATTAGCCCGTGTGATAACTACCGCCAATACTCTTTATGCATGGGTTTTGAAATTGAAGGAGGCTATAAGATTCTGGAAAAGCAATTTTATCGCCTGCCAGAGTTAAAGGATTTTACCAATGAGATGATGGCGGCAAAGAGCGTCTATCCAGCAGGGCTACTGGTAATGCCGCAACTTTGCATGTTCGCGACCCTAATCCCTAAAGCCGTCTGGCAGAAGCTTGGGCCACTCGATGAGAATTTTAAGACTGGTCCTGACGATATTGATTATTCTATTAGGGCTAACCAAGCCGGCATTAAACTTCTAGTAGCCATTGATTCTCTAGTCTGGCATTTCGGCGGCGTGACGGCAGACGATACGATTTCAGTAGCTAGACGGAAAAAGAATTTAGAATATTTTAAGAAAAAGTGGGGCTATTTCCCACCTGGAATACCAGACAATATTTTAGAAACGTTAGATGAAAGTTATAAATATGGGAGTAACAAATGACCCTCACTGAATTCCTAACCGGCATCAAGGGCAGAGTGGCTGCTGCGACTCCGGGGCCTTGGCAGATCAAGCCTGGCGAGTACGTATCATTCTTAGGTGAACAATTCTTTCAAGTCTTAAATACGCATCCCGATAAGGATGGAGATTTAACCCTTGTCTCGGCTAATCGCACTAGCCTTGAAAACGCCGCCCTCATCGCCTCTAGCCCAACGGACCTAGCCTTGGCGGTTGAAATAATTGAAGTGATGCGAGAGGCGCTTATAGGCATTGCATCTGAAACTAGAACGCCCTACGGAGCATTAGCCGACGAAACGCTTGCCAAGATCGACGAGCTTTTAAAAGGGAGTGGGAAGTGAAAATTCAAGACTACAGTTCTAAATTCGATAACTATGACATTGGTCAACGGTTAGCGGACCTGAAAAATGTCGTTGAGATTCAGGCCGATAATATTGGCGAAAGTGAATACATGCGAGGAATGGCCAATGGGTTATTGCTCGCGTGGTCTATTATGCGTGAGCCATATGGCCAGGAGGTTCCTTATTTTGAATCTGATATCGACAAATCCAAATGAGCGCCCTTTCGGCGCGGGGGGATGAATGAAATTTCAATCATGGCACAAGGGCATGTCAGACAGAGACACTGCGAATCTGGCGTACTGGGAGCGCAACATGCTGGCGCTTTATTTCGCTGAAGGCTGGTACACAGACGCAGACAATAATTATCCGGGCTGGTCTCGTGTGCTCAGTCTTGACGGTGGCAAAATTACTTTTCACATTCCAGATAGTTTCATGCTCGGCAAGCTGCCGGAGATAAAACCGAACTGGGATGGCCACACGACCGATGAGAAGTGGCTGCGCGTGATGGCTAAGCATGAAGTGGCAGGCGTCAAGCTAGCCCCATCGCCCGATTCGGCTAAGGATGACAAATGAAGCCACACGAGAAAATTCTTACCTATGAACAGGCGAAGGAACTGAAGTGGTTTTGCAATAACGTCACGGGCTTGAGGCAGGAATTCTATCCACTGCTTGATCGGCTAAATGCTTTCAACGGTAAACTAGAACGGCTTGAGCGGACTTGCCAATTGATTGAGAAGTTTTTTAGTGAGCATCCAAATGAGAAGTACTATTCGGCTAAGGAGGAATAGTGTCTGACTTAACCGACAAATTAAAGCAGAGATACGAGTTTAGACAGGGACAAGTTTATTGTACCGATCCAATCCTATCGCTGTTGATTGAGGCGGTTGAGGCTTTAGAAGATGTGCTGCCATATTACAATCCAAAGGACCTTGGCTATATAAGTGCGCACGGGATTTACAATAATGCCGAAGAAGTCCTATCCCGACTTCGAAAGGAGCTAGGCGAATGATCTGCTTACACTGTGAAGAAATGAAGAGACAACGGGATGAGGCGCTTCTCAAATACAAAGGCGATTTAGCGTGTGCGCTTATTGATTTGAGTGATGCTCGGGCCGCTCGTCATCAAGTTGAGGATAGCTTCGCCAAAGTGAACGCTGAGCGGGATGAAGTGATGCGCGAGAGGAGAGTCTTACGACAGGGCTGGCCAGAAGCCCTAGCTAAAATGGCACTCATGCGCGGCGAAATAGACACCTTACTCCAGCAGCGCAAAGACTTGTTAGATGAAGTAGAGATATTGAAATCAAAAATAGATGAATTGGAGCAGAATCAGTTATGAATGAAATAGGAAAACCGCTTTATTTTAATATGGATGCTTTTATTAAAACTATCGTCAGCTTTATCAGAGCTGACGAAATTCAAACTGCTCTTTGGCTTTTGGATAATCCCCCTGGATGGTACCGGGACAATATGCCGAGTGAACTAATCGAGATTAAGAAAAAGCTTTATCAGAATCTTTATGACCAGATTGAATATGCCACAGACGATGAAGAGGCTGAATGCATTAGGGAGTTTGGGGAAGCCCAGTGGGATAACGGATATATGTTCCCTCGTGCTGAGATAATTTCTAATTTGATTAAGGCACTCGATCCAAATGCGGCGCCATGGATATTCGATCTCGGATGTTCACACGGGAACTTACCATTGGGTCTAATTAGAGCTGGTTTTTCGTTTTCATACTACGGCGTCGGTATGAATTATCGGATACAGCAAAAGGTTAAGGGGTGGATAGGTGATCATTGGCGAGAGAAGCCGATAGAGGGTCATCCCACTATCCTCTATTGCACTGAAGTCTTAGAGCACATGATGAATCCCCATGACCTTGTGCAGTCTGCTTATAAAGTAGGCGTTGATTTTGATCACATTCTTTTATCAGTCCCCAAATACACATTAGGCGGAGGCTTAGAGAATTGGGATACGAGAAGATTGGGCCATGTCCGCACATGGACACCAAAAGAATTCTTAGAATTCGCAGACAAATCTTTCCCTGGCTATCAATGGTCCTATTTCGATGCCTTTTCCATGGTGATTGTAGGTAAGCGATGAAAAAGGGTTTTCCAGATGAAGAAATGATAGGAAAGACCTTCGGTAGGTTAAAGGTGTTAGAAAGAGCACCATCAGACCATAGCGGGAGAAGGTTCAAATGCCTCTGTGTTTGTGGAACTATAAAAGAAATTGCCGGAAACTTTTTAAGAAGTGGAACTACTAAGTCATGTGGCTGTTTAAGAAAGAGGGTAGCAATCAGTGAAGGTTTTTAATGTTCAATGTTTTCTCGATGCCGCAAATATCCTAGTAACTGCCGATGAAGTAGAGCGGGCATTAGTCCTGCTTGATAACCTGCCCGCCGAATATCGGGACAATCAACCGCCTGAAGTCATAGCACTTCGAAATGAAATCATGGCAAGGATTGCCACACCTGTTAGCTATGTGACGATAGAGGATTCATACGGGCCTGACATGGATGATAGGCATGACATGGCTAAGAATTCGCTTCGTGGAGCTATGATATGTAACGACGTCAAAGCCTGGAATGATAAAGGACTGACGCCACACATAGTAGACTTTGCCCCTGGAGAATTCTGGATGCCGGCAATGCTTCATAAGGCAGGGCTAATCTTCACCTACTGGCCAGTCCTGCTTAATAAAGGAGCACTTAATAAATTAATGGAGCACTATGCTGATATTATCCAGGATCAGCCTACCGATTTAGAGCCGTTCATTTATGCAGCTTTTGAAATCATCGAACACTTATGGCGTCCAGAGGATATCAAGTCAGAGAGCCTTCGCTGGAAGCGCCAACCTGACGTAGTTCACATTTCAACTCCCCTTTATAGCTTTGATAAGGAGTGCATGAATTGGAGGTCTAGGGACCTGCTAGGGCATTTAAGAGCCTATTCACCTGGTGAACTTCATGGGATTTTAAATAAGCTTTTCCCTGAATATCAGCAGATGCTACAGGTGAGCCAGATTCTGCATAGCAGGCTTGAATTAAAAGAGGCTTTGTTTAAACTGTAATCTATGGCTGAAGCAAAAGACGCACCGTCACAAGTTTATGCAGTAGACCCTTCGGATCCGAAGTCAGGCCGGAACTTCCCGGCCAAGCCCACCACTATGGATTATGTGAAAGAGGCATTCTTGCCGTCAATCCAAAGAGCTCAGCTAGAGGCGATTAGAAAAGCTAAAGATAAAGCCGGCTATTAAGCTTCATTTAGATCAATGCCGTGATTCAGTTTGAGTGCAAGTAAAAGCCCTGCAACGCCAGGCTGATGGTCCCAAGCATTAGGGTCCCAATGTCCGTCCGAAGTGTACTTTCCCGCATGCTGGACTGAAGTTCCAGACCAGACATAGGGCGAAGGCAAATTATGGTGAAAATATCCTAGCCCATTGAATTTTTCTGCAGCGATTAGAACCGTCACGATATCCCAATGATTGCCCTCACCGAATGCAGGCGATACATGGTCAAGCTTCAGAGCATCGATAGCCCCATCGAACCAATTTTCAAAAGGTCCCCTTCCGCGGGGAATATGTGTCGTCACTCGCCACAATTTATCTCCATTGCCAAGGTACCCATTATGGTCAAAATCCTCTTCCCGCATGTCGAATGCGGCGACTAGGTACCAGGGGATGCCAGTAGCCTTTTCCACGGGATCATAAAAGTTTGTTCGATAGGCTAAAGCCCGCTGGGCCATGTGCTCATGCATCGCTGCCGAATCGTGATCTTTGAATTTTACTGACGCCCAAAAATTAAGAATTCGTTCCCTGTCCATTTTTACTCCCAGTTTAGCTGCATTACTTGTAGCTTGTTCTTCTCATTACAGACCGGACAAGCTTGAATGGTTCTTTTAGCCATAAGCCACTTAATCTCTCTGCCTTGAAGATAAGCATAGTCATCAATCATCCACCTATGACCACATGAACCACATAAGACTTTTGTGGATTTAACGTCTACGACTCTCAAGATTCGATGGGCTCAATTTTAGCAGTGATTGATACCATCTGGTCCCAGATTTTCTTTAAGTTGGCACTACCACAAGATGGGCATTGAACGGGAACTTTCCCGTCATATGTCTTGGTCTGCACCGAGCAGAATTCACAAACAAAACCCGTCTCTTGGAACTTCGAAAAAGAATTATGTGTTTTCAATTTATATCATCCTCACAGCGCTCGCGATTGTAACGCATTATTGCATGTTCTAAAGCCTTCTTACCTTTTAGCCGTAAAACGCCTTGGGCATCATAGCGAAGGTCCTTAATCGGATCGAATTTATATTTTACTAGAATCTGCCAGCGTGAGCCATACTTTCTATTGGTCTTGTTGCCATGCCAATAATGCTCCAGCCGCCCTGGAGTATAGCCAACTAATCCACTGCAGGCATACATAGCCTTCTCTTGCCACAGATTCGCTAGATGCTTGTAACCATCTTGCATTTGCTGATTAATAGTCCCTTGAACGCCCCCGACACAAGCCCATGCCATGTGGGCATCTCCGGCACCTAGAATTCCAAAGTCTAAAAGTTTTTCTACCTGCTCGTAAAATCCCCGAGTGCAGGCCCATGCGAATCCAGTGTGACCATAGGGTTTATGGTAAGGGTTAAGAACTGATGGCGCCTGCGGCATAGATTTAGCCGAATAATAGCCAAAGCTTTTGAAGTGATTTAAGACGCCGCCGTCATAGGATAAATCCAGAGCGTCTTTCCATGGCTGGATAATCTGGTAGCTCTGAAGCTGATGGAGGCTTTCTCTAGCCCAATTTGGATTCCTAAAATGCACATCCCCGTCAACCCAAGCTAGATATTTCCAAGTAGAGGGAAGCAGGTGTTTTACGCCAAGATTTATAAGATTCTCTTTGAGCCATATTTCGGAGCTAGTCCTGACAGAATAGTATTCATACTCCCCACATTCAGGGGCACATTCAGGCAATCTATCACCATGAACCGCTTCAACCACATAGAGTTTCACATGGGGAGTAGAGAGCATCTCCTTAACCCATTCACGGAAAAGGCGGTAACGGCTATGATAACGGACTGAATTCTGAACCACTCCAATTACATGAAGCGTTTCATCTGACTTTAGGCCTGGATTTAGAATCTGGTTTACTAAATGCGGAGTCATAATTCCTTTACTTCGCTTTATTGGTATTTATTTTAACTCTAGCATAAAAGTCATTAGCCTGCTGTTGCTGTTCATAAGTACATTGATTCGAATTCTGGCACAAAGTCTCAATTACTTCTTTAAGATTAGCGAAGACTGCCGGAGTCTCACAAATCATTCCTCGCCGCAGTTTATCCCACTCTGCCTTTTCAATATGACCACTAGGTTTTGATAGGGATTGGAACCAGAAGGCTCCATCAGGTCCGGCATCGGCATAGAACTTCGAATCTTTAAGGGGGATAGTGCAGCTAACCAAGGCTATCGGAACTAATCCGAAAGCGAATAAGGTCAGCATAGGCATCTTTAAAATCTTGAAGGGCCTTTTGCTTTTCTTTAGGTGTGGTCTTTGGGTCATCTTGTGCCGCCTTTAATTGATCAGAGGCATTATTAGCCTTTTGAGCCTTCGCCTCTTCATCCTGAAATATCAAAACTGCATTTGTCGTCTTTTGCAGCTCTTTAATCACCGCCGTCTCAAAGATTGAAAGGAGGATCATGATGAATATTCTAATCGGCCAAATGCCAAGAAATGGATAAGCCGTGAAAAGTGCTACTTCCCCGGCTCCTAGGGCAACTTTACCGACAATACTTAGGGCATTATCGGCAACGTCAACATTATCCATTCGGAGGCTTTTCAATGACTACAGGCTTTGCGACGACCTGATTTTTCAGAGCATCAATGATGCCTTGGAAAAATAGGCTTAAGAAACTATTCGCCTTAACAAAGGTCATTTGAGCGAGTAATTCACAGCTTGCCCAAAGAACCGTGGCAATGAGCCCCCAATGTTCAATTAACCATGCTGACGCTGTCATAGGGGCACCGAAGATTCACATATCGAAGTAAGTACCGCTGACACGGCACCTGCCTCTTGAGTAACAGTGCATCCCCAAGCTGTGGGGATAGCTGAAGTCATAAAACCAATGGCAGTACTAACTGCAATCGGGCATACGATATTACCGACTACTCCAGTGGGGCTAACGATGCCGTGAGCCGGGACCAGTTTGCAAAGATTCACGTTGCCAAGGGCTGCCGTTAAGCTTGCCTGGATTGCATCTGGATGTGTGCAATTTAATTGAGCAGCAATTTTAGTAGAGAAATTGGTAAGTACTGCAGTTTCAGCCACACAGCCAGCACTCTCAACCGATGTTAAGACTGCTTGTACCGATGCCTTTTGGAACCATGAACAGCCGCCAAGAGAGATGACCATAGCCATTAATAGAATTCGCATAACTCACTCCTTGTTATTTGGTTTTTAGACTATCACGCTTTTTACGAAGAGCTGCCATCATAGGACTGTTAGAATTCATCTGAGCTACCGGGCCTTTTGGATAGCCAGTTTTTAGCATCCCAGCCCCGCTTTGAATCCCTTGATAGCTATTCATGACACTCTCCCGAGGAGTCCTCTAACTTCAGACTTTCCAGCCTTCATTACATTAACAATAAGGCTAAGGAAGTTCCATTTATCCTTGCCAAGGTGACGAATGAAAACCTTCTTATTCTTTATCAGCTCGTTTTCTAGACTATCGTACTTTAACCCATCTTGAGTTTGAAATGATGAGAAGTAGATAGAGAGCATTTTATCAAAGCCGGTTTTCCCTAGCGTCTTTTTAGCGAAGTCAGTTTTCTTTTGTGAGCTAAACACTTCAGACACTGGACCTTTTATCTCTGTCTCAATCTTTGATTTATCAACTGACGACGGGTCCCCGAAATCAAATACAAAGAGCATGTATTGAGTAGTGATGTTGGACTTTATTTTATCATTCACTTTTCACTCTCATTGTAGTCAGCCAATTCCTTAGCCAAATATGCCTTAGCTGCCGGCGGAATCTGTAGACTTTGAATCTTAGCCAATGTCGGGGACTTGCCGAGCTTAATAACTCCATCGAGAATAGCCTTTGATACTTTAGGCCCATATTTATCAGCCATAGCACCTGTAGCTACGCCGATTGATAGTCCTGCTCCCCCTCCAACTAATCCATGCCCAACTGCGGCCCCGGCTACACCAAATAGTGCTCCAAAGAGATTTACTTTTCTAGATCCGTTAGTGTCCTGGCCATTAAATGCATTCTTCGTTCGTAAATCCTTAACGGCTTTTACAAAATCAGTATCAGACATTTTAGACAAGTCCTCTAGCTGCCTAGTCAACTCTACCTGCTCCCCTGGTCTAGCTCTGCTCGCAGTCTTTAGCTTTGATTCGCTAGAGTTTGGCGTGAGGTTTTTAAATGGCTCCAACATGCCTTTTTTCTGTTCCAGTAGTCCTTGGTTTTTAGCGAGTAGTCCTTCTTTGGCTTTTTGCTGCTCTAGTAATCCTGACCCTTCTAGATTCTTTTGAACGTATTCAGCCTTTGCTGCTGGCCCTTGCATGGATTGGTCAAGGGCCTCTAATTCGGCATGTGTTTTAGATTCTGGCAAAGAGGATTTAATTTTATCCATTGCCTCTGGGCTGTTTAGAATGCCTTGAGCCTTTGTATAATTTTGAACAGGAGTATCGAAGTCACGACCTGTTGCTTTACCAAGCTTTGATAGATTCTCTCTATTCACTGTAGATGTGGGGGATGCGATACGGTTAAGGTTAGAAATCGCCGCCTGTCTATCGCCAAATGGACCCACTACATCGCCGTGAAGTCCTGTGTTTTCAGCCACTGGCTTCATAGCCGTTTCATATGGCTTATTCCCAGCCTTTAACTGAGAATCAAGCTCATTTCTCAGTGTTTTGTATGCACGGGACACGTCATCGGTAAATTCCCCAGACTTATAAACAACTTCTTCAGACCTATCTATTTGCTGAATTAAATGCTTAGCATCGGATTCGGAAAGTTTACCGCCAGGGATAGCCCCAAACGATGACATTAATCCATCAATTGAGGCCTGCGCTGCCTTTGCTTGTGGCGTTGCCGGCGCTGTCCCGGCTATATTTAACTTATCTCTAGCTGATTTAAGGGCTTTATAAGGAGAGAAAAGTTCAATGTTTCTATCTTGAGAACTAAGTAAATCTTTAGCCTCCTTAGATCCACTCACTACCTTATCTTTCAAGTCCCTAACCGCTTGATTCGCCTCGTCAGCTAAATCAGTTGGAGCTTTAACGTTTTCTAGATTTCGTTTCTTTCCCTCAAATGCCTTATCTAAATCTAGCTTGGCTTGTCTAAACTGCTGTTTTACTTCGGTACTGGTCACAGAAAAGTCAAAATTAGATTGGCGACGATGCTCAGCAACTGCCTGCTCAACATCCCTTAAATCAGACTTTGCATCAGCTACCGATTCATCGCCGTTAACCACATCTTCTCTTAGCCTATCCGTGATGCCGTCAACCTTATCCTTTAGCTCTTCAATGGACTTTGCCCCGTTAACGGCTTCGGGATGCTTCATGTAATAATCAATATGTTCTTCAGAAGGACCCAAGAAAGAAGCCATTAACTTCTTGCCGGCATATCCTCCAGCTTCTTTTGCACCTTTGGCTAGTGACTGGACTACAGGGACTGCAGCACCAAATTTAGCGCCATATGCTGCTGTATCCCCAAGTGATGGAACATCCTTATCGCCTTTTTTGATAAATCCAGTTGATCCTTCAATAACCTGTTGCGGGGCAACTTGTGCTAATGCCCCGGCAGCTCCTTGTGCAGCACCTGTCGCAACGTTTGAAGCATTGCCATAAAGATTCGACAATCCTTGAACCATTTTTCCAGATCCCTGGGCTGCCTGCCATTCAGGCAGTACGGCTTGGGCGCCTTTTTCTACTAGCCCGCCAACCTTACTGCCAACAGCGGCGGCAGGGCCTACGGGACTAAATGCGCCGAGTAGGCCGCCTCCAATATCAGACACTGGCATGTTGGCTTTGTCTTGCCGGCGCTGTTCGACATCAGCGTCATAGTTTTTCTTTAAAGCATCTAGCGAGTAATCATTACCTCTTGCCGTTCTAGAAAGAGCATTCATTCCACTAAGCAAGGGCTCTGATGCCCCCATGGTCATAGTTTGAAGTCCAGACCTAGCCGCAGTCGAAGCCCCTTGTAGAATCCTGCCAGGGGCACCTGCAAAGTCATATCCCTGGTCTTGCCCAGACTTCTCAGCCAGATATTTATCAGGATCAAAAGAGTTAGACTGGACTGTAGCCTTTGCCTTTTCAGCTATGTATTTATCAGGATCAAATGCCTCTGCTCCCATTATTTAGCACCGTTAATTTGTAAAATCGCAGCAGACCTAGGGTCCTTCGGATTAGCCTTTGCCCATTGTAAAGCTGCACTATCTTGTGGATGCGGCGCTGGAACTGGAGCCGCAGCTTGTGCAGGTTGACCAAAGCCTAGCATCCCAGCAGCCTTACCTAAAAATCCTTGCTGTGGCTGGACTAACCCTTGTGGTGGGGCCGCTTGCTGTGGGGATTCTAGCTGATCCTTTTGGGCAGAAAGAAAGTCTTTTAAATCGTCCTTTAAATCAGGACGTCTGCCATACATAGAAGCATGACCTGCGCTTCCCGCATTCAAGCTTTTATCAAACTGAGTAGATATGTTTTTCTTCTCTAGCTCAGCTAGATTCTTAATGTGCTTTAAAAATTCATTTTGGGCGCCAACGTCTGACGGCATTCCAGTTAGGAACTGTGAGAATCTATCGGCATTAAGGCCAATTGACTTCATCTGAGTAAGGCCCCGCTCATCAACTCCGCTAGATCCCTTAATCCCTAAGTTTGCTCGTATGGCCTGCTGTGCCTCATCAAACATTTCTGGAGTAATGTGGTCGGCGTTAGCAATGTTGCTTAGAGTGTTATCTAAGTTTTGATACTGCTGGAGCCTGGTCTTAATGTTTGGATTAGCGGTAATTCTGGAAAGGACCTTCTCATGTTCTCTCCTGTCCACTACGTCTTTTCTTAAATCTAATCCCTCTTGCTTAAAGTTAACATTATTCTGTGCCCCCATAGTCTTTGCCCTGGCTCCGACCATTTGCGGAGACTGTGGATTCCACGTTGGAGGCTGGGCTTTTCCAGTCTCATCATACTGGATAGGGTTTAAGCCTTTTTCTGCGGTACCAATGACGGCAGCGTTCTGTTCTTTTAAAGATGGAGGCCTGTCCTCTAATTGCCCAGTCTGTGGGTTCTTTTGTAGATCAGACATCCGCATCTTTATTGCTGCTTCATCAGCAGATCTTTGCTGGTCAGCCTGCATTGACTGCATCTTCGCTTGCATCTCTTGACGCTTCATCTTGTTGTCTTGAGCGTTTTGGAAGCCTTCAGCGAAGCCTTTAAATGCGGATCCAGCGCCTGCTAAATTAGAGTAATCAGTTAAAAAATCAGCCATTATGAGCCCCCTACAGCGTTACCAATACCACTCCCCGCCGCATAGCCAGCACCTGCTCCAGCAGGTCCGCCATAAATCCCGCCAACTACCCCGCCAACTATCCCCAAAGTCTCACCGACGATGGCTCCGCGGGCTTTTTTGTTTGCCTGGTCAATCTTCCACTTTAACAAAGCTTTTTGACGATTCTGCTCAACCTCTTGCCCGGCCATCGCCGTTGCAGACTGCAGATTTCTAATATGATCATTTTGAGCATTCTTCATCACATCAAGCTTTAATGCATTTTCGTTTTGTGTGTATTTCTGTTGATACCTAGATTGAATCGCCGAAGTAGTCGCCTGGTCACCATAGCTAAGGCTAGAATTAGTATTACTTGGGGCATTTAAAAGGCCCCGGCCAGCAGACATAGCCCCTTGACCATAACTATTCGCCACATCTTGATTACTTTGCCCAACTTGTTGATTAGAGAAAGCAGCTAGAGATGGGTCATGCGTTTCTTTTAATGCATTCGGATCAGGACTTAAATCAGACATTAGAAATGTGCTCCTTGAGAGAGAAGTCCTTTGTACATATTTCCAGCATTCGGATTGTAATCATATGAACCGTCACTAGATACCGGGGGAGAATTCGGAGTAGGGCTAGAATAACTGCCGGCAATAGTGCCAGCTGCTTGGCCTAGTCCAGATCCTAGCTGCTGCATCGCTTGTAACCTTGCAATATTGTTTTGGTTAGCCGTATCAAA
>ERZ1292642.1034-Hain-H14-01um-R1-1034-length-13906-cov-4_pt1 | contig 13906 bp, 25 predicted proteins | sample MGYA00564403_ERZ1292642 | MGnify/ENA primary metagenome ERZ1292642 (study PRJEB36523, sample SAMEA6512643) | groundwater metagenome | collected 2019-01-09 | study: AquaDiva: Metagenomics assemblies of 32 groundwater samples | reverse complement strand
CATCGCCGTCGCCGTCGCCATCGCCGTCGCCGCCGTAGCCGTAGCCATCGCCATCGCCATCGCCATCGCCATCGCCATCGCCGTCGCCGCCGCCGTAGCCATCGCCGCCGTAGCCGCCGTAGCCGCAGCCTACATGGCACGGAGGCAACTGGCCGCGATGCAAGGCGATCCAGGCACGAATGAGCGATGTGTCACGGCCGTCGTCTTCGGCAATGTCTGCCCAGATGCTCACTTCTTGCCAGACAGGTGCATCAGCCATCGTCGTCTTGCCTCCTCGGTGACTGGGATTATTCGCCGAATGTGGAGCCAGTTAATCTCGCCCCCCTCCGGCTCAGGGTCAGTTTTCGTCTTCTCTGTCGGCCCTTCGATGGCCAGTTGCCCTCGCCCACCGGTTGTACCCCAGTAGCGGACGATTGCGGTAAGGCCCAACACGAGCTTGAGCGGGTCACGCTGGTGAGATGAGACCTCCGCGATCAGCAGAGAGCCGTCGTCCATGTGAATGAGCTTCATAGTTGACTCCGAGAGCAGACAAGAATGCGGGTAGCCGGACACCGAGTCCGACCACCCGCGCGATGGCGCAGACGCTCAGCAGACCTTACCGCCATGCTTGTGGGCTCGCGTGGCGTTGTAGACGATCTTCATCTTCACAGCCTCGGCGAGGTTGATCCCATAGCCACCGCAAAAGTCGAAGACCCGGATGAGCAGATCAGCCAGCTCGATCGGGATGCCTTCCGGCTTGCCGGCATCGTCCATGTTGATCCGGATGGCGGTGAGGGGGTGCTTGTCGCGGTATTCTTCCAGTGCCTCGCTGATCTCGCTGTGCATGAGGCAGAACTTCTCTGGCACGTTCTGGATGTTGTCCCAGAACCCATGGGTTCTGGAGTTGTCGTGGGAGAGATAGGTCAGCCGGCGAAAGGCACCAGCGACCTCGGCCCAGTCGATCTGAATCGGGTCAGCACTCATGCGGCCACCTTCTCTTCCTTGAGGCGCAGGGCGATCTGGGCCAGTTTCATCGCCACGGTGCGAGCAGGGAGACCGGGTCTGGAGTAGGCATGCCCGGAGTTCCACGGCCGTGGCACCAGCATGGCCTCGCCGCCCGCCTTGCGAAACGCCTCCACGTTGGCGTCGCAGTCATCGATCAGGAAGCTCCCCGGCCGGGCCATCGGCGCCTTGCTGGGCGTGAGGATGAGCTTGCGCCGGAGGCCGGGGAGGTACTTCCTGACCCAGGCATATTTGCCCGAGCAAGAGCCCTCATCGTCGGAGTGCGTGGAGAGGAGCCAGATGTGATTCTTGGGCACCTTGGCCATGACTTCGTTGAGGATATCCCACCCGTCAGGAAGCCACTCCAGGTTGCGCCAGAAGTCATGGCCCCGCACGGGCGCCCAGAACTCCTGAGCCGTGATGCCCAGCCACTTATGGATGTACCACTCGCCCGTGATGAGCCTGTCTATGCCGGCCCCGTGGGCAGCCAGGGCACCACCCACGAAGTTCACCAGCACGCCATCGAGGTCCACGTACACGGTGTCGATCAGGGGGTGGGTGCGCTCGTAGATGACCTGCCTGGTGTACACGCAGGCGTCCAGGAGTTCCTGGTACAGATCCGTGAGGGCGTCCCTGCCGTTGTGAGGCTGGAGCGGTGTCCCGTACTTCTCGCGACCCACATGGTCGCGGTACTGGAAGTCTTTCTGCACGAGATCCCAGATCGCCGGCCCCTGTGTTGGGACCGGCGCCTTCTGCTCTTCGACGAGTCCGTTCGTCTCCATAGCTTCTCCTTCTCCCTGGGCGAACTCAGTCTGCGAAATACTGCTCCTGGCGCCAGAGGAATTCTTCCCAGCGAGGGCTACTCACCTCGGGCTGATCCGCAGTCTCCGGCTCGAATGATGCCGCTGGATGCGGCACCATTGGCAGCTTATCCGTGTCGATCACCAGCGGTTCCATCTCACACCTCCTGGATTTCGATCCCGAAGCATGCATGGAGCAGCTTCTTCTTCAGGCGATACACGTCGGTCCGAAACCCCTTGGCGTCCTCGACCACCAACTTGCCGTCCTTCAGGTACTGGAAGTCAGCCACGTAGCGGCAGATCACCTCACCCTCAACACGGATCGTAAAGCTCGGCTGAAGCTGGAGCCGGGTGATCTCACCCTTCTGGAGCATTGCCTTGAGCTGGAGGTAGCGCATCCCTTCCTGCTGGGAGGCGAAGCGAATCTGGTCAACCACCAGGGGCTTGTTCTTGTACTTGTAGCTCATCAGTTGGACTCTTTGGTGTGGTCTTGGTTCGCTCCAGGAACAGAAACGCTTCATCCTCACTCACATGGCCGCCACCATCTTGCTCTGGCCGAAGCCACATCATCACGCCGTGAACCTTGCCTCCCTGCTGCCGCCAGCCCCGAGCGTAGAGCCTGGCACACTTTTCCTGGCGTGCCGCGGCGAACAGGTCGTTGCTCATGGTATCACCTCAACTTCTCGAAGCAGTAGAGTACAGCGAGACCGAACAGAACACCAAGGGCGGCCGCGCCGGCGCTTAACAGTAAGCTCTTCACATAGATCCCCACACGTCACCTCTTAAGCCTGAGATCCTCCCCCTGGCAGGCCAGCACCGTGCCGGCCGCCAGGCGGGAAGCCACCCTGTCATCGTACACCTGGGCGATCTGGTCCAGATCCAAGTTCGAGATCACCACCAGCGGCCTGACCTCCCTCTCATCCAGGAGGCGCTTGGTGCATTCATAGTGCCAGTCCGCCACCTTGCTCCGGGAGCCCACCTCGTCGAGCACGACCAGAGCCGTCTCGCGAAACGCTTTCCAGAGAGCCTTCTGACTCACTGCGTGATGCGAGCCCTCGTAGTAGAGTTGCCCCTTGCCGGCCAGGATCACATCCTCTGCGAGCGTGCTGGCCGTGTGGTAGAAACCTCCTGCGAAATCCAGGAGCAAGAGACCTATACAGGTCTTTCCAACACCCGGTGGCCCGTGGAGGAAGAGGGGCCAGGGTGCCTCACCTCGGGTCAAAGAGCAGAGCGCTTTGGTCAGCCCATGCGGCAGCATCGTTAACAGCCTGTCCTTGTCCGGGAGATGCACTCTCTTTGGCGTCTGGCGGAGGATGAGCTTCTTGCACCGATAGGCCCACATTGGCGTATTTGCCTGCTGGGGCAGAGACTCGGCCAGGTCCACCGGGATGTTCGGCTCCTCCGCTGGGGAAGTTGAGTTCATCCTCCCACCTCCTTCCGTTGAGCCAGGTTGCGGCGTGTGGGATCAGCGACCTCTTCTTCCATTGCTCGCTGTGTTTGTGAATGAAGAGCTTGGCGAGCATCTCATCACGCAGCGATTCGCCGGGCCTGAGAGCATTCCAGGCTTTGAGAGCCGCCCGCTTCGCCACCTTCCGAGGGTACTTATCCCAGAAGACATCAAAGCCTGGATGATCAGGAGCCGGCGGTTTCCTCTCGCGCATCGCCAGGATCTGATCCGCAAGTTCCAGTACCGAGTACGAACTCGGGATCAGCCCGGCGCGCGTGACATCGTAGGACTGACACCATGTGTAGATCGCGTCCGCCACACGGTCACGCATCAGCTGTGGTCGCCTGGGCATGAGCATCCTCCTCACGGCTGGCCATAGAGGACCGGCACCGCCAGCTTGTGGTCATCAGGGAGCCCGGCCTGGATCTGGGCTGTGAGCGTCGCGCCGATCTCCCGCTCGGCGGCGCGAATGGCCGCCTCGATCTCGCCAGGGAACGGGGTGAGGTAGAACCTTTCAGCCTGGACGTCGATGTCCACAGCCACACGCACGGAATAGCTTCGCTCCGACCAGAAGCCGTCGAAGATGGGCACCTCCAGGCGGAGCTGATCCGGGATACGCTCAGCTCCTGTGAGTTCGGCCTCCAGGGCCTTGCCGATGGACTGCTTGCCGTGGGCGACCATGCCCTCAGTGCCAGAGAGGACCTTGAACTTCAGATACCGGCACGCTTCGATCACCGTGTCAGGTACGGCTTCGTGCAGCGCCACTCGCAGGAGTTTGGCGAAATCCTTCTGAGGGTAGCCATCACTCTTGAGCGCGAGGAGCGTCTTGATCTGGGGCGAGTACTCCAGTCGCAGCCTGACCTCATCATGACGCGTCTGACCATCGAGGACCGCGACCACGTCGCCGCGCGAGTACCACACCTCGGGGCAAAGCTCCTTGCCATCGAAGCAGTCATGGACGAACCGCACGATGGCACTCAGATCCAGGGCCTTGTGCTTTCTTGGCAGGGTGACCTCGATGCGCGAGGCGGTGCCATCCTGAAGCACCACCCAGTAGACGTGGTCTGGCTCACTGGTGCAGCGCAGAATGCGCGGGCCGTGCGCCTGGTTGACCAGAACTTTGACCGCGTCCAGAAGTTCCTTGAACATTGCTCAGACTCCGATCCACATGAGGATGTTTACTGTCAAGACTACCAGGATGCTGATGGTGGCGTTGATGATCACCGACACGACGAGCCAGCCCAGCGCCTCGTCATCCGAATCACGCTGGGCGAGGGCTGCTTGCAGACGCTGGTCCAGCTGGCAGAGTTCCTTCTGACCTGGTCGCATATCAGCCTCCATGCTGGTCGATGGTTGTTTGGTGTGGGTCGCCAGGGGACAGAGTCTGGAAGAGCATCTCTGGGTTGCCCTGAGCTTGCTTGACCAGACCCAGCGTGCTGGCCGTGCGCCGGGCCGGGATCTTCGAGTTGGCTTCCACGTGGGTGGCGATGAGGCCATTGTCCATGAGGGACATCGAAATCTTGATGTTGATGTCCCGTGGTTTGCCGTCCTTGCCACGGTCGTCGAGATCGCGCAGCGCATCCCGGATGGCTGCATCGATGATGAGCCTGGCAGCTCCGTGGTCCAGCTCGCCGATGTTGTCCAGACACAGTGGAATCTGCATGCGTACCTCCCAACAGGGTAGGGGTGGGCGATCACTCCCCCTGTATTATGAATCGGCAGATCCAAGTTGTGAAGCGAGGTTGATTCGGAATCAGAGTTGCGTAATCGAGTAGCGCCGATTCAATCTGTACAGGAGGAGCGATCGCTCCTCCTTCGTGGGTTACTCAGCCGGCGTTGGCTCTGGTTCCGGCTGCTCGGCTGGGCCGGCGAGGGCTTCCAGGATCTGGTCAGAGCGTGAGGGGGGAACTTCCGCCTCGGCGAGATGCGAGCGCAGCCCAAGCGTGTCCCCGTATTCGTTGTAGCTGGCCGCCGCCTGGAACTCCACGGAGAGGGGGCATCGCTTGGCGAGCTTGGTGGCAACGGTCTTGCCGGCCATCTCGTCGAAGTTGGTCGCCCATGCCGAGCGATCCTGTCTGTCAGCGGGCGGAGGGCTGTACTTCAGGCGGTGCGCCTCGACCTGGGGCTTCGTCATCACCTCGAAATCGGAGCCGCCTTGCCGGAAGCTCACACAGGCGTAGTAGGCGATGGCCTCTCCCCGGTCGGCGTCGCGACAGGGTTTGTGAATCAGGGTCTTGTGGAGCCCGTACTGGTAGTCGAAAATGTCCTTGGCGTAGACGGCGTGGATGGGGAAGTCGTTGACCATGTTGCTCCGAAACGCCAGAACCAGCAGCCCCTTATAGCCGACCTGGAAAGTCGCCTCCATCACCTTCGTCTTCCAGTTCTTCCTCGGGATCAGGTAGCACTGGCCGAGCGGGCCAGAGAGTTCGAGATTCAGTTCTGCCGCCTTGACGATCCCAGCCAGGATGCTCCGTTGGGTGCATCCCAGCAGCTTGTCATCCTGAATCGCCAGACTGAGAGCCTGCTGGATGAGTCGCCGTGCGTGTGCCTCGGGCAGCATCTTGGCCAGTTCGGCCACGATGGTGGGGGCCTTCAGATAGTTCTTGAGTGCATCCGCAGGCTGGGCCAGCTGCGTTCCGTTGTTGGGTGCCCGCTGCTGTGGGGCAGTTGTGACCTGCGTCGTCATCAGGATTCTCCTTCCATCTTGGACATCGTGGCTTCGTGGGGCGACTTGACATGGAACTTGACGTAACTCGTTGGGTCCACCGAATACGCCTTCCTTCTGACGGTCTTACGCGTGAGGGTATAGCCCTCGCACTTCGCCAGGCCAGCCTGGCCCATGTGGTAGAGGAGCCTGGCCTGGCTCTGCTCGCGTTCCTTGATCATCTCGCTGACCCGCTGCCCAAGGCGGACGTACTCCCGGATATCATGCACCGCTTCGTAGCGTAGATCAACGGACAGGTGCCCATCGACCCCATAGAGATCCTTGAGGAGGCTCAGCGTCTGCGAGTGCTGCCAGTCTGGCTCAGGAGGGACTCTCCGCTGGACCCTGGCCCAGAAGTCAGAGCAGATGTGCCTGAGCTTGGAAATCAGTGCATCGTTGCGCGTGACGGTGTAGACCCTGAAGTCTGCCCCTGGGAGTAGGACCGCGAGATCGGCACAGGCAATCCCAGAGCAGGCCATCTGATGCTGCACCTGGAGGTTGTAGTAGTCAGGCACCTCATCGGTGTGCGGCGTCCCCCACTCAGAGTGGTGAGATGCGTGCTTGCACTCGACGATCCGCGGGTCGCCCTCGACATGGGCTATCCGATCAATCGAGGCCAACAACCAATGGTCCTGGGGATGCCTGGTCAGGGCGGTATCCGGCAGACGTACCTGCCGCCCTGTCTCCTCGGCGTAGGCGTCGGCGATGTTCTGTTCGAGGCGTAACCCCCACCGCTTTGGTGCGTTTGAGTAATCTTCCAACTCACCCACCTTGCTCAGGTACACATGCAGCGGCGAACTCCACGGGCTGAGATTACAGATCGCCGCGACATCGGAGCTGCCGATCCCGTGCCGGCGTGCTTCGAGCCAGGCTTTGCGTCCATCAGCTGTCTGAAGCGTTGTCGGGTCCATCCGATTCGCCCTCCGTATCCAGGGAAATGGTCAATTTGCGCTTGCGCGGCGGGGTGCGAGCAATCCAGTGTCGCACCTGGCACAGCACGTTCACGATCGAGGTACTCACTGCGGGGAAGCGCAACCCGCAGAGATGGGCCAGGGCGATGATCAACTCGGACGGAGACTCCGCCAGGCTGCGCATGTACTCGTCCAGCGAATGGACCAGACTCACATCGCCCCTGGAATAGCGATCACTAAGGAGCTTGGCTTGCGCCAACGCCTCCTCGGGGGTACTGAAACACATGATCGGCCCCACCAGCTTGGCGCAGCGGGGGCAGAGAACACTGAGCCCTTCATCCGTGCGCCACACTGAAGCATAGATGTAGTTCTCCTCCAGGGCCAGGTCGAAGAGCTGCCCGCACCCGGAACAGGGCAGCGGCTCGCCGTGCCAGTCCGTAGATTCACCCCACTCGAAACTGCCGTGGAGCCACATCTGGTAGGCGTAGCTGCGCACCCGGCGGATCTTCACCACTGGGTCGTGGCGATCCGTGCCGTCCTTGGTCAGCACGGCACCACACGATGCAGCCAGGGTGCCTTTGCGGTAGCGACCGGCGATGGCATTCTCGGACTCGGTTCTGGCACGCCTCGTCATGGCTGTCCCTGCCTCCTGAAAGAGAACGGACCTGCCGGGTGGTCCCACCGAATCGGAAAACTGCTGATCCTATTGTACCAGGATCAGCATGTAGGAGCCGGCAGGCCCTCGCCCCTGCTGAGGGCGTCACGCCTGAAAACGAAACGAGCGGCGCCCATCCTGGGCACGAGGCACATCCTGCGCGCACCGCTCCAAGGTGACCTGGTCAGCATCCTCCTGTGCGCCTCGATTCGCCACGCTCCGTGTGGCTAATCAGACCGGGCACCCGTCTCACCTGGCTGTACGTTTCCGCCACAGCGCCGCCTTGGGGCAGTGCGCGGCCAGCCAGTCATTGACTTCTTCCCGGCTCCAGCGTGGGTGCCCCACGCTGGAGAGCGGGTCCAGAATCCATCCCGCCTTGCGGCGTCGCTCGAAGGTCCGTGCCGAGATGCGCAAGAGTTCCATGAGATCCTTTTTGAGGAACACCTCCTGCGCTCCTGATTCCCCTGTCTGCCCAGCCTGGACCGCCATTTTCCGGCACCCCTTCGCCACCCGCCAGCACAAACCGTCACTTCACGACAGTGACTGTATCGGCACCTGTGACGAATTGCAATAGGGAAAATGCTAGACAGCCCCTGCTCCGCCATGTGAGCGAACTCGAACGGGAATGCCAGCATCGAGGCAGCGCAGGTAGATTTGGCTAATGCGCTGCTTGGTGACCCTGAATTCCCTGGCGAGATCTGTCAACGTTGCGTCGGTGTTGGCGAGGGCTGCGATCACCTGGAACGTAGAGGGCCAGACCGTATTGTGCGATTCGCGCCGAACACCGGCCTCTTCGCACGCCGTCCTGACGAGGCTCAGGGCGACACCGTATTCGCTGGCCACCTCCTGTTTCGACTTCCCTGCCGCCACTTCCGCTGCCAAACGGGCACGCCGGGCTGCCCGTTCCGGTTGCGTGAGCCGAGTGGATCTGGTAGTCATCAGCCTACCTCCTGTGACTGGGTGGCCTGGCGATGTGCCAGAGTCCACCACTTCTCGTTCTTCTTGGGCGCGACGGGCAACTCGCTGGCGTACTGGCATGCCCAGATGACCGCCCATGCATGGAGGTAGTCCAGATTCTTGAGGCTCCTGGCCAGAACCGCGCCTTTCTCCTGGGGATGGTCACCCAGCACGTCCAGTGATCGCCCATAGGCTAGCGCCTGCTCCACCAGCTCAGAGATCCTCTCCCCGGGGTGCTGCCAGTCGGTGTCGAAGTCCCTCTCTCTGGCCTCCACCGCGACGAGGAGATAGCGCCACTCCACCGGCTCGAACTTCAGCTCCCCCGTGGCGATCTCCAGCATCTTGGCCCAGCAGGCGATTGCCTGGGTGAGGGTGACCGTTCGCCTGCCACCCAGGGCGGCGTAGCACTCGGGAGGTGGGTACACTGTGGTGCCCCGCTTTGGCCCCTTGGCGATCCTTCTCTCAGGCGTGGCCATTGCTTTTCCTCGGCGGCGCGGGCTGGCGTCCAGCTTATCCTGATCAAATAGTGCGTTCAAGTCTTGGTCTCCTTCTCTTTGGTTTGTAGGTCAACCTCGGCATGGTAGGTACGATCGATCTTGCTGCGCGACCAGAGGGCGCCGTCCCTGGTCAGGATGCGGTTCTGGAGCAGGTTTCGCCACACGCTATCCAGCGTCCAGCCCGCATCGATCCACTCGACGATTTGCCGGCCGATGTTGCGGGTGTAGGGATCAGGCACGCGCTTGCGATTCCCTTTGGTGCCTACGGAGAGGAACCCGTAACCCGCGTGCTGGTTGGTGGGGATACCCCTTCTCCTCTTGTCGGCGTTGATCTCCTTGGTGCGCTCGGAGATTCTATTGCGCTCAAACTCGGCGACATGGGCCATGATGGCGAGGACGAGCCTCCCTGCCGGAGTCCCGGTGTCGAGCTGGAGATCCAACATCACCAGCCGGACGCCCTTCTTCTCCCAAAACTCGTGTGTGTCGAGGAGATCCCGGGCATCGCGAAAGCCACGATCCAGCTTGGTGATCAGGATGATATCTCCCTTGTCCGAGAAGCTGTTGAGCTTGAAGCCTTCGGGACGGTGCCTGAACTTGATCTTCCCAGAGACCCCCTGGTCCGCGAAGGCGCCGCCCCAGGCGTGGGTCTCCTTGAAGCGATGCTCGTACTCCCTGGTGAGGGTGGCGATCTGGGCGAGGATGGTCTCCTGCTGCTCCTCGGTGGAGCCGCGTGCATAGACTCGACAGAACGGCATGGCTGTCTCCTCAGAAATGGATCCCGTCAGGAAAGAGTAGCTCTCTTGGCGCGTCGTCATGGCATCTCCTCCCCGGTCAGTTGCCGGTGTGTCCTGTTCATCAGCCGGCGCAGGCACCTCTCGGGGTATTCACCGCGGGCAGTCTCGCCGCCCCAGGCCACGATGTACTGGGTGACGAAATCCATCTTCTCAATGGGCGACTTGAGTATCCTGGCCAGCCAACAGGCGTCGCAGCCCTCGGGCCAGCAAGAGTTGCCAGCCCGCTGCACACTCAACACCAACCCGGCCTCGACCACGGTGAGGCCCTTCTCGGCGACGCTCTCCAGCCAGCCACGCTCCAAGCAGATCAGCCAGTCGCAGTGGTAGTCCAGCCTGTACTTGACCTGCTCGCTCGGAGGCATTCTCGGAGGCATTCTCGCCAGCACCACTTCGACGCGATGATCACCCCCTGACTGGAGCGGCCAGAGGAAGTGCAGCGAGTTGGTGAGGTGGTCAGCCATCGCGTCCTTGATCTCTGCGTCAGACACGGGGCACCTCGCGGTTTTCACTTATCCCAGTCCGGGTTGAGTTCTGCCCAGACCACATCGAAGGCGTCATCCTCGCCGATCCGGTCCTCCGCCTCGCCGACCAAGAACCAGCCATTGCCGTAGTTGGCTTCGACTAGAAACCATGTTCTCACCAGAGAGTCCTCCCGTGAAAGTCCGGGCGGGCGCTGCCCAGACCAGAATGATCAGCCCACTTCCTCGACACACTGGAGATCGCATTCTGTCGTGAAGGAGTCTGATTGAAACTCCCTCACCCCGCCTGGCTTGATGATGACTGGCGGGTCCATGACTGTCAGCCCATCCACGATCCGCTGCGCCTTGTCCTCTGCCTCGTCCTGGTTCTTGGCGGTGATGGTGAAGTCCACATCGCACACCACTCGCACCGTCGCGTTCACGTTGAATGTCGGCATCTCACAGTCCTCCCGCACGGGCTTCGCTCAGCGCCTGTTGGATCAGCGTCTCGATCGTGGTGAGTGGGCTCATCCCCTCTCGCATCGCCAGCCAGTCATCGACCAGCTGGAGGGTATCCACCACCAGCTTGGTGGTGTTGAGCTGGTGGGCCAGGCGATTGGCCAGGTCAGGGTTGTCCCGAGGTGCCAGGAGTAGCGCAACCTGTACGCCGTCCTCGCAGACCATGAACGGGTAATGCTCCCGTTCGAGCAGGACCCTTGTCTCCTCCTCGGAGAAGTTCTTCACGCATGTTATCATCTTCGGACTCCCTTCTTCCTTCGGGCTCGCGACTCGCGTTGCTTCTGGGCGAGGTACTTCCGCTTGCACTCTGCATCCCCACACAGCAGGGCGTTGCTGGCCTTTCTCCTGACCCAGCGAGTGCAGAACAGACAGGTCTTCATGATGCCTCCCCTTTGAGCCTCTCCAGGTACTCGGCCTTCTCGCACCAGCACGAGATGCACATCCCCTTGTGCAGGATGCTTGCCAGGCAGATGGCCTGACAGCCCTCACACTTCAGCTCCAGTGGTCTGGGCTGGGGCACCACCAGCGACTCGGGATCGATCTGGTGACCGGCCCGCTTGAGTACCTGAAGAGCCTCGTCGTTGCTCTTGTGGAGCGAGATGCTCACTCCCTTGATCTCGGCCCCCTTGAGCTGATGATCATAGACGAAGACGGTACGCCCTCCCCGGATGTTGGATACGTCTTGCTCGGTGAGCATACAGAACAGGCGATTCTCATACGCTGACAGGACAAAGACCATTACCCTACCTCCACCAGTTGTCCGAATGGCGGCACAGCCTTATTGCCGCCGACTACCATCCACAACACAGGCACATCGGGCGCAACGGCCGGGAACTCCGTCCAGAGATCAGTGAGGGCGACCACGCAGACGGGCTGCTCGGGCTGCTTCTTGAGCCAGTCGAATACCGGGATGTGTGAAGTCCCGCCTCCGCCCATGCTTTGCAGGACGAGGGGGCCGTCGGTTGGTGTCCACTCCTGGATTCCGGTCACTGGCACATCGTGGTACACGATGGTGGCCCGGCAGTCGAAGACGTCCAGTACGCCCTGGACCTCGGCGGCGAACCGTTCCAGAAATGGCTGGGTTGACCCGGAGGCGTCGATGAAAAACATCACATGGCCCAGCTCTTCACTCTGCATACCTGGGAGGTATATATTCTGCCAAAGGAACCGCCGATTGAGGCGCGACCAGCTATAGTCGTTCCTGGCCTGCCGGGTGACGAACTCGCGCAGCACCGCCCACGAGTCCACCTTGGGCGCCAGCACCTGGGTGATCAGGCGAGCGATGCCTCCTGGCAGCATGCCGCGCTTGCGTGTCCTGGCCGCTTCCTCTGGCTGGCCCCTGGCTTCTTCGCGCTGAGCCTGGGCCTCGCACTTCGCCTGGAACTGATGCACCTGGTACTGGGGCTGCGCGACGCTCACCTCGGCCTCGGCCTCAGCCTGGCGCTGGGCAGCTGGCGAGCCATCGCCAGGATCGATCACGCCGCCACAGCCTCCGGGGTCCTGCCCGGGCTGCTCGTCGGGCTCGCCTTTCTTGGCAGGGAGCAGAGAGTAGTATTCCTCCGCGCTCTTGCCTTGGGGGAGGCTGGCGTACTGGCCCTTGCCGGGGAACAGCGCGCTGGGCTGGAGCCGATACCCGGCTTCGATCAGAAGTGGGTTTATCGCCAAATCGCAAGCGGCGTTCCATCGCCCGACATCCCTGGCTCCCTGCCGGGCATGGTGCTTCATGACGATGTGCATCACCTCATGGGCGAGGACACCCAACCGATGCTCGGGCGTGAGCCCCATCACGAAGTCGGGGTTGTACACGAGCCGCTCGCCATCGGTGGCGATGGTCTCGCGCTCCCAGTCCGGCACAAGCTCCAGCTTGAGCCCCACGCTGGAGAAGAAGCTAGACTTGGCATCCCTGGCCAACAGCATCTTGGTTCTGCTGGCTCTCAGTGCTTTCTCAGCGTCTTCCTCGGTGGCCTGGCGCTGGACGGCGTTCTCCAGCCTGGCCATTGGGTCATCATCGAGATGCTTGGTTTTCATTTGGTTATTCGCTCAGAACATAGGCCACCGCGCTGTCAGCATGGCGATCGGCCACCACTCCACATACTCATCCTCGTCGCGCAGCAGGTGCCAGTATATAGGGCAGGACTGGGTGATCATCCAGAGTGCCGCATAGTAGTTACCTTCCCACCCACCATCACTGCTGCGCGAGAGGAGGATCATGCCACCACCACCTCCTTGCCGCTGGGTGCCCCGGCCGCGATCAGCAGGGCAGCATTGCAGGCGGCGTCGGACACCCTCTCCAGGGTGGCCTTGAGGGAGTCCAGACCAGTGCCCAGGAGTTCCTCGTAGAGCTGCACCTTGCGAGCCAGGTCCTCCGCCTGGCACTTGCGATGCTCCAGGGCCTTCTCGCCCAGGAATTCCTGTCCCTCGGGCGGCAGGATCTCTGAATGGAGTCGATGCGCCTCACTCTCCACTTCCCGGGTGATGGCATCCTTGACGGCGCGCACCTCGTCCGGCCCCCACTGGTGCGTCATGAGATGTACCTGGTTCTTCTCCCCCTGGGTGGGCACACCCTCCACGGCGCAGGCGATGAGCCTCCAGGTGTCGACCTGATGCCCGGGCAGCCAGTACACTCCCCCCTTCTGTCGGAGGTAGGTGCCCTGAAGGCTGCCCAGGATCTGGAGGAGTGCGTTGGTGACCTCGTTGGCGGTGACCAGCCCCTTGTGCTTGTTGAAGGCACTCACCACGCGATTGCCCATGCCCAAGTCGTAGGGCTTCACCTCCACCTGGAGATCCTTGTCGATGCCGACCCACCAGCGTGAGCGGTAATCGTTGGCGGTCTCGCCACGGATGATCTCGACCACCTCGAATGCCTGGCGATTGACGAGATGTTCCACCCGCATCGAGCGAGTGGGGAAGATTTCTTCGAGGGCACTCCGCAGTGAGGCGATGGGGGTGCGTGCCCCCGGCGCGTACTTGTTGAGATCCAGGTAGGTGAGTGCATCCAGCAGGGGTGCCCGCTGGACGAACTTGCCACACGACCACCAGGTCATGGCCCCGCCCACCTTCAGACTCTGTGACTCGTTCATGGATGCTCCTTCGGTTGAGGGATTGAGAATTGCCTCTTCTCTGTCCATCACCAGGGGAGGTGATCAGCCATCGCCATCGCCATCGCCATCGCCATCGCCATCG
>ERZ1292642.1033-Hain-H14-01um-R1-1033-length-13908-cov-6_pt1 | contig 13908 bp, 21 predicted proteins | sample MGYA00564403_ERZ1292642 | MGnify/ENA primary metagenome ERZ1292642 (study PRJEB36523, sample SAMEA6512643) | groundwater metagenome | collected 2019-01-09 | study: AquaDiva: Metagenomics assemblies of 32 groundwater samples | reverse complement strand
TTATCCTCTATGAAGTGGTCTACGTTATCGAGTCAGAAACATCCTGACGGAGTTTGCGCAAGTCCTCGGTAGAGCCGAGAGCTTGGTGCAGCAACATCGAAAGCACCTGTAGTTCGACCAGCGTGCGTATCGCGATCGTCGCGCCACCCCGGTTTACGGTGCTGGCTTCCGCCTGATCCGATTGCGCGTTTGCGAGTGCGTAAACATTGTCGTCCTTCGTGGTCACGGAGCGTTCTCCAGACGATCACGCGCACTCGTCTTAGGTTTCGTGGTGGGCATCAGTTCGAGCATGTCCTTCACGACCTGGCGCTGCTCATTAGTCATCGAACCGACCGTATCGCGCAGGCCCGCTTTGAGCGTGTCCAACTGGCCGAGCTCGGCGTCGGAGAACGTGACGGTTGCGCCCACCCCGTCCGGAATGTGGAACCGCTGCCCAGGAATGAAGGCGTTGTCCATCGAGAGGGTCGAGCCCACGGGCCGGTGACGTTCCAGGTTCGCCGCCTCGCTCTCACCAGGGCGCAGCCGTAACTGGAGATTCTTCCATTCGAGGATCGCGGGCTTGTTCCTCTTCTCCCAGCCCATGTGCTTGTCAACCGCCCCGGGGGGCGCCTTGCGCATTTCCTCCTGGCTCGGCATGCCAGCGAGCACCTGGTCGAGCAACTGCCGGGAGCGCGCGACCATGCGCCCCTCTTCGGCGGCATCGACAGGCGGTTTCGGCGTCTGCGATTCGAGGCTTGCCCGACCGCGGATCAACTGCTTGCGGACCTCGCCCTTGTCGAGAATGGCCGGATTGTTCAGCTTCGCCTCGGCGATCTTGACCTGGTTCTGCATCTCCTCTACCTGGCGGGGGCGCAGCAGGGGCTTCGTGTCGAAGGTGGTCGTGGCTTCCATCATTGCTCCTTTGCCGCTTGCGGCATGGTCTGATTCTTTGCGCGTGCCGGTACGCCCCAGGTGGTGTCGCCCAGCATCACGTCCTTCGTTACCACGGCCCCGGCGCCTACCATCGCCCCGGCGCCAATCTCGACACCTGGCAGGATCTTTGCGCCCGCTCCGATCGAAGCCCCACGGCGCACGATTGGAGGCTCGGCCATGTACGCGGTGTTTCCGGCACGCGGATACCGATCATCGGTGAAGGTGACGTTCGGCCCGATGAAGGCGAAGTCCTCGACTGTGCTGCTATTGGGCAGGAACACCCCGGTCTGGATGTGGACACCCTCGCCGATGGTCGTGCCCTTGCCGATGTAGCAATGGCTCCCGATCACCGACCGCGGCCCGATATGGACACCTTCCCCGATCACGGTGAACGCCCACACCTTCGCCGATTCGTCGATCGCGGCGCCCGGATGGATGTCGGTGAGCGGATGGATCACGCGACCGCCTTCAGGTGACCTGCCTTGGTAGGCAGGTCGTCCCACTGCTTCGCAGACTTGTCTGGCTGCGGGGTAAATCGCGGTTTCGCATCCGGTAGCACCATGACCTTGCCGTTCCCGGACTTGATCGCCGGAACCCACTTGCCGTCGTGCTTGCGCGCGGTGATGCCCATTGTGAAATAATGGTCGAAAATCACGCCCTGATCGACCCAGACCTTGTAGCCGAGTTGCTGGATCTCACGGCAAAACGTCATGTCTTCCTGCAGCCGGCCGGGGTCGAGTTGCCCGCACTTGAACCACGGATCGCCGATCGCATCGAGCACATGCTTTTTCACGAGCATCCCGGCCTGGCCGATGAAATCGCCCTTGGGCAGTTCGAGCAGGCCATCTCCGGAGAGCTCGTCCCAATCGTAGAGCAGCATGTCCTCGTGCCAAATGCCATGTTCTGCCTGAGTCGGCCCGTGCATGATGCAGGGCATCCAAGGCGCGACCTTGCAGGGCGTGATCGGCACCGCCACGTCAACGTTGTGACGCAGCAGACGCATGAGCAGGTTCTTGTCGAACGAGTGATCGTCGCCGAGGAACCAGACCCACTCCCCGGTCATGTTTCTCACGCAGTTGTTGAAATTCATCGTGATGTCGCAGGAACGCTCGATGGTGTATTTAGTGCCAACGGGCGCCCCTACAGCATCGAGCGAGGTCGTGAATTCGTAGAACCTCGGCTGCGTCGCGGCAGCAATGGCGATCGTGCCGGCTGGGTAGCCTGAATCGGTGAGATGGATCACGGCTAGAGCGTGCTCGTGCCGGCGGTCGTCTGCGCCCGGAAGTTGCCGGCAAAGAGCCGATCCGGGGTCGCCGTTGCGTTCACCGATACGGTCCCATCTCCGTCGAAGTAGCAGCGGTATACCTTCGATGCACCGTCAATGGTGACACCCGTGAAGTCGATGCAGTTCGTGATGACGGTCGTCGCCGAGGTCGGGAAGATGAAGTCGCAGTCTCGAACGATGGTGCCTAGGGAGCCAGGATCGAGGATCTCGATCGCGTCGTCCCAGGCCGCGGTGCCCTGCAGCTCGAAGGTCGAGTTCTCGATCTTGAGTCCCAGCACCGTGCCGAGGGCCCTGACCGCTGGTCCCTGGTTGCCGGAAGCGAGGAAGTAGCAGTTGCGGATGACCGCGTTCGTCACCGAGCCGGTGGTCGAGCTGGAGAAGTGGACGCACTCCGAAGTGGACGAGGCCGTGCCGACGACAGCGAAGGTGCAATCGTGAATGAACGGCCGGTCGGCGCCAAGTGGAATGACGATGCCGTCGCCCTCCGTAATGAGATTGAAGTGAATCCAGGAGATCTCCACGTCGTCGCCTGCGGCGGCCAGCGTGAAGATATTGCCTGCGGCTTCCGAGGTCGTGACCTGCGAACGGCAGCGGCTCGGGCCGCCGCCCATGCGCTCGGCTGGCGTCGGGGCATTGCCAGGAATGCCGACGATCGTGACGCCGGCCGTATCCAGCGTGACGGTCGCTGTGACGGTGTGGACGCCAGGCAGGAGCACGAGGACATCGCCCACGCTTGCCGTCAGCTTGTTGTGGCCGGCGTCGATGGTGCGCATCGCGCGCTCGGGCGAGAGGCCGTCGTTGTTGTCCGAGGAATCGTAGGTATTGCCGTCGATGGTGTAGCTTGCGGCCGGCGCGACGAAAATATACTTGCCGGTGGTTTGCGGCAGCATGCCCCAGAAACTTCCATACTTGGTCAGATAGCCGATGACACTCTCCTTGTGGCACGATGCTGTTCACCCGCTCAGACTCCCGCGCGCCCCCGGGATTGCGGGTTTGGCCTAAAGGCCGCTTTTTTTCACATAGAACGGACCGCGCTTGCCGGTCGTTGGATCCCCGCCCGAGCGGTTCGGCCCGGTGCGGCTTTCCGACAACTTCGGTACGCTGCCCATCGCCTTGCCGTTGCCGCCCTCGCCACCGGATTGCTTCGATGGTTGGGAACCGTTCGGGTAATACTTGTTCGCCATTACGATCTCCTAGTAGCGCGTCGGATGAAGCGGCATGCGCTTCTTGTGCTTCGCCGCATCCGCCTGATTGAACTCCATCGCCACGGCTTTCGATGGGCCACCGCCACCTGGTTTCTTCCACCCGTGCGCGACAGCGGCCATCAGGCGCATCTGCTTGGCTGACTTCGATGGCATCAGGCGACAATGGCCCCATTTATGAATCGCCAGTCGATGTAGGTCATTGCGTGGCGGCAATATCCGCGCCATTTTGCGACGAGCGCATCGAAGTCTTCGATCATGGCGAACTCCGCGGCGACGCGATCCGACCAGAACACGGACGCCCGGCGCATCGCGCCATCGCACATGAACCAGTTGTTCGTGTCGGTGAGGTAGCGCCACTCGTAGGTCTTGTAGCGGCCCTCGTGGAAGTTGCGGTTGTTGTTCGCCGTGTCCAGCTTGCCGGCCGACTTGGTGATCTCGAACGCCTGCTCCGAGAGATCCGGCGGATACCACAGTTCATCGGGCATGATCTCGATTCTCTCGGCTTGGTCGCCGCGAAAGCCGACCATCTGCAGGCGCGCAGCGAAAACGGCGGTTGCCGTCAGCGATGCGGTCGTCAGGTTGTCGAAACCGTTCGCCGTGCTGGCGCCCGAGGTCGTGGTGTGGCTGTTAGACACCAGCGCCACGTTTTCCGAGTGGCTGTAGAAGGTGGTGTCCACCGATGCCGCGTTGTTGAAGATCTGCGCGCCGTGTTTCTGGCGCGTACGGTGCAGGGCCTCGGCCATGCCCTTGGGCTTCTGGTCCATGATGTGATACTGGTCGTCGTCGTAGAGCTTGCGATCGACCTGCATGCCCTTGGCGAATTCGACCGGCGTCATCGTCACGTCGTAGCCCTGGTTGATCGAGGAGTACGGGATCGTGCCCGTGAATTCCTCCCAATCCGTCAGAGTACCGACCTGGCTCCACGTCATGTTGTTCCTGCCGTTAGTGCCGACCATCGTGAAGACTTCCCCAAGCATGTCGGGGAGTTGACGGTAGGTGTCCTGGTAAATCTTCTGGAATCTCGGATCGAGCAGGTCGCCGAAACTGCCAGAGGTCATTGGGGTTGCCATGTGTATTCTCCTTGGCGGTTTCGGTTATGCCATCGCGGCGGTGAAGACGGAATCCGCCAGCACTGCTTCGAGGTAGCTGTTGGTGCGGCTGTCCCACTTCATTTCGATGGGCTTGAGTGCCGCTCCGGTGCCGACCACGATCGAGGCGTCGGCTTGGGTGAGCAGCGTTGTCAGTTGCACCTTGACACCGAAGAGGTCCGAGTACGGCGCGATGATGAAGGTATCGTTTGCCGCCACATCTCGAGGCCAAGCCACGACGAAAGTCGCCGTGGTGGTAGAGGTCGAGGTCAGCTTGCGGGCCATGCCGGCGTTCGCGCCCGAGAGGCAGTAGACGGTGCCGTCGGCCATTTCGGGGGAGGCAACGCTGTCGTCCATGACGATCGTCAGGCCGTCCGAGCCGCCGGAAACGGCAGTGAAAAGCTGCAACGCCGTGCCCTCTGCCGCACCCCCTGACATGAGAAGCGAGTAGACCGCGAAGGGGTTGATGATGACGGCGACCGCGCGCTCGGTATCGGCCGAGTCGGTTTGCTGCGCAGTGACGTAGGTCGTTGTTCCGACCACCTGGCCGCGCCGGTTGGCGTTGGAGGTGTCGATCGTGACGCCGACCGAGTTTGCGGTCGAGGTGACGGTTGCGACGATGACGCCGGAACCTGCTGCCGCCGGAACGAGAACAGGTACGCCTGCAGTGGCTTTGGTCGCGGCCACCTGATAGCGCTTGATGATCGCCATCGAGCCGCCTGACATGTCAAATTGGAAGTCGATGATCGCTGCTCCTTCGCGGCCAATGCCGCATTCGGTTATCGAGCTACGATGCGGTCATAGTCACAGGCTTGTCGGTACAACTCCGTTTTCCTGCGTTCATCCAGTGCTTGCGACTCATGCAGGAAAAGCGCGCCGGGCCTGAACGTCTGGCACATATCGCAGTTTCCCATCACGCGCCTCATGTTCGGTGACGGGTGCAGCTCATAATGAGCCGCGCGCGGTTTGAACTTGAGCGCATGCTGGTCGCACAGGATTATGGCTTTGCGAAGCGTGATCATGTCGTCCAGGTGTGCAGAGCCCGTCGTGTACGGGTTGCGCCTGAACTCGCTGGCCTTGACTGCGGCCTTCGTGATCTCCCCCGGCGTGAAGTCCCGGCGAACCAGAATTTCCACGTCGAGTTACGCCTGCTTTGCCTTGGCGAACTTCCGTTCCTCGGTGACTTGCTTCCAGGTCATATTGCCCATGTTGACGAGCTTCTGGTAGTGGGCGTCTTCGCGTGCGGTGAGCCCCTTGGGCTTGCCATCCGCGTTCAGGGCGCCGCTTTCGCCGCGCTCGCCACCGCCAACTTCGTCAAACGTCTCGCCTGGACCGTTCTTGCCCGTGCTCCTCGCTGCCCGGATCACTTCAGGGTCGCCAAAGGCGGCTCGCAAAGCGGCGACTTCCGTCACCTTGTTGTCGGGGAATCCAATCGCGCGGAGGGCTGCGAATTCTCGTTCGGCCTTGGCGCGTTCTTTTGCGCCTACTGTCCATGCCGCCGGAACCAGCAGCTTAAACTCCGCGAGCTGGGCGTTCACCGTCTGCTCGCGCTGATGCCCTTCGACTTCGCCGCGGGCTTCTTTCCTCGCCTCGGATTTGGCAGATTCGAGAACCTGCTTGTCCCAATGCGCGTCCGCTGCTTCCTGCGTGATCTTGCCGTCCTCGACAAGCTGCTTCAACTCGGCCCGGCTGATCGGCTTGACCTCATCGGCCTTCGCCTTTGCCGTCTTCATGGTTTCGTTCTCGGCCCGCAACCTTGCGGCTTCCGCCAGCGCGGTCGCCTCCGAGCTCCTTGCCGTGTTGACCATCTCATCGACTCTGACCTTCGGCAACCAGGAACCGTCCGAGGGGGGCTTCCATCCGCCATCACCCTTGTCCGACCCTTCGTTACCACTGCCAGGAGGAGCTTCCGTCCCGCTCTTGCCGTCTTCTTCGCTCATAAATCCGCGCCACTCCGCGATGGTGACGGTGCCGTCGACGCACCGAGTTGCTCGACCGAACTGGCGCAGAGTATTCGCGTGGTTCCTGAAGATGTCAAGTTTTCGACACTGACGAAATTTGGCACATGACGAGATTTCGACAAAAAGAAGGAGCCCGGTCAGGGGAACTGAACCGGGCTCCGAAGGCCGGCGCCGCTTGGAGTCGGCACCGGCAAGCGCGCAGGCAGGGAGGAGGATCTAAGCCTGCGCACCGCGAAATTGAATCTTATACCGATGCTTCGAGCTCCGCAACGAGTTTCTTCGCGGCCTCGCCATTCTCGATAATCCACTTCGGCAGCACGATCAACTCGGTGAGGGTGTCGCGCCTGGCTTCGAGCGCCGTTACCATGACCGCGGCAGCCTTCGCCTTGGGCTCATCGAGCAGCACCAGCGCGGCGGCCTGCGTGCGCTTGACTTCGATCAGGCGCTCGGTCGCTTTGATGTTGGCCTCCAGGTGCCTGAGATACCAGTCCCAGGCCTGGTGCCCGGTCAGCGCGGCGGCGCGCACGGACTCCTGCACGGCGGCCTTGAACTCGGGTAGGCGGTCACGCGAGGCGGGCCGCGCGCGATTGCGGAATTCGTCCAGGCTGGTCGTCATTGGTCAACATCCCATTTGATCATCGCTCAGACCACCTAAACCCAAAGCATCAAGCGCCTCAGAGGCGATCTGAAGTTTCCCCCAAACAAGGCCGGCGTCGAAACCAGCCCGCTCCTTGATAGTCGTTCTCATGCGTTTGATTCGTTTCATTGCATCCCCGCCCCCGGATTCCCACCGCCGCCAGCGGTCGTCATCGTCTCATCTGCCAGTTCACCCTTGCCGAGCATTGTCGGCTGTCCGGGTGCTTGCGGCCCTGGCGCTGGCCCCGGCACGCCTTCTTGCCCGACACCTTGGCCGCCGGCACCCGCCGCGGCCATCAGCGCCATGCGCTTTTGCTGCTCCGCAATATGGCCCTGCAGAGTCTTCAGGTAAACTTTGAATGTGTCTACCTGGCCGGGCGTCAGGAGGCCGAATTCAGGCTTGCCGGCGAAGTCCATGAGCTTCGCCATGTGCTCCTCGGGCGCCTCGAGCGGCTGCACTTCCGGCAGGTCGCCGGCCATGATCGCCGAAATGACCTCCTCGGCAAGCATCTTCGGCAGCATCGCTTCTGGCGAAGGGGGTGTGAGGTAGCGGTCGGGATCCTGGCCCCACGACTTGCCGTAGTCGCGCGCGAGCTGGTAGATGCCGTCGGCCTGGGTGATCCCCAACTGAATCATGATCGGGGTGACGTACATCGCGGCCAACTCCTGCAGCGCGGCCTGCAGCGCCTCCTTGGAGGTATTCATGGCGTTGGCGATGAAGTCGAACTGGAAGCGGCCCTGCACCATTGCCGGATCCTCGATCGAGCGGTAGGGGTCTTCGCCCGGCCTGACCATGCCGGCGACACGGTACTGCTTGCCCTTGGGCAGAAACGCCTGGTTCAACTCGTGCATCTGGGCGTAGACCTCGGTCAGGCACATGAAAAAACGCCGCAGGATGCGCTCTGGTCTCGCGTCGCCCTGCTGCATGATGGTCTGCATGCCGCGCACGGTTCGGAGCGCTGACGCCTTTCCCTGCGGCACGCGCCCGAGCTGCAGGTCGCCCACGGTGGTCAATTTCTCCTCCATTTGGTTGAGCACCGAGAGCATGTTGAAGCCGAAGTTCACGCCCTGCTGCGATGGCATCGGGAAGTGGACATCGTTTTTCGGATCGGACAACGGGATAAGTTCACCAGGCTGGTAGTTCATCACCGCCGGCACCATGTTCGAGGTCGGGCGGTAAAAGCCCGGCGGCAGGAGCGTGATCGTCCCGCCGTCGATGGTCTGGTTCACGATGATGTCCAGCAGATCGTGCAGCCCCTCCATCATTTCCGGCAGGCCAATGCCGGAGCGCCGGCCGCGCACCTCGAGGAATTGCCCCTCGGCGAACGGGCGCCGCGGCGGATTGGCCGGGAAGACCTGCGTGAGTTCGCGGGCACGTAGCAGCAGTTTTTCTTCCTTGATGACCCACCAGATCACGTCCTCGTTCACGCCGTCGCCGTCGATGTCGTAGATGTCGAAGCACATCAGGCGCGTGAGCACCTTGTGGTCGTTGACCTGCCGCCCGGCCAGCTTGGAATCCTTGTCGGCACCGGTGACGGTTGCCACTTCGCCCTGGTACGCCTTGCCGCCCATCACGTCCTTTTGCTCCTCCTCGGCCTGGTTCTCGCTCGTATCCTCGCGCGCAAGGCCCAACTTCTCCAAACCGTCTTTGTCCAGCATATCGTAGTAGCCGGATTTCACCAGCCGCTTGATTTCGTCCAGCGTCGGGTAATCGACGCGGATGACGTGCGCCGAGCCCTTCGGATTCGAGGGTGAGGGTATCTGCAGGTTCGCCGCGCGCGCGTTGTGCAGGATGTCCTCATAGTCGTCCACGATCGGTCGCGGGCCATCGAAAACGGCCACCACCTTGGCCGCGTCCATCTCAACCTTGCCATCGGGCAGCGTGTAGAAGTCCACGACGAAGACTTCATCGGCGTCGATCATCACGCGCCAGCGCCAGCCCTCTTCGTCCAGATTGACGATCTGCGCTTTCGGGTAAATCTTCATCAGTTGCAGCGCGAAGTATTCTCCTGGCGGCGAATCGTCCGGGATCTTGTCGAGCACTTTGACTTCGTGGATCTCGCGCTCCTCACGGACCCACGGCACGAACACGGTGACGACGCCATCGCCAACAAACGCCGAGGCCATTTCGCCGATGACTTTCTCGCCCTTGGCTTCGACGAAAAATTGGTAGTCGAGCAGGTTATCGACGACCGCCGACTTGTCCTTGTTCGCCTTCTGGAAGGCTTTCGAGACGACCGCCGGACGCTGGCTCATGACGGCGTTGTGCAGGGTGTCTTCCATGCGAAGCTGGGCGGTCATGATGTCTGGCACCGCGGCGTTCGAGGCGTCCGACCACGGCCAAATCTTCGGTTCCTTCCACATCCTCATCTTGGCGTACCGCTGCAGCCGGGCCTCGATATCGTAGGCGCGGTCCTGGATGTCTTTGGTGTAGAACTCGACGACGCGCTGGGCGACCAGCGTCTTGTCGGCGGTGACGGAGGAACTACGCGGGCGCTTGCGTTTGGCTTCGGCCATTGGCTTCCTCCAGCAGATCGTAGAGCGGCGTCATTTCGTCTTGCGCGATGTCGAACGCATCCTGAAGTGTGGCGAATGATCTCCCGCGACGCATCACCACACCAGCCGGCGTGACCGTAATCATGTCGCTATCGCCTTCGATTACTACGCGCTCAAGTGACATCGCGCGCCTCGTCGGCAAGGTCGAAGAGATCCTGCATTTCGTCGCGTGGCAACACTCCGAAATGCATCGGAGTCATCGCAACGATGTCAGCCATTTGCTGCTGAAGAAGGCGGAATGTTTCTTCGTACCGTGGGAGCGCCGCATTGTGCGGAAATTCCCATTCGTGGTTGATGGTATCCATCGCGCGGACGCTACGCCTTTCCGCCCGGACTGGCAACTTTGGCTTCGTCGCGCAGGGCATACAGCGAACCCATTTCGCCAGCGATCTCGGCAAGCCGCGCCGCCGCCTCGCGCAACGTCATCGAATCCGGGATGCGGCCACGCAGTTCGGCGGTGAGATTGTCGAACACCAGCCAGCAGGTTTGCGATTCGAGGCGCAGCACGTTGAGCTTCGCGTACGAGGCGAGGAAGTACATTTCGCTGTTAGTAAGCACCGCGCCTCCCGGGGCGTTTATAAGTTTGCCACATGCCAGTAAGCGAGGCGAATGTGAGGGACTCGTTCATCAGGTACTTCAACAAATTTACCTCGTCATCATTTTTATCTTTCGGAATTTGCAGCAATGCTCGCTCGCTTCCGAGCTTACGATCCTGCCACACGAATCTCTTGATCCCGAAGATCGTAGCTTTGCAGCGCTGGTGGACGTGGATGCGCGGCTGCCACCTTCCAGAATCCGGCTTGAGAAACTGATTCAATCTCTCGCGGCCAACATGCGAATCATCGGCGAGTGAGCACACCAGCCCGGCGTCGTTGAACTCATCGCGCCAGTTTACGCCGCGTTTCGACGATGCAGGCGACAACGCCATGTTCGGATCGACAACGCGATGCACGACGTTCAACATCAGGCCGCGCTCGATGCGGTCAACATCTTTTTTCGTTTCGGTTGGATCGCCCTCGCACGCGCCGTCGGCGACAATCCACCAGTCATCGCTCGGATCGCACATTGCCCAAAGGTAAATATGTGGCCGGCGAGGATGGGGGTCAAGAAGCCACACCGTCGGCCATTTGTCCGTTGCCTCGAACTCCTTGACGTGATTAAACTCGCAAACCTGGATTGATCCGCAGGTTTCGCAGGACAGCCGTTCCTCGGCGCGCGCCTGTTCGTTCACCTTGGCGATGCAGGTCTTGCCGCAGGTAAAGCAGAAGTAGCTCGTGTTGTCCGTGAATAGCGGATGCACCCTGTTCGAGAACCTGATCGGCTGGCCGTACAGGCGCACGTTCCTCGTTTCGGTTGACCAGCCAGCGGCACGCGCGGCGATCGCCGATTGATCGAGGTTACGGTTGTCGGTCGTGTAGATGTTGAACCATTCGATGTCGCGTTCCTTCGCCATGCCGGGCTCGTAGACTTCATCGAAAATCCAGTCAACCGGAATCGCCGGGTCATCGGGCCAGGTCATCGCCATGATCATCCGCCCGTTGACCGACATCACGCGCGCTTCGTCTTCGCGCCAGATCGCGAGGGTCGGCGGTTCGTCGTGTCCGACGATGTGGAATTCACCCGATGCGAAGTCACTCGGGTCTTGATCTTTCGACATGATCTGCAGCGTGGATTCGCCCACCACGTGCTCTAGATCTTCCGGGTCGCGGCACAGGACTCTCAACGTGCGCAGCTTGTCGGTCCAGGACTTTTCCCACGAGCCTTCGATCAAGCACCACTTCGGAATCCAGCCCCAATGCCCGCGCTCACCGCCCGGCCGGTCGATGCCGGTCCACTTGAAGTATTGGAGTTTCGGCAGGATCGTAGGATAAAGCGTGGTCGTTAGGGATTCGAGCACGAGCCTGCAGTTGATCGGCCCACGGAACTTCTCGCGCGCGAGGTGCTTGAGGGAATCCGGGAAGACGCCGGTCATGCACATGACTATTTCCACGAGCATCGTCGTCGTCTTCGATGAGCGGTTGCCACCGCCCAGGCCAAGCACCCGCGCTTTCGATTCGTGAATGGCGAGGCCGGTTGCCGACACGGGTTGATACGCCAGGAGTTGATTGGCTTGCCTCTCATTCTGCGCAAGCGTGAGCAACTCGCCCAACTTCACCTTGAAGTCGTCGTCGGAGAGCGTGGCGAGGTCTGGGGAGTCTTCGGTCACGCGAGCGCCTGCAACTGGTCGAGCGCGTTCTCGCCGCGCTTGTAATTCCACACGAGTTCTGGAGTTTGGATGCCGGTGCCTTTGCACAGAGGGCACATCTTGTAGATCAGCCTGCCCCACGGAACGCCGCCTGTTGAGCCGATTTTCTTCACGCCGAAGCATAGCAGGCACATTCCGTGGTCCGCCGGTATCGCGTGCGCGTTCAAAACGTCGCCAAGAGGATCGCCGGTCCACGGCGCTACTTTTGTCGGTGGACGGTTATCCATCAGGCTGTTTCATCCGTGTGAGATGCCAGCCGCCGCATTCCTTGCACTCGTAGCAGTAGAGTGCCTGCGGCCTGTCGCGCTGCGCGGCAAGGCGCGAGCGCATGACGCATTTCGCGACGTGTTCGGAAGTCCAGCGCTGCTTGCGCAAGCGCACCCGAAACGAGACGGACATTTCACTTCTTCTTCGCGCGCTTTTTCGGCCACCAGCGCAACTGCACCTTGCGCACCGGGAACGGTACCTTGGCCTTCTTGCACAGCCGAACGAATTCGCGCCCAGCCCAATTCAATTGCCCGTAGGTCACGGCAATTGTGGTATGCCGGTTGCGCGCCGATGGCTTATGGATATGCGTCGCGGTGACGCGCTGCACAGGGCTTAGATAGACGGTCGCGGAGCGGGCGCCGGATTCGAGCAGCCCTTCGATTACCTTGGCGAACGCATTGCGTGTAATTTTCATGTGGTCTACCCCTTTCAAGTTAGTGGTACACTACTTTACACTATTTCAATCTCCGCAACTCGTCCATCGAGCGCTCGGGCCGCAGATCGCGCCAAGTGACGCCCAGGGCGCGCCAGAGGATTCGTTGCAACCAGTTCGGCTGGTTGCGAACGGTTGCCGACCAATTTCCGCAACTTACCGTCAGCGTATTTTGGTTAAGATTCTCGGCCGTCAGTGATTGGCCACTGGTTAACGGACCGGTTGCGACATTCCAGTTCGACGGATCATTCATAGTATTCGACGTAATCGTGCCCGATGTCGCCATCACCGACTTGAGTAGGTAGTCAGGAATTCCCGTTTCCGTTTTCGGTTGCTGCAGGGGCATCGAGCCGAGCGGGTTGGCGATCGTCATTTTCAGTCTCCGATACTTTAGTGAATGTGCCATCCATCACGATACCCCTTCTGCGGGCCTCGGCGAGCATTTGCGGCATCAGAACTTCGAGCTTCGCGCGCAAATTGAAGTCGTATATCTGCGTCGGCTTCCCGCCGAGTAAAAGTCCCTTGTCCACGAGCACGCCGTAGGCGATGGCTTTGTCTTTCAAGCCCGCCCCCTCGATTGAAACTTCGTCGATGTAGGAAAGGACAAGTTGCGCAGCGGCCTCCGTTGCCGTGACCTGTTCGGCCAGCGTCAGTTTTTTGATCATCCCCTTGACGCCTCCGTATGCCGCGGCAATCCTGCGCGCGAGCGCTTGGGCGATGCGCGGCGGGATTCCGGCCGAAGCGGCCATCTCGACGAACGTCGTGGGGTCGAAGGCTGGCATCGCGCCCTCGCGTTTGTCGGCCTCGAACATCCCCTCGCCATCTTTCATCCGCTCGACCCGGCGCGGCTCGCCTGCGTTTGGCGAGAGCCTGCGCACGAACATCTTCTCCGAGAGGATGGGCTGCAGGCCTCGCTTGACGGCCCCCAGGACGTGATTGCGCGCGGTCTGGGACACGCACCCCATCTGGGCGCCGATCGCCTCCCAGGTCAAGCCCTTGGCCCGCAGATCGTAGGCGGTGCGCTGCTTGAGCGTCGGGTTCGGAATGTGGGGTTCAGCCAAAGTCAATCTCCTCGGGCAAGTCGCACGGCGAGGGCTGGCTTCGACCGTCGCCCTCGACCACCGGCTGGCCCCTGAACTTCGAGGGCTCGAACTGGCACGCCGCCGCCTGACTCTGGTAATGGCCGGCGATGTCGGATCCCAGCGCGCACACGCCCCATCCCCCGGCGCGCAGTTTCGGAGCGATATCCTCCATCGAGAAGTGGGCGCACATCGAGCAGGGGCCTGACGGGGGATGGGTCACTGCAGCTCCTTCGTTTCA
>ERZ1292642.1032-Hain-H14-01um-R1-1032-length-13911-cov-7_pt1 | contig 13911 bp, 27 predicted proteins | sample MGYA00564403_ERZ1292642 | MGnify/ENA primary metagenome ERZ1292642 (study PRJEB36523, sample SAMEA6512643) | groundwater metagenome | collected 2019-01-09 | study: AquaDiva: Metagenomics assemblies of 32 groundwater samples | reverse complement strand
GGCGACGACCAGCAGCACGAGTCCGCACCCGAAGGGCCGACCCGGGCGCGCCTGCACTGGACCGACAACCACGCCGGCGCCACTCCGCACCGGGCGTGGCGCGAGGAGTCCACCCCGTGAGCGCTCCCCTCAACCTCACCGCTGAACAGCTTCGGAAACTCGGCTCCGCCCTCGACGCGATGGCCGACATCACCCGAACGCACGGCGTGGACCTGGCCCCGCACGGCAGGCAGCACCTCGGGATCGACGACAACGTCCTCGCGTTCTCGTGGGACGGCAGCGCGTATGTCATCGACGATCGCAACGGCGATTGAGGAGAAGACCGTGACCATCGCAGTGGACTTCGACGGAGTCATCCACACCTACGACCGAGGCTGGGCCGACGGCACCATCTACGGCGACTTCACCCCCGACGCCATAGCCGCACTCCTCGCACTGATGGAACGCGACTCCGTGTTCATCCACACCACCCGCAACGCCCGCCAAGTCGCCCGCTGGATCGAACGCACCTCCCAGCACCACATCGACTGCACCATCCACCTTCCCCGCATCTGGTACGGCCGTAGGAAGCCGTTCTGGAACACGCGCGGGCTGCTCCTCGTCACCGACCGGAAGCTGCCCGCCACCGTGTACGTCGACGACCGGGCGCACCGGTTCGAGGACTGGCCGACCACCATGGTCGCGCTCGGCGAGCCCACCGAACGCTGGCCCGCTGCCCGGCGCGACGTGTGCGACGTCGTGTCCGTCGGCGGCGATCAATGCACCCGGGACGTCGGCCACCGGCAGCACTCCTTCGAAGCCAACGACCCGATGCGCGCAGCCATCCGGCAGGCGCGTGGCAACGAGTGGGCCCCGCAGGCCCCGATCCGTTTCGGGCCGTGCGGTGAAAAGGACAATCCGCCGGTGCAGTGCTGGCACACCGAGCCTGATACGCCCTGCGACTGGGATGTCTGCCGTCAGCCTGAGCGGCTTGCTGCTGGCGATCGTGGCACCGACCCCGCACGCGACACAGCGCACAAGGAGCAGCAGTGAACGCCTGGTGGTCTTGGGTCCTCACCGCAGTCGGTGTCTTCGGTCTCTATCTCGCAGGCCGTAAGAGCCCGTGGGGCTGGGCTGTCGGTATCGGTGCGCAAGTGTTGTGGTTCGCGTACGCGGTGGCCACCCGGCAGTGGGGGTTCATAGCGTCGTGCCTCGCGTACGGGGCGGTGTACGTGCGGAACTTCCGGGCGTGGCGGAAGCCGTCTGCTGGGGTGCCGGACGGCGCCGTGTGCTCCGCCTACCAGCCGCCCAACACCTCCGCCGACAGCGGCCTGTGCGCCCGCTGCGGCATGTACGACTACAAGCACCAGGCGACCGCCGATGCGTGACCATCTGCGCCCGGTCCGCCTGTTCGGCCGGAACTACTACTGGCACCGCGAGGCCGGACGGCCGCTGCAACTGCTGCCCGCTGTGCCGTGGCCGGAGCCGCCGGAGGTGCGGCCGGAAGACCTGTACAGCCAACTGCTCAGCCTGTACGCCCGCCCGCTGCCCTGGCCCGAGGAGAAGACCAGTGCCTGACTTGCACGGCTGGCTCACCCAGCAGATCGACAAGACGCAGCACATTGCGGAGGCTGCTCGCGGGCAGGGTGAGGGCCGGTGGCGTAACGACTCCGCCCATCCGAACGGGTACGTGTACGACGAGCGTGATCAGCCGGTGGTGTACGACGAGGGTGCCCCGTTCCCGGAGGAGGCCGCGCACATCGCCTTCCACGACCCGGCGAGCGTGTTGCGTCGGTGTGCCGCCGACCGGAAGATCCTCGCCGCGCACCCGTACACAACGCGGGTGATCAACCCGTCCGACGGCTCGACATCCGCCGGGTTCGGCTGCGAGACCTGCCACGGCTGGGACGGTGTCCCCGAAGGGCGCGGCAACTGCGCCACCATCCTCGCCCTCGCTGAGGGCTACGGGATGGGGGTCGTCGGTGACTGAAGAACCCTGGCCGTTCTACGAGTGCGACGAAGTCGACGGGTTCGCCGAAGTCCTCGCCGAACTGTGGGCGCAGTCCTACGCGGAAGCATGCGCCGAAGCAGAGCGGGAGTTCGACCGACGGTGGATCACCGGGAGCGGCACGGGCGAGATACGTGGGCTCTTGGGCGCCACACGGATCAGCGTCCCGTATCCGTTGTCCGAAACGGAGGCGGCAGATCACGGGTACGTCGTTGATCTCCCTGAGCCCACTCCTGTTGAGCGCGCGTTGGAGATCCTGGAGCCCGAGCTGAAGAAGATCCCCGGCTACGTACCCACCACCAACCCGAAGGCGTGACCATGGCGCTCGAACTCGACAGCCGCAGCAAAGAACTGTGCGACTGGCTCACTGCCAACCACATCGAGCCCAGCACCGTGCCCATCCACGGGGACCTCACCCTCGGCACCGAGGACGGGGAGCGAGTCATCCGCTACGAGGCGATGGTCCGTACCGCAGACGGGCGCCTCATGCTCGACGACCGTGGCGAGGACGTTGCCATCGAGCGGCGTACCGTGCCGCTGTTGGTGGAGCCGCCCGACGGGTGGGAGCCGTACGAGAAACCCACCCGCCCCGTACTGCTGGCCGCCGTCGAGCGGGTCCGTGCGCTGCACGTCCGGAACGCCAACACGGGCGACTGCGAGCACTGCTCCGAGCGAGACTACCCGGACTACGCCGTGGCGTGGCCGTGCCCGACCATCCGCGTTCTTGACGGACACCCCGAGGAGACCCGCCCGTGACCGCCCGTCTCATCTCCGACCGCGCCCTCTTTGGAGAGCACCGCGACGCCGGCCGCATCGACGAACTCTGCGACTGGGCCCGTGCCAACAGCCTCAACCCCAGCGACGTGGCCGCCGATGAACCGATCACCATCGAGGACACCCCGGACGGGCGCGTGATCCGCTGCCACGTCTACATGACCGACGGCAGCGGCAACAAGCTCAAGCCACAGGGTGGCGGACCGGAGATACAGGAACGGACGACGCCGCTCGTCGTGGAGCCGCCGGACGGCTGGCCCGTTTACGCCCTGACCGACCACGAGGAGCAGCCGTGAGCAAGGCCAACACCCCGCCGCCGCACGAAGTGCGCTACGAGCGCGACGTCATGGAGCTGCCGTCGTCCGACGGCTGGCGGAAGCGCGTACCCACGGCGAACGCCCGCGCCTCGTGCACCTGTGGCCAGCTCGACACCGGGTACGTGGACGCGGGCGCGGCGCACCAGGCGGCGCAGGAGCACGTGAAGGCGTACCTACCGGGCGTCGACTGGGGGCCGGACGCCGCGAGCTCGACGCGCCCCAACAAGGAGCGGCCGTGAGCCGCTGCGAAGAGCACGACGTCAACGAATGGGCATGCGTCACCCACCCGCGGACCGGAATGCTGACCCACTTCAAGCGGCCATGGCCAGGGTGCAGGCTCGACTTCACCGGCAGTTCACTGCACGGCGCGCACGATCCGCTGGAGACCGACGGCGGGCCCGATCTCTGCTCCGACGGGTCCGGCCGCCTCTACCCGTTCCCGCGCCAGCACCCGCACTGCGGCGGCGTCTGCGTGCGCTGCGGGCAGACCGTCGCCGAGGGGCACGGCCAAGGCCGATGCTCATCCGTCCCCGAAGAGCTCAGGACACCCACGCCATGAGCGAGCGCATCCCGCTCAACCCTGACCGGGCTACCGCCTTCGGCCAAGCGGTAGAGAACCGCCGCGAGTACATCCGGGCGGAAGGGCTCGACCAGCTCGCCGACGGCGGCGAAACCGTGCACTACCCCGGCTGCCCCGAATGCGGCGTCCCCGCGAAGCACGTCGTGTGGTCCACATACGACCGGGGTCCGGGCGGGCTGCTGGAGATCGACTTGGGTACGTGCGGGCACCGGTTCACCGCGAGCCCGGTGCCGAGGCGTTTCGACCCAGACCACTTCTGGTGGCATCCGGAAGACTGACGGCCGCGCTCACTCCCACAAGGCCGTGACCGTCCCCCGGCACCGTATGCCGCCCTCGCAGTGCAGGTAGCCGCCCGTCCCGTACGCGGCCCTCACCGCGTCCAGGTCGTCGAACTCAGTGCCGTCGATGTCCTTGCACGGATCACACGCGTCGGTCTTCTCCGCCGCGAAATACCGGGCCGTCGGCGCCTCCTCCAACACCGCGATCCGGCCCGTGTTCTGCGCCCGATGCAGCGCACCACCGAGCTGATCCTTCTTGAACCGGCCCTTCAGGCTACGCAGAAACGACTTCACCTTCCCGGCGACTTCCCGGCCCACCGCACCCGGCGTGTACAGGCGCAGCGCCTCCACCGCCGCCGACCGCGCCAACTCCGACCCGAGCAGCGCAGCCGTCGCCACCGCCACGTCCACCAGCTCCGAGCCGTACGCCGCCCGAATCCCGGTCACCGACACCGGGGCCCAGTTCGACACCTCCAACTCGGGCGCGTCCACCTCCACACCCTGCTCCGCAGCCTCCGCCACCATCCCATCCGCCGCCACCCGCGCCATGCGCGCGAGCGCATCCCGCAACACCGTCGCGCCAGCCGCCGTATCCACGCTCAGCCCTCCGAGCGCGCCAGCATCCCCGCCATCCACCGCCGCCTCAACTGCATCCCCGAGCGCGTCGACCCACGCGTCCTCCGTGTCCTGCCAGTCGGCGAGGAGATCCTCAAGCGCAGTCTCGAACTGCTGGCGTACCGGATCATCGTCGGCGCCTTCGTCCTGGTCCTCGCTGGCCGCAGTAAGCGCCCACCGCGCTGGAGTCAGACGAACGGCCTCCACCCGCGCCAACGCCTCCACAGGCTGAGGCCCGGCAGCGCGGGCCGCAGACGCCGGCGCTGCGCCCTCCGGCAGTTCGAACCCCAACATCGGCAGAATGATCGGCGCGAGCAGCGGCGCCCCCGTCACCAGCTTGATCAACAGCTCGCGGTCCGGATCCGCATTCGGCGCACCGAACGACATCGCCGGCAGCCCCAGAGCCTCCAGAGCCTCCGGCCCGTACGCCCCAGCCTCCACGAGGTCACGCACCGCCGTTGCCCTCGCCGACATCTCCTTCGCCGCGAGCTCCCGGTCCTCGGGGACCGGGTTGTCGTAGTCGAACTCGTAGCCGCGGCCAAGACTCTTGTAGAGCGGCAGCACGCGAGTGTTCAACGCCTGCTTCGTACGCTCCAGGCGCGGCCTGGACAGCCAGCGCGCCATCATCGTGTCCGCGGCTTCCATGTTCGCGCGGTTCGTGTCGTCTACCGTGCCGAGCATCGGGCGCGGGAATCCGAACGCCTCCCGAATCAACTCCCGCGGCACATTCCGCAGCGATTCGATCTGGAGTTCCTGCATCGTGAAGCGGCGGTCCACCCACTTCATGCCCTGCTCCAGCATCGCCACCCGGTGCGCATTCGACACGCCGCGGTGCGACTCCGCCCACCGCGCCTGGAACTCGTCCCACTGCGGATCCGTCAGATTGTGATCGACCTCGATCACACCGCCCGGCTGAGCGCTGTTGTAGAAGAAGTTCCGCACCCACTCCGCCGCCAGCCGGGAGCCTTCCAGATCGGCGAGGATCGTCTGCACCGCACCCATACCCCGATACGGATCGAGCGGGTTCGGTCGGCGCAGGAACACCACCTGCTCACGATCCAACTCGATGACGCCGCCACCAGGCGCCCGATAGTCATACCGGAGGAGGTACTCCTCGGCGTCCGGCACTGGCTCCATACGGTCAGGCCTGACCGGCCACAACTCGCCCGGCATGTTCAACCGGGCATGCGGCACGACCACCCACCACTGCTCGCCCGTCAGCTCCTCATGCTGCTGCGTCGTCTCCCGAAACGCGGGCCCCGTCATGAACGGATTCGGAGACTGCCACAGTGCGAGCGCCGGATGGTCCGTGACCTCCTCCCGGTCCTCCTTCTTCCCCGACGGAGCGGACTTGTACAGATGCCACTCCACCTGGGAGTAGGCGGTGATGATCCGGTCCACGATCGCGAACAGCGTCCCGACGGAACCGGCGGCACGCATCTGCGCCTCCATCCCCGCCGGCGACATCGACGGCAGGGCCAGACCACGGGAACGGCCGGCCGCCACGTACGGCACGGGGGCCTTGTTCCGGAACGTCGTCACCGCGTTCGCCAGGTCACTGAACAGGGTCCGGGGCACGAGGGCCTCCTACTCGCGGCGGGCGCCGTAAATCCGCGACTCCAGGTAGAACACCCCGAGACCGGCGGCCATCCAACCCATCGGTGGATAGATCTGGTGGATTCCAATGCACAGGAGCATAAGTCCGGCCGCGACCAGCAGCACAGAACCCACCACGCCCGCCCGCACTGGAGGCAGCGTCAACCACTTCCTCACGACAGCCACCTCATCCGCGGGCGCCCCGCACTGTGGAACGCAAGAAGGAGGGCATCCGCATTATCCGGACTCCGTCCGATCCGCTTCTTCGTCTCATCCTTCGGCTCCACCACCGTCCGCCCCGCGCTATCCGTCGTGTACTTCGGCGCCGTCAACTGCGACACCAACCGCTCCTTGTCATCCTCGGCCAGCCCCGACAAGTCCCACGCAAGATCCTCCGACAACTGACGGCCCACCTCCCACCACAACTGCGACCGCAGATTCTTGAACCGTGCCGGATTCGATGACGACTCCGACACGTTCACCCCCACCACATGCCCCCGGTGCAGGCCCTGCGACTGCTTCTCCTGCAACATGCCCACCACACCCCCCCCGCTCCCGATCGCAACCCCCGTCACCCTCTCCGCCTGCGCCTGATTGATCGCCTCAACAATCCGGGCCACCGCCTTCTTCGGATCCCGCTCCCGAAACCGCCACTCCCGGCCGACCACCGCACCACGCCGCTCGCGGATACACGTCTCATCGCCGCCGGCGCCCATGTCGATGCCGAGCTCCACCGGCTGCAACAGCTCCGGCCGCCACGGAATGTCGCGCGGCCGGCAGCAGGCGCGCACCTTCGACAGGCGCACCACCCCGTCCTCCGCATCGTTGGGGAACTCGCCCAGCACCTTCGAGATATAGGTGGGCGACTCCTCCCCATACTCCAGCCGCATCTCCTCCTCGTAGACGCGGCTGACGAGCATCTCCCGCAGCTCGTCCGGGACGTCCTCCCCGGTGAAGTTTGGGGTGTCGAACACGGAGATCTTGATGGTGTTCCAGCGGCCACTGCCACACGCGCGCGCGAACTCCGTCCCAGGATCATCCGGGTTGCCGATGGCGAGGATGCGGCAGTGCTCGCCCGTCGCGATGGCGTGCGCCGCCGTCCAGAACTGCTTGTTCACCCCGCACGCCTCGTCGATGATCACCAGCACGTACTTGGCATGGATGCCCTGGAAGGCGTGCGGATTGTAGTCCGACGGCTTCCGGCCGAACGCGATCAGCCGCTTCCCCAGCTTCCAATCCGTCTCATTGATCCGCCCCAGAAACGGCCGGCCCCGCGACTCCGCCTTCGAGAACGCCCCGTTGATCTCCGACCACAGGATCGCCTTCACCTGATCCCCAGTCGGCGCCGTCGTCACCACCCGCGCCTCGCCCGGCGGATGCGTATCCAGCCACCACGCCGTCAACTGTGCAGCCGTCCAGCTCTTCCCAGGCCCGTGACACGCCTGCACGGCGGTCTGCCGGTTGTCCCGCACGGACTCGGAGATCTCGATCTGCTTCGACCACAGATGCGCGCCCAACTTGTCCCGCGCCCACAAACCCGGATCGTTGGCGTACTGAGCCGACGAGGCCCGCGCCTCCGACTCCTCCGCGAACAGCGTCGCAGTGCGCCCCAAGGCATCGGCCAGAACCCGATCCGTCCAGCCGCCCACCACCGCCTACCCGGCCAGTTCCCGCGCGACCAACCGCAGATGACGGGGCACCGCCGCGCTCGCCCGCTCCTGCTGCTCCTCCGACAGATCCAACTCCCCAAGCACCCCGCGCAGCAACTCCGCCATCAACCCACCCACACGCTCGGCAAGCTCGACATGCCGCTCAGCAATCCCCATATCGTGCGCGATCTTGCACATGCGGATCAGGCGATCACGCTCCTCGCCATACAGGCGCACCCATGCGTTCGCCTTCACCGAGCTGGTGACATCGACACCAGGGAACTCCCCAGAGCCCTTATCGACCTCCGACTCGACACCCCAGACGAGAGCATCCGGGTCAGTCTCCTGCACCCGCTCACGCAGCCACGCCACATGGCCGGCCGCCCAGCGGATCTCATCGAGGACCGTCTCCGCCGGGTCGGCGCCCTCGGCGGGAGCACCGAACGAACGGGACCACTCGGTAGCCGCGAGACGCCTACCTGCCGCCGCACGAGCTTGGGGAGACGCACCGCCGTGCTTGTAGCAGACGGACTGCCCGCGCATCGGAGGCTTCTGGCACGGCTCGCCGTCGCTGCGGTGGCCCGAACAGAGCCGACCCTTGGAAGGGTCGTTTTCGCTCGGACCCTTGGAAGAGGTGTCGTCGTTGGCGGTCACGGCGCCCCCTCTCTGCCTGGAGTTATACGTATGATGTCGGCGTGCTTTGATGGTAGCGAGGGTGCGCAACTGGTGGACGGCGGCATGGGTGAGGCCCCACTCCCGGCGGCGGGAGTGGGGCCTCTGCGCGTCTGGCTGCGGTTACTGGTCCTTGAGCGCGCCGTCCGCCATTTTGAGCTTGTCGAACTGGCCATCCTTGCCCGTCCACCCCAGCCCGTCGATCGCCTTGGCCATGAGCAGCGCGGTGTAGTCATCCTCCGAGAGCGGCTCGCACGCCTCCGGCCTGCTCTCCCCGGCCTCCTTGGTCTTCTCTCCCAGGGCGTCGGCCGCATCCTTGGCCGGGCCCTCGTACCCGGACCGGACCATGCCCGCGAGTGTCTTGTCGAGCGCGTCGACCCGCTCCTGCGCTTCGCTGACGGTCGGCTTGTCCGCGGAGTCTCCTCCAGTCCTCTCGGTGAGCGCGGCGGCGCAGTCCTTGGCGGTCTCGTCGCCGGACTTCGAACAGCCGACCGCAGCCCCGGCGAGCAGTAGGACGGTGGCGAGCAGGATGGTGGTGTGGCGCATGGTTCCCCCCTTGGTGCGGTGTTTCGTGAGATGGGGGACGTTATCGGATGCGTGCAGGGTGTGAAGGGGGTGGGTGGTTCTGTTACGCGCCTGTGAGGGGGGCAACGTCAGAGGCCCTCTTCCCGGCGTGGCGGGGAGAGGGCCTCAGGCATGCAGTAGGGGTCAGGCGTCGCGGCGGAGTTGCCGTTCGTTCTCCTCGCGCATGTGGCGCTGCACGTGTTCCGGGATCGCCTTGCCGTTGCGGAGGGCGCGGACCGAGTCGACGGTGTCGGCGTGCTGTCCTTCGAGCCTCGTCCGCGTTCCCCTCCAGTCGTTGATGGCGCGTTCGGCGCCGATGAGGGCGAGGCCGCCACCGCTGGCCTCGGCGAGGGCGCGGGCGGCGTCGGGGCGGGGCATGTCTCCGGCGTCGACGGCGCGGCCGTAGAACTCGATGTCGTCGATGAGGGCCATGGGTTGAGTGTCCTCGGATTGGCGGGTGGTGGCGAGCAGGGCCCGTTCCCCTGGGCGTGGGGTGCGGGCCCTCTGGCGTGCGGCAGGTCAGGCGTCGGGGATGTCGGCGGCGGTCACGGTCTCGAAGTGCCACCAGCGCCCGCCTTCCCACTGCATGACCTTCGCGGTGTCCGAGCCGGAGCAGAGGGCGGCCCGCACGTGCGCGAACGCCTTGGCCTCGCTGGTGTGGCCGACTTCGGCGAGTTGGACTCCGCCCTGGGTGAGGATCACGCGCCAGGGTTCGCGGGGCTTGGTGGTCATGTGGTTGATCCTGTCGTGTCGGGCGGTCAGGTGCGATCGTCCTGCTGCTCTTGGGCATGGAGTTCGTGGATCGCGTCGTCCAGAGTCAGCGGTGCCTCGTCGTCGCGGTCTTCGTCGCCGTACTCGACGATCCGAGGACCGGAAGGGTCGGAACAGTCGAGGCGGTACCAGCCGTCCGGGTCGAGCCCCACCCACGGAGGGCAGGTGCACGGGGAGGTGGGAAGCGAGTACGACTGCATCGTGAGGCAGTCCGTGAAGTGATTGGCCATGGCGGGTCAGTCCTCCCAGCCCTTGGCGACGTCCATGGCGCGTCGCAGTGCGGATGTGAGCGGCAGTCGCTGCGCCTCCGGCAGGGTCAGCGAGGCAGCCACAACGCCCGCGTCGGTCTCCTCGATCGCCGTGAGACTGAACCCGTCCTGCATCGGGTTGAGGGTGACGCCGTAGAAGTCGCCGAGCCAGGTCCCGATGCGGCCTTTCGGGGTGCCGTCGGGGTAGTGCGGCTCGTGCTCCCAGTGCTCGGCGACCGGGGCGCCCAGTGCGGCGATCAGGTTGGGCAGGTCGGTGGTGGTGATCGCGGCTTCGGCGGCGTGCGTCTTGTCACGGGTGACGCGCAGGTACACCTCGGCGCGGCCGGGGTCTTCGCGGAGGCCGGCGGGGATGACGGTGAGCGTCGCACCGGTCGTGTCGGTGTAGTCCCAGGGGCGGGGGGTGAGTTCGGCGATCACGATGTTGATGGCGGTGTGGAAGTCCATGGGGTTCTCCTTCGGCGGTGCGGGTCTTCGGTGTGTGCGTCGGTCAGATGCGGGTGTCGATGGCGTTGCGGGCTGCGTCGAGCATGCTGCGGATGCTCGCCAGTGACGCGTCGAAGCCCGCGCTGGTCTCGCCATCGGCGGGCGCTTGGAGTGCGGCGATGCGGAAGTGGCGGCGGGCGTAGGCGAGGTGGGTGCGGGCTTGCTCGCGTGCTGTGTGGGGGCAGTGGGCTGTGGCGAGGAGGGTGCTCACCGTCTCGTACTCGGCGGCGAGGGTGTCGTATGCGGTCTTCGCGTCGTCGTTGGGCTGGCGGGCTTGGTCCATGGCGGGGTCTCCGTTCGGTGGGTCAGGCGGCGAGGGCATCCGCGAGCAGTTGGACGCGGGTGGTGGCGGGGCAGTCGACGGGGTAGAGGACGGCGACCGTGGCGAGGCCCGGCCCCGAAGGGCCGGGCGGGTGGACGGTCAGACGGGGATGACGCAGATGTCGACGCCGCCGAGGAACGTGTCGTGGGGGTCGGTGGTCCGGACGATTCGCATCGGGTTGCCGACACGGTCGACCGCGTCCCACTCGTCGACCGTGGCGCCCTCGGAGCGGCGCTCCGCGATGCCAGCCTCGGCCCTTGTGACCGTGTCGTGACCCCAGAGGGAGCCGTAGCAGTCGTAGTTGGTGACGGGGGTCGGCTCGGGCTCCGGCGCGGGCTCGGGGATCGGGGTGTTGAGGTCGCGGATGGGCTTCGGGTCGATGGGAGCGAGGACGAGGGCGGTGCCGATGACGGTGGTGGTGGCGAGTTCGATGGTGCTCAACGTGTTCTCCTCGCGGGCGGTGCCGGTGTGGGTCGTCTGCTGCGCCGTGGGGTTGGTTCAGGCGGCCTCCGTGAAGTCGGCGGCGAGCAGGTGCTGCGTGCCCTTGTAGGCGAACAGCCCCTCGTACAGCGCCTCGTCGACGACTCCGTACGCGTAGACGTGGATGAACTTGCCGGTGGTGCGGTGCTGCGCCCAGACCTTGACGGTGTCGCCGCCGTGCTGCGCCCGGTACGCCTTCGCTACATGCCTGCCGAACCAGGCTTTCTGGCCGTCCTTGAGGTCGCCGCCGCCGACCCGGTCCAAGAAGTCCCCGGTCCGGACGAGGCGGCCCTGCTCGACGTGGGCGGCGATGATGCCGGAGAGGGTGCGGTAGCCGAGGGCGCGGCTGGTGTGGGTGGCGGTGCGGATGGTGTTGCGGCGGGTACGGGTGGCGGCGATCATCGGGCTCTCCCCCTGTGGTGCGGTGGTGTGACTTCAGTATGGCCAACCCGCTTTGCATTGTCAATCCACTTGGCATTGAGGACCGCATGGGCCATGTGGGATGATGACGCCATGGACACCGCCAACCTCGAAGCTGCGGCCCGCCGCTACCGAGACACCGAGGCCGCCCTCGACGCCGCCCGCACCAACCTCCAAGCCGAGGCCGTCACCTTCCTCCAGCAGCACGACGAACGGGGTTCACAAGCCACCGCCGCCCGCATCACCGGATGGAGTCGCGAACACATCCGCAATCTCTGGAAGAAGGCCGAGGAGGGGGCCGAACGATCCCGCCGTGAAGCCGAGGTGGAGGCACTACGCCGGAAAGTCGAGGAGCTGAGCACGGCCAAGGAGCCGAGTCCCGCCGCTGCGCCTCGGTATCAGGCCACCGAGACGCTTCCCGACGACCCGACCCCCGAGCCGCCCGAGCACGTAGGCGTCTCCCCGGAGGTCGCCGTCCTGTCGTACGACGAGGCGCAGGACCTGTTCAGGGATGCCGAGACCCGGAATATCCAGTGGGCGTTCAGAATGCGGCGGACGTTGGGCACCGTTCCACCGGGGCGGCGTCCCTACCTAGGGGTTCAGGCTGGCGTGGACGAGGGCCTCATCACCCTCCCGGAGCGCCCGGTGAGCGGCGAGGAGACGAACGGATGAGTGACGGCCGGACCGCGTCCGACTACCGGAAGAGCACAATCAGGAAAGGCGACCACGTCAGGGCCTTCCTTCACGGGGAGCCCTTCGAGTGCGTCATCCAGGAAGTGACCCACGAGCCCCTCAACGACGGACCGACATCACCGGTCCGGATCAAGCTGACCAGGTGCGACGACGGGAGCCTGATCAGCAGATGGTCCGATTCCGTCGAGAAGATCGCCGACGATGCCGGGCGCCTGACCTTGGGGGCCCTGAGTGATCAACTACTCGATCGCATCCGCGTCGAAGGCGGTCGGTGGGATGGCGGGCGGGCGCATGCGGTCTGCCGGGAAGTTGGGAGCAGTTGCTCGTTTCTGACGGCTCAGATGGTTCTGCGGAAGACCGCCGAGCGGAACCCTGACCTGTTGACGGGGGTCGATGGGGAGCGGTGGACGTACACGGCTCCGGAGCGCCCCGAGAACAACGAGGAGACGGACGGATGAGCGAGCCTCTGATCCGCCGCCGTAGCCTGCCCGACTCGCTGCGCTACCTCGCCGACAAGCTCGACTCCAACACCCTCAGCGACGCTGAACGCCTCGGCGTCGCGCTCGCCCTGCAAGCCATCGCCGACGAGATCACGACACCCGATGGCCGCTGCACATCTACCGGTGCGGGAAACAACCGAAGGTGCGAGCTTCCGGCGGAGCATGGCGGCCTCCACGAGAACAACGAGTTCTTCGGACTGAAGTGGGCCAACCTGCCCGGAGACCCAGCCGACGCGGGCCCGGTGAGCGGCGAGTACACGGAAGCCCGTATCGACCTCCTCGCAGCGGCCATGTACGGCCACAGCAGTGCGGAGGCGGAGGAACTGATCGACGACTTCGAGCGGCAGGTAGCCGAGAAGCATGCGGCGATGCTGCGCGCGTACCCGGACTATCGCGGCGTCATGGACCTCGCGGCGGCGCTCGTTCTCGGGGAGGACCACCCGCACGGGAAACAGGACGTCAGCGCGGGCCCGGTGCGCCCGGATGAGGAGCCCACGTGAGCGGCCGCCCGCCGCTGATCACCGACCACTGGTTCCGCGAGGGACCGGTACGACCAGACGGCAGCGACGGCTACTGGATCTGCGACCGCTGCGGTGGACACCGAGGCGACCACCTCCAAGCCGAAGGCCACTGGCTGAAGCCGCTCCACACGTTCACCCCACAGGCGGACTGGCGGCCAAAGCACTGCCGGACCTGCGGCCGCCAGTGGCGCCACACCACGCACACCCCATGGACATGGGAGCAGCTAGAGCCCGCCGCATGACGAAGGCCCCGCCCAACGGCGGGGCCCTTCTGCTAGATCGACGACGTGAACCCGGGCCGCGCCCGCTCCTGCCTCACCATCCGCATGTCGGCGAGCAGCGGAAGCGGACGCCGTACTGGCGGGGGTGCGGGCCGGCGGGGGATACGGATGACGGCCATCAGGTCTCCGATCAAGGGGG
>ERZ1292642.1031-Hain-H14-01um-R1-1031-length-13912-cov-4_pt1 | contig 13912 bp, 13 predicted proteins | sample MGYA00564403_ERZ1292642 | MGnify/ENA primary metagenome ERZ1292642 (study PRJEB36523, sample SAMEA6512643) | groundwater metagenome | collected 2019-01-09 | study: AquaDiva: Metagenomics assemblies of 32 groundwater samples | reverse complement strand
CAGCAACGCGCCGACGGAGGAGAGCTATGACGAGGCCGAGCTGCTGCTGGAGCGTGGCTTGAAGCTGCGCGTGGTCAGCGAGCGGGCACGCGACAGCTCGGGACGACGTGTTCTGGACGTGGAGGTGGTGCCGGCGTGACGGTTCTAGCTAAGCCGAAGACGGCTGACGAGCGCGAGCGGGCGCGCCGGCTGCGCGAACGGATGAACGCTTCTGAGGAGGACTACGCCCCGCAGGATCAAGCGACTCATTCGAACAGCGCTGCGCTGGTCAGCGCCGCTGGGCACACCGGTGCGATGATCGCGCTCGTACCAACCGCTGTTGACACCGCGCGCCTGGCGGTCGACGGCGGCGAGCTGGCCGAGGAGCTGCACGTGACGCTCGGCTACCTGGGTGAGGCGGCGCTGATTCCGCAGGAGGTGCAGCGGGCGGTGGCCGAGGCGGTCGGGTACTGCGTCGCGGATCGAGTGTCGATCGTTGGCAGCGCGTTCGCGGTCGCGATGTTCAACCCGAACACGTCCGACGTAACTGCCGCCTTCGACCCAAACCAGCCCCGGGATGCTAACGGCCGCTGGGCGCGTACAGGGAACGGTTCGAAGCCGGATTTTGATCCTCAGCAGTTGGCTATCCACTACTACACCGGCGCCGGTTTTCGGAAGCTCAACCAGGCTCTACGCAGCGGCGGTGACTTGTCCAAGGTACCCAGCAGGCCGGTCTTTCTTGAGCGAAACGGCAAGTTCGTGGACGTCGAGGTGTCGCCGGTAAACGCGGTAGCCAACCTGGACGTCGCGATCGCAGCCTCTCCGCTAGAGACCTCTCGAACGTTTTACCGGGGAACGTCGCTGACGCCACCATCCGTGGGTAGCGTGATCGTAGACAACGGTTACACAAGTACCTCACGTACGGAAAAGGGTGCCGGTTACTTCCTGGGCGGCGACGGTGCGCTCTGGGAGATTCACGCACCAGCGGGGGCACACGCTCTCGACATCGACGAGGGTCCGAACACCCACGAGCAGGAAACTGTGCTTCCCCGAGGAAGCTCCCTGCGAGTCCGCGAACTGCTTCGTGACGAGAACGATCGCGTAGTGCGGGTGATCGCAGACCTGATGGAGAACGATCAGCTAACCGCCGCTGCCGGTGGTCGGGAGCCCTGCGTGGTGCTTCTGGTCGCGGGTCAGCAACTACCGGGTTTTCACGAGTACGTGATGCGCAGCGTGGAGCAGGTGTTTGGAGCAGCGGGAATGCAGCTGCATCCGCAGCACTCCCCCTGGGTGGCGCACCTGACGCTTGCGTACACCGCCGACGCCGATCTGTCGTACTTTACGGACCGAGTCGGGCCGGTGACGTTCGACCGGGTTCGCGTCGCCTTCGGCGATAATGTGATCGACCTCCCGCTGGGTGAGCCAACAGAGGTTGATACGAGCGAGGATGGTGGCTAGAAAGTGGACACGGTAACGGCCGCGTGGACCGAGGAGCTTCACCCGCGTGCCCCTGCTGGAGACCCGACAGGCGGGCAGTTTGCGCCGCCATCCGACGAGAAGTCGAAGCAGGAAGACAAGAAGTACGCCGGCTCCAACATGGTGTACGACCCGCGGAAGGATCGCGGTCCCGGCTACGGAGTTAAAGGCGGTGACAAGCGTGTTCGGTTGCTGCAAGAGGCGCTGAACAAGCTGGGGCTGCGGGACTCCAAGGGGAACAAGCTGGATGTCGACGGCATGCTGGGACCGCTGACTACACAGTCGATCAAGGCTGCCCAGCGGCGCCTCGGTTTGAAGCCCGACGGTGTTGTCACGCCCAAGTTGCTCAAGCAGCTCGCAACGGCTAAGACGCTGAACCCGGTGAAGAAGCAGCTACCGCTGCCAAAGAAGGCGGTTAGCGCCGAGGACGTCGTCACGCTTGCTCGTGAGCGTGACGTCAACCAGCCGGGTAGCGGTTCAGGTCACCAGCTGCGTGAGTACTGGGTGCACGGTCCGGGCGCTGTCAAGATCGGCTGGGGCACGGACGGTTCGTTCGCTCGTTGCGTGGCGAACTTGGGCAAGCACGTCAAGGACCCGCAGGGACTCTGCGCCGAGTACCACAAGGCCGCTACCGGCCAGTGGCCGGCGGAGAAGGGTGTTCCCAGCGGGGGCGACGTGGAGGCGTTTCACGGTAGGACGAAGCACGACGGGGACTGCCCGCCGGACCATCACCGAATGCCAGACGGCGAGTGCATGGCCGACGAGGAGATGGAGTCCTACACCGCGGCGGCCGAGAAGGAGCCGTACGGTGACGTGAAGTATGCCGACAGCGGGTACCAGGCGGACGGCGTCAAGCGCTATCCGATCGACACCGAGGAGCACGTCCGAGCGGCCTGGTCCTACATCAACGTGCCGAAGAACGCGTCGAAGTACAGCACCGAGGATCTGCAAAAGGTCAAGACGCGGATCCGCGCAGCGATGAAGCGTTTCGGTATCGGTGCGTCTGAGGGTGACGACGACTCAGTAACGTCTGCTACAGGATCACGGTACGGTAGCTCTGGAAAGAACGGAGCTTCCCTCATGCCCTGGCGGATCGAGAAGCAGAACGGCGAGTTCGTCATCGTGGCGGACGCCGACGGTACTGTGCTGGAGTCGTTCGCGGACCGGTCACAGGCTGTTTCGCTGCTGCGGCGTCTTTACGCCGGTCACGTGAAGAACACCGCCGCGCTGGTAGCAGCAGCCGAAGCCGAGGCTGCTACGGTCGTCGCCGAGGTTGAGGAAAGCGTTCGCACCGCCCCCTGGGCTGGTGTACTGACCGTGGAGGGCATCGAGTCCGGTGACGGTCGAATGTTCGGCGCGCAGGGACTGTCCTGGGACGAACCGCCGCTACCGCTGATGTGGCAGAAGGAGACCAGCCACGGCGGCGACACCGACAAGTCGGTACGCGTGGGATCCATTCAGAAGATCTGGCGCGAGCCGGACGCCTCCGGACGTGCTGATGTCTTTTTGATCAAGGGAGAGGGCACCCTCGATCTCGACAACCCGGACGGCGCCGAAGTGCACCGTCGAATGGTCAACAAGGACATGCGCGGTAACTCGGTGGACGTCGACTCGATCAAGGGTGCGGACGTCGAGCTGATCTTTCCGGAGGTCGGCGAGAGCGGTGGTACCGAGTCGCTGCTTAATCAGGCGTTTGCCCAGCCGGAGCTGACCATCTACCGCAAGGGACGGATCCGCGCGACCACGATGGTTGAGATCCCGGCCTTCACGGAGGCGCGGCTGGAGCTGGTTGACACCGGTACGGTTACCGCCTCCGACGAATGCCAGGAGTGTCAGCAGGTGGTTGTGGAAGACGCCGACGGGCAGCGGCTGGCCGCGCTGACCGCCGCCACGGCTGTGGTGGAGATCCCGGACCTACCGCCGCGCGAGTGGTTTGAGGAGCCGACTGACGTCTCCATCGACGGCGCCCTGACCGTAACCGCTGAGGGTCGCCTGTACGGCTTCGTGGCGCCGGCCGGCGTGCGGCACCGCTCGTTCTCCCAACGGGCGCAGTACGTCCCACTGGGTCGCGTGGACTACGACCGTTACCACGGCGGCGAGACGATCGTGGCGGACGGCGGGCGGGTGTCCACCGGCAACATCACGATGGACTGCGGACACGCCACCACGAGGATCAAGCTGACCGGTGCGCAGGCGGCCGAGCACTACGACAACACCTGTTCACTGATCGCGACCGCGCGGGTCGGCGAGAACGAGCGCGGGGTGTGGATCGCAGGCGCGCTGCTGCCCGACGTGGATGCCTCCGCCGTGCGTCGGGTGATGGCGTGCCGGTTGTCCGGCGACTGGCGTACCCACCTGGACCGACCGGGTTGGCGCGAGTTCGTCGCTGCCCTGCTCGTCCCCGTGCCGGGCTTCGCGATGGAGCGCACCGCCGCGCCCAGCGTGGAGATCACCGAGGGGCAGATCGTCGCGTCCAGCGTGCCGGTACGGCTGGTCGTCAACGACCAGCCGATCTCGATGCGCTCCGCTCAGCGGGAGCGGGTCGCGGCGCTTACCCAGCGGGTAGGTCGCGACCTGGGTTCGCGGCGCGCGACGGTCGTCGCGCGGGTACGTCCGCACCGGGTCGCGGCGCTGGCCGAGCGGGTGCGAGTTTTTCACGGCACGCACGATCAGTCGACGCACGGTGATCGTGATGGTTCCGGGGGCGGTGGTACCCCTTTAGCGGTGCCGGCTGGGGCGTGACCTGGGCCGGTCAGCAGCTAGCCAAGTACCCGGGTATGAAGCTGTCGGTAACCGGTGGCGGGGGTAAGCCGGTGATCGTGCATTCGATCGTTGTTCCGAAGAATCAGCGCAATCAGGGTGTCGGCGGTCGAGTTATGCGGGACCTTCTCAAGCTGGCCGATCAGAACGGTGACATGGTCGCTCTCGATCCCTCCAGTGACTTCGGCGGCAGCGTGGCGAAGCTCAAGCGGTGGTACAAGTCGCTGGGATTCGTGGAGAACAAGGGTCGCAACCGCGACTACGAGATCTCCCAGGACATGTACCGTCTCCCCCAAGGTCAGTAGGAAGAGAGGTAGCAGTTATGGGCTGCAACTGCGGAAAGCGCAAGATGACGCAGGTGACCTCGGCCAACATCGGCGCGGGTACTGCACCCGCCGACGATGCGCAGGTCGAGGCGATGGTGGCTGGGGCAAGCACCGCCGAGCGACACAACGAACGGGTGCGCCTGAGCGAGAGCGCCTCGACGCGGCGCACACGGTAACCACCGGCACGGGTTAGACAGGAAGGGGGTCCTGTTTCCAAGCGGAAACGGGACCCTTTTTCGTAGAACGATGCGCTGCGTTGTTGTTTTATCTGGCACGATGCTACGATCGCGCCGGGCCGCAAGTCAACGTTCATAGCTAGTCCACACCGATAAGTGAGGTAAGACGTGGACCAGAACGAGGCTGTGGTCTTTCCCGAGGATCTCGGCGCGCTCTCCCTGGAAGACCTTCAGTCTCTTCAGGGCCAGGCGCTTGCCGCCTTCGACGCGCTAGCCGCAGACGAGAACATCGACGACGCCGGAGTAGAGCAGCTGGAGCAGCTGGCGACCGGTATCGAGCGGGTGACGACCTCCATCAACGAGTCTAAGACGGCCGCGTCCAGCCGAAAGGCTGCGTTTGCCACCGCCAAGGAGAAGGTCGGCAAGCTGCGCCCCACCGTGGCGCCCGAGGAGGTCGAAACCGTTCCGGCTGACACCTCCGCCGCCGCCGGCAAGATGGCTCCTCCGTTCAAGCCCGGCAGCAAGAAGGGCAAGAACGACGAGGAGGACGAGGACGAGAGTTACGAGGGCGAGAGCGAGCAGGCAGCGGCTGCTGTCACCGCCGGAGGCGCCAAGACCCGTCAGCGTCCGAGCTTGGCGAAGGCGCAAGCCAACGCGCCGGTCATCCCCGCGAACTCGGGTGAGGACCTGGTCATTACCGCCGCCGCGCCGACCTCCAACGTGCAGATCGGTTCGCGCTTCGAGTCGATGGACGACCTGGTCGCAGCCGTTACCACGCACGCCAAGAGCCTGGTCATCACCGAGGGTCGTCCCGGCTTCCAGACGGTAGCGTCGATCAAGAACACCTTCGACGAGATCATCGACGGCGACCGCACCTCGCTCTCCGAGTTCGAGGCCATGGTCGGGCGTCTGCGCTCCCCGGAGAAGATGGAGGACCTGGTCGCCGCCGGTGGCTGGTGCGCCCCGTCGGAGATCAAGTACGACTTCTTCAACATCGCGTGCCAGGACGGCATGATCGACCTGCCGACCTTCGGTGTGCAGCGCGGTGGTATCCAGTTCCCGGTCTCTCCGTCGCTGGCGGACGTCTACTCCGGCGCCTTCACCAACGCCACCAACCCGTGGCTGTGGCAGGAGATCGACGACATCGCGGCGGCCACCGGCACCGGCGGCAACCCGAGTAAGCCCTGCGTGCGGGTCATTTGTCCCACGTTCGACGAGCGGCGCCTGGAGTGCTACGGCATCTGCTTGACGGCCGGCAACCTGACCGAGTCGGCCTACCCGGAGGCGGTTCGCAACCACCTCTCGCTGCTGCTCTCGGCGCACTTCCACGCGATGAACAAGCGGTTCATCGACACGATGGTGCTGCTGTCCACCGCCGCCACGACCGTGACCGGTGCCTGCACCGGCATCCTGGCGGACGCTCCGGCTACCGCCGCGCTCGCCGCGCAGGACTACCGCAGCAAGTACGGCATGTGTGACGACGACGTGCTGGAGGTCATCTTCCCACGCTGGGTCAAGGACGCGATGCGGATCGACCACCTGCGTCGGACCGGCTTCTGGGAGAACGTCCTCACGGACGCTGACATCAACGCGCTGTTCACGCGGTTCCGTCTGCGGGTCCAGTGGGTCGGTGACTGGCAGGTCCGCTCGGCGGGCTTCCCGGGCAACGAGACGGCGATCACGGACTGGCCGGCAACCGCCACGTTCATGATCTACGCCGCCGGCACCTTCGTGAAGGGTAACGGTCTCACGCTGGACCTCGGCGTCGTGCGCGACGCGGTGCTCACCGCCACGAACGACCACACGGCGGCCTGGACCGAGGAGTGCCACCTGATCGCGCGGTACGGCCACGAGTCGCGGCTCTACACCATCTGCGTCTGCGTCGCGGGTCGTACGGGTGCGGCGGACATCGTCTGCGCCGACGTCTAGCCCACTTCCGCTCCGAGGTAACAACGTGGAACAGAGAGGGAGTGAACGGTGGTAACCCAGCCGCGGCAGTACGTCGCTGCACCGACGTTCACTCCCGCCTCCTTCGGGTTGCTGGATGCTCTCGCGGATGTCATCCGCAGCCCGGGGGACGCGCACTGGCGCAACGGCGTCAACTACGAGGAGCTGTGCGCCGCCGCCGACACGACCTACGACGACTGCTTCGCGGTCTCGGGGTCGGCTGGCGCGGCGGCGGCTCTTCCTCCGGGAAAGACCCCTACCGCTGGTTTGGCGACGCGGAGCGCGACACCGTTCACGGTGTACGCGGACGTGGACTGCTCCGTACCCGGCTTCTGGGACCGCGCCCAGCTGCTGGTCAACCAGACCATGCAGCGGGCCGAGGAGCACTCGGTAGAGCAGGCGTTCTGGACCGGTCTGGCAGCTGGTCAGCCCGTGATCTACCCGCACCTGGCGGCCGACACCGCCGTAACCGAGGTGCGTGGCGGTCCGCACACCTACACCCTGCAAACGGCGGCCACCGTTATCACGGGCACGTACGACATCGTCGAGGGCATCGGCCGGCTGGAAGCCGCGCTGGCAAACTGCTACGACGGTGTTGGCGTGCTGCACGTGCCGGCGTCGCTGGGCACCGCGCTGGCCGAGTCCATGCTGCTGGTCCGTGACGGCAACCGCTACCGGACACCCAACGGCAACCTGATCGTGCTGGGCGGCGGCTACCCGGGTACCAGTCCGGCCGGCGTTAGCTCGAACGACGCCGTATACGTCTACGCCACCGGAGCGATGTTCATCTACCGCTCCGGCATCTTCACCACCCCGCCGGTTAGCGCGGTCGACCGGCAGGTCAACACGCAGAACATGATCGCGGAGCGGACTTACCTTCTCGGCTGGGAGTGCTGCCACCTTGCCGTTCAGATCACGCTCGGCGGCGTAGTCGCCGGAGCATCCGGCGGAGCAGGAGGCTAAGCCGTGGTTGCCCAGTGCGCTACTCCCATCCAGGCGCGCGTCGCGCGCTTGATCAAGCTCGACGTCTGCGGTAACCCCGTTACGGGCGCGTCGAGCGCGGTCGTTGTCACGGACGGTTTCGTATCCATCGAGCCCTCGCCGCAGTACCTGGACGGTGAGGAGCACCAGCAGCGCAAGGCCAACGGCGAGCTGTGCGTCTACCAGAAGGACCCGGCGCAGCTGACCCGCGTGGACCTGACCACCAACTTCTGCGTTCTCGATCCGGACGCGATCGTGGTCATCTCCGGCGAGCGTCTGCTGACCACCAACGACGTCACGGGTACCGGTGTCGCCTACGGCGAGGGTCTGCTGACCGCTCGACACTCGCTGGAGGTCTGGCAGCCGATCGCGGGCGCGGGGGCGTGCGACGCCTCCGGCCAGCAGCGGTTCGTGTACTGGGCCTTCATGAACGCCGGCAACGCCAAGATCCAGGACTTCTCGTTTGAGAACGCACCGTTCCAGTTCGTCACGCTGACCGAGACCAAGGCAGTCGGGCCGCTGTGGCTGAGCCGTTCCGGCGCCGCCACGTGGCTGGGCACCAACACGGTCGAACCGCTGGAACACTTCCTGCACAACATCACGACCGCCGCCCCGCCGACCGCTTCTTGCGGAGCCGTACTGCTCACGTAGGAGGTGCTCGTGGCGCTCCCGATCGACCTGTGCGAGCCCTGGACGCCGACGTTCACGTGTGCTCTACCGACGGGCGCGTACGCCGTGTCGGGTACCGCGCTGGAGGCTGCCAGCGAGGTGCTCTACGCGATGTCCGGCCGGCAGTTCGGCTTGTGCACAATCACCGTGCGGCCGTGCCGCCAGGACTGCTGGGGCGGCAGCTGGCCGTTTGCGGCAAACTGGTGGCAGTACGGCGTAGGACAGTGGCCGTACCCGGCTCTGATCGGCGGTCTCTGGTACAACCTGGCCTGCGGTGGCTGCGCGGGTGACTGCTCGTGCACCGTCGTGCACGAGGTCGCACTTCCGGGGGTTGTTCACGACGTCACGCAGGTCAAGGTGGACGGTGTCGTGCTGACGCCGAACACGGACTACCGAGTCGACAACTACCGGCTGCTGGTCCGGCTGGACGGCGAGGACTGGCCGCTGTGCAACGACCTCAACGAGGCGGACACCGAAGTCGGCACCTGGTCCGTGACGTTCCGGACCGGACGACCGGTGCCCTCGCTGGGTCAGGCAGCTGTTGGGGTGCTTACCGAGCAGTTCACCAAGCTGATGCTCTGCGACGACACCTGCGAGCTGCCGTTCAACGTGACTCAGCTGTCTCGGCAGGGTGTAGACATCACCTTCCTGGACCCGCAGGAAATCTTCCAGAATCGACGTACCGGGCTCTACCTGCCGGACCTGTTCGTCAACACCTACAACCCCCACGGCCGTACCCAGCGGGCGCGGGTGTACGACATTGACGCGCCGTACCCGCGCCGCGTCGGAACCACTACCTAAGGAGGCACCGTGGCTACGCGGATCCCCAACGCGGTACGCAGTGCCGCCTGCGACGCGGTCGTAGACCGCCTGGACCTGGGCGCGGCGGCGGCAACCATTGACGTGCGTACCGGTGCCCAGCCGGCGACCGCCAACGACGCAGCGACTGGCACGATCCTAGCAACGTTCACCCTCGCGGACCCGGCTTTTGGCGCCGCTGCTAACGGTGTTGCGACACTGCTGGGAGTACCGATTGCGACCACTGGGCTGGCTGCCGGCACCGCCGGCTGGTTCCGGGCACTGGACTCGAACGCCAACACCGTGCTGGACGGTTCTGTTACTGCTACCGGTGGTGGCGGGCAGCTGGAGCTGAACACCACGACGATCAGCGTCGGGGTTGATGTGTCGATCACCGCAGGCACCGTAACGATGCCGGGAGGCTAGTCTGTCATGACCGCTACCCTGCTCGACTCGGAAGCGGTCGGATTCGCCGACGGAAGCGGCGGTCACGTCTACACGTACCCGCTGGGTGCTCCGAACGTCGGCGAGGTCGACGTTCTGTGTATCAACTCCAACACCGTCGTTAGCACGCCTAGCGGTTTCACGCTGCACGTCAACGCTACCAACGACCAGGGCGCGTATATCTTCTCGCGCAAGGCGGTAGGCGGTGAGGCTGCTACCACGACCGTCACGACTACGGGTGATCACAACACCGAGTTGACGTGGTCTCGATGGGCGGGCGTGAACGCGTTTTCGGCCGGTAACTTTCAGCGGGTAGACGGTGTCAATGGCACGTCGCTGCCTGCTACCACCACGGGTGTGCTGGCCGCAACGAACATGCTTCTCATCGCTTTCGGTGCGCTGCACAACTTCGGCGCCCTAGTGCCGACGCTGCCCATGTGGATCAACTCGTTCATCCCCCTGGAGGAGGGAAGTCAAGGCGGTCCGGTAAGTGCAACATCCGTAGCGGCGTTTACTGCTTACAAAACCAACGCAGGCACCGCCAGTGAGACTATCGACTCGGTCACGTGGTCAAACAACTCTTCGGATCGGTACGCGCTCTGGGTTTCCTTCACGACCTTGGAGGTTACCGGTTCGGCGGTTACCGGCACGTTTGGTGCCGAGCTGCCGCCGATCGAGGCGGACCTGGAGGGTGATGTTACCGTCACCGGCACGGCGACGATCACGCTGCCCACGATCAGCGCCGCCGCGACTGGTCAAGTATTGGCGGATGGCACGCTGACCGCGATCCTGCCCACCCTAAGCTTCGCGGCTACCGGCAGTGTAGACGCCGACGGCGCGCTGGGGATAACGTTGCCCACCTTAAGCTTCGCGGCAACAGGTGACGTGCTTGCGGACGTGGACGGTGATTTGGAGGCGACGCTACCAGGAGTGGAAGCCACCCTCGACGGGGCTACGCAGATCATCGACATCTTCTCGCAGGCATTCGCGGTCGTCACAGGTGTGGGGATGTGCGCCGTCGAGGAGCTGGACCGAACCGAGGCGGGGGCACCGGACCGGATTTGCCTGTTGGTACCCGGCGAGATTGCTTGGGACGAGTGTCAGTGCGGGCAGTTCGCGCAGACCATTACCCAAGACGTACCTAGCGAGAACTTCCCGATCGCAGCTACCGACCGACGAACAACCGCCTGCGGGCCGCAGCACCTGGTCGTCAGCGTAACCGCGTCGCTGGCGCGGTGCGTGCCCGGAGTAAACCCACGCACCGGCGAGCCTCCCAGCTGCGAGTCCTTACTAACCGCTGCGCGGCGCCTGGAGGACGACCGGACGGCGCTGCGGTTGGGCGTCACCTGCTGCCTGTTAGCGCTGCGGAACTCGTACGCGATCACGGAGTACACGGTCGGGACAGCTGTTACGCAGGGACCGCAAGGCGGTTGTGTCGCTGTCGAGCTGACGTACCAGTTCGGGTTACGGAACGTCTGCTGCGGCGTGGACTAGGAGACCGTCGTGGTCACCCAAGCGCAGCTGGTTGGCCGGTACCGGGCGGCGCAAGCCAAGGACCTCTATCGGCGCGGACTCAAGGTGCAGACCCGAGCCCGCCTGCTGCTGTCCGGCAGCGGCGCGGGACACCCCAAGCGGGTAGACACCGGGCACCTGCGCTCCAGCGTTCAGGTTCAGCTGCGGCAGGTGCTCGGCAGTCCGGCGGTGCGAATCGGCACTAACGTCACGTACTCGCGGTACGTGCACGACGGTACCGGCCTCTACGGACCGCGTCGACGCAAGATCCGACCGAAGCGGGCGAAGGCGCTGCGCTTCAAGGGCGCGCGGTACGGCAAGAGCGGCTACATCTACGCCCACTCGGTCAAGGGTATGAAGCCGAACCACTTCTTGGAGGACGCCCTGATCGCGGCGAAAGACTGAGCGCTGACAACGTTTCAGAGCGGTGCACCTCCGAACCGCCGATAGACTCGTCTGGTCAGGGGCCGCTAACCGAGAGGACCAACGTGACCACCTCCCTTCCAGGCACTACCGTCGCCGACGCGCCGGTTGACGAGGATATCGTCGGCACCGTCACCAGCGTGACGGACGGCGACGACGAGATCGAGATCAAGGACTTCACGCTCAAGGTCAAGAAGTTCGGCTTCCGGATCGACCGGGACGTCTTCGTCGCTCACGCGGCGCTGGGACTGCCGGCGATGCAGGATCTGGTTCGGGTCTCGCGCGGGCTCGGCGAGGCGCTGAGAGGCGGCGAGTACAGCCAGATCGCCGAGGTTTTCCAGGAACTGCTCGACGAGGCTAGCGCCGCACGCTTCACCGAACGGATCAAGGCCCGGGGCGCCGACACAATCGACGTCAAGAGGCAGCTGATGCCCGTTATCTACTGGCTGATGGAGAAGCACGGCCTGCGCCCTACACAGCTGTCATCGGACTCGTCAGCTGGGTCACCCAGCGCGACCGGTGGCACCACTTCCCGGGGTGGGTCCTCGACCGAGGCCAGCGTTTAAGGGAGTTGACCGTGCCCGAGTTTTTGGACCTCGCTCACCGCTACGCACTCCTGATTGCCGATAAGCCTGAGGATCGCGAGCGGCTGAACCAGGTACTGCTCGGACCGCCTCGGATCCGGGGGGCGTCGCTGATCGACGAGCGCGCCGGGTTCGTTCCACCAGCGTGGTGGAAGGGCGACGCGTACGCCTCGCGGTCCAGCCTCGCCGCAATGATGACACTGAAGCGCTAGGAGACGTCCCGTGAGCCAGCCGATCGACTTTACCTACGTCGAGCTGCGTGCTCGGGGTGAGGACGACGCTGCTCGAAACGTCAAGCGCGCGGTCGACGACATGGAGCGGGACGTCGATCGGGCGTCCCGCGAGATGGAGAGCGACCTCAGCACGGCTTTTAAGGACGCGGCGGACAACATCGAGCGAGAGCTTGAACGTTCAAACAGCAGTCTTTCCAAGGTCGCCGTTGCGCAGCGAAAGGCGTTGCGGAGCCTCGGCGACGACGCGTCCGACGTGTTTGACGAGATTTCCGACGTCATCGACCACGCTACGGACGCGGTTGGCGGCGGTGGAGGCGGGGGAGGCGGTGGCGGCCTGCTGGGTGCCGTAGCCCAGCTGGGTAGTCAGTTCAAGAACCTCGGGGGATTCACTCCCCCACCCATCCTGTTCGCACTGGCAGCGGCTACCCCGGCGATCATCGGGCTGGTCGCCGCCTTGGCGGATCTCAGCGCGCTCGCGCTGCTGCTTCCCGGCGCTATTGGCATCCTCGCGGCCAGCGTCATTACGCTGACGACGGCCTTCTCCGGGGTAGGTGACGCCGTTAAGGCGCTCGCCTCCGGTGACCTGGCGAAGATCGAGGAGGCGATGAAGAAGCTGGCGCCTGCCGCCCAGGCGTTCGCCCGCGAGATCAACGCCCTACGCGAGCCGTTCGCCGCGCTGAAGAGGCAGGTTCAGCAGGCGTTCTTCGCACCGCTGCTTGGAGATCTAACACGGCTCGCAAACTCCGTACTCCCAACCCTGCGTAAGGGTATGAGCAGCGTAGCGGCGTCGTTCGGTGAGCTGGGTTCCTCGATCTTCGCTCTGCTAGGCAGCACGAGCGTTGTCGACACGATCGGCGAGGTGTTTGCTTCTACCGCTCGGATCGTGCGTAACATCGCACCCGAGATCACCGCGTTTCTGGGCACGCTGTTCGACGTGATCAAGGCGAGCTTGCCGTTTATCGAACGTGCCTTCGGCGCGCTGGGAAGCGGTTTACAGGCGGCGTCAGACTTCCTGGGCGGAGCGATCGACAGCGGCGCCTTCAACGACTTCCTGGAGGACGCGTTTGCTACCCTCAAGGACCTGGCTGACCTCACCGGAGCGCTCTTTGAGCTGTTCAAGGCGCTGTTTGGCAGCGCGGACGACGAGGGTCGCTCGTTTATCCAGACGCTGACGCAGATGATCGAGCGGTTCACCGAATTTATCAAGAGCGCCGAGGGTCAGGAGATCCTCCAGCGAACCATCGACACGCTGACCGCGATGGGTGTCGTGCTGGGCGTCTTGGTCGAAGCCATCATCCTGTACCTGCGCTTCCAGAACCTGCTGTTCAAGGGACTGGAGCTGATCGGTGCCGGCGCGGTCGCCGCCGTTACCGCGATCGGTAAGTTCTTTCAAACGCTGTGGAACTGGACCAAGGACGCAGCCGGCGCGGTTGGCGACTTCTTCGGCGCTGTCGGCGACTTCTTCGCCGACATCGGCGGCTGGATCGCGGACGCCTTCGACAAGGTGGTCGAGTTCGGCGGCAAGATCGTCACCTTCGTTACCGAGCTGCCGGGTAAGATCCTAGAGGTTATCAGCACGCTGCCGGAGACCCTGGCGACTTTGT
>ERZ1292642.1028-Hain-H14-01um-R1-1028-length-13933-cov-9_pt1 | contig 13933 bp, 28 predicted proteins | sample MGYA00564403_ERZ1292642 | MGnify/ENA primary metagenome ERZ1292642 (study PRJEB36523, sample SAMEA6512643) | groundwater metagenome | collected 2019-01-09 | study: AquaDiva: Metagenomics assemblies of 32 groundwater samples | reverse complement strand
GCATACGCCTCGAGAAGCTTCTTGCGAACGGACGGGTTTGTAAGGGATAGAATCCCGTCAAGCTCGCTCTTCTTGGTGGTGTATGTGTGGTCCAGTTGCTCTTTCGCCAAAGCCGGCCTCTGCTTCGACAGCATCTGGGACGACAGACTCTTCGACCATTCGTCCCATTTGCCTTCGTCGTTCACGATGTTCATCACGGAAGTCAGCTTACTAATCTTGACCTTACCCGTTTTGGGATCCGTGATACGATCACCGATCTGCCGGCTGATACTCGCGCCAAACGGATTGTCTTGATCGACAGTTCCGTCTTTGTTCTTCTTCATTTCCTTCAATGCATCGAGCTTATTGCCCGTGTTCTTCTTGTTCGTGTTGAACAGCAGATCCACACCGGCAGGGAGATCATCCTTGTAGATGGCCATACCCTTGAGATAGTGACTGCCGTCAACCGCAATACGAACCTGGGCGTAACGCTTCCCGCCCAAGGACACGTCATTCACACCAGGTCGCACGTAGATAACGCCATCGGCGTCAGCGCCACCGTCTTCCTCGTAACGAATACCCACTCGCTTCGAGCTGATTGACAACGGAGGAACCACGTTCAGTACAGAGAGGCCGCCGTCATCCGAATATTCCTGTAGCTGTTGGATGTTGTGACGATTCCGCTGAACGTCGCCCCATTCATTACCGGGCTTCGTCAAGACCTTCATGTTGGTTTGATTGTTGGTACCCAACTGAGGAATCTTGACCTCGAAGGTCTTGTACCCTTCGCTTCGCAGTTTCTGCAGAGAACTGCGAAGCTTAGTACTCGTGATGCCGAGTTGAAATTCAGTGCCGGCACCGACGTCGATGAACTCTTTCTCATCGACTGCTTTACGCAGGGTGTTGGTGACGGTGTCAAGAATCTTGACCTTGCGCTCTTGGCTGTCCTTAAGGAGATTACCCACTTGGGTATCGCCAACTTTGTAACCCAGCGATTCGCTCATACGTTTGGCGATCGCCACGTTGGACATGCCTTTTTCTTTGAGCTTACGAGCCATGTGAATCTCGTCTTGCTTGCGCTCGTTACGCGCAATGGTTTTCATGTCGCGAAGCTCTGTCGTGGTCAGCCCAAGACCACGAGCAATCTCAGTCTCGCTCAGACCCTGCTTCTTCAGCTCGTTGGCCGTAGTCAGGAGCGTATGGTTTCTTTGCGAAGTCTCGTCTCCGCCAGAACCCCACGGGTAGCGACCCGAATGGCGAGGGGTTCCGTAGTGGGCTAGGATGCCCTGTGAGGCGAGATATTCGTCTTCTGGTATGACAACCACTACTTCTAGTCCTCCTCTCTCAGATACGCTACGAGAGCGGCCTGAGTCTTGATGCGACTCATGACCGAGATGATCTCAGGCATCTCAGGCTCGTACTCCTCGATCGCATCGTTCTGATAGATACGAAGGATGACGCGAGTGTTCTTGGGAGAGAACAAATCGCCGTACTCGAAAAAGAAAATGCCGCAGTAGATCAACGGCTGCTTCATGCTGGTCGCCGTGATCCCTGTTTTCAGATCATGGATTCGCAAGATGTTGTTACGAATACCGATGGCATCGGCGGTACCGAAACAGTCGTCCGAGTAGTACAGAGGAACCTCGGCCTCCATGCGGAAGCCGATGGCGTCGTTGATGTACGAACTGAGGGTTGTGCCATTGTCCGCCTGCATGATGCGAAGGTCGATGGCACGCTGGGCGTAGGCATGAAGCTCATCGCCGCGCTTAGTCTGTTGCTTGTTGAAGTAGGAGGCACGCAGCTTATCCTCGTCGTAGTCGAGCCAGTGGTACGTACTCGGACTAAGAAAGGCGTGCTGCCCAATGATTCTCGAGTTCTTGTTGAAGCTCATTCAGAACGGCCTCTTCGTTCTCAGGATAGATGAATGCCGCAAAGCACAGCTTGTCCATCAGGTCCACGTAGTATGGCTGATTGGGCTGTATCTTTGACTTCGCGCTTGTCTTCCCTTCCAGAGCAGCCCAGAAGCCACCGTGAAAAAGAAGAAGCATGTCGGGGACGCCTTGCTTGAGTGCGGAATCCAAACGGACTACGACAACACGGGAACCCCAGCGTTTGTTGATACGCTTAGTCAGCGCAGTCTTGTACGCACCCTCAAGCAAGGCGTCCTCCTTTCTGGTCAGATCATGACATGCCTCGCAGGAAATACACGGCTTAATCTATTCCTCTCATTATAATCCGTGTTTTGCGTGCGTTAAGGTATCTAACTTTTAGAGCGCCTCGCGGAAGATCTGCCCCGTCGGCCAGACGTACGTGTTGTTGATCATCGACAAATAAATCTCGATGTCGAGTATTCCGTGCATCGTGGAGGCATGCATGGAATTCTTGTAGATCTCACCCGTCTCGACGTCCTCGATGGGATCTTCGACGGTGGCGTGACCGTCGACAAATTGTCGGCTGTACTTGCGTGCGAACCACAGCGGTCGCCACATGAGGTTGTGGTAGTGGTTGTTTCCCCGATCGCCATCCAAGTTGATCGGCACGTCGAATGCGTCGTTGGATCGACATACATACTCGCCGGCGACGAGGAGAGGGAGTGATCGCTTGTGCTGTGTTCCGTTCCGCATCAGGCCAATCATGTAAAGGTCCTTGGTGTTTCTCGTGGCCTTGATGTAGAAACCAGTACGCATGTTCAGAACTCTCCCCCAATCGCTTACGGAATATCCGGGGAATTCGCGTATCTCGCTCCATCGCTCATCTTGCACGGAGGAGAACGGCACGTCTTGTGTCATGCGAGGGGTGCTCACTTTCTATATAGCCTTGGCGGAGGCGTCGTGTATATGATCCTACCTTGTAGAGAGGATGTCCGTTTTGTACCTTTGCCACTTTTCCACTTTTTTTTGCAAAAACTTTTTTATTTATTGCTTCTAAGGTATCTAAGGTATTTAAGTTAGATACCCTAGAGGGGAGTATTAAAAAAGTTTTTGGCATTTTTTTTGCAAAAGTGGCAGACGAAAGATCTTTCTCATCAAGAGACTGAGTCTTTATGTCCCTTTTTGTACTGTTTAAACCGGTTCTTACAGTCCAATGTCCGGGTTGACTGTGATGTCCTAATTTGACCATATTAGAACCAATTTAAACCGATTCTCACAGTCCAATGTCCGTGTTGACTGTGATGTCCTAATTTGCACCGATTTGACCATTACGATGTCCGTGTTGACTGTGATGTCCTAATTGGTACCATTATGACCGTATTTAAACCGATTCTAACAGCACGATGTCCGGGTTGACTGTGATGTCCTAATTGGTACCATTATGACCGTATTTAAACCGATTCTAACAGCACGATGTCCGGGTTGACTGTGATGTCCTAATTGGTACCATTATGTACAGATATTAGCCCGTAGGCTGACCCGCGAGGGGGTTGGGTCAGCCTACGAACATCCGCACAAACTTGGCCTCGTTGAAGGTTTCCTTAGCCCTCAACGACCTCTCAACGGCCCTGTCGATCCACGAATCCGACGTGAAATCGTAGTACCACAAGTCCTTGAACGGGGTATTAAGCCGATCGGGCCGTCCACACGCTTGTTCGTAAACCTTCCAGGAGTAGTGTCGGGAGAACATGATCGTCGCATCTGTCTCGATGCAATTCCACCCTTCTGCTCCAGCCGTGTACTGAACCAGGTAGAGCCACCGGTCGGTCAGGGGGATGGGTTGGTGCTTGTGACCGTTCCATTCGGCGATACTCGTCGAGACTGATGACGTTGGGGTGGACGTAGACACCGACTTGGTCGTTTCGGACGCCTGTCGGTTTCCATCCAGAGATATCCCCGATGAAGTCGGTAGCCCACTGCTCCATGAGCGTGTCGAGGCATCGTTCGACAGTTTCTTTGTCGTTGCTAGAGATGGTTGCGAGCTCATCAATGACGGTTTCTCGCAAGGGTTCTGCAAGCCATCCCTGGCACTCATCGACGATCTCTTTCGCGACCCAGTATGTCCCAGGGAGGTAGCCTCCGTTGACGATATATCCGTCGCCAGGGATCTCAGCATCTCCAGCTCGTAGTCGAAGTTGTAGAAGATGATCAGTTTCGGGTGTTTCTTCCATAGCTCCTTCACCATCTCCAATCGGCTAGGATCGCTGTTGACGACCTTCCTTGCGACCGAACACATCTCGCCCGCATCTCGCAAGGGGCGATTCTCGTACACATGCCAGCGCTGATTGAGAACCTTATCGAACAGCTCCTTGTCATACTCCAAGGGAGTCTCAACATGATGCCGAGTCGTATGACGCTCGTACGGCATCTCCACTAGGAGCTTCTTGCGCTGACGTAGCAGTCGTCCCTGATTGATATAGCGATCCACCTTGGGGAACTTGGTGAAGGTGTTGTAGACGACATGCTCGCGCTTGAACTCGGTACGGTTCTTGTAAAAATTGTTCGCTACGAATAGGGGGATGTAATCCATCCACGTATCGCCAGGAGTAGCGCTCAGCAGGATCCAGTGGTTTCGTCGGGCGATGCGGAGGAAGGCTTTGGTCCAGACTCCTGATCCGACAAGTCGCTGCTCGTCGAAGATGAAGAAGGCGTCCTCGACTCCGGCGTACTTGTTGATGTTGTTCCAGCTGTCGACGGTGAGGACCCATGGGTACACTCCCGGTTCGCCGAGGTGTCGGGGCATTCCTGATTCTCCCAGCGAATCCCTCCCCACAAGGCTGTCGACGGTGGGATCTCCGGGTTCTCTGGGCTCCTCAATAGCCGAGCAGCGTGTGCATCCGTGATCTTCTTCGCCGGCATCGGATGCTTCTTCGCAGGCATGTCGGCAGCATAACCCCGCATCGGATGTTGAGACAGCGGAGGAAGGTTCGTCACCTTGCGGAAATCCGGAGAGGACAGTCCCGCCAAGAAGGTCCGTGGAACCTTGAACTTGACCACTATTGTGTCGTCGTGCAGATCCCGGGCTTCCGTGTAAGACACCTCCGTCGCACCATCCACAAGACGCTTGACGTACTCCCGGAAATCTGCCGGCACACGCTCTGGTTCCTTGGGTATGCTCGATGACTCCTTCATCCCCGCCATCCGACGAGCCATATTGAGGTCGATCTGGCCGAAGTTGTACAGGCAGCAGATCTCCTCGTACGTCAACGGTCGGATCGGCCTGACGCCGCCCCTCCACTTCGACAGGAACCGCTTGAGATCCGGCTGTAGACCCGGCGCACTCTCCGCAGGGATGCTCTCTTCCGACGCAGTCGACCCACCCGAGGCACGCTTCAGTTCTGGCATCAGAACCATCGCAAATGCCGCCAAAGCTTCCCGTCCCGGGTCCTTCGCGTCCTCTTCCTCCAACAGGTAGTAGCACTTCATCTTGTACGCCTCCAGCAAAGTTATCTCGCCGGCCAGGTACCTTTCCCGGATCGCCAACAACAGGTCCGGAGGCAGGTCCGATCCCGAGCTCGTAGAACTGCTCTTGCCAGTCGAAGTCGTCTCGTTTTTTGGCGGTTGTGATGACGTAGACATGTCGAGGAGCCTCTCTCAGTTTGTAATACTCGGCCGCTACCAGCGTCTTGCCCGATCCCACACCACCCCACAAGACCTTGCCATTGCTCAGCTCTCGCAAGGCCTGGACTTGGTGCGGGTATAACTCAGTCATTCGACATAGTTGTCGAAGAGATTGTCAGCTGGCTGAAAACAAGCCGTTACACCATCCATGCAGTCACCATCGGAGAAATACATGGTCCCGCATTGTAAGATGCACTTCTTGTCTCTGCGGTTATCCGTGATGGGCCTGATTGATCCGCCACAGACAGGGCAGAATTTTGTTTGAGAGAACAGGATCTCCAATCGCTGTTCTAGATTTAGAGGCATTTATATCACCACCGCCTACGGGTGACCGGTTCATCCTTCAAGACAACCTGACGATGCACCTCGCTGCACCACCGCTCTCCGCGGAAGCACATGGGCTTCTTCTCGTCGGGCTTCTCGCAGACCTCACACTTGTGCATTACAGCTCCTGAGCTTCGACGGTGATATAGACTCGGCCTTCTTCATCCTTACGAGCCCCAACGACTTTGCTCGGCCGCTTGCTGCCATCTGGGAAGGCGATGTTGGGTGTTTGGCCGATAAGCCCAGTTACAGCTTGATCTGTCCATTGTGTTAACGGATCAAATGGCATAGCCATTTCCAGACGCATTACTCGTCCTCGTCTGTCGCAGCGACCATCTTGAACGTGTACTCCACGTCACCGTTCGTCCACACCCCAGATACGGTGAAGTCTCCACAGTTGCACGACCGCTCCTGGGGATACTCGTCGTAAAACATGAGAGCATCTCCACACACCGGACAGGAGACGAGCCGGTTGAGCGCTTCTTGTATGTCCACTTTCGTCGCCATCTCTGCGGGCTGCTCCTCCTGGATAATGTCACGCTCAAGCACTTCGTGTGCGGCGAGAACGAATCTGCGGTAAAGATCGGTGCGGGTAATACCGGGGGTCCCAGCGAGGTTCATCACACGGGGGTCGATGTCCACGGCTAAAGATTCATTCCTCTGAAGACGATGATCAGATCGGAGGGGGTACGATGACGTCGCTCTTTGGAGAAATCGCCGTGAACGAAGCACGACCTGGCGTCCGCGAGTGGGTGATCCTCGAGTTCCTTACCGCAGACGGGACAGTATTTGAGAGTCTCATAAACTTTTTCCACAAGGGAATCGTTCACGATCACTCTCTTTGCGTGAAACTCGGGCGGGTCGCAATTCGTCATCCACGACCGTATCTCGGTTTCCCCGACTGACATCTTCATCAGTTGGTCTCTCGGGGTTATCAGATACATCTGTCCGATTCGCTGTTGATGTTCCTCGTCTCCCGGTTTCAGATTCATCAAGCTTCGAGCGGAGAGGATGTCCATGTGACCCTCGAGATATGGCTTGAGAATCTCGTCGAGGACATAGCGATCCCAATCAGGACCGATCACAGGATCGCTCATGGAAATACGACACTCCTTCGCTGTAGTATTTGTCGAGGCAATTCTGCAAGTGTTCGTTCTCGTGGTTGAGATGCTTGTTGACCACCAGCAAGTAGATGATCACCGCCGCCAGATCCACGAAACCGAAGATGACAGCCACGACAAAATAGCCGAACATGGTTATCACGACACACCCCTCTCCGGCCCTCTGAGAACGTATCTGAGACGATTTTCTACTCGGTGTTTGATCTCCTCCCACTCCGGGGTGTTAGGAGCTCTGTCGCGATTGTAGACCCCTTCTATGTACCTCAGAGAGTCCTCAATCACCTTCTCCGGTGTAATCACCAGTCAAGTCCCTCCGCCGGCTTGAACAAGATGCTCGGCAAACCGTCAGGACCGTCGACCGTCCTCACCGTTCCGTGCATGTGCGGACACTGCTTCACGTCGACGACCAACGCCACGAGCAAGGTTCCGCACATGACGCAGAAATTCATACGTCGATGCAGGATGATTTGCGGATCGCCTCCGGCATAGATCTCCTCCTCGAGATCCAAGGTCTTGACGGTCTCGGCTATATCGGTCCACGCTTGCTTGTTACGCAGGTCGATAACTACCGGGTACTTCATCTTTTTCACGGCGGCTTCGAAACTGGTCTCCAGCGCAGACGGCCGTGAATAAAACATCGTCCCAGGCTTCGGACGAAACCCCATTCTGTACACAGCACTGCAGATCTGTCGTAGCACTTCTTACTCCTCGTGGATTTCCAGGAAGATGCCGATTTTACTTCCGCTTTTTCTGCCCGTCACATACATGACACCGTGATAGGCATCGCACGCTTTCAGAACGCCATTAACAGTCCCTGTTTGTTTGAGTTGTCCGCCACACATCGGGCAGTATCGCATGTTGGTGAAGAGCTCGTCGAGGGTTTGCTTGCGTGACTTCTTCGGCCTGGGCATCGCTGACGTCACCCTCGGTCGTAGTTATCGGTCATGGGATAGACGCGCTCTCGATTCTTCGACTCGTTGGTTATCCACACGCCCGTAGTCGCACCCTCCGGGAATCGCATCCAACCGTGATCCCGAGGACAGAAATACGTAGTATCTCTCTGGTAAATGGCCTCCAGTTGCAATGAACACTCCGGACAGCGCTTGATCATGGGGTTGTCAAGGGAGCTTACTTGGCCCGCCGTCATCACCGCGATGTTGTTCGTGAACTCATCCGAGGCGACGTTTTCTTTGACCCGGTCGATCTCGCGCTGGATGTAGTTCTTGGCCTTCTCCAGGTCCTCCACGTGCTTCTCGGGACTCTTCCAGCCGGCCCGAGCGAGGTATTTGAAGGCGTTCCCGCGGTTGAACCCGCCGGATCCGTCAGGAGCCCTCAGCTGCTCGCAGACGTCGATCACCTCGAAGCCCTGGTACTGGTTGTAGTGGCTCGTCACGCCGAACTCAATCGCCGATTCCGGTGTCCCCTCGTCCAGAAGACGATTCCAGGTGTCTCCGATCTTTTCTCCTCGGAAAGCTTCCTCGTATGAGACGCCGTTCTCCATGCGTTCAACCCTCTCGATCAGTTCTCGCTTGGTGCGAAAGCGCTTGGTAGTTTGTCCTGTAGTGCGCCCGATGTCCATTAGTGGATCTTTCTGAAAAGAGAAATACCGTGTATTGCCCTACAAGGCAAACTCTGAACCCGGGTTATAGGGTCCAGAGTCGGATGGGTTTAGTGTGAGTTCATCCGTTCGAGCAAGGCTTCTTGTAGTACGCGATTGAGCTCTTCTTCGTTCATACCGCTGTACGACGTACCCTTCGGAGCTTCGACATACATCAAATGCCCTTCGAGCAAGAAGTAGATCTTCTCGCCGTCGGCAGTGACGTGCATCATTCCGGGGTTTCCGTACAGGACATGGGCGATGAAGATTTCATCTACGTTCATGGTATAGCCTTCCACATATAGGGGTCTCATATAACCCCATGTATTTTATGCGAAGGCTGAAAACGCAACGCCATGTGAGGACGTTGCGTTCTGGGATCAGTACATGCTGGGGATCAGGTCGATTTCGTTGATGACGATCTCGCGCCTCTTCTTGATGGCAACCTTGTTGCACTCGCTGCGCATGTAACCTGCCCGGAACGAGTCATCGGCCTGCTGAGCAAGGGCTTTGACGGTGTCAGCCTTGTGCAAGCGGGTGGTTTCGTTGTGGGTCAGGGTCATGGCGATAGCGGTGAACGCGGTGCCGGCAAGGAAAGAGATGATGATCATGACGACGGTCATTATGATTCCTTCGATGTAGGGTTCTCATAATAATCCGTGTTTTTCGTGCGAGAAAAGAAAAGAGCCCGTGTTACCGGGCCCCTTTCGTCAGTCATTTGTCAGACGTCACATGCGCTATCGCCTTTGGAACCGCCTGCTAGCGCCGCTCGGATCTCTTCGGTCTCTTGCCGCCGCGCATCCTCCGCCTTCCCACTGACTTGTAGATATGTGAACTTGACTGCGCCGAGGAGGTCGTCGTTATGCTCGTATGCATCTTTCTTCATCCTCTGGAAATACTGCAAGACGAGTATCTGTGTCGTCGGATCGGGAATGGGCTCCGCGGTGATCATCTTGATCGCTGCCTCGGCGAAACCCAACTTGACGACAGGTGTGTCGCGGACCTTCTCGTCTTTTAGGAACATCAGATACGTCTCGTCGAATTCCTTGGCGATCCTGTTGGCCAATACCTCTGCCATCAGCCGCATGTCAGGTCTCCTTTTCCTCCAGGATTTTTATGACGATGTTCCACCGTGCATCAGTCAGGGCTTTCATTCGGATCAATTCGAGATAGGGAGCGAACTCCTCCTCGGGTAGCTCGTTTGCCAATGCTCCGTGAATCTGCTGGGCTTCCCACAGGGATTCAAGGCGAGCATCGCGAGCTTTTTGTTCTTGGAGTTTATCTTTCTCGTCCGACCACGCCGGCTGTGCTGCCATGATCGGCCCAAGAGTATCCAAGGCAAGTGATCGAATAATGATCCCCGTTATTTCACTGGCTGATTTGAACGACACAGATGCCCCTACAGCCCTCTCAGATGGCCGTAGAGAGCCCCGCAGGCCACTGCAAGGGTGATGGCACGCCCCCGGCCACCAAACAGTACAGCGACCTCTGAGCCGGCATTCCTCACGAGGTAGTCATCCATGATGTCGTTCGCGTGAAACGGCCCGTCACGCTCGATCACGGCGTTGAACACGTCGGCGAAGGCGTCCCAGGCCTTGCGCTGCTTGTGTGACCAAGAGATCTTGATGGCGTCCGTTTCCGGATTCCATCGTCGGCCGAACTTCTGGTTGAAGCGTTGCTGAGCCTTGAAGAACTTCTCGACGGCCTCGTTGTAGAGCAGGGCGGTCTTGTCGGAGATCTCGAACTTGAGCGGGCTGTCTTCACCGAAGGAGTAGGTCGGCATATTAATCGCTCCTTACGAGACGGTGGGTGATCAGAATTGGTTGGTCTGGACGCAACCGTTCCCGACCTGGAAAGGTCCACTGGTACCGGCGATGTTGATGCGAGAATGCCCGGCCGGGCGAGACTTGAGTTCTTCCGTGTCCTCGACAATTCCTCGCAGTGTCTCGGCGAGCTCGTGTACTAGAGTCTTAGCCTCGTGTAAAGACCCCGCATCGCCCTTGTCGATCGCCTCGTAGATCTTGTTCTCGGTCTCGGTGATTTGCGTGACGATCTCACCCAAGGAATATGTTGGCATGATTAGAGCTCCACCTCTTTCTGCTCGTTCTGTTCTCGAATCTGCAGGAACACGTCGACCAACGACTTCTCTACTGTCCGACCTATCCTCGCACATTTCTTCGCCAGGTGCTCGACGACCCTGCTTTGTATCTCAGGGTCGGAGAACGGATGCTTCGAGGCAAGGACGAGAATGGCGACGTAGAAGCCGGCTTCGTTCTGAGGGAAATCCTCGTGGTTGTCGAGGTCCAACTGGTTGCTATAGGCATCCTCGAATGCCTGATAGATCCTCTTGAGTTGATCGTTGGAGCTTCTAGTCATCCGGCGGTACTTCCGTCCACGGACCGATGCCGTCCATCTCGAGCCAGCACTCACTCCCGCCGTTGTGACGGTATCGCCAGATCGATCCGGGTGGCCCGCAGAAGTCGCAGTCCTCGTCCGTGCGATCGGCAATGCTCTTGGTGAACTCGTTGATCACGGTGCGAACCTCACGAGGAGGCTCTTCGAGTGTCGACGTCCTACTGCTCCAGAGCGTAGGCATCGACCACCACCTTGAGCTTGTTGACCAATGGCGCCAGCAACTTCTCGGACGCCTCGGCCAGCTTTTCGTCGAGGAAGCACATGACCTTGATCTGGACTTGCTCGTCGCCGATCGGCTTGTGCTCGAAGAAGTGGATCGCCGCCAGATAGAACATCAGCAGCGAGGCGTAGGTGTAGTTCTCCACGTGCCAGGAAGCCGCGGTTTGCTCGAACGCGGCGCAGATCTCCTCAGCGAGTCCGTCGTTGTCGATCGCCGTCATCGACCGAACACCTTTTTCAAAGAGTCCCGACTGATCAGCGGAGTTCTTTCCCCGGTTCCTGGGAAACTCTCTTCCCAAATCGTCGTTACGTCCTGGTCGATGACCCGCAACTTCTGATAGGCGAGCAGTGCACCTACGGGAATCAGCACCAGATATGACAAGGCGACGATCCCGGCGACACGCTCAGGCTTGATCTTGGACATTACTCTCCTGTCTATTATTTGATGAAATCATCTTTCAGAAGACCGACAGCCGTTAGATGATTTATGATTATCCCGAAGTCCTCGCGAGTTATCGTGTAGTTCTTACTTTCTTGTTTGGCCGCCTTTATAAGTTGTCGAAGAATTTTCTCGTTGTTCTCGAAGACTAAATGTATGGCTTGTTCCTCATCGAGAAACAATACACGCCCCCTTGTCGTCTTCGTGTTTCGGGCACTTGCAACGCTCCGCCGGCATCACGGGCTGACAGGGAGCTCCATAGCACATCTCGGACTCGCATGCTGTGTAGAGGTCCCCGTCAAGGCAGTAGTCGCCGTTGCCTAGTTCCTCGCAGTGGTGTTTAGCGGATGATGGCTCTGATGACGAGAGCAGCGATGGCACCGACGATCAGACCCTTCTTGTTTTCCACGATGAACCGCTTGACGTCGTCGACAGACATGTATTACTCCTTGTGTAGACCGGAATCGATGTCGCTCTCGGCGGCCTTCACCAGACCCTCACGGTACTTCTTGAGCCCCGCCAAGGCCGGCGTCAACGACGGGAATTTCACTACCAGAGGCTTTTCCTCCGGCGGGTCGTTCTTCGGGATGGAGTCCTTCTTGACGTACCACCCCTTGGTGTTGCTGGACGAGCGAATGGTCTTGTGACCGTCCTTGTAGACGCCGATGAAATAGCTGATGTTTCCTTGACGTCGCAGGTCGGTGACCCTGCACCATCGATTCCTGACAAGGAGGTTGCCGACGTTGGTGAGACTTCCAGTCAGCTCCTCGTCGGTACGATCCTGCCAGTCCTCTAGGAGAACCATCATACCCTCCTCGAGATCCTCGCCATAGAACAGCTCCTCGGTTTCCGGGTCGAGTCGGTACGTCCGAGGAACGATGTCGTCGTAGACCGTCTCGTTGATCGTCAAGGTCAGAAACGTGGATGTAGACATGTAAGTACGTCTCCTTATAGATGGTGAAGAGGCTGTTCTTGTTTAGGTGGCCGAGCGGAACTGGACAGGGGCCTTGGCTCCGCCCTGTACGGGGAGCGTGCGAACGGTGCATCCGACGTGGTTGTGGGCGCTGTTGATGTCTTCCGTAACGGGAATGTCATCAACCTTGGGCGCCGGAGATGGATCGTCGACCGGGGGAAGGTCGTCGATCTCGCGGGGGATCTTGATGAAGCTCTTCCCGAGCCACTCGGTGGTGTAGACCTTGAAGCTGTCGGCGCCGCCGGTACTAGAGAGAAGCACCCACGTGCCGACGAAGGCCTGGGTCTGCTTCTGGTTGGTCGGACGGTTCACGGGTACCCGGACGAAAGGCCGCTCTGTGTCCCGAATGACATGACCCTCGCACCAGGTGGCGATCTGGTCCATGTTGTCCTCGGTGACCTGGTACCCCGTTACGATGAACGGTTGGCGCATGAACCGGGTGGCCTTCATAGATGTTTCCTCTCGCGGAAAAGGACGCCGTCTTCATTTATATGATCCATGGCCAGCTCGGCCTGATCTATAGACAGTCCGGCTCGTACAAGTGCATGAAGAACCTTGAATCGTGTATCTTCGTCGTAGTAGAGTGGTTCCTCACGAGGTACGGAGAAGAAGGATCGCGGCCCCTCTTCTCCGTACCCCTGCGGATTTACCATGGTCAGTCGGTCTCCTTGACTAACCCCCGTGACGGTTAGTACGTGACGATGTCGCCGTCGATGATGTTGTCGACCTCGCGGTGCTCTTCGCTGTCGACGTGGATCATGTCCTCGACCGTGGCGTACTCCTGCTCGAGCTCGTCCATCAAGACGTGGCCGAAGAAGCTCTGGAGGTAAGCCTTCTTGCCCTTGGTGCCGCGGACGTCGTAGTTCGAGATCGCGATCACCATGTGTGCCTCGGCCAGATCGAGATTGTCCAGCATCTCGACCAGATTCTCCGGAAGCAGCGTCTTACGCAGCGGCATGATGTTCCCGTCGCCGGTCACCATGTAGATGCGAGGCGGCCGAGGGCGGTACCTCACCGTGACCGGCAGGTAGTACATCTGCTCGTCGTCTTCCTCACGCCGCTTGAGGGGCTTGATGTTCATCCCACCGTCGGCGAGACTCTTCGCGAGTTCCTCGTCCAGAAGGATGGCGAAGCTCCGCTCACCCTCCTCGTTGTACGGACCCGGCCGGCCGGCGAAGTTGCGGAAGATGATCTGGGCGTTGCGGAACGTGATCGTTTCACGACGCACCTGACGGTCCGGGGAATATCGCGGACGCAGGGCGATTTCGTTCGCCATTCTGTATCACTTTCTCTGTGTTGGCGGTGGAGATTTTT
>ERZ1292642.1024-Hain-H14-01um-R1-1024-length-13966-cov-6_pt1 | contig 13966 bp, 15 predicted proteins | sample MGYA00564403_ERZ1292642 | MGnify/ENA primary metagenome ERZ1292642 (study PRJEB36523, sample SAMEA6512643) | groundwater metagenome | collected 2019-01-09 | study: AquaDiva: Metagenomics assemblies of 32 groundwater samples | reverse complement strand
CCAACTTGCGTGACGACTGCGGCCTGGGCCATTTGACTCGACGAAAAACCCATAGATGACACCCTCGATAGACGGCCAACGGTATCTTTTTATGGGTTTGTTACGTGTACCCCTTGTACAAGTTGTACAACTTATGTATCTTGCACGTGTTGTCTGGATTCAGCCCCGGCAATAACTTGGTGTTGACAGGTCGGAAAGACGGCAAATTGCTGGGGGTTCCCGGTGGTGGTTTTCCATTCTCACGAGTGGGCAACTTGAAAGGCTTTGGCATTTATCCGAGCGCACCCCAAACACGGTATGGGGCAGAGTCTTTCAAGTTGTGACGAGTAACTGGTGTAACTCTGCTGGCGATGTTTGCCAGTACCGTGGTGGGTTCGATTCCCACGACAACATAGCCGAAGCATCTGGGCTGCATTAGTGGCATTGGCTATTAGACTTGATGCAGCTGACTGCTACAAACGTGGCCGCCCCTTGGCAACAGGGGGCAACTTTAAAACCTCTTGCTTCACCTTTTCGACTTGCCACGAAATTGAAATAGCGGGGCAAGAGGTTTTAAAGTTGTACGTTTTCAACCCGTCCATTCCCTCAGATTGCGAGGGCCACCAGCGGGTAAACTGGTGGGTACCTTAACCTGCGCTGTGCGGGTGCAATTAACAGCAAAGCATGGACCATGACCTATGCATAAAAACTGCTACGCTCCCGGTAGCGCATGGAATCCGGCACGAACCCTCTCCCGTGGCAATCGGTGCTTGTAACACCGACGGCAAGCGAGAGGGAAAACAAACCCGCTCACAAGGCGGGTTTTTCTTTATGCGGAGGGTTTGACCCATAGCCGGCACTAACGGGAGGCGCACCTGTGGTGTTTGGGAATGTGCCGGTTCGTCCCGGCGCTCCGCTCCATCCTTATCCGCCCAACGCGACTTCCAAAGTCATCGACACTATGGTCAGCGGCAACGGGTCAGACTGCCGCACGTACACTTGGCCGTTGTCTGACCACCTGCCACTGATCGTGACCTCAACCTCTTCACTTTTCAGCGCTGGCGGTGTGCCGTAGTCCTCGGTCGTACGCTGCTTGGCTTCGGTGAGGTCGTCCTCAGTCGGACCAACAAAGATTCCGCTTGAGCGGTAGACCCGCAGCCACACCTTGTTGATGTTCTTGAACCTGCCCTGGCCGAAAGCGCCGTCGATCTGCATTGCCAAGGGCAACGTCTGCATGTCGGACTCGTATCGCAAGCCGATTTGCACAACGCTCGCGGGGTTGTCCAGCGTGATCGTTCCGCCCGCGACGACCAAGCGCGGGTGCACTGCGCCGTCGGCAAGAATGCTCACGGTCTCGCCCTCGAGGTGGGTAAGGCCTGAGATCACGGTTGCGGGTGCGCCGTCATACGTGGCCCCAGCGTCCACAAAGAATGCGTCCTCGGGGTCGATGAAAAGCCGCGAAGCCATGCGCTCAATGTAGCGAACCTCTTGCCCGTTGATCGTGCGCCGGATCACTGCGTAAAGTGCATCCTCTGAACCCTCAGCCACGACGGTGAGGGATTCGAACGTGCCTTGTGTGTCGTGCTGGTGCCAGGCGCCGACTTGCTGCTCGGGCACGTAAGTTAACCCCAGCAACTTGCCCGATGACGAGACGAACCAACAAATGGGCTGTGGGCTTTTTGCGTAGGCCATGTCCACCACATCGAAGCCGTCGAACAAGTGGGGTGCACGCAACGACAAGTCGCCCGTAATGTAGCCGTTGGCTTGCCAGGCGTACGCGAGTTCGCGCACGTGGCCGCCGCGCGCAGCGCCGTAAATCAAATTGTTGTTGATGATCACCGGCTGCACGTCGTTCGCGCCAATGTAAGACTGCGGCTTGACGCTGATACTTGAGGGGGTGATGGCGTCGGTGTTGATCGACGAGACCCGCCACTCGGCCGCGCTGGTCAGCAACACGAGGTTGGACAGGGGCACAATGTGCCTCACGGTGTTTGCCTCGCGGGCTGCCACTCGGATATTAATCGAATCGTCATCCCGGGTCGGCAATGAGTAGCTCATGTTTGATTCGCTGCCGGTGCGGGTCATCCACAAGTTCTGCGGCTGATTGGTCGTACCGGCAAAGCATCGGCGCTGCTCGAAATAGCTTACCGCCGCAGGATAGTTGCCGGCACTCGGGAAAGGGTCGTACTGCTCGGGCGGGGTTTTGGATATGTCGGCCGTGTAATTGGTGTCCGAGAAATTCAGCGCATCGGTCTGGCCGATGTACCCATAGAGGCCGTTATCTTGTCGGTACACGTTGTACCTGCGTGCGCCCGTGGCGGCCGTCCACCCCACGAGGTTGGACGCTCCTGTTTGCAAGAGGTTGTTCTCAAAATCGGTTTGAATGGACGGTGACGCTAGTGACTCTTCTAGCCCGTTATCCCCGACCGAGGTTACTTTGTAGTAGTAATACTGAGTATTCGTTGGGACGCTAGGAAGCACAGCGTAGGCGAACGTTCCCGTTGGCGCGGACAACGCCGACAAGAAAGAGATGTCGGTCAATGTCCAGTTCAAGGCCGCGATTCTTCGCAACTCTTTGGGCGGGTAATTGGGGTGCACCAACGTCATCACATCCGCAGACTGCACATAGTGGATGCTGAAGAGATCCGCCTCGGCGTAGGGGTTTGTGATCTCGTACGGTACACCGGGCGAAGCCTCGAGCGTTGCGCCCAGGGTGTGGAATCGGAAGTAACCGGCGCCCAGCTCAATCGCAAATGTTTGCGTGGTGGAGTAGGCGAAAGGTATCAGCCGCGTTTGCGCTGTTGAATCCTTGACCTCGCGCACGTACGCGAAGCCGGGGCGGTTTGCCGCTGGCCCATGGGGCAGCGTAATGAAATTGCGCAGCTTGGCCGCGCCGGTCTGGTACTTAACGTCGTCGATGCGGCCGAAAAACTCGGGGGTGACTTCACCCCCACCGAACGAGCGTTGCAGAGTCTTGATGGCCATTATCGGTTCGCCATCCACGATACGGTGTGCACGGGCACTTGGCGGCCCTGGTTAGCGTCCGGCACCTGGGCCTTGCTGAGCCACATCTGCGCCATCTGCGCGCAACGCTTGGCTTCGGCCGCACCTTGATCGCCCTTGATAATTGGCCCAGCCAACATGCTTGCCAAGTGCCACGACAAGGTGTGAACGAACAGGGGTGAAAAGCGGGTGGTGTCTTCGACGCGGCCGATGTAACGGCAGATCGCGTCCTCAATGTCGGTGTAGATCACGTCCGCGCCGGTCTCGTCGACTTCACGTGCGTAGGGGTAAGGGGAATAAAGGCCGTCCGTTGTTGCAATCTGCACGTTGTCGTCGGTTCCGCCAGGCGGCACGAGCGAGAGCAACTTGATCGCGTCAGCGGGCTGCGCGTAGGCGTAATCCCATTCGGTCCACGCGCTTGTGAGCTGGGCCAACGTGATCCGCTTCGTGGCGAAGTTCCACGTGTGCAGCTCGAGCAGTGTGTCGCGAGCAAGAGGGTAGAACCGTGCGCAATGCTCGGCTTGCGCTGAGCCTTCGGGCGGTTCGAGGCTGGCCACCGTGGCTTTGTCGCCCAGGTGGCCTAGTGCCAGGTTGCAAATATCAACAGCAGAAGCCATATGCGTATCTCAAAAAAGAGGGGGCCTTGGTTTCCCGCAGCCCCCTACAACGTCTTCCAACCAAGGAAACTTTTAGACCAGGCTGTCGTCTTTCTCGCCCTTACCTGCCTTGTCTTTCCCCGCAGGCTTAGGCGCCTCGGGTTGCAGGACAGGTACGAACCAAGACGCCTTCAGGCCCTCGGGCACGTCGAACTCTTCCCCGATTTCTCGGAGCTTGCCGACGAACCCTTTAGCAGTTGCGACTACTTTCATACAAACCCCCTAATTAGAGTGCGTCAGGGGCCGGAGTGTTGAGCTGAATGCCGGTCACGACTTGCGCCGAGAACGTGCCGCCAGTCAACGGGCCGGTGCCGATGGTGAAGTAACCGCGCACGTAACGGCGGTGCGTTACTGGCATCGGGATGATCACTTGTGCACCAGCGGGCAAGCTCGCCTTGCCAATCGCAGCGGTAACCGCTACATCAGCAAAGGACGAGTTGTCCGCCGAATCCTGAATGGAAAAGGTCACGGTGCCAGCACCAGCGGCAGTCACCGCAGCGCTGACGGTGAACACCATTTTCAACAGGTCGGACATGCCGGTGTTGGGGTTGGTCGTACCGAAGTCGATCACGTCAGTGGTCGCGGCCGATACCGTGACCGCTTGCGCGGTCGCTACTTGCAAACTCTTGTCGATGATCATGTGTCGGTTCTCCCCTTACGCCACTGCGGCTTCGGTGTTGACGATGGAATCGGACTTGCGAACGGGGATACCGTCGAAGGCCAACACTTTTTTGCCGGCCACGTCGTCCAGCGTGAGGTTCACGTTGGCCTTGTTCGTGATCTGGCGACGCAGGAAAGACTTGAGCGTGCGGTTCATGTAGAAAACCGGGCGACCCATGCCGAGGTTCGGGATCAGCTCGATAGCTTGCACCATCAGGTCGATCAAATCCGCACCGGTTGCCGCGTTCTTGGTCAGGTCGCTGACGTCGATATTCGCGATGCGCACGACATAGCGCCAGTCGCGCAAGGTCATGCCCGCGTCCCACTTGTAATGACTGCGGTAGCCTTGGTACAGGCCGCCGTTGGCGTCGGTCAAAGTCTCTTCGCCCAGGTCTCGGGACTGCAGACCGGCTTGCGAGCCTTTGGGGTAGATGCCGTGAATCGTGTTTGGGCCCCAGACCACCAGCCAAATGGAGGTATTGTCCGCACCCGCGCCGCCTGCTTTCAGCACGTTGCCGCCGTTCTCGGCAGACGCAACGACTGAAGTGCTGTAGCGCGGAGCCAAGCCCATGAAGCGCTCGGGGTTCAGGCTCGAATCGCCATACCAAATCGTATCCGACATGGTTTGGTTCAGACCTTCGATGAACGCGCGATCTTCCGACAAACGCCATGCGGCCTTGTTGTCGTTGAGATCGGCCAGGGCCTTGTCGACTTGGGCGTACGTCTCGAGCATGCCAAGGCTGTCTTTCACTTGCACAGTGCGGGACTTCTCAGGCTGAACGCCGTAGTTCAACTTGCGCCAGGTGCCGGAAGGCAGACCGGAACGCACGGTGGTCTTGTGTTCGGTGAAGCCGTTGGCTTCGATGAACGTCATATCGTCGAGAATTTCGTTGGTCTCGCCAAGCATCTCGACAATTTGGGGATCGATTTTGCCATCGGTGCCCATGCGGGTGGCCAGATCGGCCAACGTTGGGTTGGTAGTGCTGAGTGTAGCCATCTGTCAAGATCTCCTGACTAGTTCATATTGCTGTTGGGGTAGAGCCGTCGAGCATCGGCCTTCGCCGTATTGCCCCCGCGCCCACCGGCGAAACCGTCCTCGCTAATCGCGAGACCCGCCCGATACAACACCCGGATCACTTCGGGATGGTTGCCCAGGCCGGTCGTGTTTAGCAGCTCGCGCAGCTCGGGCGTGCCGAACTGATCCATTGCCCGCTTGGCAACGGCAAGGTTCTCGGCCAGCTTGTCGCCGCCGAATTCCTTGTCCGCCTTGGACGTGTTCTCCCATTCGGAGCGCACGGCCTGCAGGCTTTCGTCTTGACGGGCCTGTATAACAGGCGCCATCTTGTCGAGGATCTTTTGCGCAGCGTCCTGCGGCAGGTTCAATTCCTTAGCGACTTCCGAGAACTGGCTTACGACGTTGTTGTCGAAGGCCTGCCCTTCAGGGGCAGTGAACTCGTACTTTTCAGGCGCACCCGTAGGTTTGTCCTGGTCGCCGTCGGTCTTGGCCGCGCCTTCACCCTTCGGTGCATCGGTTTGGTTCTGCCCATCGGTTGCTTGCTGCTGTGCTGCATCCGCGCCGTCCGTCGCATTCGCGTCGGTGGTCGTGGCTGCAGCTTGCGACGCGGTGCCTTCATTTGTATTTGCGGCTTCCGTCATCAGCGTTGTTGCTTCGGTACTCATTGCGTATTCTCTCGAACCATGGTTGGGTAAAGCTCAGGGCACAGCGCCATGATCTGCGCTAATGCGCGTAGCCCATCGTTCCGGTTGCCCTCAGCGAATGCCATCTGCATCGCGTTGGTGCTGAACGATGAGCGGAACACACCCGCCCGATCTAACTGCCGCCACATGATCCGACGGCCTCGCTTCGTTGACATAAGCCACTTGATGTCCGCCTCTTCGGTCTCGTTCGCCGCCTTGCCGCGCGCTTCGCTGTTGGCTCGGCTGCGGTCTTGGCTCTGAATGTCGAGGGGATCGTGGTTGCTCATGGTTGTGACTCTATGCCCTTGCGTTTCGGGTACGTGTACGGGGCTAGGCAGCGAACTTGCGGCGTGCTTGCGCGCTCGACGCTGAGAAAGTCAACGAGCCGCCCGCCGTCACCCCTATCACTACGCCGGGTTTAAAGTCGGTGGGCGTACCGCCGATGATCTGCGTCGGGGTGCAATGTCGACCCGTCCAGCCGTTCGGGTTGAACACGGTCGAGTCGTCGTTGGTGCTGCTGTAGCGGGTAGTCGATCCGCTGACCGACTGCGCGAAATACACGTCGAAGCGGTTCAAGCCGGTTTGCGCGCTCATCTCAATCCACATGTCTAGCGAGATGCGATCCTGCGGCGCAAGGCGCGTGTGGATCGACGGCGTGGTCTGGGTCAGAGTGAACAAGCAGGTGGTCGTCGCGTTGATCGCAACGGTTTGTTTGTTGCCGATGCCATTAGTCGCGGAGGTCACGGTGCACCCTGCAGTGCCCGTACCGCTGAGCAAAGCAAATGTCCAACCTGTCGCAACTGGCCCCGACACGCCTGTACCCGTGGGTGTGCCCGACGTGCCGATAAACAACGGATAGTCGATCATTTGGTTAGAGCTGGGATCAGCGGCGTATGTATCCGAGACACCCGACACGGTGGTTCGCAGGTTGGGGAACAGGTAGGGCACAGTGATGGCGACCTCGTGGCCGAGCAGACTTGCGCCATACCCGTTGTAGTGGGTGCCGTCGAATGTGGTGTTAGCTTTGGGCTGCGCGTTCGCGTCGAGCGGGTCAACCAGTGCGGCCCAAGAGTCGACTAGGTGCAGGCCGGGGAAGCGCTTGACGTTCTCGCGAATCCATTGGTTGAGCTGCAACATGCGAAAGCGGTAGGGGTACGTCAGGGTGCTCGCGCTGGTCGGAGTGGTAAGCGTGAAGACCACAACGGGTTTGTTGAACTCAAGCGCGCGGGTCCAGATCTCGATCAAGTCGGCTTGGGTCTCGGCGTTGGTGTACCCGTTTTTGAAATTGTTGTACCCGATATTGATGCTGATCACATCCACATCGCGGCCCCATCGGCCTGGGCCGTAGGTGAACCAACGAGCAAGCAAGTTCCGCGTGTCGTCGCCGGCAATGCCAGTGTTAGGGCCGAATTCGATCACGCCGCCCAATTCGATATTGGCCCATTGCCAGTACGAGCGGTTCGAGATACCGACCGGGTGGCCCGAGAAACCTTGGCCGCCCGATGTGCCCGCAACGCCATACGCGGTAAGGCTGTCGCCGTCTTGGCCCAAGATGCGGCCGCGACCCATCAATCCGCTGAAGTACACCTCGTCACCGTTAGGTCCTTTAAGGCCAACAATGCGGTTGCCGTCGTTGCTGCCGAGCAGGGGGCTGTTGTGAAGTTGTCTAGCCATGGGTCAGGGTCTCAAGTGTTGTATCCAGAAAACATGTCGATCACGTTGGTCAGTGCGCTCGGCTCTGCGGTCTTGGCCGATGCCAAGTTCTTCGCGGCGTCTGCGCCCTGTTGCAACATGGCCATTTGTTGTTGCTGTGCCGCTGCGTCTGCGCGCTGCTTGCGGATCAATGCCACGCCGTCGGCGGGCACAATGAGTTGAGGGTCGACGCCCAGCATGTCGCTATAGGCATCGGCCCATTTGTCGCTGTCGAACTTGTCGAGCACGTCGGGTTTGAACGTAGCCACCGCACCAAGCGAATTGACGAAGCGGTCGGTAGAGTTGGTGCCCACTGCGCGCTGTGCCTGGGCCAACATGCTGACGAACTCGACGTTCAAGTCTTGGCCCTGCAGCTCCTCGGGTGGCGGGGGCACAATGCCTGCCTCGAGCATGCGGCTAAACGTCATTTCGATGAGCGGGTCGAGCAATTCATTGTGCAAACGCTCGAGCACTGGGCCGAGCATCAAGAGTTTTTCCTCGTGGCGTTCAGCCACCTCGGTCGCGGTCATGCGCGCATCGGTTTGGTTGGCCAGCATCAAGAACAAATCAGCGTAGAACGACCCCTTGATGCGCTCGCGCACGTCGCGGATGTCTTCAAGCAAGTGGTCCATCCGCAGGTTGACCTCAAACGCAGACTTGATACCGCCCGATGGGCTGTTCACGTCGACGTAGGAGATACCGCCGGGCAACATGTCGACCTCGTGATTCTTCATCGCGAGGGGAACTTGCAGCGGGGGCTTGGTTTGGTAATCAATGCCATGCGCCTTGCGCAACTGCTCGTGCTGCAGCTGCTTGATGTCGCCAAGCGCTTCCATCCCAGGGCTATTGCCGTAGATGTCGCCACCGGATGTGGCCCAGCGAGGGCACAGTGCAGGGAATTCTTTGAAGCCAGACTCGCGCAGGTACTTGCCGTGCTCGGCGCCTGGCTCGAAGTAGCAGGACTTCCACGCCATGTTCTTGGAGTCGGACTTGCGGGTGTCGCGGTCTGCGCGTGGCTCAATGGCGTGGATCACTGGCACCCACGTGTCGAGCGAGCCACGATCAAACAGGTCGCGCACTGTGCGGGATACGTTGTCGCGGCCGAACTCGCCGACCAGCTCGTGCACGGTCTTTTGAAACTCGCGGTACAGCGTGGACACTTGGCCACGGTGATCAGTCGCGATGGCGTATTCGCCCGTCGTGAGCGGGTATTGGCGCAACACGTCTTTGAAGTCGGGCAGCACAATGCTTGCGCCTGTGCCGAATGCCCCCAACTCCTCGTACATGCTGTGCAGTGCGCGATAGGTGTTTCCACGGGCGAAGATGTCGAGCATCTTGCGCGACACATCGGCAAGCCACAGCTTTACCGGTGCGTATTTGGCTAACTCTGCGTCAGCGGTGGACAGGCGAAACCACGGGCGCGCCGGGCTGGTCATGCCGGCCATCATGCCGGCAGCAAGCACGCGCAGCGCGCGGGTGCCGGTTGAGTCGTAGATGTTGTTGTGCCTCTTCTCGCCTCGGTTCTGATCGGTCAGAAAGAACCGGCCCGAACGCGGCAGCAAGTGGTCGCTAATGTCTTTCCAATGGCTAAACCAGCTCGACCGCTCAGACTGCAGCGCACCCCAACGGGTGATCAGCTTGTCGCGGTGAGGAATGCCTGTGGTGTCGCCCTTGTGCTCTTTCACAAATTAGCCGCCCAGCAATGTGTTTTTGCCCAGCGACAGGGCGCCGGGGTCAATGCCTTGCGCGCCGGTGAGCATGGTGCCTGAGCCGCCCATCTTGGCTGCCGAGGCGTTGGCGCCCATCATCGCGCCCAGGTTCGGGCGTTTAGCGTTAGCCCTGTTGTTGGCTTGGTCGGCGAGGTCTGCCGCAGTCTTGGCCTTGGCCTCGCCCTTGCGCATTGCAGATTCCTGCGCGTTGTTGGCGCGCTCGCCTGAATACACGCTGTACCCTGTGCCCACTACGGCGGCCACTGCGGCGGTCACTCCCATGGCTAAACCTCTTTGCTGTAGATGATGTCCTGCACGCCATAGCCCAAGCGGGGCATGAGTGCGTTGAGTGCGGTGTCGGGCTTGGCGTGCCACAGCATTAGCTGGGCGCCTCGCCCTTTCGCAGCCTCCTCGGTGCGCTTGATCAGCTGCAGCCCGAGACGGCTTTGGCGGTGTTCTTGCGCGATGAACAACAGGTCGTTGCTGCACACATGCAGATCCGCGTAATGCAAGTGGTTCATGAGGAAATTCACTGAGTAACCCACGAGCACTTCGTCGACGTAGGCGCCCAGCACAAGCAACATGCCCTGTGCGTCGAGCACGTGGTACCGCGCAACGTCAGGCTTGAGCTGCATCACTTGCTTGTTGAGGGCGATCTCGTCCCAGTGCGCAGCGAATAGCTCGCTGGCACTTGCAAGGATTTGGTCGACTGTGGCTTCGCGGATTTCGGTCATGGCCGCGAGTTTGGCGCGGTCCTACGCGGGTACGTGTACGAGCGGGTGAGGTACGACGGCGTCAAAGATCAGGTGAATGCGTGGCGCGCTGCCCATGTTGCTACCGCTGTGCGGTTGCTTGTGATTGAACTCCCACACGTCGCCCTGTGCAAAGTGCTGGGTCTCGCCACCGACGGTCAACGACGCCTTGGGCGAGTCAGTCAGTGCGACGTGGAAGCGGGCGTAATGGTCTGCGTACACGCCTTCGTCAATGTGCTCGTCGATCATGCCACCAGGCGGCAGCCGGACGATCAGCACATAGCCGAGTTCAGTAACCCGCATGTCGTAGAGCGTAGGGCGCAAGAGGTCGGTGATAACGCCTCCCAACAACGTCATGGCACCGTAGTCGTGCGCGTCGATGGTGCCCATGTAGCTCTCGGGGTTGAACTCGTACGGACCGCGCAGGAAGACGCATTGTGTGTCGTGATGGGCACTGCCGGGGTAGTCCTGGCGCACCGTGATCGCGTTCCACAGCTCAGGGTGTGCGGCGAGCGCGTCGAGCAGGGGTTGGGTGTTGAGTTGGGTGTCGTGCCTCTTAAACATTTGCATAGGGGTCGTGCTCTCTGCGTTTGTTGCCACCCAATGCGCGGATGACATCGATTTTTGGGGTGTCTTTGAGTGCCAGAAAGATCGCGCTGGCGTCATCCGGTGAGCGGCCGATCTTTTCGATGATCTCCTCGCGGCTGGCGACTTTGATCGTTGAGCCAGACAGCGACCACGTGAACGCGCACAGGTCGGACTTGAGCTTGTCGTCGGGTGGCAGGGAGATGCCCGTGTTGTTCGTTGGGTCGAGCGCTTCGCGAAATTGCCAGGCCAGCTCGCTGCGCTGGTTGAAGAATCGCAGCCGGCCGGACCTGTCCGTGCCCATTGCTTTCTCGCTCACGTTCACGCCGACCACTTGCTGCTTGGCTGCGACCAGGAAGTCGTAAGGGCTGGCACCCACACCAATCACGTCGATGTGCACCGGTGCGCGGTCTCTCATTGCGCCGATCACGAGGCCTGCGACCACAGGGCCGTCAGGTGTGTCTTTGCCCGGGTGTCGTTCGAGTTCGTCAAACCACATGCCGTGGCGTCGTGCAATGACCGTCTTGTCCTTGCCTCCGCGCGCAACGTCCACACCCATGGAATCCATAGAGGGCTTTGGCGATAGCTTGGCCCAACGTGCCATGGCTTGCTCGACCCACGCGGTCGGGATCACTTGCCATATGTCGTCCGCAACACCCGCTTGGAAGTCGCCGTATAACATTTGCGAGCGCAGTGGCTCGGGCAGAGCTTGAAGCTGTGACATGTAACCACTTCGCATGTAGTAGACGTTGTCCGTAACACGTGCAGGAATGAACGTGCGGGATTTGGGGATGATGATTTGCTCGGGCTTGTAGGCCTTCGGGTCAAAGTCGTAAATCAACTCGTTACTTGCACTGAGCACAAAGGGCCGCGCGTCTGGCACCTCGTGGTCGAGGTTTTCGCCAATGGTGGTGAACCAGCGCAGCTCGCCAGGTGCAGCCGGATTGGGGTGGCTCTTGTCGAGCCAAGGCGCAAAGAACTTGATGATCCACCGGCCCTCGTTCGTGGTCGGTGGGTTGAACGTCATGATCACTTGAGCGCGTTGCTTGGGGTCGTTGGTCCGTGTCCATCCCATGATGAAACGCACCTGCGCTTCGCGCATTTCGGTAGCTTCGTCGAAGCACTTCAAGTCATGCGGTCGGCCTTGCCATCTGCGTTCGTCACCAGGATTGTCGAGGCCGCCGAACTCAATCAGCGGGTAGCTTCCAACGGGCACACGCCAGATTGATTTTTGCGAGTTGAAGCCCACGGTGTTCCCGATGATCTCGCCGAGGCGTTGAATCAGCCCCTCGGTCTGTGCCTTTTCGCGGCGGATCACGAGCACGCGTTGGTGCTTGCGTGTCGCCTTACCTGCAATGAGATCGGTCTTGCCGCCACCTGCAGACCCACCGTAACCAACAATGTCCGCAAGGGACTCGTCGGCCATGGTCTGTGGTCCTGGTAGTGGCCGCCATGGGTTGCGTCGCTTAAGCTCACGCGCCAGTAGCAGCGCGCGCTCAAGGGCAGCCCTAGACGAGGTCGCTGCCATCGTCGTCAGTGCCTGGAAGCACGACACCAGACGCAGTGAGCGCAGCCAATTCGGCTCGCATTTCGTCCTCGCTCATTTCGCCAAGCGAGAGCTGTCCCGAGATCTGCAGGCTTGCGTTGTCGCGGTATTTGGTGGGTGCGTGGGCTTTGAGCAGGAAGATTGCGAGCGTGTCGCTGTACTTGCGCACAGCGGCTTGTTTGTGCTCGCCCTTAGCGTCGAGCCAAGGGACCATCACAGGCTTGCCATTCTCGTCGAGGATGGGTTGGCCACGCTCGTCTCGGGCTTCGCGATACAAGTACGTGAACTGGCCCAGGTGCACCAAAGGGTCTTCGACCCCTTCAAACGCACGGCGGTGCGCTTCGTCCTCGAGCGCTGTAACACCCGCGCGCATTGCCTCGTCCCATGCGTCCGCAAAGTCGGGCATATCGCGTCGCCACTTGTACGCCGTCCACCGTGAAATATCGATTGCAGCGCAGGCTTTCCCTACGTTGCAGGTCTCGGAGAGGGCAGCACAGAAGGCCGTTAATCTTTCAGGAGTAAGTTTCATGAGAGGCATTGAACACGGGGCAAATCAAGGTACGTGTACAACCCCTTATAATCAATTACAACCGAGTGGTTGTATTTTAATTCCAACACGGTATTTCACATGGAGGACCAATGGGCCTATAGTTACTTCACAGCAACGGGAATGGCCCGAAGCGAAAAGAGGAATACACCATGAAAACTTCAGCTGCTTTAGAAAACACTACTTTTGAATACAGCTTAGAGCACGGCTTTGCTTGGGTTGAACGCAACGGCCATACTGTTTTTCAAGTCTGCTTGTCTGAACGTAAGGATGGGAGCGGCGCGAAAAAAGAAATCGACGCCGATGATTGTGGTTTTAGTTGGGGCATTTGTGGCGACGTGAACAGTGCGCACGGTGATGAAATAGGGGGCGTCTTGCTCGATTTCTTGAAGATGGCTCGAAAAAACGGAATTCGAGTTTCGTGAGCAGCCCCACCCGCTTTGCAATCCAAGAGGCGAGGGCCTTTGCCCTCATGACCCAAGCCCAGTGCGCAGCGCTCGTCTACGTCGAGCCTCGCACCTGGCGCAAGTGGGAGCTAGGGGAAAGAGCGATGCCGGCAGGATTGTGGGAACTTTTCTGCATCAAGACAGGCACCGCGAAATAGGCATATCACTTGCCAAACGGAGTTGGCGGCACGCTCACAAACCCCACCAAATCGCTTCCGAAAGGCCTACCCGCTACCTAGGTATGGTCCAACACCTAAATCGAGCTAAAACTGCGGTTTCCGTTCGTTCTTGGTCGGTTCCTTGACCAACTTCCAGCGGTCTGGGGTCTGTCCTCTTCGCTCATAGCGACAGATCGCTGCAATACACCGCTTGGTCGTGCCAAACCAATCCGCGATGTAGCCGTACCTGTGCCCGTGGTCCTCGTGCAGCTCTCGCACCCGATCCACATCGCGATTCGATAACTTCGCATGCTGGTGGTCCTCGCCAATCCGAATCCCTTTTTCGTTCACCGCTACGGTTTTCTTTCTGGTCATACTCCAACCCTCTGAACGTGCAAAATTTTGCTTGTTTAGTTTTGGGGGGGTTGGGCGGGTTGAGGCCTTTTTTTATAAAGTTCCTCGATACGTATAAAGAAGTTTACTAAAAAGAAAAAAGCGTAACGTGATTTTACGGCCATAGAAAAATAGCGCGATG
>ERZ1292642.1022-Hain-H14-01um-R1-1022-length-13971-cov-5_pt1 | contig 13971 bp, 25 predicted proteins | sample MGYA00564403_ERZ1292642 | MGnify/ENA primary metagenome ERZ1292642 (study PRJEB36523, sample SAMEA6512643) | groundwater metagenome | collected 2019-01-09 | study: AquaDiva: Metagenomics assemblies of 32 groundwater samples | reverse complement strand
TGCTGTTCTCCTGATTGCCGAAGGGGACCCTTTAAAAAGGCACGTAGAGAACAAAATAGAGGTTGTCGAATGCTCGGAAGACGAAGTCTTAGCTCGCTACTCTCAAGCATCAAACCATTTCGATGCTGATTACATGGTTAGAATCACCGGAGATTGCGCTTGGCTTCACAGCAAAACAGTAAGTAAATGTGTACGAGAAGCTCTGCACAAGGAAGCCGACTACACATCGAACATTCTCGTGCGAACCTTCATTGAAGGACAGGACACGGAGGTTCTTTCGCGTCGGTGTCTCCATTGGCTTGATAGAAAAATGATCACACCACAACACAGGGAACACGTTACCCTAGGTCTCCTTGAAGAACTGGAGCAGAGAAGACACTTACCATTGGATTATAAAATTCATACTCTTCTCAATGATTACGATCTTTCGGACATAAAAACATCAGTGGACACGCAAGAAGAATATGAATCAGCGTGCGCCCTTTTTGAAAAAATGACCGAGAAGAAACGCTACGCATCAGAGAGAGGGACGGTGAATAACTGAAATGCGCTCTATCAAAAAATCATTAAGACTTCAAAGTATGGTTAACGAGCATATAGCTCATGGAAGCCTCACCAATTCCAAGCATCCGAGAAGTTTCGTAGAAGGTGTGTACCCTACAACAGCGAAAAAAGGCTCTAAGTGCTACCTTTTCGACGTTGACGATAACCGTTACATAGATTTCATTTGTGCTTTAGGGACAAATCTTTTCGGCTATGGAAATCATGCCATCCTAGAATCCGTAAACAGCGCTATGTCAAGCGGTGGTTCTGTCTTCTCTCTTTCCTCGGACAAAGAGCTCGAACTTGCTGAAAGACTCAAAGGGACTTTCCCCTGGCTAGAGCGCATGCGATTTCTCAAAACTGGCTCAGAAGGATGCAGCGCCGCTGTGCGAATAGCGAGGGCATATACTGGCAAACCAGTGATTTTGTCGGAAGGATACCACGGTTGGAATGACGGGTTTGTTAGTTTAACTGAACCTGCTCATGGCGTGTTTGGAGATTTTTCTTTTGAAAAATACTCAGAAGATGCCGATTTCAATTTAGTTGCAGCTGTAATTATTGAACCAGTGATGCTTGATTTTTCAGCAGCAAGAATTGATTGGCTCAATAACTTGAGAAATAAGTGCATCAAACATGGCACTCTGCTCATTTTTGATGAAACCATCACTGCCTATCGTTTCAAAGACGGATCTGTTGCTCGTGCCACTGGCATTTATCCTGATCTTTGGATAGGTGGTAAGGCTTTGGCAGGTGGTTTGCCCATCTCCGTAGTTGGGGGACGCAAAGAGGTTATGGAGTCAGAATACTTCATCTCCTCCACGTGGGCAGGTGATCGTCTCGCCATTGAAGCAGCTAAAACTGCTAACAATCTCATCCACGATGATAAGTTTAGACCGAACACTTTGTGGAGTTTTGGCACTGAATTTCTGGCAAAGTTCAACGCTCTTTCGCCCCACATAAAGATCGACGGCTATGCAACTCGTGGTTCGTTTGTAGCGAAACCGATTTACAAAGCGTTGTTCTGGCAAGAATGCGTAAAAGCTGGAGTGTTGTTCGGTCCTAGTTGGTTCTACAACATCTTTTTGCATGAAGAGATGGATAACGTTTTGTCCATTTGCAAAAATGTTCTGGATCGCATTGAAGATGGAAAGGTTAGCCTCGAGGGTTCCATGCCACTATCACCATTTTCTCAACAAGTGAGGGAAGCATTATGAGTTCAGTCGCGAACAAGTTTTTCGAATTCCAAGTTTATACGGCGAGAAGTGAAAAAAACAAAAAGGACAGGCAGATTGTTGATTATGAGCCTTGTTTCATAAACATGGAACATGTTTTGAGTATGGGTCCAGGTGATCCAATGGAAGACAACTCCTTTCTTTCTTTTCCAAACGGAGACAGAAAGATCGTAAAGGGAGACTTCAAAGATTTGTTTCTTGCAATCAAGGAAACGTGTCAATGATCGACTACGGGTTTGGCATCAAACTAGAAACTATGGCTGAGTCTGAAGACTTTGAAGCTCTGTTTCACATGCGCAATAAGCCAGAAATATGGAAATGGTGCCGACAGGTAGGCCCCATCCATTTCGATCATCATATGGACTACTGGACAAAAGTTTGTGAGAACGACGGTAAAGACACGAGGATGTACCTAGCCAGAAATGGCACCAAGATTGCGGGTTGTGCTGGATTCACTTCCATTGATCACATAAATTCTCGTGCCGAGTTCTCGTGTTATGTTGACACTGACATGCGAGGGATAGGAATAGGTGCAGCTGTTCTAAAAACACTGTTCAGCTTCGGATTTAAGATGCTCAACTTCAACTCGATTTGGGGTGAGTCCTTTGACGGCAACCCTGCGATGAAAATCTTTGATAAAATTGGGATGACTAGAGAGGGCGTGCGCCGACAATTCTACTTCCGCGACGGTGCATTTATTGACGCTCACCTGTTTGGAATTTTGAGGTCAGAATGGAAATTTTAGTAGATGTAGATCTTTTAAAGATGATAGCCATTATGCTTGGAATAAATTCAGGCTTTTCTATTACTGCTGTCCTGTTGTTGCTCTATCTTATTTTCAAACATCCACAATGCTGTCTTTCTCATAAACCACCAGAACCTTCAATGAAGACACATAGTAGCAGCAGCATGCCACTCATTGAAGGCAAGCTCAAAGCCTTTTCACCCGCTGAAATTGAGAGAGGTTAAGCACAAATGAGTATCCAGCTAGTTAAAGCAGGAGAAGGTCTTTTCGTCAAAAGACCGAATAACACCGAAGCATTGAGGTTGATCACCTACGATGATGCTGAGGTGAAAATCACGGAATTAAAAACAGGCCAGGTGAAAGTCGCTATCAAGTTTGTAGACCCTTTCATTCACCCCACCGATAAGCGTCCAAAAAGCGTTAGAAAAGCTGGTAAAAAAACCTGCAAGAAACACACAAAGAAGAGCGCTAGAAAAGCGAGTAAACGATGAAGACATACGTACCTCGCGATGTAAAGGTAACTGCTATTCAGTACACCGGGACAAATCGTCGGCAAATCATAACGGATCTAGGAATTTCTGATCCTGCTCACTGCCAGCGCTGGTATTTGGAGGGGACCACCGACAGCTATCTTCTCATCGAAAACGAAGCCCTACTGATCGGACGCATCGACATGAATCAATGGGTTGTGAAACACAATGGCACCTATTCGATTCTGAGCGATGAAGATTTTAGACTAAAGTATGAGGAATGGCCGGTATGAGGAATGTACCTTTTATCATCGCAGAAATCGGCTCTAATTTTCGTAGCCAGGACGATTGCGTTCAAAGCATAAAGTTAGCTCGTGCCTGTGGCGCGGACGCGGTGAAATTCCAGCTATTCACTGAACGCGAACTCTATGGCTTTGGTGACAAAAATTCCCACACTTTTGCCATTGGGGCATGGATAGAAGACCTCGCCGCTGTGGCCAAGAACGTTGGCATTGAGTTCATGTGCACTGCGTTCTCTCCGGAAGGCGTTGATATTGTCGATCCATTTGTCAAAAAGCACAAGGTTGCATCTTCCGAGAACGCGTATACTCAGTTGCTCGATCGTGTGGCTTCAAAGGGAAAGCCCGTGTTCATCTCAACTGGTGGTTCCTCAATCAGTGACATGAAGCGCACACTTGACTACCTGAAAAAATACCCATCTATTGATGTAACACTGCTCTACTGCGTTTCCTCATATCCAGCGAAAGCATTCAATCTTTTCAAAATGGAGCAACTGGCCCAACTTGGTAAGCCTGTCGGTTTCTCCGATCATTCGACGGACGAACTGTACGCCCCTCTTTCAGCATCAGTACACTTTGATGCTAGAGTCATTGAAAAGCACATGAGACTAGACAAGATTACCAACACTCCAGATGCTGGACACTCGATTACCCCGGACGCCTTTAAAAAGATGGTTGATCATATTCGAGGAACTAACGATGGCTTTCGTTCAAGCGAAGAGGATGAAGCGGTTCACTGTTATAATCGACGGCTCATTGCTACCAAGAGAATAAACGTAAATGAGAAACTGTTGTACGGGGTGAACTTTGGTTGTTATCGTTCCAAGATTAGAGACACCAAGGGTCTCGGCCCTCTTGAATGGCAAGATGTACAGGAAAAGCGTTGTGCATCTTATCTTAAAATAGGTGATTCGATCGGTCCCAAAGATTACCTTAAGTGAAATTCACCCTCCACAAGTTTCAAGAAGAAGCCTTCCTCTCCGATAAGCGCATTGTCGCAATGGTAGCTGGAATATCTAGCGGCAAAACGCAAAACGGTGCTCTTTGGTCTGGCATGAAGGCATTGAGAGGGAAAGCCGATCGGAACCACATAATCGTGGCACCCACCTATAAAATACTTTCGCAAGCTTCATTGCCCAAGTTCATCAACGTCTTTAATGAATACGGCGAGTACAAGAAAGTAGACAGTATTTTTGAATGGGCGCATGGACCTAAAACCTACATCCGTTCTCTCACTGACCCGAACTCTGTAGAGGGAATTCAGGATGTAGAATCGATATGGCTAGACGAGGGTGGACTCATCTCCCGTTACGCTTGGGAGAACGTGTACGGACGTACCGCACGTACCAAAGCTCAAATCATGATCACCACAACACCATACGCTCTTAACTGGCTTTTCACTATGTGGAAGGAGTGGAAAACCGGACTCCGCGACAACACCCACTTTGTGCAGTTTCGCAGTAAAGACAGTCCCTATTTTCCAGAAGACGAATACGAGAATCAAAAAAGACTGCTCGATCCACGCCGTTTTGCAATGAAATACGATGGCGAGTTCGGGCGCATGGAAGGATTGGTTTACGAAGATATCAACATTTGCAAAGCCAAGCCCCTACCGAACGGTACCATATACTATGCAGGGATAGATTGGGGCTTCACCAATCCCTTCGCTCTTGTTCTTAGAGCCATAACTCCAGACGGGATTCACTACCGAGTGGGAGAATTCTACAAGTCGCAACTCACCATCGATGAGATAGTACAAATTTGTTTAGCGCGAAAACAGATCTACGATATTCGCATGTTCATCTGTGACCCCTCGGCCCCTGCTAACATTTCCTCTCTCAACAAAGCGGGAATACCCGCAATAGGTGGTAATAACAATGTGCGCCTAGGCATTGATACGCAGATTTCTTTATTCAAAAGCGAACGCCTATTCCTCTTTGAAGACGAGAATCCAATCGGTATCGACGAATACTCGACTTATCATTACCCGGAACCGAAGGACCTGCGCATTGATGAGAGTGAGAAGGAACAAGACCCCGTCAAGACAAACGATCATGGCACTGATGCCGATAGATACGTGAGCATGTACCTAGAAACAGCTCAGACACAGAAGAAGCTGCAAGCAAGTGTACCGGGTGGCAAGAGGGAGATTCCTAAAGATCCGATGGATCGCATTGAGTGGCTAAAGAAAGGCGGAAACCGTTCTTAGAAAAAGATGGCGAGGGAGGGGCAAAAGCAGAAGAATGACTATCGCGACAATCATTTTGACACCTTAATTTTCTTTCCCGCGATAGGCGCTTCAATGATAATTGGTTGCACGATTGTCTTGTCTTCTTCATCCGGTTGTTTATCTCGCCATTGAAAACGATTCTTCATTGAAAAGATCCACGCTGCTGCGCTGAAGTTTTTGATCCTTCCTAACGAGCCACCGTGACCTATTTTTTCCCAAAAAAGTTGGCTTTTCGCGACAGCCCGTTTCTTAGCATCGGAAAAATCAGGGTGTGCTTTGGTCCATTCGTAAATTGTGTCTCGATCTAAATCGATTATAGCAGCAAAACTTTCGAAAGAATAACCATCTGCCATGTGCTTAATAAGCATCTCACAATATTCAGGTTTGTACTTGGAAGGTCGACCCTTAGGCTTTTTCATGTTGCCCACGCCAAAATTTCAGCTTTTTCTGTATAGTTCGAATGCGCTCAAACACACTTCCCTTTTTGAGGCCAACAGCAGAAACTATATCATCCGTTTTAAAATCTCCGTAAAAATACATGAGAGTTATAATTCGATCCTTAGGCTTGAGACGCCACAAATGGTCGAGAATCCATAAGCGTTGCTCATTTTTTTCGTAATGATCAATGGTAGTGGCACTGTGCCAAGAAATAGTGCCACTACCGTTACCATGGAGAAAATCATCGTATTCAATGTGTACAACTGGTGGAGATTGACCTTTTCTAAAAGAATATCTTGATACTCCAGTTCTACCGCACTCGCGGCGGATCTCTTCTCGAATTTCACTGTTAATAGTAGTAAAAAGCCAGCTTCTTAATGAGGCCCCTCTAGTGTCGTCAAAACTTTCAATACCTTTGATCAAACCTATTTGACCTTGTGCTATGAGATCTTCTACAGTGAGCGATGCTTTGGTACTGATTTTTCGCATGAAATATCGTGCTCGAGCCGCAACGAGAGGCTGATGTTCGAGCATTAACAGATTTCTTTTTTCAATATCCATTTTTTTAGTATAGCGAGACTTCGTATGACGGCAAAGATTTTCATCACCATCATTCTCTTTGCACTACTCAGCGCTTGCGATTACAGATGGAAATGTAAATATTTTAAAATCAAAAAAATCGGTGTCTGTAGTTACAATGGGCTATGTGGTGTGATTCTCGAAAATGGAGTTCAAACCGAAGCGCTACGGCCGGTTATTGGAGGTGAAAAGCCAGTTTGCGGGTGGGAGAAAGAATGAAAGAATTCGCCTTCACTGCCATCATTGATTCTCGTGAACAGAATCCTCTTAGCTTGCGGATTCATCCAGACGAAGCACCAATAAGGTCCGAGAAAGGGACACTCTACACAGGCGACTATTCGGTCAAAGGACTCGAGGATCACATAGCGATAGAGCGTAAGAGCCTTCCCGACCTCATGGCATGCATTGGCAAGGAAAGGGTGCGCTTTAAGAAAGAACTGCAACGAATGCTAGCCTACCCGGTGCGGGCGGTAGTGGTTGAGGGGACGTGGGCGGATGTAGAGAATGGTGCCTATCTCACAAGATCCAAGGTGAATCCAGCTTCTGCTATCGGTAGCGTGCTTGGATGGGTCGCGAATGGCATTCCTTTCATCATGAGCGGAAATCATGAAAAGGCGGGAGAGCATGTTGCGAGAATGCTTTGGATTGCAGCTAGAAGGCGCTACCGCGAACTGCACTTATTAACAACAAGGGGGTTTCAGTAGTGTACAAACAAACAAGGCCCCTCATTGCTGTAGCTAAGGTCGCAAATGATGTTGCGGGGGGACCATGACTTTCAGTGCGCGAATGGGCAAGGCGATTTTTGTAAATTAAGCGACGCGCCATTTTGGGAAATGGCCTACACATAAATCATTGATAAAGCGCGTTTTCAACCTCAATAAGTTGATCGACCATTTTCTTTATTTCTGCTTTAACATAAGCGACAGTTTTATAGGACGCATACTTTAATCTCTCTTTGAGTATTCCAGGACTATCAAATTGATCGTCGATTTTAGGGCTGATATCACCGCCATGGCCACAATCAAAGCCTAACCACCAAATATGATCGTCATCGTTTTCTGCTTGTTTGTGACAAATGTTTCCCTGGCATTCTTCCGCATAAGTAAGCGCACCATGCACGTCGATTTCATTCTCGATTTCGTGATACTTCTTTTTGTGAAAAGGATGGGATGGTGAGATACCAGCATACCCACATAAAGCTCCCGTCAAATACGCACGCTGAATAATGCAAGGGTATTTACGATATTTAAACTCCAGATGATCAGGTTCATTTTTCCACGGTTTCAGTTCGATGCTCATATTTTTTTTTCCTTTTGAAAACAATGGTGTTCTGGAAACTCTTTTTTTAGTTGATCGTGGAGCCTTTTGCATAGATCCAAGACGTGCATAGCTTCCTTTACATTTTCTAAAGCTTCTTTCCTTTCCTTATGAAGGTGAAAGGTAAAACAACAATTGAAGAAAAGAACTATCCAAGTAATGATTTCAGGCAGCATCTTTTCCCCAATTCTTCTTTCTAAGAACTTCAAGCAGTAGCATCCGAACCAGCGTAGCTACACCAATTCCTAAGAGTTTCGCTTGCTCCTCTAGGGGTTTTTGTAGATCACGCGGGAGGCGGATTAGTACGGTGTAGTCTTTCATTCTATTTCCCCTCTTCTTTTGAGTTCCCTTATACAGTCAATGCCGGAAACCACGCGAAAAACACCGTCTTTACTGCGGATAGCGCTACCGTCTTTAAAAACAAAACTAATTTCAGTGGTGCCCCATATGCGTATAACTTTTATTGCTTTATTTTCTATTTCTAGAAAGATCTTATCTAAGTGAGTGAGCAATTTTTCAGCGGTGTTCATTGTCTTTTTCCCCTCGCGGTCTCTCTCATTGCCGCTTTCGTAAACCAATACGCGACGAGCTTTGTGCGATGATCACGCTCATAGAGGACAGCGATTTTCAACCAAAGATCAGTCTTTTTCATTTGTTGTTAAAACCTCGTTTTCATGGAGTTGTGCTGACTGTTTGTTTTTTTTCTTCTTATTTGTCGCTTTTAATTTTCTTTTGATTTCATTTTGTGGAGCATGAACCACACTATCTATGAATTCTTTCGGCAACGTGATTGTGCAAGTCCCATCACCTAAGGCAGTAATAGAATAAAAATCCATAGTAAAGGCCTCTTCACAGATTTCGAGAACATCATCATTCACAGTTGTAAAGCCTTGAAAAATGACTATATCATCAGGCTCAGCTCTTGTAGTTAGCAGGTATACCAAGTCTTTTACGTACATTTTTTCCTCCTTTGTCTCCATTGTTTTAGTACTCTTCTGCTAGCATTATTGTCAGATTTTTTTGGCCATCTTCTAAAGTGGAGATTGTCCAAAAGAAATCTTCCCCGGCAACCCGAACCTTGCCGAAGTCATGTTCCCCATAGGGGTCATTACCCACAGACCAATCGTCAAAGAGCCTGACAGCGGTTATAACAGCCACGCGCTCAGGATGGGTTGCTACCCCTCTGGTAACTACAACATGGCCAATCATTGTGGTACGCAGTAGGTCATTCGCTTCACTTTCAGTCATATCATCTGATGGCTTTTTCATATCCGTCTCTCCTTCCTCGCATTAGTCATAATTTACTATTCGATAGATATCTATAGTTATTAAATGTTATCTAAATTTTCCAATGATTTCATATGTATATGCCAGGAATTAAGTAACAGGGCTTAGAGGCCGAAAGAGTATATGTAGCACCGGTTTGTAGGAAGATTAGTGACTGTAGGTGTAGGGAAACTTTGCGAGGGAGAGGATCACCATGAAAGCTCTACTTTTAACCATCCTTTTCGGCGTCCTAATCGGTGGTTGCGGTGATATTAATGGAGATATCAATATTATTGGCAAAAAGGACAAGGGAAGCACCGAAGAAGAGAAAAAGCCATGGAGTTCAGAAGAATTTGCCAACGCACAAATGAGGTGTGTTGATTTGAACCCTAATTTGGAGATAGCAGTCGCTACAAGTGCGTGTGTGTGCGTTCTCACCGAAGCATCGAAACGATGGAGCGTAGAGGAGTTCACTGACAAGGATTCGAAACAAGCTCAAGCTATAAGTCAGTCACTTGAAGACGACGGTATTTTAGACTCATGCTTGGCTAAAGCAAAGGTTGCTGCCGCTTCCGCTGCTCCCGTCGTTCCCACTGTTCCAACTACAACAACAAAGGAAGAACAAGACACTACAGCAGTTATTTCAAACGGAATGGCTAAAGCGGACATCGAGCGCATTCTTGGGAAGCCGGATAGAGTGGATGAGTCTTATTTAGGGGAATTGCAGTGGGTTTATTCCGAGTACCCCAAGGGGGAAAAAGTCTGTTTTGCACGTTACGAATATATTCCCAATGAATGTACAATCACCTTTGATGAAGAAGGCAAAATGACTGGGCAAGAAGACGTGAAAGCGAAATGGATTAAGCTTTAGAAATCGCCTCAACCTAAAATCATGGCAAAGAAAAGCTAAATCCGCTCCTGGAAAGATCGGCCTCTAGGCATTTCAACGCTTGATCTAGCTCAAATAAGTTACCTGAACTATCCTCGTACTGAAGATCATTGTCTGAGCAAGCAACTTTCGCGGCCTTAGCTACGGCAATGAGGCCTTGCATAGAAATTCTTGCGATCCCTATAAAACGGAGAATCTTTTCAGACGCCGCCTGAGAGTTATACGCGGCCTCCCATATAACGGCTGGTTGCGCTAAATCACATATTCTCTCTAGATCTTCAAGGGTCATCTTGAAAATTTCCTTTCGCAAAGATTTATGGCAAACTCAAACCATCCCCAGCATCCCCGACAGCGCTTACATCCATCATTTTTTTCGCCGCTTCTTGGAAGCCGTGATCCGATGCCAAAGCGACGATCAATTTTGCAACAGATAATGGAAGATCCATAACGACCACGTCGTCGGCCCCTTCAATTCTTTCTGTCGCGGCTGAAATGCTGTTGAGAGTGAGAGAAGAGCTGTCAAGCAGGTGACGTCTAAACCCCATTTGATTGGTGTTGGCATCGAAGTGTGGGGTGAGCATCTGAAACATAATTTCTTTGCTCTTATCCTTGCATCTAGTTTTCAACAAATGGATTAAATCTTCAACTTTCATTCAATCTTTCCACAATAAAAAAGTGATTTCAAAAATTTCCTTCCGCAACTTGCCAACACTCGAGACCTAGCGATCGCCACATTTTAACAACTTTGTCTCGATCATCGAAGACTAGCTCTACGTTATAAAACGGGGCGATTTTTTCGAGATAGATTTCCTTTTTTAAAATATCATCTGGGGTGTTATCCCCATCTGGGCGCATAAAGAGCGTCGTCCCACAGGGGATGGGAGTATCTGCGTCCAGCTCACGCACTAACCACCGTACTGTTCTTGCGCGGTATTTTTCCGGGCGCCCAGTAACAAAGACAATATGCAAGTCCTCGCCGTACCACCTTCGGAATAGATCAATCTGCCTAATCACATTGAACTTGGGCTTATCCTCGTCCAACGCTTCGTAGAATGCATTCCAATTCTTTTTAGGACCATCTAGGAAATGCCTACGATGGGAACAGTCAGCGATTGTACCATCGATATCGAAAATGACAGCTGGGTCATTCATTCAAATCTCCGGTTTGTATAGATTCTTACGAAATGACCCGCCTTTAAACTCGACTATAGTGCAAAATTCGTACATCCGATCGTGAATTCTCGCCCCGTATCGCAGCGAAATATCGTGAAGCGAAAGGTTCGTCGTGAACATCGTATGGTTTTTTTTCGCCGCGCGTTTTTCAAAAATCGTAAAGAGCCTCTCTTGCGTCCAATCCGTCGATTTCTCAGCCCCAAGATCATCGAGAACAAGCAGCGAAGGAGCAAGGAGTTTCTTCTCCTCGTATTCAAGGCTGTTCGCAGGATCTGAGATACCGTTCCTCAACGCTTGCATCGCATCAACTACAGAAACGAAAAGGCACTTGTAGCTAGAATTTTTCCACCGTTCGATGATCGCCCGACACGCGGCAGACTTTCCAGTGCCTACAGGACCAAACAAAAGTATCCCTCGCTGCATTTCGGGATTCCATTTCTCGATCCGCTTGACCGCTTCTGTGCTTTGAAGAGTCGAGAAATTTTCTGGCTTCCGTACAGGAGACTTTTTGGGACCCTCTATGGGCATGTAGGCAAATTCTGAGAGAAACGGTTCTGGAGGAGTGACATTGATCGGGAAATGATTCGTTTGCATATAATCGTCTGGCAATTCTCGATCGAGAATTCGCTGAAAGATCGATTTAACCACCTCGCCGTTTTGCATAGTCTTTCCCCATCCTCAGAATTATCTGATCGACGAAAAACAGTTTATCATTCGAAGTTGAAACTTTCATTAAGTCGTCTTTACGTAAAATCCTTTTTGCCCAAAAATCGTCACTCTGTATAAACCGTAATAAATCGCGAATAATTAATTTCGAATTCTCGTATGTATTTACTAGATGCATAAATATTTCAAACCATACATTTGGTGGATTGTTTGTTTCTATGTCATTAGGAAAATGCGTAACCCATTCCTTCTGCGTCTGCAGGCATTGAGAAGCAAGCTCTTCGGCTTGTGCACGATGCGAGCTTTGGATGATTTCTCTGACGTACGGATTCCCTGCGTCAGATTCAACGCTCAGCGCGTCCAAGCGTCCAAACAATACCTCGGCTAGGGTAGAGTGGTTCAAAGCGGTAGAACAGGCCATTCTGTTCGTTTTAGAGCATATGCCCGCACCATCTTCACCTTCAATGCCTTCCGGCCGGCCGATTGCAGAGAGAGAGAGTTCAGACCGGTTTGTTCCGCCCTCCTCATCCTGTCCCGCGTACGCGCGCGTCTCGGTCTCTGTATGAGTATGAGTATGAGTATGATTAAAATTCTCTTTTTCCTTCTCCCTCTCCCTATCACTATAACTATAAAGAACATGAGGTCGTTTTGACTCGAGCGCGAACCACACACGTCGATCCATCTTGCTCAAATTGTGCTCTTGACTCGTTAAGATCATGTTCAACTCGATCAACGTTTTGAGCGCACGCTTGATCTGTCCTATGCCCAAAGTCGAGTAGGACTCGAAATCAGCGTGCGTGGCACACATCCACCAAGTCTTGTCTTTGAAGAAGACTTGATCATTGAGATCGACATTGCGGGAGATAGACCACTCAATGCGACCGAAGATAATCGCTGCGTTGATTCCTACCCGTGCCGCAATCTCAGCATCGAAGACTACCGGCTTTGCGAGTTTTCTCATATTCACACCTCTAATCAAAATATTACAATCACCATAAATAACGTTTTGTATTTACACACTTACAGCAAAAGTGTAAATTCATTTTAGTGAAAGTTTTATTACAAACAATAGGATGCATTATGAGTGAAAGAATTAAAGCCGCTGTTATCGTTGATAGAGAAATCTATGAGAATTTTAAACTCGTCTGTCTAACGAAACATGTGAAACCTACATTAGTGCTATGTGAGTTGATGGAGCACTACTCGGTTGAGCATGCAAAAGCTCACCTCGATGCTCTTAGTGCCCTTCTTCCGAAGGAAGAGGTTCAAGGTGAAACAGCCGCGGCTTGATTTCAGTGAAGCATCCTCTCTCCTAGAAGCTATGTGCGCCGATCTTGAAAACGGAGACGCGCCGGATTTCGAAACCTTCAAATTCGCCGAAGGAATGTTGAGTAACGCAGTAGATAAGAGAATCGAATATCTACACTATGCCGATTCTCAAATCGAAAAAGCAAAGGTTATGGCAGCTCAATGGTCGAAAAGACGGCGTAACTTTGAAACGTTGGTTGAGAACATCAAAGTGGAGATTTTCGATGCAATTAAAGCTAATCCTAACCTTCCTTATAAGGGAACCCTAGGCAGCTTTAAGATCCAGAAAAATCCCACTTGCAAGCTGCATTTCGCAGCGTCAATTCCTCCGAGTGTTGATCATTTTCCTGATTACGTTAGGACAGTGAAGGAACTGGATACCGGCGCAATGAGGGCCGACCTTCAAGCGGGAAAAGAAATACCAGGGGCGAGCTTGGAATACGGAGAACATTTAAGATTAACTTTGGAGTAGAAAATGGAAATCGGTGATTACGTTTTAGTGCGCACTTATTCTGCGGGAGTTTTCGTCGGTGAAATGGTTTCAAGAAATGGGCAAGAAGTAGTTCTTAAAAACGCGAGACGCATTTGGTATTGGTCCGGCGCTTCCTCTCTATCCCAACTTGCAGTCGATGGCCCTCAAGATATTGAAAATTGTAAATTCCCTTGCGAAGTTCCTGAAGTTTTATTAACGGAAGCAATCGAAATGCTCCCTATTTCTGACAAAGCAAAAAAACAAATAGCGAAGGTGAAGATATGGAAACAATAGTGTCTAGGTCTGGGTATGGGTCTGGGTCTTGGGATGGGTCTGGGTCTTGG
>ERZ1292642.1020-Hain-H14-01um-R1-1020-length-13976-cov-7_pt1 | contig 13976 bp, 13 predicted proteins | sample MGYA00564403_ERZ1292642 | MGnify/ENA primary metagenome ERZ1292642 (study PRJEB36523, sample SAMEA6512643) | groundwater metagenome | collected 2019-01-09 | study: AquaDiva: Metagenomics assemblies of 32 groundwater samples | reverse complement strand
CGGAAGCCGACACCACCCGCATCTTCTTCTCCGGGCATGAGACGCGGGCCGACGCCATCCTGAATCGTGTCACCAGTTTCCACTACTGGATCAGCCGGGCCAGCCGCCTCTACGCCACCCAGGCCCTGAAGAACCCGGCTCTGATGGCCACCTACGCCCGTGCCCTGGAATCGATGGCGCGCATGAACGAGGATCAGGACCCCCCATTCAGCAACTTCATCCGGCTGATGCTCGACGTGCCTGGACTCCCTCGTGGCTGGATTCCCTGGGTCAGCCCCTTCGCGCTGGCGTCCTCCTACCTCACGTTCCAGGACGACAACAAGCCCAGCCCAGGGTTGACCGACGCCGGCAACTTCGTCAAGTCCTACCCAGGGATGCTGGCCCCCCTCGCCGACCTCGCATGGTTCGGCTCTGGCCTCGCCGGCGAAAGCAAGGTGCCCATCCCCGGTGGACTCAAGAGCACCCTGGAAGGCTACGGGGACGCGATCCGCTGGCTGGGCTACAACGGCGCCCTGAGCGAGTCCGCCGTGGCTAACGAACTCCAAAAGATGGGCAAGCCGGAGGTGTGGCTGGCGGAGAAGGTGAGCGGGGCGCGGCAGAATATCTTCTCCATCTTCGGCAAAGTACCGCCGGCGACGCCGGTCATGGGGGCGTTCGAGACCCTGGATTTCTACAACCTGGTCGAAGAAGAGGTGACGACTAGATACCAGACCTGGGACGATCAGGCCGAAGCCGAGTACCAGGCGTTCCTCCTGACCGTACCACAAGGGGTGCCCCAGGAGAAGTTCCAGGAACTCTTCCTGGGGCAGCAAGTCATCAACGCCCTGAACGACCCCGAGTCGGAGTTCTCCAAGAAGGCCGAATACCGTCTCGCTGAGGAGCAAGTCAAGAACACCGCGCTGAAGATGGTCAACCCCTTCTACCAGATGTTCACCCTGGAATCCCCCGTGCTGTCCAAGCCGCTGCTGGCCGCCGCTCGCCTCGCCTTCGATGACGACGACTCCCCCACCGAGTCCTTCGTCCAGTTCCTGGACGACATCGACGACGCCACCGACCCCCGCGGCCGCAAGCTCGTCTACGACCGGGAGGTCTACGACGCGATCCGTAACGACACCGTCGCGAAGCCAATCCACGACGCCTGGAGCGGGATCGTCTATGGCCCCGAGACCGGCGAGACCGCGCAGTCGGTCGTGGTCCGTGGCGACGACGGCGTGATCTATACCTACACGCCGGCGCAGCTCGCCGCGCTGCGCATCAACCCCGAGACGGGGGAACGGACGACCACCTATACCCGGGCCCTAGCCGACCTCTGGGCGAAGCAGAACGGGTACCTGGGGCTGATCCGTGACTACGACTACAACGTGACGACGATCCTGGAATCGAATCCCGACCTGGATGCCTCGAAGGACCTGGACAACATCGTCGCCGCCTACGACAAGAAGAACGGCAAAGGACAGTGGATCGAGGACACCCGCCTGGTCAATCCGGCCTACGACGCCTACATGAGCGGGCTCGACGAGCAACTGGCCGCGGGTGAGATCACCGCCGAGGAGCACGACGGCTTCGCCGTCTCATGGAAAGCCTACCTGCTGTTGCAAGGGGCGGCGGGAAGCGCGTGGGACCAGCCGATTGATCCTGCCACCGCGGGCAAGATCGCCGGTGGCACCACCCCGATCGTCGCCTCGGACAAGATGGACACCGCCTATGCCACCGAGCAGGCGGCGGCGATCCCCGAGGACCTCAGACGCTATGACGCGGCGGCGGCGGCGGCCCGCGCGGCCGGTTACGACCCGGCCGTGTTCGAGAACCGCTACGATCCGGCGGTGCCGGGTTCCGGGTACCCGAAGGAACTGTACTTCGTCCTGTCGGACATGGCGCGAATCGAACTCGGCTACGGTCCCTACGTCCGCGGCCAGGGGCCGCTAGCCCAGTGGCAGAAAGACGCAATCAAAGCCTGGGTCAGCGACCACATCTACCTGTCCGACACCAGCGAAGGGTATCGGGAGGCCCAGACGCGGTGGCCCGGCGCCTTCGATGACCCGATGGCCTGGCTCACCTCGCCGCAGTACCGCTGGTGGCAGCACGAAAAGCCGCCGTGGTTCCGACCGGAGGACTACCCGCCGGCCTAGACGATCCGGTCGATCCACGAGGGTTTCCCCTCGTCGATTGGCAACTTCACGAGGTCGAGTCGAAACTTGTCGGACTGTCCCCGAAAGTCGAAGTGATGGTGCCCTGGCCAGCAGTCGGCGCACGCAAGCACGACGTTGGTCGTTGGGTCGGTGATGGTGGCATGGACCGGGCCCCCACTTAGGTCGAAGCCAAGTCCGACGATGGTCTTTTCGCCGAGGGACAGGTTAGCGTAATTGACGAAGATACCACTGTCCCAACGGTCGGCATCCCAGACGTGGTTGAATGGCCTCCCCGCGAACCGTCCGACCTCACGGGACTCGGACGACGGAATCATCGTCTGGTCGAGTTGCCAGTACCGTTGAATCGCTTCCGGCACCGCCGCGATCATCCCGATCGCCGCTATTCGCTTGAACAGGTCTCTTCGGTTCATCGGCACCCTCCTTCGGTCGCCGGAGATTGTAGCACGCCGACCGCCCTTGGCGGCGCTCCGTCCCAGCATCGCCCCGAGGTGGGTTGTTCCCCGCCTCGGGACCCTCATGCCGATCGACCTGTATCAGTCCGACACGCCTGCCCCCGAGGCCGGCGCCGCGCCCGACTCGTCCGCCGACCTGGATGCGCAGCTCGACGAGGCCGTCAGCGACCTCTTCGGCACCGCTCCCTCGCCGGACGACGCCGCCACGCCGCCCCCAGCCGACGAGCCAGCGCCCACCGAGACGGGCGATCCGACCGAGACGACCATCGCCCCCGCCGCCCCCGTCATGACCGCCGCCGAGCGGGCCGCCGTGGCCCGAGCCGAGCGGGCCGAGAAGGAGCGGGACGAGGCCACCGCCAACGCCCACAAATGGAACGAGTGGCATCAAGGCCAGGAGCGCGTCGCCGCGGCCCGGCAGAGCCAGGCCGACTACGAGGGGGCGCTCGCCGGCGCCCGGAAGGGCAAGAACGCCAGTCGGGATGAAGTCCGGCAACTCGCCCAGGACATCTACGACCCAGACAAACGGCGGGAGTGGGTGGACGTCAAGGATGACGAGATCGACGAGTGGTACAGCAATGAGATCGGACGGATCAACGACGTCCGGGTCAATCTCGTCGCCCAGGCCGCCCGCCAGACCGTTGCCCAGATGGGCCGTCCCCACTTCGTCAACTCCCTGATTAGCGCACCCGACAGCGGTCTGACCGCCGCCGACCTCCCGATCATCGCCGCCCAGCCCAACGGCCAGGCGATGGTGGCCAAGGCGGCCGAACTCAAGCGCGAGCGCGAGATCGCCACCCTGCGCACGGAGGTGACGCGGCTGACCGCATTGCAAGCCCGCGGCCAACTCGCCGGCAGCGCCGCCTCCCTCGCCCCCGGCACCGGGACCAGAGGAGCGGCGCGCCCCCGGTTCGAGAAGTACGACGACGCCGAGCTCGACGCCGGTCTCGACGACTACCTGGCCGCCCTCGGATAAGAGGAACCACCCATGGCCCAAACCACCCAACGGTCCCGTTACAATGCCTACGGCGCCGGCGTCACCGGTGGCAGCGTGCCCACCACGTTGGTCAAACGCCCCGAATTTCCGTTTATCCAGTTCATGCGTCGCTACGACACCCCCACGCTCGACCTCATCTCCGATAAGAACGGCGGACCCAAACTCGTCTCCATGTCCGAAGGCTGGGAGTACGGCGAGTCGGACCTGATCCCCCGCACCACCGCCCTGGCCGCCGCCCAAAGCGACAGCGTGCTGACGCTCGTGGTTACCGCCGGCCACGGTGTCCGCGTCCAGGTTTGGGACATGATCCGGATCGACGACGAGAACGAGCTGGTCACCGCCATCTCGACCGACACCCTGACCGTCACCCGCGGCTGGGGCTCCACCTCCAATGCGTCCCACGCGAACAAGGCCGTAATCGAGATCCTTGGCCCGGCGATCCCCGAGGGCGTCGACTACACCCTCAGCGCCACCCAGCGCGGCGAGACCTTCCGGCAGTACGCCCAGATCATGGAGTTCGTCTGGCAGAACACCTACCGCGGCGAGGTGACGCCCACCCACGAAGAGAGCGGAAACCAGTTCAAGTACGAACTGAGGAAGAAGATCAAAGAGTCGGCCGAACGACTCGACAACCTCCTCCTCTCCGGGGTGAAGAACCAGGGCGACGGCTCCCAGACCAACCCCAGCACGTTTGGCGGCATCCGGGAGGCGACGACCACCTACACGACCGACATGGGGTCGAACACCGTCCCGCTCGAACTATTCGACATGCTGACCCAGTGGCAGGTCAACTACCTCGACGTGGGCATGGCGGACATGGGCAAGACGATCATGGCCGGGCCGCTGTTCAAGCGGATCATGAACTCGTGGTACCAGGCCAGCCGGCGCACCACCAACTCCGACGCCAAGATCAACACGGTCTGGAATACCATCGAGACCGACTTTGGTACGTTCAAGTGGCACCCGAACCACAAGTGCGACAACGACGAGGTGTTCACGCTCAACCCCGGCGACTTCTCGCTGCACTACTACGGTCCCGACGGTAAGTGGCACTCCGGCACCTACGAGCCCCAGGGCTGGTACAAGACGGGGTTCTACCGTGCCGACCTGGGGCCGATCTGGCAGGCGGAGCGGCGCCGCTCCCGCGTCTATGACTGGTCCGTCACCGAGGCCGACTACCCGCTGCTTGACGTGGCGGCCTAAGTTGCCCCCGGTCTACGGGCTGGGTGAGGATTGAAACAAACAAACTATGCCGACGACACGAGGACAGATTACCAGCCGCATGAACCGCACCCCCGAGGAGATGGCCGCCGAGGTGATGGCCGGCCGTTCGGTCGGGCGCGCCAAGACGGTGGGCGCCCCTCGGGACCCGGATAACCCGCTCATGGGGGTCACGAAGTTCATCTCGCGACGCGAGAAGAATAAGCGACTGAGGATCGGCCCATTGCCCGAGGACTACGAGCCGGACGTCGCGGGTTACGTCCTCGACCATGCCGCCGACGACATCCGTACCTTTGCCTGCGTCAAGGCGGCTAAGGGCCAGTTCCTGGTTTTCAGTCGCCACTATGAACCGAACGAAGCTGGGGTGATGGAACCGACCGACAAGGGCGCGTTCCCGACCGAGAGCGCGCCGATCATCGAATGGCTCCGTCACCGTATCCGCATGGGCATCTTCACGGACATCTACGAAGATGTCTCGATGATCGACATTCCGTGCCCCGAAGGCTGTGGCTTCTCGGCCAAGAACACCGAGAGCGGTCGGGCCAAGATCGGCACCCACCTGCTCGAAGCCCACTACGCGAAGGGCGCCACAAGCGTGGCTGCTCCCCCCGAGCGGAGCTACGCGCTCCCGCCCGAACCGATCGCCTCCCGGCCCATGCTCCGCGACGAGACGGCCGCCGCCGCCGCCGCCAAGGCGAAGGCCGAGACCAGGGAGCGACGGAGTCAGGCGGGCAAGGCCGCGTACGCCAAGGCCCAAGCGCAGCGAAAGGAGGTGCCGGACCAGCGTCAGGCGGCGGCCTGAGACCCGCGGACGTCTGCTCGGTCACGCAGGAGGAGAAAAACGGATGAGCCTTCCCGCCCCGAACGATCTCCAACTGATCCCGGTATCGTCGGCGACCGGGGCGCTGACATCGACGCCGGCCCACATCCCGATCGCCACAACCACCCTTCGTATCGTCGTCTGGTCCGATCAACCCTTTATGGTTGCCACGACGGGCGCCGACGACACCGAGCCATATGACGGGAACGCTGTCTACTGGCCCGGCAACAACCCGCTTGGGATGCCGGTCAACCGGAACAAACGGACCAGTCTGACCTATGTCCACGTCAAGCGGGCGGGAAACCAAGACGGCACATTCTACGTGTCGTTTTATAAGTGAGACCGCAGGCAGCCCTACGGGGTTAAGAACTGCTAGGAGCAACGATCATGGCTGAGAACGGATTCATGCAAGTCGGTCAAGTCGGTCCCCACGCTCGGGGCGACGGGACCATCGGCCCGGTGCGGCTGGGAGCGCATGGCGACCAGGTCGTCAATGCCTGGGGCAAGTTCTTCGAGGCGGCCCAGCGCGGCTTCCTCTTCCACGGTTCGCTGGCCGTCGCCGGCGTGGCGCCGGGCACCGCCCTCTCCACGACCCCGATGCTGTGCCTCTGGAACCCGCCCTCCTCGGGCGTCGACCTGGCGATCCAGCAGACCTGGGTCTCCTACGTCTCGGGCACGCTGGGCGCGGGCTCGATGGTCCACGCCTATGTCCTCGACCAGCCGGCGCTCCCCACGACGGGGACGCAGCTCGAAGGCATTTGCGCTCGTCTGTCCGGGGCGCGCCCGAAAGGCCGGGTCATGACCGGCTCGACGGTCGGCGCCACCACGCTGATCCTCCGGCCCTCGCTCCACCTGGGCGCGGCGCTGGCGTCTACGGCCACCTTCCCGTTTGCGGCCTACGATGAGGTGGAGGGCTCCATCATCATCCCGCCGGGGTCGGCGTGGGCCTACCAGGGGATCGCCGCCGCCGGCAGCACGCCGCTGATTCTGGCCGGGGTCCTCTGGGCTGAGGTCCCAATCGTCTGATAGGACCGGGTGAACCGACCCGACGCTCGGAGAGCGCCGAGCGTCGGGTCCCCCCGCGCCACGCTAATCGGAGGACAGCGATGCCGGTCGGAGTCGAGACGTATCCAACGACCCTCGATACCCTGACGACCCTGATGCGCGTCGTCAACGAGCCGGCGGCCGGCTGGCCGACGCTGCGCTTACCGTGCGGCGTGGCCGACTACACGCTGACCGTCACCGATGGCAGCATCTTTCCGGCCGACGGTGCCGTCATCATCGACAAAGAGGTGATCTACTTCAGCTCGGTGGCCAACAATATTCTTACCGTCGAGGCGGCGGGACGGGGCGCGGACGGAACCGCCCGCGTCGCCCACGCCGCCGGTTCCGAGGTGCGGTCCGTGCTGTCGGCACGAACCCATGCGGTACTCGCCGCGGCGATCATCGCGACCCAGGATGGAGCGGTGGCCGTCGCCGGCGACACGATGACGGGACCGTTGAATGTCACCTCGTTGACTGGGACCACGCTGGGAGTCTTCAGTGTTGACGCGGTGGCCCGCGCTTCGGCCTACACCCAGACCTTCTCGACCGCCGACAAGACCCACGCCGCCGACAGCAGCGCCGACCTGGCAACCACCGGCGTCACCCAGACGACCCCGTTCGGCTTTGCCGGTGCGGCCCAAGGCGACAACATCGCCACCCAGTTCAATCTGTTGCGGGCGACCGTGGCCGACCTGAAGCAACTGGTGAATTCGGTCATCGACGATCTGCAAGCTTACGGATTCCTCTCGTAAGAAAGGGAACGCGATGGGAACCTCGATGGACAGCCTGACCGCGGTGATGCGTACCGTCAATCGACCGCCGACCGGCTGGCCGATCCTGACGTTACCCTGCGGCCCAACCGACTACACGCTCACCGTCAGCGACGGCGCCTTGGTCCCGCCCGACGCGGCCGTCATGATCGACGACGAGACCATCTACATCGCCTCGGTGGCGAACAACATCATCCAGATCGACGTGGACGGGCGCGGCAAGGAAGACACCACCGCAGCCGCCCACGCCGCCGGGGCCAGGGTGCGCCCGACGTGGACGACTCGTCACCACATGCTGCTCGCCGCTGCCCTGATCTCGACCCAGATCAATCCGATGATCGAGGAACTGCGATCCGAGGTGCGCGAGTTGCGGCAGTTGGTCGACCGTCTGCTGGAGGGTCGTCGGTCAGGCGGTGGAACATCGCGGTGACGGACGGCCTGTATCAGAACATCCTCCACGGCACCCTCATCGGCGGTGATGTCGCCGGGCCGGGAGAAGCGACGGTAGATTCGGAGCTGCCGCTGTTCTCCGGAAGCTCCGGCAAGGCGATCAAACGCGCCACCGGAACGGGCATCCCTTCGCTCCGCCGCGGGGTCGTCTCCGTCCTGGCATTCGGTACCGACGACCAGGTCCTCACCGCGGACGCCGGGGAGCCGACCGGAGTCAAGTGGGCGGCGGCCGGCGCCGGCAGCGGTGACGTGGTTGGTCCAGCCTCCTCGGTCGATGCCGAGGTCGCCCTCTACGACGGAACGACCGGCAAACTCATCAAGCGGGCCACGGGCTCGGGCATTGCGGCGCTCACCAGCGGTGTCCTCTCGGCGCTGACCGACCCGCTCCCGATCGCCAACGGTGGGACAGCCGCGACTACGGCGGCGGCGGCCCGGACCTCCCTGGGGATTGTCATTGGCACCGATGTTCAGGCGTACGACGCCGAATTGGCTGCCATTGCTGGACTTGTCTCAGCCGTGGATACCGTCCCGTACTTTACCGGATCGGGCACGGCGGCCGTCGCGGATTTCACCACGGCCGGTCGAGCCCTGGTGGATGACGCAACGGCTGCGGCACAGCGGACGACCTTGGGACTGGGTACCATCGCGACGCAAGCCGCGAGTGCCGTCGCGATCACCGGTGGTACGGTAGACGGAATCACTGATCTTGCCATTGTTGATGGCGGTACTGGTCAGAGCACGGCCACCGCCGCCTTCAACGCCCTGGACCCGCTGACGACCAAGGGCGACCTGATCGTCCACGACGGGACCAACTCGATCCGGGTGGCCATTGGCTCGAATGAACAGATCCTCCTTGCGGACTCAGCACAAGCATCTGGGCTGCGCTGGGCCTCCACCGGCGGGTTGTCTCTCGATGAGGTGCTGCTGATTGATGAATTCATCAACGGCGGCATCACCAGCGGCAACCACGGTGACCTCAAGTGGTTCTCATCAACGAACCTGGGAGTCACGATCGCGCACGCGACCGCAGTCGCCGGCCGTCCCGGCCTCCTGAACATCAACACAACGGCGAATGCCACCTCACTTGCTCGAATGCACCTCAAGAATGCCGTGACGAGTATCGGATTCCTCGGATCCGAGTTATTCGACATGCTGTTCATCGTTCGACTCAATAGCAATGATGGCGACACGTCCTTTCGCTTCGGCTTGACTGGGGACGCATCGGCCGAAGTCCCCACCAACTGGGTGGGGATCGAGAAGCTGACCGCGGGCACAACTTGGATCGGAACCGCCAGGGCCGCCGGCGTCGAATCGAATACCGCCAGCTTGGGCACTGTGGACACCAATTTCTGGAAGTTCCGCATCCGCCGGATCAGCTCGACCGACATTGGCTTCACCGCAAACGCCGGCTCCGAAGTGACGTTGACGACCAACAGCCCAACGGCGGGACTCCAACCTTACCTGGCAATCCGCACGGCCGCCGCCGCCGCCAAGAACGCGGACTGGGACTTCTTCAGGCTGAAGATCACTGGGCTCGCAAGGTAAGGAGCCGGACGTGGATGTGCTGATCGTGATTGGCGATACCCCGAGCGTCGAGAACGGAAAGGTGACGCTACCAGTCACCATCATCTGTAGCGACAACACCATTCCGGTTGTCCGGACGGACCTGAGCGGTACACTCGTGGCAACGGGAGCCGTGCTGAACACGGCGATCATCAATCGGGCAAAAGCGATCCTTGCCGGTAACGGCGTTACACTTGGACCAACCGATAACATCGCGCTTGTCGGCGGGGTCGTGGCGAAGGCGACCGGGTAAAAGAGTCTACGCCCGGATCGTGTGACATGAAAGAGAGAAGCCTGATGGTCAAGTGGAGGAACCGATGATCGCTACCCGTCGCAGTCTCCTGGCCGCACCCGTCGCCCTCGCCCTGGCCGAGATTGCCGAGGCCAAGCCGAAGCGCAAGAAGAGAGTCCATACTGAGGGCAGTTCTCCCCTGCCGAAGCCTACCTGCCCCCAGGCTGTTCATGACGCCTATGTCACGACCGGCCCCGATGGACAGACCTACCCGACATGGGGACCCCAGATCGACCAGGACGCCGGGTGCTACGCTCGTCACGACCACGGCGCGGACCCAAAGACGTTCCACCGTGATTACCGGCTGCCGTTCGGCTACGCCGGGGCCAGACGCGGGATGAGTGAGGATCATGTCGGATACAAGGTGATCGTCTTCGACGGGGTTGACAGTCCCTACCGCTGGCTGATCTCGATGCACTTCGGGACCCACAGCGTTGGGGGGGTCTGTAACCCGTTTCACGAGGTGGTGGTGGCACTCCTGGATACGAGGCCGACCAACAGCGGCAGTCTCGCGAGCAAGCTCCTCGCCGATACGCGGGCGGTGCGCGACTTCGGGCCGGCGCTGTGGAACTCTGAGCATAACCCGCCGATGATCCCCGAGCGGTGCCAGGACCAGGCCGATCAGGCAAGAGCGCGGGGGACTCCGCCGGGGGTCAAGCGGGCCTTCCCGATCGCCGGCAAGGGCTACGAACCATGGGTCCCGTGGATGGGTCGGGGTGTCGTCCCCTTCACCGGGAACTACCTGATCGTCAACACCTGGGACCCGATGATGGCCTGCGACGAAGTTGGCCAGCCGGGCGGTCCCTATTGTGACTTTGTCCCCAACGTCGGTACCGGTACCGGCATCTTCTTCCAGGGCGGCGCCTTCGGCTTCGATCTCCGCGCCTATAATGGTCCGGTTGGCCGGTTCTGGACCGACCCGATGGGACTGGAGATCCGGCAGCAAGGTGATGCCGACGCGGTAGAGCAGTTCATCAGCCCACGTCTGGTCGGCCGGCGGATCACGACCGGAGCGAACCGGGCGGAGTCGCTGGGCGAGCCGGGGGATAGGTGGACCGCGTGTGCCTGCACGCAGCAGGGAGCACAACCGGCGGTACGTGAGGGAAGTATCCGTCTTCCCGCCGACGGGGTCGTCGTCGACCCGAACTGAGGGCGTCATGGCAACCTCACGTTCCGCCTTGAGACTCTGGGTCGGCGAGATCCTGGGGGACGTGAAGTCGCTCACCGCCACCGCAGTCGGCACCACCACGACGTTCATCGACCTGAAGAACAACGCCGTCCTGGGCGACTCCCTGACCGGACGCATCCTCTACTTCACCGGTCCCGTCAATAACCTGGGCCTGGAACGACGGATCACGGGCAACACCGAGTCGACCGGGACCCTCACCTTCGCCGCCGTCACAACCGCACCCGCCCTAGCCGATACGGCCGAGCTGTGGAACGACCGCAACACCGGCGTCATCCCCTCCACCCAGGTCCATAACTTCATCAACCGGGCCATTGCCGCCGTCGAGCGCCTCTTCTTGACCGAGGTCAGCGCCGAGTACGCCTTCAAGTCCACCACCCCAGCCTTCGCCCTCGCCCAGTCGACCTGGATCGCGGTGGTCCAGGGCGCCGAGTGGAAGGACGGGGCGAATGTCTGGCATCACATCCCCAGCGCCGACGTGCGCGTCGATCGCGCTAACCGGACGGTCGAGATCCGCAACACCCCTCGTGACCTGGCTGACGGACGCACAGTCCGGCTGCGTGGCTACACCGCGGCCGGGGCGCTCACGAGCGACACCGCCGAGACCAGCGTCAACGCCGAGTACGTTGCGACGCAAGCGGCCGCCTGGCTGCTCGCCGCCACCTGGCACAAGCGCAGCGACGCCCGTGACGCCAAGCAGCAGGCGGGCGAACTGCAAGCACGGGCGGACGTGCTGCGACCAGCGGCAAGCCTGACCCCCATCGCCAACACGGTGATGCTATCATGACCGCGCCGTTCAGGGTGCCTCCTGGGGGGCCGCGGTCGGGGGTGTCCTGGCGCCCGCCGACCATCTTGCTGCCTGAACGGGAACGCTGATGCCGACGATCGTAGAATGGGGCGAAATCTCGTTGGACGGCAAGATGTACGTGATCGACCCGGCATCAGGTCCGTTCCGGGGGATACACCGGCAAGAGAGCGCCATCCTCGATCCCCCGATCACGTTCGGCGACACCACCTACAAGAGCCACCCGTACCTCAGTTCCTGGGTCATCAGCGACCTGACCGGCGGCATCGGGGTCGAGGACATCACCGGCGCCGACACGAACCGCTACCGCTGGGGCACCGCCGACGCTCGCTCCCCTGGCAACATTGGACTCGGGCCGCTCATCACCGAGACCCGTCCCACCGCCGACAACGCCGACACGCTCTCCATTGTCGGCGACGTGCCGGGGACCAACGAAGAGCTGTACGTGGCGGTCCTGGAATCAGCCGGACTGACCAACCTCTACGCCTGGAACGAGTCGACGGACGCCTGGCGAGCCGCCTCGCTCGACATCGACGTGGCCCCGAGCAGCAAGGGCGTCCTCTTCCAGGGCATCGGCGCCAACCCCTTCCTCGTCATTCCCCGCGGCACCACCGCCGCCATCGGGGTCCGCACCACCGCGGCTGGCACCCTGGCCACCTCGGCGGTGGGTCTCGTCGCCGCCAGCCACCTGGCGGTCTGGTCCGGCCGGCTCTGGCAGGCGCGCGAAACGAGCCAGATCCTCGACTACACCTTCGACGTGGCGGCGGCGGCGACGACCGTCACTGATGCCCGGACCGGGGGCAACCTGATCCTCGACCCGGCTCAGAATCTCCTGGCCCTCTTCTCCTGGTGGAACCTGGCCGGCGAGCAATCGCTCTTCGCCCTGACGACGCGATCGCTGTGGGTCTTCAACGATCTTTCGGAACTCTGGGAGCACGTCTACGACCTGCCGCCCCATCCCTGCCTCTTCCGGCCGGCCGCGATCTGGAAACCAACCGAGGACCTCTGGCTGGGCGCGGGCGGCACGATCATCCGCCGCACCCCGTCCGGCGTGAGCGTCGAACTGGCCGGGCCGGGGGCCGACGCCGACGGGTTACCGTCTGGATTCATCGGCCAGGTGCATTTTCTCGAATCCGCGTTCGGCGGGCTCTACTGCATCCTGGATGCGGCCGACAGCACGCAGAAGTCGTCCTTGCTGGTCTACAACGGACTCGGCTGGTTCCCCCTCTGGGAAGCCCCGTCGGCAGGCAGAGACTCGACCAGTTGGGCCGTCGTCAGTCAGGCCAGCGATGAGTACCGACTCTGGTGGGCGTTCCTCTCCTACGCCTATACAATGCAGCTGAACCGCGCTCCCCACTCGCCCCGGCAGAGCTTCATCCTGGGCACCGACAAGTTCGCCGCCAGCTCCTATCTGGAGACCGGCCGGTTCTGGGCGCAGACCCACGGTCAGAACAAACTGGCGGTCATCGCCGACGTCTACATGGAGAACGCCACGGCGGACGAGACCCTGACGATCAAGTACCAGACCGACACCGTGACGAGCTGGACGACGTTGGGATCGGCGATCGTCACCGGACGCAACAACGGCACCTATCGGACCTCGATCCGATTCGGGACGGCCAACGCCGACGGGGTGAATCCCGGCATCGCCTTCAACTGGATCAGGTTCCGGCTTGAATTCGTCCGAGGTGCCACCACGACCCTCACCCCGATCCTGAACGCGCTTGTCCTGCACTTCCTGAAGATTCGCGATAACACGCCGGCCTTCCAGATCAGCCTCACCTTCCCCGACATCATGCCGGACGGACGCACCGGGGACCAGGCCAAGGCCGACCTGGTCACGTTAGTCGAAGCGAACTCCCTGGTCACGCTTCGGTATGGCGCCAATATCCATGGGGTGTGGGTTGCGGGGCTTTCCGGCCCGGACGCCTCGGGATCAGACAACCGTGGGGCACGGACGCTCTCGTTAATTAGCCTTCAGGAAATTAGCTAACATGGCTCGCCGACCGCCGCCACAGCCCAAGAAACCGCCGGTTGCCCCGCGTGGTCTGACCGCGCTGAAGATCGTTCCGCCAACGCCGATCGGGGGACCGGGACCACCGCCGGAGGGATTCCGCGCCCTGGGGCTGGGCGGACCCGGCGGCACCATTGACGAGTGGTACTTCTATTGGGGACTGGCCAAGGTCCATCGTGACCCGCTCGATCCGCGTCAGCCGCCCTTCACCGGGG
>ERZ1292642.1019-Hain-H14-01um-R1-1019-length-13989-cov-5_pt1 | contig 13989 bp, 9 predicted proteins | sample MGYA00564403_ERZ1292642 | MGnify/ENA primary metagenome ERZ1292642 (study PRJEB36523, sample SAMEA6512643) | groundwater metagenome | collected 2019-01-09 | study: AquaDiva: Metagenomics assemblies of 32 groundwater samples | reverse complement strand
CCCAAGGAGGATCCGGCCGAGAAGGACGACTCCGACGATGGGGATGACGACGAAGAGGTGACCGAGGCCGACAAGGCCAAGGACGAGAAGCCGGACAAGGAGACCGACAAGCGTCTCGAGCAGATCCGGCGTGCCGAGCGGAAGAGCCGCGAGCGTCTCGCCTCCGAGAAGGAGGAGTTCCGCCGCGAGAAGGCTGGTTTCGAGGCCAAGATCCATGCCGCGCAGCGCCAGATCGAGGAGTTCCAGAGCCTGGCCAAGCGCGCCCGCTCCAACCTCCCCGCCGTCCTTCGCTCCCTCGGCCTCACCGATGACGACTTCGAGCCGGCAGCGAAGCTCCTCTACGAGGAGTCACCCACGGGCCGGAACGACCCCAAGGTCAAGGCCAAGACCGGCGCCCGCGACCTCCGCGCCCGCGAGTCCGAGGACCAGCTCTCCGAGCTCTCCAAGCAGGTCCAGACCCTCACCCGCACGCTCCAGGAGCGGGACGAGCAGGCCGAGCTCCAGCGCCACGCGAACACCTTTCTGGACAACGTCCAGAAGACCATGAACGGTGAGACCCCCCTCCTTTCCCGCCTCCTCGACAAGAACGCCAGCCGGTACCGAGCCCACATCGCCCCGGTCACCCAGCGCCTCATCCAGGAGACGGACGAGACCCCCGACATCGAGGACGTGCTCGCCGAGGCCGAGAAGGCCCGCCGTGAGCAGCTCGAGGACGAGGGGATCGACGTGGATGCCCTTCTCGCCAAGCCCGCCCCCGAGCCCCAGAAGAAGGGCAGCAAGACACTCCAGGGTGGAGGCGGACCACCGCCCCCCGCGCCCAAGAGCAAGCAGAGTCGCAAGGAGCTCGAGCGGGACGTCCTGGCACGTCTCCGCGACGGCAAGCTCGACGACGACTGATCCCCACGTGTAGTCCCGACCTGGGCCAGAGACGGAACGGGCCCTCCCAAGCAGTCAAGCGCCGCTCTTTGAAAGGGGAGCGGTGGGAGGAACCGTCCGATGCCCAGCAATCTCACGCAGGTTCAGTTCATCGCCAAGCGTGTGTACTCGTCCGACAGGGTGACCGAGCACACGCTTCGCGACCACGTCATGTTCAACATGGTGACGCGGAAGACCGTCTTCGGTGGCGAAGACTTCCGCTACACGGTCAAGACCGGCAACCCGCAGTCCGTCTCCGGCACGTTCACCACGGCCCAGACGCAGGCGGCGGCGGCCACGGCGACGGGGAGCTCGAAGGGAGCCCAGTTCGCCTGCCAGCCGGCTCTCAAGTACGGGGTGGTCCAGATCGACGGACCCTCCCTCACCCGCCTCAAGGGCAACTACCAGAGCTTCTTCGACCTCGTGACGATGGAGTTCGACTCCACGCTCGAGGAGCTCGGGGACTCCCTGGCGTTCGACCTCACGCACGATGGCTCGGGCAACCGCGGCCAGCGCGCATCGATCGCGACCAACACCATCACGCTCACGGTCCCGGACGACGCCCGCAACTTCAAGGAGGGGATGGTCATCATCGCCTCCGCGAACGCGGACGGCTCCACGCCGCGGGTGGGCTCCTCGATCCTCACCGCGGTGGACGAGGACGCCGGCACCATCACCATGACCCTGGCCGCGGACATCACGGCGTTCGCAAACAACGACTTCCTGTTCCGCCAGGGCGACCCCGCCACGGGATACGACGGGATCGCCCGCCACCTCCCGCTCACCGCTCCGGTCTTCCTCTCGGACTCGTTCCGCGGCGTCGACCGTGGCCGCAACCCACGCCGGCTCGCTGGCGTCCGGGTGAATGACCCCAACAGTCCCGTCGAGGAGACCGCCGGCCTCATCGGCGTCAAGATCAAGCAGTCGGGCAAGAGCGTGGCGGGCGGCTGCGCCTTCTGGAACCCGATCCGGTTCTGGGAGTGCGTGAGGCGTCTGAACGCCAAGGTCGAGTACCAGAAGGCCGGAGGGACCGCAGACTACGGCTTCGAGTACATCATGATCCACACCCCGGCCGGGACGGTGAAGGCCTACTCGGACGCGGACATCCCGATCAACCGGCAGTACGTCGGCAAGATTGATTCGGTCGAGATCCGGCACCTGGAGGAGTTCCCCGGGCCGGTCCGGGACGACGGCAAGCTCACGGACCGCGTGAGCAACGCCGACGCGATCGAGGCTCGCTACCGAGCGCACTCGCAGACCATCTTCCGCGTCCCTGGCGAGTGGGGCGTGGCCTCCCTGCCGAGCACCTGAGGTGATGTCATGGCAATGAACTCAGCCAAGCACCGATCGGCGCCCGAGGGCCAGACCTCCTGGTTCTTCCGGATCCAGGGCGCAGGCGCCGCCGCTCCGACGCTCGTGGTCGGCCCGGTCGGCACCGGCAAGGGAGCCACGGTTACCCGGGCGGCGGCGGGCGACTACACGCTGACCGTGTCCGAGAAGCCGGGCGTCTACATGGGGGCGAGGGCGTTCCACACCGGAAACGCCACGCTCACCGCGACCACAAAGAAGGACGTGCAGGTCGAGGACGACCTCATCTCGGGTGGGAACGCGATCCACCTCTTCGTCACCACTCCGGCAACCGATGCCGCGGCGGCGGCGGCCTTCGAGCTCACCACCGCGGACTTCGTTCTCATCGAGGTCCTCTTCCGCCAGGTCAACGTCTGACAGATGGCCCGTCGCTTCCAGCTGGATGAGCTCATCGACCGGTGCAAGCACCAGGCGGACATGGAGAACGACGACTCCGTGCCTGACACGGTGTGGAAGCGGTTCCTGTCCATGCAGTACGAAGACCTCTTCGGCGTCGTGGCAGAGACCGGACTGCGCTACTTCGAGCGGATCACCCAGATCGTGAGCGACGGGACAGACAACCTGGACGAGCCCCTCGACATGTTGAGTGTCGTGGGGCTCGACCTCATCGTCTCCGCCACCGAGCGGTACTCCCTTTACGAGATCATGTCGCAGGAGCGGAACGCCTTCGTCTCCAGTGGCGGACTCAACGGACACAGGGCCGTCGCCTACGCGCTTGTGGACGACGAGATCCGCCTCTACCCCACCCCGCCCGCGGGACAGACCTACGAGGTCCTCTACGTCTATCAGCCCCCCGATCTGACACTCGAGGACGACGACTTCCTCGTGGACGTGGTCACGCCCGACGGGGCAGCGTTCATGGTGTGGGGCGCCTGCGTACGGGCCCGCATCAAACAGGAGCGCGATCCGTCTCTCCACCGCGTGGAGCGCGAGGAGGCGAGGGTGAGGCTGCAGAGCTGGGCCGTCAACCGGCTCATGAACAGCCCCAGGCGCGTCGTGGCTGAGGGCTTCGGCGACCAGCAGTTCCCCCGAGATGGGGACTGGTGGCCCTGATGGCCCGGTCCCGCTTCCAGCCGGCGGTGGCTGCCCAGCTTGGTGACGAGGTCGCCGAGCGAGTGAGGCGCAACCACGAGCAGCGCATCTCGGAGGTCACGAGCGTGCCGATCGTGGGCGGCAGGCTGCTCAGGAACGTGTTCCTGACCGATAACATCCCGACTGCGGTCCCGCACGGACTTGGGCGACCGGCCATCGCCATCGTATCCCCTCCTCGCCGGAACGGGACTGGACTCACGGCCCCCTTCGTAGTGCGGGTCGATGGTAGTTCCGATGCCACCGACTCAACCCCAGACCCGTCGAAGTTCATCACCCTCCATGCCGGGGGCTGGGGCGGTACCGGGGTCTTCGTCGATATCTGGGTCTTCTGAAATGACGCTGGAACTACGGACCGCGCACATACCTCTCGCCTTCGGTCTGCAGACCGGGCAGGACCCGCGCGCGATCAAGCTGCCGACGCTGACCATCGCGGAGAACGTCCAGTTTGACAACCGTGGAGGCCTCGTCTCGCGCTTCCCCTATCGGGAGATGCCGACCACGGTCTTGGGCGGCGGCACCCTCGAGCCCCTGCGCAGGCTGGCGGTCAACGGCGACGAGCTGCTCCTCTTCACCCAGGATGCGCTCTACGCGTTCAGCGAACGGGACCAGGCATGGGTCCGGCGCGGTGACTACGTGGCTCCGGTTGTGCGCGAGACACCCGCGTTCGCCAGGACCACGGACCAGATCTTCGCGGACTGCGCGGAGCTCCTCGGGGTTCGCGTGCTGGTGTGGTCGGAGCCGGGGAGTGGCGGGGTAGGGGAGGACATCTACCTCGCGGCGACGGACGTGGAGACCGGCGCGGTCCTGGTCGCGCCGACGGTGCTGGTCGGCGGGAGTAGCCGCCCGCGCATCGTCGCGCTCACCACCAAGTTCGTGGTCACGCGGTACAACGGCCTCACAGTCTTCGCTGGCCCGATCGACCCGGGCAACCTCGCCACGAGCATTACTGGATTCGGCGCGGCCTCGTTCTCTCTGGGTGCCTCCTCAACAGGGGTCTACGACCTCGTGTCGGGTTTTGGCCTGGCCTGGGCCGCCGTGGATAACCAGGCAGTCGTGTCGTACGTCCTCACCCGCATAACGGATGCGGTCACTGTCGGGACGACCACGACGACCACGGAGGTGAGGCGGGCCGACCGGATCGCGGTGGCCGTGCGCCCCGACGACGGCAGCCAGATCATGATCGTCCGCTACAACGCAACTACCATCCGAGCGGACCATCGCAACTCGACCACGCTCGTCATGCTCACCGCCAATCAGGATCTGGGCACGCCGTCGAACGCCACGGTCAACCAGATCGCGGCGGCGTTCTCCTCGGTGCTGGACAGCTTCGGCCGCTTCCGCTGCTTCGCCTTCTGGAGTTCGGGGGAGACTGGGGGCGCTGGCCCGACGGCCACGTTCACGACGCAGACGAACTGGGTCAACACGGGCGGAGACATCGGCACGCTTCGCACCTTCGTCCGCAGGATGGGAGTTGCATCGCGCGCCTTCGACTGCTCAGGCCGGGTCTACGTATGGCTCGCCTTCGCGGGAGAGACGGGTGCCGTAGCAGGCGGGGCCGCCTTCCTCCTCGGGCTCCGCTCCGCATTTCAGAATGCCTATTTCCTATACCGCGATGAGGACAGCGCCAGTTTCGTAGCTCCCCCGCTTGCCAAAGCCGTCGCCGAGCGAGCCGGCGGGTTTTCCGCCGTCGCTGGTCTCCTCCCCGGCGTACAGGAGGTGACGACCAACGTCTTTCAGTGGACCGGCATCGAGCGCAGGATCATCCTCCTCGGTCCCAAGCAGACTGGCTATTCCGGACGCACTCCGAGAGTGATCCGCCTGACCCTCGACTCGGACGAGGCCCGCCGCGTGGCCCGGATCGGTCGCACGCTCTACATCTCTGGCGGGCTCGTCATGCAGTACGACGGCGTGGGGCTCGTAGAGGTGGGCTTCCACATCGCCCCGTGGGACTTCCAAATGGTGAACGTCGGCGGACTCATCCCGCCCGGCACGTATAACTACAAGCTCTCGCTCTCTTGGGTGAACGGGGTCGCAGAACGGGAAAGGTCAACCGCGGTCGTGGCGCGTGGGATAGAGGTCCCGATCAACTCCACGATGCGCTTCGACACCACGACCACTCCGTTCCTCTACGTCACGCACAAGCTCAACCTCCGATCCCCGCCCTCACTGGAGTACTGGCGCACGGCTGTCAACCCAGTCGCGGATACCCCCTTCCAGCTCGTCTCCTCCGTCGATCCGGCGTTTCTGGCCAACCCCAACCGCTACGTTCCCAACGATCCCTCGGACGCGAACGCGCCGCAGTTCGAGGACAACATGTACGACCAGGTTCCCGACCCGAACCCGATCCCGATCCTGCCAAACCAGGTGCTCGCCACCAAGGAGGCGTTCCCGGAGAACGGCCAGGTCCTGGAGAGCCTCCCGCCCGTCCCGGGCACGATCGTCGTGGCCACACAGGACCGGCTCATCATGGCCGGCCTGGCCGATGACCCGAATGGCATCGCCTACTCGAAGCTTCGTGGCGACGGGGAGACCGTCGCCTTCCACCCTGCCCTCCGTCTCTTCCTGCCCCCCGACGGCGGCCCGATCACCGCGCTCGCCTACGTGAACGAGACGCTCTTCGCGTGGAAGGAGAGGGCCTGTTTCGCGGTCCCGGGCGACGGGTTCGATAACCTTGGGGGCGGAGACAACTACGGTCCCGGTCGTGTAATCTCTCTCGACGTGGGGGCAGAGAGCCAGGAGGCGATCGCCACCACCCCGATGGGTGTGGTCTTCAAGAGCCTGAAGGGATGGTACCTCCTCGACCGCTCCTTCAACTGCCGCTACATCGGCGAAGCAGTCCGCGAGTTCGACAGCGAGGTGGTGAAGGGCGCGCACGTGGTCGAGTCGCAGCACCAGGTGCGCATCTACACCAGCTCGAGAGTCCTCGTGTGGGACTACGACGAGCGGGTCAACCAGTGGGCCAGTTGGAAGATCGATGGGTCGGGGGCCCTCTCCTCTGTCATCTGGCTGGGCATCGACACGATCATCGACGGGGCCGGGGGAGTCCCACGCGACCAGCGCGGCATCCACGATGGCACCGAGCTCGTGGGCGCGGACTTCGAGACGGCGTGGATCAACCTGGCCGATCTGCAGGGCTACCAGCGCATCTGGCGCCTCCAGCTTTTGGGAGAGTACCGGTCGGCATGCCGGATCCGCGTGCGCCTGAAGCGCGACTACGACGACACTACCTACTTCCAGGACAAGACGTGGACGATCTCGCCCACGGTGGTGGGCGGTCCGCTTCAGGTCAAGCACAGTCCGTCGATCCAGCAGTGCCAGGCCATGAAGATCCGGATCACCCTGGTCGACGCGGTCACCGACGACATCCCGCCCGCTGGCGAGGGCGCCCGCTTCACCGGGATCGGAATCGAGTACGGGGTCCAGCAGGGCCTTTTCCGGCGGCTCCCCGCCGCACAGAAGCAGTGAGGCAACAGCATGGGTATCTTCGGCCTACCTGATCCCGTAGTTGACATCCTGGACCCGGGCGGGTTCCACCAGGACGACGACAAGCTGGCCAAGGAACGCGCCCAGATGGCCGAGGGGCTATACGGCAGCGTGGATCAGGGCGGCCAGATTGGCCGCGTGTCGGGACAGGCTGAGCAGTTCGGACAGTCCGGACAGGCCCAGTACGGCCAGCTCACCAACGAGGCCCAGCGTGCACGCTTGATGCTCCAGCGCCAGGCGCTCGGGCAGGACTCCATCTCCGCCGAGCAGCTCCGCCAGGGCCTCCAGCAGAACGTGGCGGCACAGCAGTCGATGGCGGCAGGAGCATCGCCGCAGAACTCCGCCATGGCCGCGAGGACCGCCAGCAACAACGCCGCGCGGCTGGGTGGCGGGCTCGCAGGGCAGCAGTCGCTCGCCGGTCTGCAGGAGCGACAGCAGGCCCAGATGGCACTCAACCAGGCCATTCTGGGAGCGCGCCAGCAGGACATCACCGCCACCCTCGGCGGACAGCAGCAAGCGCTCAGCGGCTACGGCGCCAACGAGCAGGCGCGCACCAACCGGTACGGCGCCCTGCTCGGCGTTGGCATGCCGACGTCAACGGGATCGGAAAGATTCATGGGTGCCGCCGGCGGCGCACTGGGAGCCATCGCGGCATCGGACAGGCGCCTGAAGAAGGACGTCCGGTCCGGAGATGATGACGCCGACGACCTCCTGAAGGGCCTGAAGGCTGTGACGCACCGCTACAAGAACGAGGAGCACGGCAAGGGGGAATTTGTCAGCGTCATGGCCCAGGACCTGGAGAAGTCCAGAGCCGGCCGCGCGGCCGTGATCAACACACCCAAGGGCAAGATGGTGCACGGTGCGCGCTTGGCCCTCGCCCTCGCCGCGGTCATGCCGGGCCTGGACAAGCGCCTATCCAAGCTGGAGAAGCGTGGCCGCTGATCAGCCAGACGTCTCCCAGGGCGTCCCCTGGCAGCCGGCCTCCTGGTACGAGGACCCGGATGTCCTGGCTGCGCCAGTGGACCTGCCACCCCCTCCGCAGGCCGAGGGGTGGGACTGGCGACCGAACGAGTGGGACCTCCCAGACCCGTCGGCCGAGTTCCCAGGCGCCGCCACCCTCCCAGAAGCCGCAGGACCGCCCCAGGGCGCCCCAGGGCCCGTGGGGCTCGCGCTGGCCGCCCAGACGCCCGATTCCATCCCTGGGGGCGGCCCTGGGCCCCAGGGATCCGTCCTGGAGGAGGAGCCGACCTACGACTTCACCGCGACCCCGGAGGAGCCGACTACCTACGACTTCTCCCCGGAGGAGGCGGCCCAGGCCGAGGACGCCTTCGTCCGAGCCGAGGCCCAGAGGCTGGCCAGGGACCCCCTGGCGCTGGCCCAGGAGCAGGCGAGGGCAGAAGCCGAAACCCAGCGCCTCATCGGTGAGCGTTCGCTCAAGAAGGAGCGGGATATCGCCGAGACCAGGGACGCTATCAACCGCGCTGCGCTCAAGCGAGACGAGAGGATGCGCCAATGGGAGGCCCGTGCCGCGGAGCTCTCCAAGACCGGAGGAGACCGCCGGACTGGCTTCCAGAAGGTGGCAGGCGTGATCGCGGCCGCGATCGGGGGGATGTTCGCCTCCCGTAACGGGGGTCGCAACCCCGCCCTGGAGATGCTCCAGAAGCAGCTTGCGGATGACTTCCAGAACCAGATGGATCAGCTGAAGGAGGGCCGGGGCGCCATCGCAGATGAGTACCGCACGACTCAGGACCTCTACGGCGCCCAGGTCACCTACCAGATGGCCGAGCTCGCCGCGGTGGAGGACCAGGTCCGCAAAGAGATGGGCAAGCTGGATCCATTGGGCACGCGCGCACGCCGTGCTGCCGAGCTCATCGCCGGGGTCAAGGCGGAACAGCAGAAGCTTGCTGTCGCGGCACAGAAGACCGCGCACGACCAGTCGATTGATCAGGCTCAGCTGGATATCCAGCGTCGCAATGCCCACACGTCGAGGCTGCAGGCGGCGGAAACAGCGCGACACAACAGGGAGACGGCTGCCGAGACAGCAAGGCACAACCTGGCGACCGAGGCGCCTGCCGGAGGGGTGTCGCCGCAGGACCGGCTCGCTCACCTCCGTGGCGTGGAGAAGGAGATCGACATCGGCCACAAGCTTGCCGGCCGCACGGTCCAGTTCGGCGAGAAGCCCATTGGCGAAGCGAGGTCGAACGAGGAGGCTCAGCTCACGCGCGCCCGGGTCGCCAACTACCTCCAGCACCAGGAGGAGATGACCGAGCTCATCAACATGGTCTCCGAGCCGGACGGGTCCGCGAAGAAGTACTACCAGGGCCCCGGCTGGGAGATGGTCCCGAACGCAGAGCGTGACGCCGTCATGGCCAAGGCGTTCAACGTCCTCTACTCGCAGGCCAAGATCAACGACCCGACCACGGGCGTGAAGGACTTCGAGCTCAAGATGACGGGCAAGATGCTGCCCTTCGTTCAGGGCCTCCTCTCCGGCCGCTCTCCGGCGGAGTCCGCGAAGGAGGTCCTGGAGCAGAGCGACAACGCCCTCGACAAGTGGATCGACTCCGAGGTCATCGGCGGCGTGAAGAACATCCCGAAGGGGGCCAATCCGATCGAGGCATGGAAGGCTACGCGCGCCACCATCGCAGAGACTCGTGCAAAGCAGCAGACCGCGGCGACCACCAACCAGTCGTTCGACGTCCTCCTCGCCACGGCCAAGCAGGGCACGCCGGACGTGGCGGTGAAGGAGTTCGTGCGGTCGAAGGAGGCGGTGCTCAAGCGCTGGGTGGCGGACTCGCCCTGGGTCTTCGAAGGCCTGAACGCGGAGAACATCAAGGCCCGCTGGGCTCGCGACCCGTCCATGACGGACGCACAGAAGGAGAAGCTGGGAGCGAGGCTGGACGAGGCGATCCGGAGCGCACTCATCAAGACGGCCACCAACCCAGGCCGATCCGTCGAAGGCCGCGCGCGCCAGCAGCAGGACGAGGCGGACCGAGAGGACGAGGAGTAAATGCCTCTCCTCCGCAACGCAGTCACCGGCGAGCTCGAGTTCGTCGCCGACTCCCAGGTCCAGGAGTCCCTCGACTCCGGCGAGTACGCGATCGATCCAGAGCATCCGGTGCAGATGACCGCGCTGGAAGGGCAGGGCGGGTACACCTCCCCCGAGCAGATCGCAGCCCTCCGTGGCACCCGCTCCGAGGCCGAGGTCGTGCCGGACCCGAAGGCAAGGGCGGGGGAGAAGGCCGCCTACGAGAAGGAGCGGTTCAGCGGCATCGGGGAGACCGGTGCCGCCTTCACCGCTGGCGTCCTGGACGCCGTCACCCTGGGGGGCTTCTCCGCCCTCAACCGACTGGGCGAGGGACCGGACAGCCAGTACGCCAGATCCCTGCGCCAGCACGAGACGGCGCACACGGTCGGCGAGGTGGCCGGCAGCCTGCTCCCTGGCGGCCCCGCCGCACGGGTGGGAAGGTCACTGTCCAAGGGCGGAGGAGTCGGACGCGCAGCCGTCGGCTACGGCGCGGAGGGCGGGCTCCGGGGGGCAGGGACCGGGGTGGCCCAGGTCTCCATGTCCGAGGACCCGCTCCCCCTGGAGCGTGCCATCTCCACCATCTCCTCCAACGCCCTCCTCGGAGCCGGCATCGGCGGGGCTGCTGGCGTGGTCGGCAAGGTGGCCGAGAAGGGCCTGGCTCGAGCTCGCCGCGCGGTCGACGCCTCCGTGTCCGAAGCCGAAGCGGGCCAGCGCTCGATTGCTGAGGTGGGCAGCATGGACCGGACGGAACTACGGGCTGCCAAGGAGGCCGAGATCGCCCGCGTCGAGGCGGAGGAGCTCGTCCCGGCCCGTGCCCAGCTGGCCCAGGACATCGCCGCACACCGCGACACCGCGAGAGGGCAGAAGCCGTGGATCGCGCTCGAGGGGCTGAAGAAGGGCGAGCAAGGGTCCCGCGAGCTCCGGGTGATCGGCAGCGACTATCTCGCCGCGGACAAGAAGCTCGACCGCCTCCTCCGCGATCCGAAGACCATGGCCGAGGAGCCGTGGCTGGCCAAGAAGGCTCTCCGCGAGGAGGAGGCAGCGCTCCTCAACCTCAAGGCGGCCAGGCCGGAGATCGAGGCGCGGATCGCCGGGCCCAAGGCGGTTCCGGTCGCCGCATCTCCAGCACCAGGCGCCCGGCAGCCATTACGGGAGGTGTCTCCCGGCGTGTTTGACGTAGGCGCTGGGCAGGTAGTCAGGCTGGAAGCGCGCGTCAACGTTGTGCCTCCAAGTGCGAGTCGCTCCCCCATTCAGCGGTCGGTGGACGAGCCGGTCGAGTTTGTAGACGTCGAGTTGCTGGGTGACGGCGACTACATCGCTGGCACGTATGGGCCGACCAACTTCATTGGAAAGGCTGAGTTCGAGATTCGCGGCGACCAGCTATACCCGCACAATGTAGAAGTGGACCCTGCGTTTCAGCGACGGGGCCTTGCCTCGAAGATGTACGCGAAGGCTGAACAGATGACGGGTAAACGTGTCGTCCCCGGAAGGCAAACCAAGGATGGCGCGGCGCTCTCCGAGTCATTCCGCGCTCGTCGCGACGCCAGCGGTGTCCCGGGCCCTCCGCCAGCAGCCATCGTCGGCAGCCGCCGGATCCCCAGCTGGGAGAAGCTCACCGCAGAGAGGCGCGTGGTCCGCACGGTCCCGTTCGAGGACATCGAGCCCCACCTCATCAGCATCGAGGGCACCATCCCGGGCCGGATGGAGTCCATCCGCGAGGGCGTGAAGAAGGGCTCCTCGATCACGGACATGGGCCGGGACTTGAAGAAGCCGATCGACGTCACGGTCCTGCCCAGCGGCAAGCTCTTCGTCGAGGACGGGCGGCACCGCCTCCGCGTGGCCGCGGAGATGGCCGCGGCTGGCAAGTCCCCCAAGCTCCGGGTCCGCTTCTCCAAGGGCGTGGCCGGCGCGGAGGAGAACTCCGTGGCCATGTTCCCCGAGGCTCTGGCCCGCCGCTCCGTCGACGCCGACACCCGGCTCCAAGCCCTCTCCACCGTGGATGGCCTGCTGGAGTCCAACGCGGCCCTCCAGGCCCGCATCGCCCAGCTCACCCCACAGCGCCTGGGCGGACCCAAGCTCTCCTCTGAGAGGCTGGAGGCCATCCTCCGAGCAGATGACGTCCTCCAGGGCGCCCGGACCGGGCGGAGCCTGGCTGAGGATGCCACCACCACCTACGCCATCTCCGCTGCCATGGGGGCGCTCCCCGGCGGCCCCGCCGGTGCTGTCTTGGCCATGGGGGCCCGGAAGGGGCTGCGCAAGATCTCCGACTGGGTGTTCGGGCGCATGGGCAAGGCGTCTGCGGCGGCCGAGCAGCGCACCGCGCGCGCCCTGTCCGCCCTGGTCGGAGCCGGGGAGAAGGTGGCCCGTACTGCCCCGCCCCTCGCCAGCCGGGTGCTCAGCCGCGTCTCCTTCGGAGGGGACGAGGAGCCGGCCATCCGCGAGCAGCCGACCAGGAAGCGCCTGGACGGCGCAGTCGTGGCCTTCCTGGCCCGCGAGAAGGAGCTCCGCTCCCAGACCCAGCTCGGCGAGGACGGAAAGATCCACGTCACCCCGGCGGCGCGCGAGCGCATCGCCGAGCGGCTGAAGGGGGTAGGTGCGGTGGACCCCCTGGCTGCAGACGCCATGGAGACACAGGCGGTGCGCCGGATCGAGTACCTGGCCACCAAGCTCCCCAAGCGCCCCGACATGGGCCACATGTCGCTCGGTCCCGAGAAGTGGGTGCCCAACACCATGGAGGTCCGCGCCTTCGCGCGCATCGTCTCCGCGCTCGAGGACCCGGGCGGCGTGGAGGAGCGCATGGTGACCGGCATGCTCACGCCGGACGAGGCCGAGGCCTACCGTGAGGTCTACCCAGAGAGATGGGCCGACCTCACCAAGCGCATCATCGAAGGCGTCTCCGAGATGAAGAAGCCGCTCACCCGCGCGGCGAAGCTGGGGCTCACCATCATGACCGGCGTCCCGTGGGACCCGGCCCTGTCCCCGCCGATCCTGAAGGTCCTGCAGAGCGTTCACCTCCAGGAGGAGGGCAGCGAAGGCGGAGAGCAGGCCCCACGCGCGCAACCGCAGTACGGGTCGATCACCCGCGAGCAGCCGACCAGCTCGCAAAAGAGGAGCGAGGTATGAGCGACTCAAGCGCCGAGAGGCTGTTCTTCCGAACCATCGCAGATGGCGCGACCGCGTTCTGTCCGGTCCCGATCCATCAGGGCTGCGTGGGTCTGCACATCTCCTGGCCCGACGCGACCACGACCGTGACGATCACGTTCGAGGTGACGAGCTTTGGACCCCTCGATGCGGACCCAGACGCCGCGCTGAACGCTCGGCTATGGCCGGCCTTCCCCGGAGTGACGATCACGCAGACCCCGGGGGCAGCCGGCGCGGTACTGGTCAACCTCTCGAACATCAGGCAGAAGCGCGGACGATTGCGCATCGTCGGCGGCGGCGGCGTCACCTCCACCCTCGAGATCTACCAGGGTATCCGCGACACTTGATGCGCGGCGTCCCACTCACGAGGTGGTTGGTCGGGGGCAGCTCCGGCGGGGATGCTCTCATAAGCCCCGTCGTGCTCGGGGGCACCAGTGTCGCTGGAGGGCCGGGGGTGACCTCGGTCCTCCTCCCTTGGGCCCCGGTCGAGGCGGGACAGATCGCGACCATTCTCGTCCCGCTGAAATACCCCGGTCTCACGGTCGCGACCCCGGCCGGGTTCCTGGCTCTGCCCAACAGCGTCGGGACGGGCGGATTTGGCTCCAACGGAGCCGACAGCGGGTCCGTGATCGCTGCCGTGTTCATCCGGGTGTGCGACGGGACCGAGAGCGGCAACGTCACCATCACGATTTCCGGGGGGAGTGCCAACACGATCTTCCCCTGCATGGACATATGGGAGAACGACCTCGGCCACGGCTGGACCGTGGCCTGCGTGAACGGAGCGGATCAGATCGTCGGCACTGCGTGGTCGGTGACTTTCGCTACCGACCCGGGTATCCGGGCAGGCGACTACGTCATTGCCTTCACGGTTTCCAACCGGGACGGAGGGACCACCTCAGCCGAGGCGATATCTACACCGGGGGTGACGTACGGGGCCACCTTCCAGCGGCGCAATGGCGGCTCCT
>ERZ1292642.1018-Hain-H14-01um-R1-1018-length-13991-cov-4_pt1 | contig 13991 bp, 14 predicted proteins | sample MGYA00564403_ERZ1292642 | MGnify/ENA primary metagenome ERZ1292642 (study PRJEB36523, sample SAMEA6512643) | groundwater metagenome | collected 2019-01-09 | study: AquaDiva: Metagenomics assemblies of 32 groundwater samples | reverse complement strand
GAAGCCGGGCACTTGCGACGGCTGAGCGATAAGCGCCACACGGAGCCAATGGCCCCCGAGCCGCTTGACGACCTGATGCAGCAGCACGTCTTTCCCGACCAGATCGCGAAAATGAAACACATCACGATCGACGCGGTGATCGACCGTGCCCGTGAGATGGGCATCGAACTGAAAACACGCGAGGCACAATCCGCCGAACGTGGCGCGTTCGATCGGCCACTGACGCCCCGCGACGACGGCGTGTTGGGTGGATTGACGGAAGCCGACAACGCGGCGGTCGAATCCGAGCCGGAAGCGGACGACGAGCACACGACCGAGCAACTGATCTTCGAAGCGGCCGACAGTGGTCAGAGTACACAGCAGATCGCCAAGGCGCTCGAAATGAAGGCCAGCGAAGTCGCGCGAGTGCTGCGGAATCGCGTCAAGGATGCCGAAGCGGTGGAGGCATGAAGCCCGGAACTGAACTGATCGCAGAATGGAGATTGGCCTGCACAGCAGAGGAAGAAAAGCGCCGCGAACTGGTGGCGAGGCTTGAGCGGTACGGTGAGATTTACTGGCTGGATGCGGACGGCGCGTCAATCCGATTTTCCATTCGGCAAGGGCAGATTATTCAGGAACCGGTGGAACCGGTGGAGGCGTAAATTGTCCCAAATGTCCCGAGCTATAAAAACATGGGATCGGCATTACGGTTGACACCCGATCAGGTGGCTGAGGCGTTGACAATCTGTCATGGTGGTCGGCAACAAGCCGCCAAGCATCTCGGCTGCGATCGTCGCACTGTGACGCGATACATTTCGGAGCATCCTGAGGTAAGGCGGGCGGCTGGTGAAGCTGTTGAAGCCACGAAGGACGTGGCGGAAGATGCCTTAATCAAGGCTGTCGAGTCTGGTGAGGCGTGGGCGGTTTGCTTCTACTTGAAGTGCAAGGCGAAGGATCGCGGGTACATCGAACGAGTGCAGAATGAGAACGGCAATCGTGGCGACTTTGACGAAGTTCGCGGTGAGACGTCGATGATCCCCAGCACACCCGAGCTGATCGCACGAATGAGGCAGCGGCTTGGCGAACTGAGTCAGCCGGTGGGATCGAACGGCAACGGGAATGGACACGCGAAGAACTGACTGATGCCAGACATCGACGAAGCTGAGTTGGACCTGTGGAATTCCGGTCTGCTTCTCGATTCCCTGCTGAAGTCATTCACGCCGCGACCCGACCAGGTCGAACTCTTCGATCAACAAGCGAGCTTTGTCAACTCCACGGCTAAGGTCGCGATTGCGTGCGGCGGTACGGGGAGCGGCAAAACCATTGCCGCGGCCATCAAGTGCGCCCGGTTCATCCTCGAACAGCAGGCACCGCCACGGCGAGATTGCCCGTTCTGGATCATCTCAGACACTTACGATCAGGTGATGAAAATCTGCTGGGCTGAAAAGCTGTCGCAGATCATCCCGCATTGGTGCATTGACTGGCCGCGTGTGACGGGGCACGATCGCAGCCAAGAGCTTCCGAAAACGGTTCCTCTGAAGGATTGGAAAGTCGGCGAGCGAAAGAACTGGGTTCTCGAATTCAAGTCGATCGACCAAGGGCGGGAACAGTTTCAAGGCCGGAGCATCGGCGGTTTCTGGTTCTCCGAACAATTCTCGTGGGATGTGTTCGAGGAAGTGTTGGGCCGCTGTCGGGATACATGGTACGACGGCGGCCAGTTCGCAGAGTTCACGCCGATTGACCCGGACCTGACGGTACGGATCGAGCAGAAATTCGACGACCCGCCACCGGGTTGGGAATTCTTTCGGCTTAACACGGACCTTAACTCCGCGATCAGTGCCGAGTGGCGTGAACAATACTTCGCGATGCTGGGCGAGGAAGAGCTGGAAACACGTCGCACCGGGGCGTTCGCCAGCTTCAGCGGGCAGGTCTACAAATCCTTCAACCCGGCCGTGCATTGTCTCGACGAAGCGGGCTGGGAGCGTGAGACGGGCTATCCGTGGGGCGACTGGCCGCCGAACGTCTGGCATCGCCGCGGGATCGACTGGGGAGCCTCGAAGGAACACCCGTTCGTGTGCGAGTGGTATTTCCGGACGGGGGCCGGCGATTACTTCGTCTACGATGAGATGTTCGACGACCGGGCGTTGCTGATCGACGACCGGATCGAACAAATCAAGGATCGGTGGAACTGGGGCGAGACTGACGATCCGGCAGGACATCGCGACCAGCATTTTGGCATGACCTACGCCGATCCTTCGCGGCCGGACCTCATCAATGAGTTCTGTGCCGGTGGCATTCCGACCAGCGCGGCCCGGAACAACGTGGACAAGGGGATTACGTGTTTGCAGCGGTTGCTGCGAATCAACCCGATCTTGAAGAAACCCAAGCTGTTCATCTATCGTCCGCGCTGTAAGATGCTCGCGATTCAACTTCGGGCGCTGAGGTGGCTCAGGTCGAGCGGTCAGGGACTCAATCCGAATGTTGCGCGGCCGGAAGTGTTGAAGCGATTCGACGACGCGCCGGACGCGCTAAGGTATGGAATCTTTTCGGAAACTGACGACAAGGATTCGGCGGCGACAACGGCGAGTCGAGAGGTGGATTACCAGCGGCACGGCGTCCATTTAGCGGGGAAGCGACGATGAAACTTACGTGGCGCAGTTTTTACTGGTGTGCCGGGGAGAGAATTTCCGCACGTCGAAAAGTCCTCGACCATCCGAGAGGAGAGCACGGTCTGGCTGTGGTTTTAGATGAAGAGTGGTTCTATTTCATAAGCGGCCTCTTTTGGCAGCATCGTTACGCTGGTTACGGCGATTAAATGGCCTCAAACCTGTTCAACATCGCGTCTGAAATCTTCGCCAAGCAACTGGCGAACTCGTTCGGCGTGAAGGAACTCGGTCGTCTGGCCAATCGCGCGGAGACGCTGGCCCGGCGGGGACTACTGAAGGGCGACGAAGCCAAACAACTCAGCCGCCGCCTCGTCAGAATCTCCGGGGCCGGTATCGCCCGCGACGTGCTGGCAGCGCTGGAGAAATCAGGGCTGGGGAATCTGGAAGGCCGGAGCACTGCCGAGCGCAAGAGCCTGATGGGGCGGCTGACCACGACGGGAGCCGTTGGGAAACTGTTCGGCAAACTGCTGTCGCCCGACAGAATCACTGGTGCGGCGGTTGGCATCGAGGACGAGATCAACGCGGCTGCGAACCTGCTGATTGCCCGCGGCTACGGCGACGTCACCCCGAACGAGATCGTCAAACGCAAGTCGCCGATGCGGGGCGTCGAACCGAATCCGGAATCCGAGCGCGGCAAGTCGCTGTGGAAGATTCAGGACGGGCCGGGCATCTGGACCGGCGAGATGATCGACGTGAAGTCGTCGAACGTCCACAGCATCGGGTTCCGAGCCGATCCGCGTTCCGGCGATCCGCCACGATCGGGAACGCTGCTGATTCGGTTCCTCGGGAAGGATGCCGGCGGCAAACGATCGGGACCTGGCGCGCTGTACGAATACCACGAAGTCCCGGCCGACCTGTTCCGAAAATTCAAGTGGGCGGCTTCGAAGGGCAAGTTTGTGTGGGATAACGTCCGCGTGCGTGGTACAGTGTCCGGGCACAAGTTTGCCTACGACCTCGCTGGCATTTCACAAGGCTACGTGCCGCGTCAGGCGGGCTTGCGGCGCGGTCATCAGGGCGAATGGTTCATGCCGCGCAAGTTCGCGGGGCATGTGAGTGTGCTGCCGATGCAGCAGGTGCGGAGTAGTTCTCGACGGACAGATCGGGGCCGGTAATGGCCTGTTGAGGCGTACCAAAAACAGTGCCCGTGGGGCACGAACCAAGGAGAGTCAAAGCCATGAATCCCGACGTGCAAGTTGTTCAGGTGTCCCGCGCCATCGTCAAGGCCGGCGACAAGTCCGATCCGCTGTGGGTGGCGGCGGTGCGTCGCTGCGACGAGAACGGCATCACTCAGGCCGAGTACGACGCGCTGTTGTCGCGGGTGAGTCCATCTGCGGCATCACCACCCGTGGCTGATGTGCCAGCGGCTAAAGCCGTGGTCGTCGAAGTCGTGCCGGTTGCCGCTGACACCGAACTCGTGGAGTAGTCATGGTTTCTATTTCACCGAACGGACTGACCGCCGACTTGATGATGGCTCAGGCCCGCACGAACGGCAACGGACATCAGCCGGGCACGGCCCGCGTCATCCGCGAAGCACCGCCGCCGAATGCGAACGTGGACCCGGCGTTTCGAATTCCCGGGATGCCGCCGAACTTCGGTGAGTATGCCATCCCGCACGTCATGACGATGCAGGGGCTGTTGACCACGATCAGCAAGACGTACCGGGCGAGTGACGAGGCGCTGCAGCACTCGTGGGACAACGCCCGATTCATGCGGACGGATTGCGGAATCATGGAATGCCTCGAAGCCCGGCAGCGATCGGTGGCGTTGCTCGACTGGCATCTCGAACCGGAAGACAGCAAGAGTGAGGACCAGCGGGCGCTGTGTACCGAACTGACGAAGATCATCGAGCGCATTCCGAACTTCACGAAGTACCGATCGTGCCTGCAAAATGCCGTGTGGTTCGGACGCTACGGCATCCAGCATCGCTACCAGTGGCAGGAGATCGGCGGCAAGATGCGCGTGCTGCCGACGGCCTGGAAGCCGATCCACGGCGACAAGTTCGTGTTCCGGTACGACGACTGGTCCGGCGAGTTCCCGCCCGATCAGGTGGGCATTCGCGTGAGTCTCGCAAACTTGCAGAACTCGCAATCGTCCGTCCGATTCGGCGACATCCACGAACGAGTCGAACCGACCGAGCGGGGCATGGCGTATTTCCTGAACGAGTGGGAACGCAAGCTCATCACGCTCCACAAACATCAGATTGAGGACGGCGCGTACGAGAACCCCGTCGAGGCAGGCAACATCCACGGCGTCGGCATCCGGTCACGAATTTACTGGGACTGGTTCCAACGACAAGAGGCTCTCGGCTGGCTCATGGAGTACATGGAGCGATCGGCATTCGGCGTCGAACTGTGGTACTACCCGATGGGGAATCCGAACGCCCGCGAGGCGACATTGACCGCCGCCAAAGAGCGCATTGGTCAGGGCCGCAACATTGTGCTCGTACCGCGTCCGGTTGGCGAAGATGCCATGAGTTTTGGAGTCGAGCACATTCAAACTGATATGAGTGGTGCGGAAGTGTTGATGAGAATCATCACTGACTATTTTGGCCGACGCATGAAGCGCTATATTCTTGGACAGACCCTCACGTCAGAGTCGGATGCCACGGGCCTGGGGAGCGAACTTGCACAAGTGCATTTGGGCACGTACATGGACGTAATTGCAGCCGACGCCAGAGACTGTGAAGAATCAATCACCACGGATTTATTGCGTCAAATTCAGTTGTGGAATTTCCCGCAGTCAAAGTCAATTCACCTTCGATTCTGCATTGAGACGGAATCGCCAGACAGTGAAGAAAAGCTCAAGGCAATTACATCCGCATGGAATTTAGGCGCTCGCATCTCAGAAAAAAACGTACTCGACGCGGCAGGTGTTGGGTTGCCAAGCGAGGACGACAAGATTCTCGTGAACCCAAATCTCGGTCAGAACGGCCCGCAAGGCGGCGACGATCTTGAGCATCTCAAGGGACATTTGCACACGGCGTTCGGCGTGAAGAATCCGGTTGTTGGCGGCGGCTCCCCAGCGGCTGAGCGACCCGGTCAACAGGATGAAGGCGACAACGCGGCCTGGACGGATGGCAGAACGCAATCGGCGTGATACAATCCACGCATCATGTCAACCATTCAATTCGAGTCGATCCACACATTCCACGGCATCGTCCGCGAGCGAGACGGGACCGACCGGCACGTTCGATTCACGCTGCCATCGGCGACCGCCAAGAGCATTCGGCGGGCTGTCGAGTCACGCGGCCACAAGCTGGTGAGCCTGTCGGAGTGTGACGGTTCATTCGTCCCCGCGCCCAAGCCGTACCGCAAGCCGATGTCACCGGCCATGCGGTCATTCTCGATTGCCACGGCGATTTGCGGCGGTATCATCGCACTTGGCGGAGCGTTGGGAGCATTCGCGGGCATCGTCGGTGTTTTGGGCGGTGAATCGTGGCTGATTGCCATTGCCGCGACGGCGTTCATGGCGGGATACTTCGCCGTGTGGGCGGTCCCCTGCTGGTTGGTCACGATCGGAGTCATCGGCCTTGTGGAACTGTTTCGCGGATGGATGCGCGACGTGGACGACGGCCTTGATGCGGTGGCTCGGGCACTCGAAAGCCACGGTCAGCCCTGACTCGCCGTGCTGTTGCTGGTCCTGCCGGATGCCGATCGACCATCTGACCGGCATTTCTCTGACAGACACGATCCGCGAGACGGACAACGAGCGACCGTACCTTGAGGTCCAAGTCTGCAAGCCGTGCTGGTCGCGGATTCCCATCGTGCAACGAGTGTGGCTCAATGCTATCCTGAAGACGCGACTGCAAGGCGGGGCATCTGTTGCGGAAGTGTTCGGGGAGTTCGCGGAACTCGTCACCAAGACGTTGCAGGGGGGCGAGACGACGCGGCAGTTCGATGACCTGACAGGTTTCCAAGCGTGGAAGGAGAATTGATGATCGCCCGCTACCAACTCGCATCGCTCACGTCGCGGATCAACGCCGCACATCGGGACACGCACACGACGCCCACGGACGAGCAGCGTCGCGCCAACAACACCGCCAAGGGCAGGTTCTGGTGGCACGGACATCAGTTCGTCGTCGAGAACCCGCGAGGTACTGAGCGGCCTGGCCGCGGCGGCGTGATGTGAGGCGTCCCGCACACGGTGGGCTACATCTCTGGCACGAAGAGCAAGGACGGTCAGCAGGTCGATTTCCTGCTTGGTCCGCATCCGCACAGTCAGATTGTGTTCGTGGCCGACACGACGCACGACGGCGGGAAGTTCCGACAATCAAAAGTACTGGTGGGTTTTCACGACATCGCCCGCGCGAAGGATGCCTATCGGGACACGTTCGATCATCCGTTGCGGTCGGTCACGCCGATGACGGTGGGGCAGATCAGGGCCTGGCTGGCACGCGGCGACACGACGAAGCCGGTGGCGGGGCAGGTGTCGCGGTACTCGCTACTCACGTCCCTGCTAAACGAGCGGTATGCGGCTCAGCGTGGCCTGTTCGACGAAGAGTCGCACCCGCGCGAGACGATGGCGCACGAAGGGAAGCGGCCGGGTGAGTTCGCGGCGAAGGGGAGCACGTCGGAAGGATGGACGGACGAGAAGAAGCAGGCATGGCGCAAAGTACAGATCGCTGAAAACCAGCCATCGGAAGACAGATTCTTGTACGAAGAATGGCAGGGATACCCTGAATACAACAAGGCGATCAACGATTCCCCGAGACTCACGGCACTGTCGAAGGTTGTTGACAAGCAGTCCGAAAAATGGTTTGCGACACAGGACGAAGACGATGACACGGAGATGCCTGATACTCCGGAACTGATCGCACTGAATCGCGAAGTCGTCAAGGCAATCGAGGCCAGCGGCGGAGAAGTGATGAAGCACGTCAAACGGCATCTTGGAATGCCGACTGAGAAGCCATCCCACCCCGTCACATCCGCCCTCGACGAAGCATTCTCGCTCAAGCGTGAGTCCGCCACGCGATTCGTTCCGAAGAATCAGACCGGCCAGCAAGCGGACCTGTTCGGCGAGACGAAGCTGACGCATTCTCCGGCGGACGTGGCGGTCAAGAAGCAGTCGGAGAGTCTGCCGGGGCAGGGGGACTTGCTGGCGTCGGGACAACCAACGAAGAGGGAAATGCAACAGGCCAAGGAATACTCGCGAATCTTCAAGCTCACGCCGAAGCAGTCCAGAGAGATGGTTGCCAGTGGAATCGAGTTGTCCGGATGGAAGCCGCGACAGGCTGGAGAGCCATCACGGCTAATCGGAAGACACAACGGCAAGGAAGTCGTCGGAACCGTTGATGAGCTTCTGGAAACACAAGTCACCCGCCACTCCCTCGCCGCCGCGTTCAACGCCTGCATGGTGGAGCGGTACGGCCAACTCGGCTTCAAGTTCCGCGAGGAGGATCACCCGCGAGAATCAGCGGCACACGACACCAAACGTCCCGGCGAATTCGCCAAGAAGGATGAGCCAGCCGTTGCAGCCAAGCCGAAGTGGTTCGCAAAGGGCAACGACGTTCACGAGACGGAAACCGGCGCACGTCGCGGGGCATTTCGATCATCCGAGACGGCGGCCAACGTCGCGAAGATGTGGAACGAGCGGGACATGTCGAAGGTGGAGGAACCTGTCGAGACGCCGAAGATTCCTGAACCTGTTGCCGAGAAGCCTGCGGAAGTGAAAGCGGCTGAGCATCCGATCACGGCGGCCATCAATGAGGCCGTTCCCGCTGCGACGCAGGACGCATCATCTGGCGTCCTGCCCGGTCTCGAACCAGAGAAGCCCAGCGAGACACCACGCGAGGCGTCCGCACGTCAGCAGAAGGCACTGGACGCCGACTACGAATTCGCCCGCAAGTCGTCGGTCAGCAACGCCGGAGCGGACCTGAAAGGTTCGGCGCGGCACAAGCGAAACGCTTGGCGCGGACTGGCCGAAGCGGAAAGCGACGGGACCGCCGCCGACCTTGTGACCCGCGACAATCTGCTGAAATCCGAACCGCACGAATTGATGGAGCATGTTGACACGAATCCCGTGACGAGTTTGATGGGACACTACGCATTGCGGGCGTTCCCTCCGAAGCCGGGCTATGGCACCGAGCGACGCCGCAAGAACACTCCCGAAGCCGAAAAGGTGAAGGACCGCAAGCAGTTTTTGGACGCCTACCGCGAATACAAGACCAAGGTCGAATCGCTGGCGGCTACGGAACCGAACACAGCCAAGGCGATGGGCGAACTGCAATCGTTCGTGATGAGCAAGATCAGCGAACTGCGGGCGACCCGGGTCGCTGGTCAACCTGACCGCTACAACAACACGGCCAACTCGCTGGCATCGACCTACAACGACCTGAATTCGAGAAACAGGCGGCCATCAAGTGTTACAGGTCGCGTCTCGCAATTCATGGGGCTGGCGAAGGCCAAGTACGAGACACCGGAGAAGATCGCCGAGAACATCCACGAACACGTCAACAACGTCATCGAAGGCCAGGCACCAGTGGACTCGTTCGGACAGAAGCGGGAAGGCAAGGCGGCGACAGGATTCAACGCGGCTGATGCCTACGTGAAGCACGCGACGCGCAAGGGCGGTCGGGACGTGTCGGACGTGACGCAAGACGCCAATAAGGCGGCGGCTCACCTGCTCAGCAAGTTTGGCGCTCGCGGAGTTCAGTTCGGCAACTCTGTCACGGACGACGAGCGCGTACACCATGCGGCAAAGTTGGTCGAGTCGTTGGCCGACTTGGCGGACGTTACGGGATTCAAGCCGGAAGACATTGGACTCGGCGGCAAGATCGGCTGGGCCATCGGGGCACGCGGTCACGGCACGGCATCCGCACACTACGAGCCAACCACGCAAGTCATCAACCTGACTCGCAAGAACGGAGTGGGGGCACTGGCCCACGAGTGGGGCCACGGGTTCGACAATTCGCTGAAAGGATTCGGATCGAACAACTACGTCTCAGAGGCTTCTCGCTCGTCGCGGCGAATGCGCAAAGAGGTAGCCGAAGGAAAGATCAAGATTCACGACCAAGCGGGGTTCGACAGAATGTATCCGCCCACATCGAATAAAGTCGATGAAGCAATGGCGGACGTGATGGATGGGATGGAATCGAGCGGATACCAATCCCGACTGCGAACCGTACTGAGAAAAATGGTTGGTCAAAAACTGATTTCACAAAAGAAGGCCAGCGATTATTGGGACTCGGGACGTGAACGGTTTGCCAGAAGTTTTGAGCGGCACGTCCAGTATTCACTACGCGCTGACGGACGCGACAACACCTACCTGACGGGACTCGGCGACACTGGTGAAGAATCATTGTGGCCGACCGACGCCGAAGCGAAGGCAATGGCCCCCGCGTTCGATGCCATGCTCGCGGCCTACCGGCAGCACAAGTATGGCTCAGAAGAGAAGCAGAAGTACAGCCGGTCGCAGCTTGTCGCGGCTTTCAACGGGATGCTGGTGGACCGCTACGAACTGGCCCCGCAAGTCTTCAAGCACATCGCCCACACGATCCACGGCGGCCGGGCGGCAGGCTGGGACAAGTCGAAGCATCCACGCGGGCAACCGGAGAACGCGGGCGAGTTCTCCAAGGGGAGTGGGACACCAGCGGCAACGCAACCGCGATTCAACGTCGATCCGAAGCAACTGGCAGCGGCCAAGGCGAAGATCGTTCCGCCGACGGCTGGCACTCCCGCGACCGCGCCGCCCGTGGCCATCAAGCCGGGGACTGGATTCAACCTCGACCCCGCAATGGCGGCGAAGGCGTGGAGCAAGTTTCTGGCGCAGGGGACGAAGGGGAAACCGGCACTCCCCAAGCCGCAACCGCCGCCGATCGAGAAGCTGTCTCCGATACCGGAGCATTTGAAGCCGACTGTTTCACAGCCCGCCCCAAAGCCACTCGGAAAGCGACAACTTGCGGTCCACGAAGTCGCCAAAGCCGCGGCCGAGAAGCATGGCGTGAGCCACAGCGACGTGATGTTGATGATGCGGGACATCCATAATCAGCGGCTGGACGAACATGCCAGAACTGAGGCGATTCGCAAGCAATGGACCGCGTCACATCCTCGATGGAACGCCGCACGAATCCGTAGACACGAAGGTGACCACGACTACGATTCAATTCCCGGCTACGATACAACGGTCGAACAAATGGCGGGTCATGTTACTGGACTTGCCGGGGAGAATCGTCTTTTGACTTCATCCGACCCGCATGGAGAATTGTGGAACATCATCCATGCCGGTGCCACGCGGAGGCCAGCTCTCGCGGACGAAGACATTGCCGACGAAGCGGCACGTTACGTGGCCGACAACTCGCAACAGTTCAACACGCCGCATCACAATCTGAGACGCGGACTGGACGCGGCATTCGAGACGGCGATGGTTCCTGCTGACGATCCGACGAAGGGATTCTTCTCGCTGCGGTCGTCGATGGTGCGGGAGTTCTACGGACGGTTCGCAAATCAAGGTTGACACAAAGCCGATGCAAAGTCAGAATCGCGAAGTACAAGTCAAGCTGGACGCCAATCGCGACAGCGCATTGGAAGCTCAGCGGGCCTTGTCGCAACGGCTGGCCGAACTACTGGCGGCTGACAGACAGTGGGGGCGAGTCGAGGTCGTCGTGTTCGTCGAGGACGGCACGATCAAACGAATCGAAGAAGCGACACGGAGAACGCGAATCGTGAAGACGCACTAAACGCACACGCGAAACACTTTCGGTACTGCACAACAGGCCGGTTGAGTCATACGACTCGACCGGCCTTTTTCGTTTGAATGGCCCATGAACATCCGACCCGAACCGCAAGAGACCGAGACGGCATTCATTGCCCGCGCTCACGAATCGCTTGCGGCGGAGATGCCCGACGCGGCGACACGTCACGCGACCGTGACGAATGCCTGGCGGATGACGAACGGCGAATCGGACCTCGAACGCACGGCCTACAAGAAATACCCGCACGACAAGTTTGTCCACGTCCGCGATGTGCCGGTGTTTTGCGAACACGAAGTCACGAAGGCAGACGGCACGGTTGAGAAGTACGACCGCGACGCACTGTCGGCCATCATCGACCGCTGCAACAGCCGGATCAGCAATACGGGAGATTTCTCGGCGCTCAGCGATGGGCACACGCCCACGGAGTCGCAACGAGAAAAGGGAATGAAGTCGCCCGACGTGCTGGGCTACAGCGGCCCGTTCCGGCTTGGAATGGTCGGCAACGACAAGCCGGTCTGGTCGATCATGGCGGACGAGCACCACCACAAGGATCGGGCGGACGAACTGCAACGGAAGGCTCGTCGCTCGCCGGAAGTCTGGTTGGAACCGGACATCCACAACCGATTCATGGACCCGATTGCCGCACTCGGCAGCGATGCCCCGCGTCTCGATATGGGAACGCGGTACGCCAGAACGGCGAACGGTTACATCGTGGAGAAGTATTCATCGGCGGTCGTCAGCGAACCGTCGGCAAACGCGGGCAGTGTGCCAGACCAACAATCAACTCAAGGGAGCTTTGAAATGCTCAGTCCCGACGACGTGAAACAGATCGTCGATGCCGTTCTCAAAACCGCACCGATGCAATGGGTCAATGCACAAATGCAGGCGAGCATGGCTCCCGAAGCGACTCCCGGCGAAAACGCAGACGTCCCCGGTGAGGCTCCCGCCGATCCGAATGCACCGCCTACCGATGCCGTTCCGGGTGGACCTCCGCCGGACGCTGGCCCCCCAGCGGCTGCGGTACCACCGACGGCAGGTCCGCCCCCTGATGAGGCTGGTGACGATCCGACCAAGAAGAAGCCGTATCAGAACCTTGACGAGAAGATGCGGTATCAGCGACTGGCCGACGAGCATCAGGCACTGTTGCTCCGCGTGAACTCCATCGAAGCGGACAAGACGAAGGCGGAACGGTACGGCAAGCTCGGTGAACTCCGCCAAATGCGGGCGTTCGACTTGGATAAGGAATCCGCCCGCTGTGCGAGCATGACGCCGGACGTGTTCACGTCGCACTGTGACGCGATCCTCGAAAACTATCAGCCGATCCCGATCGGCATGACGCTGTTCACACCTCCGCTCGACATGCCGCGACCGGCCGGACAAATGGAGCGGTATTCCAAGTCGCAAATCGACAACGCGGTTCGGGCGGCCACGGAACTGGCGAACCAAGGCAAGGTCGCAAATTTCGGAGACCTGCTCGCACAACAAACCAAGGCTGGCTAACGGCCGGATGACCATACGTTTCTAGGTTTCAGTTTCTCAGGAGATGCACAATGCCTGCCTCGAACTACATGTCTGGCGGCACAATCCGCCCGTCGCGATTCGTCAACACGCTGACCACCGAAGACAACACGGTGGAAGAGGCGGATGCCAACGAAGCGATCATCGGCATCGCCCAAGAGGGGGCGCGTGAACCGCCGTTGCCGGGCGTGACGCTGGTTGCGGCCTCTGATGGTGACAACGTCCAGGTCTACCAAGACGGCGATGAATGCCTGCTCGAATTGGGCGGGACTGTCGCGGCTGGCGACTACCTGAAGTCCGACACCGGCGGCAAAGGGGTGGCGATTGCCACAACCGGTGCCACGGCTCAGGAAATCGGGGCACGGGCACTCGGCTCGGGTGCCAGCGGTGAAAAGATTCGCGTGCGTGTAGTCATCCAAACCAAGGTCTACCCGGCCTTGGCGTAACCAACGAAAAAACCCGGCAACAGCTTGGCGGCTGCTGTCGGGCTGACCAGTATCCGGCTCACTCGCCGAATGCCAGCACTCAACACGCGGCATGATAGCGGGAAGCCCCAACAATGGGGAGTTCTCTACAATGGCTGTCACTTATCCCGGCGCAAATACTGGGTACGTCCCGAATCACGAAGCGACCGGCAAGATGGTCGTGGACTTCTCGCGTAACCCGTCCAAGTTTGCGGTCAACCAGTATTGTCAACTGGTGCCCGTCAAGCAGTCGATTGGCTACTACCTCGAAATGACTGTCGAGGAAGCCGGTCGCATTCTCAACACGAACCTCAACGATCTGGTGTGGCCGGACGGCAATGACCGGCCCAGCGGAACGGATGGGACGGAATCGTTCCAGTTCCTCGCCTACCGCTGCGAGCGGTACGCACCGTCGGCCCGTCTCGGCGATCTAGCCATCGAACAGGCGTCGTGGGACATCATCGCCCGTCACGCGGCGATCAAGGCTCAGCAGGCCATGACGGCACGCACCCAGAAGGCCATCACGGCGTTGACGACGGCCGGCAACTACGCCAGCACTCACACGTCTGCGGTGGCGTCGATCAGTGGCAACACCGGAACGTGGGCGGCCAGCACGACCGCGCGACAGGACATCAAGCGGTCCCTGAACCGCGGCTGCGACCTAGTCCACAAGCA